>Ga0207773_100109_pt1 | contig 72017 bp, 61 predicted proteins | sample TtaePargueraPR_2_FD_187281 | JGI IMG/M metagenome (GOLD analysis project Ga0207773, IMG submission 187281) | Aerobic enrichment media microbial communities from Bioluminiscent Bay, La Parguera, Puerto Rico - Tt and M1 (3) (SPAdes) | ecosystem: Environmental > Aquatic > Marine > Unclassified ...
TATTGGGCGGGGGGCAACGAATTCAGTATGGTTTCTGTCGGGGCACCTCGTACGGCTCTGCTGTCTGTAACGGCTGACTTCTAGTCTGATGTCCATTCGCTGGCAGATACATCTTCTGTTTATCATCCAGCTGGTCTCTATGGGCGCGATGGAGATGAGCGGGCCGTTCTGGCCCGTTCATTTGCGTTCATTAATCCAATCAGACGACCTATTCACATTTGCCAGTATTGCGGTCTATGTCGGGCCGATGCTGGGCATCATGCTGACCAGCCCGTTCTGGGGGCGGCTTGGGGATCGGTTCGGTCACAAGGCGATGATGATGCGCGCCCTTTTCGGGCTTGCGATTACCCAGCTTGCGCTGGCCTATGCCAATGACGTGTGGCTGATCCTGATGTTGCGGTTCCTGCAAGGGGCGTGTGCGGGCTATATTGCGCCGGCACAGGCTTATGGCGTCAGCATCGAAAGTCCGGCACGGCGGGCAAAGCTTTTTGCCTATCTTCAGGTTTCAACCAATGTCGGGTCGCTTGGCGGCGCATTGGTCGGTGGTGTGATCCTTGATCATGCGGCTTTCTTCTGGATCAACTTTTCAGCAGCCATTCTGTGCGCCGTTTGTCTGGGTTCGGTCTGGGCATTGCTGCCGGTTGTGGTGCCAAAAGATGCAGGGCGTGGTGCCGTTGTCAATGTCGCACCCACGGAAAAGATTAGCATTTTGCGATCACCACAGATCGTATCTCTTCTGACCATTCTGGGTGTTTTGTTGCTGGGCCGGATGGTGACACAATCGCCGTTTTCGATTTATGTGCTGAACATCTTTGATGTCGGCAACTGGATTGTCGGTCTTTGCTATGGCTTGCTGGCACTTGGTTTTGTCGTTTCAGCATCCCTTTGGGCACGCCATTTCGAAGGGCGTGCCGCGCGCGATGTTCTGGGCGGCATGTGTCTGGTGATTGCCGGATGTGTTGTGGTGACCTTGCTGGCCGGCGCCACCCGGTCGATCTTTGTTTTTACCGCGATGTATTTCATCTGGGGGGTGTTGCTTGGCGCGACGACGCCGGTATTGACCGCCCTTGTGTCACGAGCGGCGGGTGATTACCGTCAGGGGCATGTGCTTGGCCTTGCACAAAGTACGGCGCAATTTGCATCCATCGCGGGCATCGCCCTTGGCGGCTGGTTCAGTCAGGCCGCCGGTCTTTCAAATATCTATTTTCTTGTCGGTATTGTCTACGCCATCGGGTTTGTCCTGACCGTTTTTGCACGTGCGCGTGCATTCACGAGTGCCCGACCATCAGAAATTCCCGGAGAATAATAATGATCGTAAAAACGATATCGCGCCTGATTGCCGCTGCAGGTTTAAGCCTGCTGTTCATCCAGGTGACACAGGCCGAAATGATCACCGTCACCGACATTGCTGGACGAGAGGTCAGGGTCAATGTGCCGATCCAAAGGGCTGTCTTGGGTGAAGGGCGGCAGCTTTATATCATCGCCGCACTGGATCGTGAAAATCCGGCAAAGCGGATTGTCGGCTGGCGCAAGGATTTGATCGAGGCCGACCCGGCCACCTATCAGGCCTATCTGGCGAAGTTCCCGGTCTTTGGCGATATACCGGCATTTGCTGGGCTGGAACAAAGCCTGATTGATATCGAAACCACGATTGCGCAAAAACCTGATGTCGTGTTCCTGAACCTTGAAACACAACAGGCCGTGGACGAGGCGAACTATGTTGAAAAGCTTGGTGCGCTTGGTATCCCGGTGATCTATGTCGATTTTCGGCATGATCCGGAACACAATACCGAGCCATCCATCCGGCTGTTTGGCAAGCTGTTCGATCAGGAAGCCCGCGCAGAAGAGTTGATCACATTCCGCGCCACCGAAATTGCCCGCGTGACCGATAAACTGGCGGAAGCCAACCCCTCGCGACCAAAGGTGTTCATCGACCGGGCTGCCGGTTTTTACGAGGATTGCTGCCATTCATTCGGGGATGGCAATTTCGGCGCGATGGTCGAAATGGCAGGGGGCGACAATATCGCCAAGGACCTGATCCCGGGAACATTCGGGCAAATCAATGCTGAACAGGTTCTGGTTTCAAACCCTGATCATGTGATTATCACCAGTGCCGCGTGGGATGCCTATGTGCCGGGCGGAAAATGGGTGCCGGTCGGGCCGGGAGCGGATGCGCAACTGGTAGAAAAGAAGCTGAAATATTATCCGACACGTTCGGCCTATCTTGGAATTGCGGCGCAAAAAACGCATGCGTTCCACGTTGTCTGGCATCAGTTCTATAACAGTCCCTATCAGTTCGTCGCGATCCAGCAGATGGCAAAATGGTTCCATCCGGACCTGTTTTCCGAGCTTGATCCCGACGAAACATTCAGGACGCTGCATGATCACTTTCTGCCGATCAATTATCAGCCGGGGTATTTTGGCAGTCTCGCCAATAATATGTGATCATCGATTGCTGAGTTATTTGCTCGAGCGTACTTACAGTTTAAATGAAGGTTTTGTAGAACTCATATCGCATTTTATGCTGGTTGCAGGGGCTTTATGTAAGAGCGGTCAAGAGACGATCAGGGAGGATGTTGACGTAATAGTGAGTAGTTAATTGCATGCCCCGCAACCACTTCTGTCATAAATCGTTCCTGTGCGAGATATAACAAAGCTCTAGATAAAAACACCCCGCTCAGCTTTCGCTGAGCGGGGTGTTTTTATCTAACTGTTTCTGTAGCAGCCATGGGGGAGCCTTGCCCAGCAAACGACATGACGGAGAACGATCTAGAACTGTTTAACATCCATGTTTCAACACAAAGTGACGCATTGATTGAAGTGGCTTGGCACTGTCGAATAATGTACCCGACCACAAAAGGGTATTCTGTTTGTTTCGGCCTTTGGATACCAGTTTCAGTTTGTCTTTAATCAAAACCCGCTGTCGAACCTTCCAGCAATTTACGGTGTAGAAAGTCGATGAAAATGCGGACCTTGGCCGAAAGATTGTGGCGCTCAGGGTAGACCGCATAGATGTCTGCATCAATTTGTGCGTATTGAGGAAGCACAAGTTGTAACCTGCCAGCTTTGACATGTCGGGCGATATCCCATTCGGAACGCATCATGATGCCATGGCCGGCAAGGACCCAGCTTAGGGCGATTTCGCCATCATTGCTGCTGAGTGTGCCATGAACCCTGATGGTTTCTGACTCCTGCCCGCGTTGCAGTTTCCACAAATCATAGCTTTCGTTGTACTGACGCAGGATGATGCAGTTATGTGCGGAAAGGTCCGAGAGGCGCTTGGGTGTGCCATGTCGTTCCAGATAGCTTGGGGCCGCACATAAAAATCGCCTATTGCGGAGCAGCTTGCGCGCCCGTAGCCGGGAATTGGGCATTCCCCCGAACCGGATTGTCAGATCAAGACCTTCTTCGACCATATTCAGTGGTGTGTCACTCAGGACCAGTTGTACTTCCACTTCGGGATAGAGGTGGGAGAATTCCGATATTACCGGCGCGACATATTCACGTCCGAAGCCAAAGGTTGCATTGATGCGCAATAGTCCGCTGGGCGTTTCGCGGGCATCGGAAACGCGTTGTTCCAGTTCTTCGATATCGCGCATGATCTGGATGGCGCTTTGGAAATATGCCTCGCCTTCGCTGGTCAGGCTGATGCGGCGCGTTGTGCGGTTCATCAACCTTACACCGAGCCTGTCTTCGAGTTTTGCCAGACGTTTGCTGACGGCCGGTGGAGATAGGTTCAGTTCAAGAGCGGCCGCGGACAGATTTCCTTTGCGTGCCAACAGGACGAAAAAACCCAGATCGCTATCAGCAGCCATTATTAACCTCTGCGACATAATGAAATGAGAAATCAGAAATTATACTGATTGGATAAAAAATCTACACTTCATGTGTCTACCGGGCAATTCATCGAACAACAAAGTGGCTTGTGTCCTACCGCGAGTATCGCAACCGCCCGGTTCAGATATCAGGGAAAATACCGGAATGCTGACAGGAAGCTTCCTGTTTTGCCTTTCGGGTACCGGTTCAGAGACAAACCGGTGATCCAAAACATACGGGAGGAATATCAATGCGTAAGTTTGCTATTGCGGCTGCGGTTGCAGCGTCATTCTTGGCCACACCGGCCTTTGCTGAATATCCGGAAAAAACGGTCAATTACATCATTCCGTTCAATGCGGGTGGTGAATCTGATGTTTCGGCGCGTTTCCAACAATCCTATTTTGAAGAAATCAGCGGGCAGTCGCTGGTGATCCAGTATATGGCCGGTGCGGGTGGTGCACAGGCATGGTCGCAGCTTAATGGTATGGAAGGCGATGGTTACACAATCATGGGGATCAACCTGCCCCATACGATTTTGCAACCGATGGAAAAGGATGTCGGGTACGAGACCGCCGATCTTACCTATATCAATTTCTTCCACTACACGCCCAATGCCCTGTTTGTGCCTCAGGACAGCGAATTCAAAACTCTTCAGGATCTGGTCGATTACGCCAAAGCCAATCCCGGCATGGTCACGCTGAGCGGGTCGGGGTCAAATTCTGCCAATCACCTTGGTCAGGTACAGTTTGACGAACTGGCCGGGATCACAACGACCTATGTACCTTTCAGCGGTACCGGTCCGGCAGTAACTGCGATTCTTGGCAATCAGACAACAGGCGGTTTCAACTATGTGACGTCGGGTGTGAACAATGGTGAGGGCATGCGCATGCTTGCAGTCGCGTCCGAGCAACGCGTTAAAGCATTTCCCGATGTCCCGACTTTCAAGGAACTTGGATTTGATATTACCGGTGGCGCGTTTCGCGGTGTTGCGGTTCCCAAATCGACCCCCGAGCCGATCCGCGAAAAACTCTCTCAACTGATTAGCGATATCAACGCCAATTCGGAATTCCGGACAAAGATGGAAGACGCCGGCTTCGTGCTGACGGACATTCCGTATGATTTCATCAATGATTTCGTGGCGGCGAAAAAAGAAGAATATCGCGCAATTGCCGAAAAGCTCGGTATTGCCAATCGCTAATCCGTAAACGGACGGGAGAGGAAGGTCCATCGCCATGGAATTGCTTGGCTATTTTCTCAGCGCGTTAACGCCGCTTAATATTCTGATGGCGTTAGGCGGTGTTGTTCTTGGCACCATTATCGGTGCTTTGCCGGGGCTCTCGGCAACCATGGCGGTGGCCGTTCTGGTGCCGTTTACATTCACAATGGATCCTGCGACCGGCCTGATCGCGCTTGGTGCAATCTATACCGGTGCCATCTATGGCGGTGCCTTTGCCGCTATCCTGGTTAACACACCGGGAACGCCGTCTGCGATTGCGACAACATTTGACGGTTTCCCGATGGCCAAACGTGGTGACGGGAGTCTTGCCATTACGCTTGCCACGCTTGCGTCGGTCTTTGGCGGTCTGGTCGGCGGCATATTCCTGCTGTTGCTGTCGCCACCATTGGCAAAAGTGGCGCTGGCGTTTGGCCCGCCGGAATATTTCTGGCTGGCAATATTTGGTCTGACCCTGATTTCGGCGTTATCAGTTGGCAATACTCTTAAAGGGCTTATTGGCGGCTGTATCGGTCTGATGCTGGCCATGGTTGGCGTGGCTGTCGTCGGCGGAGATATCCGCTTTACGATGAATACCCAGATGCTGCTGGGCGGGTTCGATATCGTGTCGGCACTGATCGGCCTTTACTGCATCCCGGTTCTGATTGATCTGGTAGCAACACCCGACCCACACTTGAAAGTCGAGCAGGGGAGCCGTGGTCTTCGTTTGTTCGAAGCATTGGGTGTTGCCTGGAAAAGCAAATTCAATGTCGTCCGTAGTTCTGTTATCGGAACCGTCATTGGGGTCTTGCCGGGTGCTGGTGGATCGATAGCAGGGTTGGTTTCCTATTCCGAGGCGCGCCGTTCGTCGAAAACGCCGGAAGAATTCGGCAACGGCGCGCCGGACGGGATCATTGCAACTGAATCAGCAAACAACGCCACAGTGGGCGGTGGGTTTATTCCGACACTTGTGCTGGGTATTCCCGGTACACCACCCGATGCGGTAATCCTTGGTGCATTGCTTGTGCAGGGTATCAAGATCGGTCCGACCCTTTTTGTGCAGCAGGGCGAGATTGTTTACACCTTTATTTTCGGGCTGCTGATTGCGACCGTCCTGATGCTGCCTGCGGGGCTTTTGATCGGGCGTTATGCCTATAAATCGATTGCCTCGATCCCCAAGACCGTTCTGGTTCCGACGATTGCGTTCCTGACGGTTGTCGGCAGCTTCGCCATTCACAGCAATCTGCATGATGTTCAGATGATGCTAGTGCTGGGGGTTATTGGCTGGATTCTGAATCGGTGCGGTTTTGCGCCTTCTCCTATCGTGCTGGGGCTTGTGCTTGGACAGATTGCCGAGCAGGGATTTGTTCAGTCCTATCTGATCGGGAATGCGACCAACAATATTGGCGGCATGTTCTTTGGCCGCCCGATCAGCCTTGCCATTGTTGCATTGGCAGCTTTCACGCTGCTTTACCCGGTGCTGTTTGGCAAACGCAAGGAAAAGGCCCGGAAGCGCGCGGTTGCGGCGGCAAAAAATTATGCCGCAACTGGTGGGGAGACGGCAAAAGCAGATGGGGCATCCTTGCCGGAGCCTGTGATCAATCCGGTGGCCTACCTGCAAGGTCTTATTCAAAAACCGCGCGACGTGGCCGGGATGGGGATTGCCGTTCTGCTGGTACTGGTGGCCGGATGGGCCATCTCACAGACTTCGGAAATGTCCCCGATGGGCTCAGTCTTCCCGACAACGATCTCTGTTGTGCTGATTGTTTTTTCGGTTGCGCTCCTGATCCTGAACTTTTTGCGCAAACCCGCAGAAAGGGCAGCCGAACAAGAGGGAGCATCCGTAATCCGGCGAATTTCCCTGATCGTTGTCATGGGGTTCTGGGTTGTTCTCATTCCATTCACCGGTTTTTGGCTCGCGGCGATACTGGCCTTCCTGTCGCTGTCCAGGGTGGCCTGTTATGAAAACGTCCCTGCCAAACGCATTATCGTCGAAACACTTGCGGGATTTGCAATCGTGACGGGCCTGTATTGGCTGATGGCGGATGTCTTGCTGATCCGCATGCCATCGGGATTGCTGTTCTAGGGCATACGAGCCTGAATTTTCAAAGTTAACTGCTAACCAAGAGACTGATCATGAAGACTTATCGTATTGCTGCCATCCCGGGTGACGGGATCGGTAAAGAGGTTGTTGCGGCCGGTGTCGAAGTCCTTGACGTATTGGCAAAGCGCGATGGCGGTTTCAATGTGACGTTCGATAGCTTCGATTGGGGATCGGACTATTACAAGAAACATGGTGTCATGATGCCAGCTGACGGGCGCGAGCAGATCCGGAACCATGATGCCATATATTTCGGGGCTGTTGGGGCACCGGATGTACCGGACCATGTAACGCTTTGGGGCTTGAGGCTTGCGATTTGTCAGCCGTTTGACCAATACGCCAATGTTCGACCGACCCGCATTCTTCCGGGGATCGAAAGTCCGCTTCGCAATGTGAAACAAAGCGAGCTTGACTGGGTGATCGTCCGTGAAAATTCCGAAGGTGAATATGCCGGACAGGGGGGACGTTCGCATGTCGGGTTGCCCGAAGAGGTCGCAACCGAAGTTTCGATTTTCACCCGGGCAGGTGTCACGCGTATCATGCGGTTTGCCTTTGATCTGGCGCGGTCGCGCAAGCGCAAGCAACTGACTGTGGTTACCAAATCAAATGCACAGCGCAATGGCATGGTCATGTGGGATGAAATCGCAGCCGAAGTTGCAATAGAATATCCCGATGTCCAATGGGACAAGATGCTGGTTGACGCGATGACCATGCGTATGACCCTGCGCCCCGAAACGCTCGATACCATCGTTGCGACCAACCTGCACGCCGATATTCTGTCGGACCTTGCGGCGGCCTTGGCGGGGTCGCTTGGCATTGCTCCGACGGCAAATCTTAATCCCGAAGGAAAGTTTCCGTCGATGTTCGAGCCCATCCATGGTTCGGCTTTCGATATTACCGGTAAAGGGATTGCCAACCCGGTGGCGACTTTCTGGAGTGCGGTCATGATGCTTGATCATCTGGGCGAGGTGGCAGCATCGGCGCGCCTGATGCGTGCCGTGGAACGCGTTACAGCCGATCCGCTGTTGCACACACCTGATCTTGGCGGCAAGGCCACGACACGTCAGGTGACGGATGCGGTGATTGCGGCCATTCATGGCGACAATCTTTGATCGGCGCATGACAATGGCGGAACGTAAAATGCCAGATGTTTTCACTGATGCCGGGGCACGTGCGCTGCTTCGGGAGATGTTTGATGCGGCCATCCGTGCTGCGGATCCGGACCATTGCGTTCCGCGCTTTTTGCCCGTCCCGCCCCGAGATGGGCGTACGGTCGTGATCGGTGCGGGCAAGGCGGCGGCCAAAATGGCCCGTGCGGTTGAGGCACATTCGGGGCGACCGCTCGAAGGTATTGTCGTGACCCGTTATGGTCACGCCGTGCCAACGGAAGCAATCACCGTCATCGAAGCAGGTCATCCGGTTCCGGATGCTGCCGGTGTTGACGCGTCAAGGCGTATTCGGGAACTCGTTTCGGGGCTAGGCGAAAAGGATCTGGTGATCTGCCTGATTTCGGGTGGCGGATCGGCCTTGCTGGTCGATCCGTTATCGCCGGTAACATTGCTGGAGAAACGGGATATTTCACGTGCGCTTTTGAAATCGGGTGCAAATATCAGCGAAATGAACTGTGTACGTCGCCACCTTTCGGCAATCAAGGGTGGGCGGTTGGCTGCTGCCTGCCATCCCGCCCGTGTGGTGACGCTGGCGATTTCCGACGTGCCGGGGGATGATCCGCTGGATATTGCATCCGGCCCGACTGTCGCCGATCCGACAAGTTGTGCCGATGCCCTAGCGATCCTGAACCGCTATGGTATCGATATTCCGAGGCATATTCGTGATCTTTTGCAATCGGGTGAAAGCGAAACCGTAAAGCCGGGAGATCCGCGTTTGGCACGGGCCGAGGCAATACTGGTTGCGACCCCGCAAATGGCCCTGGAGGCCGCAGCACAGGTCGCGCGAGGATATGGTATTGCGGCCCATATTCTGGGGGACGCCATAGAGGGCGAAGCCCGAGATGTCGGGCGTGTGATCGGGGGAATTGCCCGTCAGGTGGTGCGTTACGGACAACCGTTTACCGTTCCATGCGTGATGTTGTCGGGCGGAGAGACAACCGTGACGGTGCGTGGCAACGGTCGGGGCGGGCGGAATGTGGAATTCCTGCTATCGCTTGCGGCAGTGCTGAATGGTGAAGCATCTGTTCATGCTGTCGCAGGAGATACCGACGGTATTGATGGGATCGAAGAAATTGCCGGTGCCATTATCGCGCCAGATACCTTGTCGCGAGCGAAATCACTGGAGATCAGTGTCACAGAGGCCCTGGCGCAAAATGACGGGCATGGTTTTTTCGAACGACTTGGTGACAGTATCGTCACCGGCCCGACGCTGACCAACGTTAACGATTTCCGTGCGGTTCTTGTAACCGGTTTAACGGATGAAACTGCTGACAGATAAACGATGATCAAGGAAATGCTTATGTCGAATAAAAAACACAAAATTGCAGTCATTCCGGGCGATGGTATCGGGACCGAAGTCATGCCTGAAGGAGTGCGCGTCCTCGAAGCCGCGAGCAAAAAATTCGGGATTGATCTGCATTTCGATCATTTCGATTTTTCATCCTGCGAGTATTACCTCAAGCATGGCCAGATGATGCCAGACAATTGGAAAGAGCAGGTTGGCACTCATGAGGCGATCTTTTTTGGAGCTGTTGGCTGGCCCGATACCGTGCCCGACCATATTTCGCTTTGGGGCTCGTTGATCCAGTTTCGCCGTGATTTCGATCAATATGTCAGTTTGCGCCCGGCGCGACTGATGCCCGGTGTTCCCTCGCCGCTGGCCGGGCGAAAGCCTGGAGATATCGATTTCTATGTCGTGCGCGAAAACACCGAAGGTGAGTATTCCTCGATCGGGGGAAAAATGTACCCCGACACGGATCGCGAAATTGTCGTGCAGGAAACGGTCATGTCGCGCACCGGGGTTGATCGTATCCTGAAATATGCTTTTGATCTGGCGCAGAAACGTCCGCGCAAACGACTGACATCGGCGACCAAATCGAACGGTATTTCAATTACCATGCCCTATTGGGATGAACGGGTTGTCGAAATGGCAAAAAACTATCCTGATATCAGTTGGGACAAATACCATATCGATATCCTGACGGCACATTTCGTCCTGAATCCGGATCGTTTTGACGTGGTGGTAGCGTCCAATCTGTTTGGGGATATCCTGTCGGATTTGGGGCCTGCCTGTACCGGGACCATCGGTATCGCACCATCAGGCAATATCAACCCGGAACGTAAATTCCCGTCGCTGTTCGAACCGGTCCATGGTTCTGCCCCTGATATCGCGGGCAAGGGGATTGCCAATCCGATCGGCGCAATCTGGGCCGGTGCGATGATGCTTGACCATCTTGGTCACAAGGATGCCCATGACGGGATTATGAGGGCTATTGAAGCGGTGCTGGTTGATGAAAATCTGCGGACCGGCGATCTTAAGGGCAAGGCCGATACTGTTTCCTGTGGCAAGGCGATTGCGGATGCTGTCCTGACACTGTAATTCGTGTGCCGCCGGTCCAATGACCTGCTTGCGCCTGGGGGTGCAGGCAGGTCATTTCTTTGACGCATTCAGTTCGTTTTCCGAGACATTTTCCCAGAATTTTTCGACCAGGTGCTTTTGCCGTGCTTTCGGACGGAAAAGGCAAATATCAACAGGGATTTGCAATTCCGGTCCGCCAAATGGAACAAGACTGCCTTCCTCCAGTTCCGATGCGGCAAGTGTTCGGGGCAGCCACGCGATCCCTGTGCCGGCTTTGACCATAGATAACAGGGTTGCAGCCAGATGCGATGTAAACCCGGCCTTTGAAGCGAGCTTTGCATGTTTTGGGGCTTCTTCGGCGGTAACTATGCGGCCAAGTCCGGATTGTGTGCTGTATGCCAGCCAGGGAATGTTGGTGCCGAGACCGGGGTGCCATTTGGCTGTGCCGTCCGGGGCAGGGGCGGACATCGGGATCAGGATATCCTGCCCGACCTTGATGCGGGCAAAGCCGGTGTCATCGAGCGCGCTTCCCATGGCGGGATGATAATGACACAGCAGAAATTGTGCATCGCCGCGCAGCATGAATTGCTCGCAACGTTCCAGGCTATCCGACACAAGATTGAATGTTCCCATTGTCAGCATATCGTCAAACCTTCTGACCCAGCCGGGAAAGAAGGTAAAGGACAACGCGTGGGTAGCGGCAAAAGTCAGTCCTGATTTTTTGCTTTGGCCGATTTCATGCGTGTCGCGACGCAATTGATGGGATTGCCGTGCCAATGCTTCGGCATGAATGCGAAAATGTTCGCCTGCCGGAGTTAATGCAACAACGTGGGTGGTTCTTGAAAAGAGCGGCGTACCGACCCAATCCTCAAGTGCCCGTATGCGGCGGCTGAAGGCGGGTTGTGTGATGTGACGGATTTCTGATGCCCGCGAAAAGTTCAGTGTTTCGGCCAGCACCAGATAATCCTCTAGCCAGCGAAGTTCCATTTTGTAATGCCGTTTCGGTATAGCCAAAGGCCAGATTGGCATTGGCCGTATTCGGATGACAAGCCGTAACATGACGGTATTCAAACAAAACTCAAGATACAGGGATGAAAACCGTCATGCGCATTGTTGATATCCGTGAAAAGACGGCCTCAATCGCTTCGCCAATTGCAAATGCCTATATTGATTTCTCTAAAATGACCTGCTCGGTTGTTGCGGTGGTGACGGATGTTATTCGCGATGGGAAACCGGTGATTGGCTACGGATTTAATTCCAACGGCCGTTACGGACAGGGCGCGTTAATGCGGGATCGTTTTATCAACCGTGTGCTCGAAGCCGATCCCGAAAGCCTGATCGACCGGGAAAATGACAATCTTGATCCGTTTGCGATATGGAAAACGCTAATGACCAACGAAAAACCGGGGGGACATGGTGAACGTTCGGTTGCGGTGGGTACCATCGACATGGCGGTTTGGGATGCGGTGGCGAAGATTGCCGGTGTGCCACTTTGGAAACTGCTGGCGGATCGCTATCGCGGTGGTGTTGCAGACAAGAAGGTCTGGGTTTATGCCGCAGGTGGTTACTACTATCCGGGTAAGGATCACAAACAGCTTCAGGATGAAATGCGAAGCTATCTTGATCGCGGTTACAAGGTCGTGAAAATGAAGATTGGTGCGACATCCCTTGATGAAGACCTGCGCCGTATTGATGCCGTTCTCAACATTGTCGGGGATGGGCAATATCTGGCTGTCGATGCCAATGGCCGGTTCGATCTGGAAACTGCAGTGACCTATGCAAAGGCGCTGAAACCTTATGGTTTGTTCTGGTATGAAGAAGCAGGAGATCCACTGGATTACGCGCTGCAGGCCGAGTTGGCCAATTATTACGACGGTGCGATGGCGACCGGCGAGAACCTGTTCTCCCATCAGGATGCGCGTAATTTGCTCCGCCATGGCGGCATGCGCCCAGATCGTGATTGGGTACAGTTTGATTGTGCGCTTTCATACGGGCTTGTTGAATATTTGCGGACACTTGATGTCATGAAAGGCCTTGGATGGTCTTCGCGCCGGGTGGTGCCGCATGGCGGGCATCAGATGTCATTGAATATTGCAGCAGGGCTGCATTTGGGCGGGAATGAAAGCTATCCCGATGTATTCCAGCCTTTCGGCGGCTTTGCCGATGGTATTGCGGTCGAAGATGGGTATGTCGGATTGCCCGAAATTCCCGGCGTTGGTTTCGAAGCAAAATCGGCGTTAATCAAAGTTATGAGGGAAGTCGCTGTTTAGATTCCCACTCTTAAGGCGGATTGGACACCGTTGGTGCAAACTGGCAAAGGTGCCTTATCCCTGAGTGCAAACAAGTTTGCTTTATTTCACTTTCTAAGTCGTGAAACCAACGATGCACCCATAACAACCATTGCGATGCGGCTGATGTGACACAGTGTGACAAATGAAACTTCCAGATTGAGCGCCAAAGCAACCAAGCTCATTTCGGCCAGACCGCCCGGGGAGAAGGCAAGGAAGATTCCTTCTATTGGTATGTCCAGGACATATTGCAGAGCAAAAGCCATGCAAAGCGCAACCACCAGCAAAATAAGTGTCGAGCCGGCCGAGGTCAGCAATATGCGTAGAATATAGCGTGGTGCGGTCCCGACAAAGCGGCAGCCAACAGTTGTTCCAAGCACGATCTGGGCGATCGCAATCACCGCCGAGGGAACGATGAATGCTGTTATATTCATCCAATGGAGGATGGCGCTCGCAAGCATCGGACCGATAAGATAAGGGGCGGGCAGACGTATCAGTCGGCCAAGAAGTACTCCTGCAGCTATTGCAAAAACAAACCATGCCGCATCTATTGCGACAAGACCATCAAGCGGACGATATGCTGCAGCGCGTGTACCGGCATCAATGCCGGTTACAAGTGAGAGAAGAGGCGGCAGGCTGAAAACGACCAGAAAAATCCTTGAGGAATGCATCAATGCAATGGTGCGTTCATTCCCGCCACGTTCGGCACCAAGCAGGACCATATCAATCAATCCGCCAGGCATGGCGGAAAAGTACCCTGTTACCGGATCAAGCTTTACGATCCGCACAAGGTAAAAATAGCAAAGTGTCGCCGCGATCAGTAGATAGATGGCCAGTCCGATCAATGCCGGCCACCAATGCACAATTCCCGCCACGGCATCCGGTCCAAACTGGGTGCCCAGCATGGCGCCAATGATTGCTGACATTGGTGGCCTGGCACGTTTGGATCCCGTGATCGGTAACCGCAATATTGCTGCAAGTCCACACGCTGTCATGGAGCCAAGCATCCATGACAGCGGTAATCCGAGCCAGGTGAAAAGACCGCCTCCTATGGTTCCTATTGCCAGCGCAAATGCAAACGCGCTGTTGCTTTGCCATAGGGTTTTCGGGTTCATGCTGCCTCGTCGTTCAAATGACAGGCCGAATAGTGATGCGGTGCAATTTCCTTTCGTTTTGGGATCTCGGTGCGGCAACGTTCTGTTGCAAAGGGACAGCGTGGATGAAAATGACATCCCGGTGGAGGATTGATCGGACTTGGCAATTCGCCCTTGATTGCTTCGAATTTCCGTTTTCCGGGTCTGATGCGTGGGACTTCTGCCAGAAGTGCCTGTGTATAAGGATGATTTGGTTTTGCGAAAACCTCTTCAACCGGGGCTTCTTCAACCACACGTCCGAGATACATGATGGCGACCCGATCTGAAATATGTTCGACAACACCAAGGTCATGGCTGACAAACAGATATGTCAAATCAAGCTGTTCACGAAGATCCATAAACAGGTTTAGAATTTGCGCCTGAATGGATACGTCGAGTGCCGCCACGCTTTCGTCGCATACAAGAAAGTCGGGGCGTACGGCAAGTGCGCGGGCAATGTTGACCCTGGCGCGCTGTCCGCCGGAAAACTGGTGAGGCAGGCGTCGTTTCATGTCCGGATCGAAGCCTGCTTTTTGCAGGTATTCGTCAACATAGGCGGCCCGGCTGCCTTTGATCATGCCATGAATGGCTGGCGCTTCTGATACCAGCGTTTCTATATTCATGCGCGGGTTAAGCGCGGCCATCGGGTTTTGGAAAATCATTTGTGCCGCCAGATCCGCGTCACGCAATGCACGACCATTTAACTTTGATCGGTCGGTCCCTTTCCAAAATACGGATCCTGATGACGGTTGAAGAATGTTGGCAGCAATCCGTCCGAGCGTGGATTTTCCGCAGCCGCTTTCACCAACCAGACCCAGAACCTCGCCACGGCGAATGACCAAATCGACTGCGTCAAGAGCGTGAACTACGGGTGGCGGTTTTGCCGCCCCCAGAGCAATCGATATTCTTGTGGCGATATCCGGTTTTGAACCGAAATGGCGCGAAACCTTGCGGATTTCGAGAAGGGGAGACTCGTTTTGAGGGGGATTAGGGAGGCTCATGCGAGTTTCTCCTCGAACGGATGGAAGCAGCGATGATAGTCCAGCTCGTTTCCGAATTGTCCCGGACGGACCCGGCAGGCGTCGGTTGCACGTTCGCAACGGGTGCGGAATGTGCATCCTTCGGCGGGCATGCGTGCGAGGCTTGGAGTGACGCCGGGAATCTGCGCAAGGCGAGTGCCTCGGCTGTTTTCGGATGGTACTGAACGTATTAAGCCGCGGGTATATGGGTGATGCGGCGCTTCAAGGACTGTGGTGATGTCACCAGATTCGACAATCCGGCCGCCATACATGACGGCAATCCGGTCAGCCAGACCCGATACGATAGCCAGGTCATGGGTGATCCAGATGACTGCAGTTCCCTGTTCTTCTGTCAGTTTCTGAAACTCGGAAATGATCTGGGCCTGAATCGTTACGTCAAGTGCCGTTGTTGGTTCGTCGGCAATGATCAGATCCGGGCGATGCAAAAGGGCAATTGCAATGGCGACGCGTTGTCGCATCCCACCCGAAAATTCGTGCGGGTAGGCATCCAGACGTTCTTCCGGGCTAGGAATGCCCACCATCCCCAACGCATCACGGGCGCGTATCCGGGCCTGCGATGGAGAGACTTTCTCGTGCGCATGGATCGCTTCGGTCATTTGAGTGCCAATCCGAAGTACCGGATTGAGCGTCATCATCGGATCCTGAAACACCATGGCAATTCTGCGTCCCCGCAGGCTGCGCATCTGTTCATAGGATTGTGTGGCCAAGTCTTCGCCGTCAAAAAGAATCTGACCTGAGCTTACCTTGCCGGGCTTGTCTACCAGCCCCATGATTGAAAAACCTGTAACGCTTTTCCCGGAGCCGCTTTCGCCCACCAATCCAAGGACTTCTCCGCGGTTTAGCTTAAAAGAGACTTCGTCAACTGCGCGCAGACCCTGATTTCCACCAATGGGAAACTCGGTGACCAGACCGCGAACATCAAGTAATGGTTTCATCGGGCATTCCTCGGGTTGAGAACATCACGAAGACGGTCACCAACAAGGTTGATGGAAACAATTGTGATCAGCAGCGCAATACCTGGGAAAAAGCTGATCCAGTACAGACCGGAAAGAAGATACTGATAGCCGTTCGAGATCAGCATTCCGAGCGAGGGTTGGGTGACGGATGCCCCAAGTCCAAGGAACGAAAGGGTTGCTTCCAGACCAATGGCGCGTGCGACCTGCATTGTTGCAATCACAATGATCGGCGCGAGACAATTTGGCAGCAGGTGACGCAGCAAAATGCGGTAGCCCGGAATCCTCAGGCAGCGTGCGGCTTCGATGAATTCCTTTTCGCGCTCAACCAGAGCTGTGCCACGTGCCGTGCGAGCGTAAGTTGCCCATTCAGCAATAATTATCGCAATGACGACGTTGGTTACCCCGTTCCCAAGGATGGCAAGGATCATCAGGGCCATCAGGATAGTTGGAAATGATAGCTGCAAATCCACCAGACGCATCGTCAGCGTTTCTATGCGTCCGCCAGAATAGGCGGCGAGCAAACCAGCGGTCGTGCCGATAACTGCAGCGACCAGTGCGGACGCAATTCCGACAATAAGCGACGTGCGCAAGCCATACATGATGCCCGACAGGATGTCGCGGCCCTGGCCGTCTGTGCCAAGATAATAAGGTACACCGGCAAAACTTTCGGAACCCGGTTCCAGACGACTGTCAAGGATGTCGAGTTGCATAAGGTCATAGGGGTTTTGCGGGGATAAAAGTGGTGCGAAAACCGCTACGAAAACGACAACAAGCAGGCCAATAGTTCCGATTAGTGCGGTTGGAGACGAAAGGAAGCGGATGATGGCAGGGCCAATCTTTCTGGGAGGTGGTGCATCGGCGAGCAATGCCGGGTTGTCAACGCCTGTGGTGTCGGCAAGTTTGGCATCCATCACGGATTATCCTTTTCCTTCGAGCCGGACGCGAGGGTCCAGCAGCGTATAGCAGATGTCGATAATGAAGTTCAGCGTCACAAACAGGATCACCATCATCATCAGGTAAGCGACGATCACGGGGCGATCGAGAAGATTGATGCTGTCTATGATGAGCTTGCCCATTCCCGGCCAGCCATAAATGCTTTCTGTCACGACTGAGAATGCAATTAATGACCCGAATTCCAGACCAATGATTGTCACGACCGGGATCATCAGATTCTTGAGGATATGCACAAGAATGATCCGGGATTCACTCAGGCCCTTGGCGCGCGCGAATTTGACAAAATCCTGCATGATGACTTCCTGCACGCCGGCGCGTGTCAGGCGAAGGATGAGGGAGGTCTTGAATAGCGCCAGATTCAATGCCGGAAGAAGCAGGTGCGAAATACCGTCGGAAGTCAGGAATGACCATGGCGTGCCAAACAGCATTGCGGTTTCCCCGCGCCCATTTGAAGGCAGCCATCCGAGTTGAACTGCAAATAGCAATATAAACATCAGGCCGACCCAGAATGTCGGGAGCGAAAAGCCCAGAATTGAACCCGTCATGATAAGGCGCGACGAAATCCGTTCCGGATAAAGCCCTGCATAAAGTCCGAGAGGTAGACCAACAACAATGGCAATAACCATTGCGCAAAGTGCCAGTTCAAGCGTTGCGGGTAGCCGTTCAAGGATGACCTCCAGCGCTGGACGCTTGTAGACAAAGCTGTCGCCAAAATCTCCCTGCATCAGCCCCTTTATGAAGCTCAGATACTGGCTCCATAAAGGCTGGTCTAGACCCAGATGCTTGATGACCAGTGCTCTTTCTGCCTGATTGAGATCCGGGTTGATAAGGATATCGACCGGATTGCCGATTACGTTGACACCAATAAAAACAATCAGCGTCATCGCGAAGATGACAAAGGCTGCCTGTATCATGCGCCGGATTAAGGAGGTGACCATATCCTAGCTCCTTTTTGGGGCTTTAATGCTGATCGCCATTCCATCACGCTGCGGATCTGCTGCACCAGCCGATTGCCCATCCTTCACCTGAATGCCGTGTAATGCTGCAAAAGCATAAGCCTGTGGAGAACGTACAACGGTATAGCCGTCATTGCGCAGGTCGGTTGCGACCGAATGTCGAGTTCTGTTGGATATGTCTATCGAATTGGAGACCCCGACGATACGGGGAGCCGAGACGGCTTCATGAATATCCATTTTGAAATCGATCATGTTCATGATGCCTTGGGCGACGCTTGGGGCGATATAACTGCCGCCAGGGGCGCCAATTACGATCGACGGGCTTTCGCCATCAAAGACAATTGTTGGTGCCGCGGAACTTGCGCGACGTTTGCGCGGTGCAATCGAAGCTGCCCGGCCCGGGCGCGGGTCAAAGCGCCCCATCAATCCATTATACATGAAACCCAGCCCATCCGTGATTGCACCGGAAGGACTGCCCAGAGAATGGGTCATGGCAACAGCGTTGCCTTCCGCGTCGATAACGGAGATGTGGGTTGTGTCACGCTGCGACAGGTCCAGACGCTCGACATTGGCCCGTTCGCCACGACGAATGGATTCCGCCAGTTTTGCCGCATGCTCCTTTGACAGAAGCTGTTCGACAGGTACGTGCACATATTCGGGATCTCCCATATGTAGGTCCTTGTCGATTGTCATCCGTTTCATCGCCTCGAAGAGCGTGCGGATATGTTCTGCCGAACCGTGCGTCATGGCGCCAACGTCGAAGTTTTCCATAATATGGAGCAACTCGATCATCGGAAAACCGGAACCGGGAGGAGGGCTTGATGCAATCCTGTGGCCGCGATAGCTGCCCCATACGGGGGCTGCTTTTGAGACGGAATATTGTGCGAGATCATCCAGACCTATCAGTCCGCCATTTCGGGCGAAATCCGATGCAATCTGTTCTGCGATTTCACCGTGATAGAAAATGTCCGAGTTGCTGCTTTCGGCAATTCTGCGCAATGTCTGCCCGAGATCCGGGTTACGCAGAATGTCTCCTACACCACGTACACTACTATCATCGTGGAAATAGATGCGCCGACCTGTTTCGGAAAAGCGAAGCTTGTCAAGTGTGTTGACCTGCCCGTCACTGGTTTGATCCTTCGTCCAGTACCAGTGCATGTGAGGGCGGATCATAAAGCCTTCTTCTGCATGGCGGATTGCAGGCTTGATGAGATCGCCCCATTCCCAGGTGCCGTAGTCACGCAATGCTGTTTCATAGCCCTTGAGTGATCCGGGAGTACAACAGGCAAGGTATCCAATCTCAGAAATATTGTCTTCGAGTATGAACCCGAACCCGTCGCGGCTTTGGCCCAGCAGCTTGTTCAGCCACATATCCGGTGTGGATGCTGCGGGGGCAAGGGCATAAAATTCCAGCATTTCATGAATGCCGCGTTTGGGCATGTAAACCTGCATGGAACCAAAGCCACCAATCCCCGACATCTGTGGGTCGACGACGCCCTGAACGAAAGCACAGGCAAGGGCAGCATCAATCGCGTTCCCGCCGCGTTCGAGAACTTCTGCTCCGGCTTCCACGGCTTCGGGTTGTGGCGCGACAATTGTGGCATTGCGGCTCATGCACGCATCTCCTTCAGGCGTTCGGCAAGAAAGGCCTTCACATGGCCCAGTACTTTTAATCGGTCATGGGCAACGCCGGGAACTTCTTCAAACGTTACATTAACCCCGGCGCTCTCAAACGAAGCCTTCAGGCTGCGAAGGCGTTCCGGACGGGTGTTTCCGGCATCGTTTGCGCCTTCCATCCAGTATTTCGATCCTGGCTCGTGCATGATTTCCCAGTTTTCAAGATCGACACTGCCGACAACCATTTGCACCGGTACGCGTGCAAGTGCTTCGGCGTCAAACGGTCGACCGAATTTTTCCTGAAGGTCTCGCACGCCAACCCACCAGTCGCGATCGGGATCAAGCAGCGTGACAGAACCGGGGGCACCTATACAGGCTGCCCAAAGGTTTTCGGGGCGCAAGATGGCGAAGCGATGAGTGAAATGACCGCCGCCGGAGAAACCGAACATGGCGAAACGCGACCAGTCCTGCTGGTACTTCTCAGCCATTTCCGCGACCATCGAGAGAACGATCTCGTCATAACGGATATCGCCTTCGATCATGTATTTGTAACCAGATCGCGCGCCATCGCCACGGACATTCATTGGAAAGATCGGACACAGAATAGCGCAATCATGATACAGGCCGAACTCGGCAAATCCGTCCCGGAATTCAATGGCTGACGTGCGACCTGTGCCATGAACGGCTACCAGAAGGTCAACTTTACGACCATCGGCAGCAGCAGGAGGAACATAAAGCAGCATATGAAAACGGGGATCGGCTTTGGAGGCGAAGATAGCCGTTTCACCATAGTCATACACAGCGCGCGCGCGTGCAGCGGCACCGCTCGTTCCAAGTTCTTGCATTTTTTGTCTCCGTGGGGAAATCGTCTTCGGGACATCGGGGGTGCAAGGGCACCCCCGGGGTCTCGCGTTATTCCGTTTTTGCGGAATTGTGGACTTCATAGGCCAGCGTGTATTTATCGCCACGCGGCTTGTAGCTGATATTGGATTTCGCGCCCATGACCACGTTTTCGTAGTGCATCGGAAGCAACCAGTTATCGTTGAAAACCAGCTTTGACACTTCCTTCAAAAGCGGCTCGCGTGCTGATTCTTCCAACGTTGATGTGGCTTCATCAAGCAAAGCATTAACTTCCGGGATATTGATGCCGCTGCCGTTATAACGCCCGGTACCTTTTCGGCATCGCGACCGGCAACGATGGCGAGAGCCGGATTAGATACTTCGCCCGTATTTACACCCCATGAACCCAGGAACAGCGAATATTCACCGTCCGAGTATTTGTTGGAATAAACCGACCACGGCAGGACTTCGACCTTGGTGTCAATGCCGATGCGCGAGAACATCTGGCCGGCTGCCTGCAGGACTTCGCTGTCATTGACATAGCGGCCAGACGGGCCGTGGATGGTCATGGCAAAGCCGTCCGGATAACCAGCATCGGCCAGCAATTTGCGCGCGCCTTCCGGGGCATAGGCGACTTTTTCAACTTCTTCAGAATGACCGAAAAAGCCTTTGGCAACAAACTGATCGGCAACAGTCCCATTTTTGCGCATTACGCGATCAACGATGGCATCGCGGTTGATCGCCATAAGAAGCGCTTTGCGAACGCGCTTGTCCTTGAGCGGATTGGTCTCAAGTGCCGAGCCATCCTTTGCTGTTAAGAACGGCGTCTGATCGCGAGCGACGTCCATGCCAAGGTATACAAGACGGGTCGATTGTCCGCGAATGATGTGCATGCCATCACTGCTTTCCACGCGATCGACACCTTCTGCGGGCAAAGCCTCAATCAGGTCGAGATCACCGGCAAGCAAAGATGCCAGACGACCGCCATTGTCGGGAACCATGCGGATTGTGACATGGGACCATTCTGAGGGGCCTGCAAAATAGTCATCATTGCGGTCCAGCTCGATCCGGTCCCCTGGAGTGTAGGAAGCAAACTTGAAGGGGCCGGTACCTGTTGCAGCTTTTCCATTTTCGAAATCAGCGACACCGGCATCTGCATAGTCAGAGCTGATGATGCGGATACGGCTCAGCGAGTTCAGGATCATCGGATCTGCGACAGTGGTCTCGACTATGACGGCATTTGGGCCATCTGCCGTCACTTTCGCGATATTGCGGGTGTAAGAGGCAAAGGCCTTGCTTTCCTTGTCACGTGCACGGAGCAAGGAAGCAACAACGTCTTCCGATCCAAAGGTCGAACCGTCATGGAATTTGACGCCTTCACGAAGTGTGAAGCGCCAGTGGGTGCTGTCGAGCACCTCCCATGAAGTCGCGAGTTGCGGTTTGTTTTCAGCCGATCCGCCCCGGTTGATGAGGCTGTCATAGATATGGCGGCTGGTGGCGTTGTTGGGGGAATTTGAATCTTCGTGCGGATCAAGCGAGGTGATGACGGCAGCCATCCCGATAGAAAGTGTGATGTCTTCTTGCGCAATGGCTGGAACTGCCGATGTTGCAAAAAGTGCGATTACCGAGCCCGTTAAGGCACGTCGTGTCAGTGAATAAAGCACTAGGTGGCTCCCTGATTGGCTGGAGTTCGATGGGTGTTTTATTTTTGTTTTATACATGCTCGAGAGCGGATCTCGTGGAGGCATGATGAGAAACGTATTTGTATTGTGTCAAATTTATTTTCTATCAGTTTCGCTCTGTGATACACAAAATATGACTTTGAATTTCGAAGGGGGACGTTCAATGGTTAATGAAAATTATCAAGTAGAATCAGTTAGTAAGGCGTTCGATCTTTTGATGGCTGTTGCTCGGTATCCACATTCTGGTGTGACCGATCTAGCTAAAAAAACTGACTTAACAAAGTCGAGAGCATTCCGTTTGTTGCATACAATGGAACAGCGTCAAGTGGTAATTCGGGACAAGGAGAACGGTTATCGGCTTGGAAATTCGATGTTGGTACTCGGAATCACGGCAAGTTCGCAAATCGATCTGGTTAAACTGGCTAACCCCATTCTGGAGGAATTATGCCAGCGGGTGAACGAGACCGTTCAACTAAGAATACTTGATGGCAACGAAGCTCTTTGTATCGCGAAATGCGAGCCATCTCGTGATCTGCGTGTGCATGCGGTGGTGGGACGCCGCCGTCCGCTTTATGCCGGGTCGCCGAAGGCTCTTTTGGCCTTTCAGCCCCGAGAAACGATTGAAAGATGTGTGCCGGCAAAGCCGGAGAAATTCACATCCAACTCTTTGGGGACGCGTGGCGCTATCCTTGCTGAACTATCGAAAATTCAACAGCAGCGTTATTGTCTCAGCAGGGGCGAGGTAAGCGATCAACTGGTCTCGATTGCAGCACCTGTATTCGCTATGGACGGATCGGCAATTGCAGCCCTGAACGTTGCGGCACCTGCGTTCCGAACGCATGATTCCGAACTTGAACATATAATCCGTCTGGTAACGTCTTCGGCAGAGCGACTGTCGGTCGGCTTGGGGTGGCAGAAGGGGCGGATTTAAGGTGAGGTTCTTGGCGGGGTGTTAAGAGGCAGATGATAACTTTGTGAAAGTAGTCTTCCCAAAATGAACCCCGTTTTCGAAAAATCCTCTGTCGTGTTCAAACCGCGTTATGAGTGCTGCTGGCAGGCTTTTATGAGCGGATAGGCCTTGCGGAAGTTTTGATAGGCAACGTCGAATGCAGATCGCAAACTTTCATTCGGATCAATGGTTTCATGCACTTCCGGGATGGACATGATTCTGTCAGCAGTGGCACCGGTTGCGGCGGCGATGCCAAGCCTTGCGGCACCTAGAGCCGCACCAAATTCGCCACTTTTTGGAAGAGCCAGGGGAACGCCGAGGACGGTGGCTATCAGCTCTATCCAGTAGCGAGATGCGGAGCCTCCTCCTATGGCAATGAGTTGCTTGAGTCTGGCGTTGGTTGCAGTCAATGCCTCAAAACTGTCTCGCAAGCCAAAAGCAACTCCTTCAAGCACGGCACGCGTAAGATCTTCGCGGTCTGTTTCGGTTGCCAGACCAGTGAAGCTTCCACGGATCTCTGCATCGTTATGTGGCGTTCTTTCCCCTGCCAGATAAGGGAGATAGTGGACAGTCCCGGGTTTTCTGAGATTGCCATCAAGCTTTGAAGTTAGCTCTGTCGGGTTTTGACCGGTGATGCGTGCAAGCCAGTTCAGACTGTCTGTTGCCGAGAGCATAACGCCCATCTGGTACCATCGTCCCGGGATGGCATGGCAGAATGTGTGTAACGCTGTTTCCGGGGCCGGGTGATAACCATCGCGTGCTGATAGTAACACACCAGATGTACCAAGCGAGACAAAACCCTGTCCTTCATTCTGTGCACCAATACCACAGGCCGCTGCTGCATTATCCCCTGCGCCACCCGCGACGGAAACTGGCCCGCCAAGGCCCCATTTGTCCAAAAGGGCGGGGCGTAGGCGACCTGCTTCGTCGGTGCCTTCGACGAGACGAGGCATCTGATCGTCGCGCATGTTTCCGGCATCAAGTAACGTGCTGGACCATTTCCGGTTCGCCAAATCAAGCCAGGAGGTGCCCGCGCTATCAGACATATCCGCGACATATTCCCCGGTCAGGTAATAGTTAAGATAAGCAGCAGGCAGGAGAACCTTTGCGGTTTTTGCAAAAATGTCGGGCTCGTTTTCCCGTACCCATTCAAGTTTCGGGGCGGTAAACCCCGGAAAGACGATATTGCCCGAAATGGCACGAAACGGTTCTTTGGCATCAAGGCGCGCGGCCTGCGTATGAGAGCGCGTGTCATTCCATAGAATACAGGGACGCAAGACCCGTCCGCTGTTATCCAGAAGTGTCGCTCCATGCATATGACCGGCTACGCCAATACCCCGCAGCGCGGCAAACTGCGGAAAATTATCACGCAGCTCGGCAACGGAATCTTCCAGTGCTGCAATCCAGTCGGAAGGATTTTGTTCGGACCAACCCGGGTGCGGATGGCGGGCGTGATAGCTGCGTTCCGCTGAGCCTATCGGCACACCATCGTCGTCAATCAGCAGTAGGCGGATGCCAGAGGTCCCGAGGTCAATTCCAAGAAAAGTCATCCCAAAGCCTTCTGTGAAAAATTGAAGCGGTTATATCTTTACCGATTGCACGCAACCATGTTGATGTTACGCAGGCCTGTCCAAAATTGCATCTCCAACCTCTTGAAGGCTTTCAAAGATTTTTGATGCACCCGCGGATTTAAGCAGTTGGGTTTGATGTGGGAGAATGTCGTGCAAATGCGTTCCACCTACAAAACCTATAGCTCTCATTCCGGCTGAGATCGCACCCTTTACGCCGTGTGGAGAGTCTTCGATAACGACGCAATCTTTTGGGGCCGTCGAAATGCCTCGGGCAGCAAACAGGAATAAGTCAGGGGCAGGTTTACCGTTGGTGACCTGTTCGGCACTGTATGCCGTGCCCTGAAAATGCGAGGCAAGACCCGATATCTCGAGAGTTGCTGTCATTCGCCGCAGGGAGCTGCCGGTTGCAAGTGCCGTTTTCATCCCTGCATTGGAAAGCCGATCCAACAACCTTTCCGCATTCTTGATCTGTTGGAGGCGCGTTTGATACTCTGTTAGCAGGCGCGTTTCGACCCGGTCGATAAAATCGTCCGGGCAGGCCTGACCGAGACGTTCGGAGACATGTCTGCAAATGTCCTGGATGGAAACCCCGAGAAACCGGTCACGGATATCATTAACCGTAATGCCATCAATTCCGAGGCGGCGCATTTCGGTTGCCAAGACCTCAAGTGACAAGGGTTCGCTGTCGACCAGACAACCGTCAAGGTCGAAAATTACTGCGGCAGGTGAATTCATCGGGCTCCCCTATATCCGCAGTTCGGTATCGCTGTCGAACAGATGCACGTTGACCGGATCAATCACATAATGAAGTTCGGAACCGGGGCGGGCAGAAATACGCTGTTTGACCAAGGCATCAATGAGGTCGCCGTTTGATTTCGCAACGATCTGGGTTTCAGAGCCAGTCGGTTCCACCACAACGACATTCATTGCAATGCCCTTGTCGCCAATATCGATATGTTCAGGACGAATGCCGTAGGTCACTGATTTGCCCGCTGGTGCGGTGGTCGGTGGTATTGGCAGGATCAGGCCGTTATCGGATTCAAAGTGCTTCGTGCCATCGCGTTCTCCTATCTTGCCATGAACGAAATTCATCGAAGGTGAGCCGATGAAGCCGGCAACAAAAACGTTTATCGGATTGTCATACAGATCCAACGGAGAACCAATCTGCTCGACCCGGCCATCACGCATGACGACGATTTTGTCAGCCATGGTCATTGCTTCGATCTGATCATGGGTGACATAGACAATCGTTGTGCCAAGACGCTGATGCAGTTCCTTGATCTCAACGCGCATGGTCACGCGCAGTTTGGCATCCAGGTTTGAAAGCGGCTCGTCAAACAAGAAGACTTGCGGGTCTCGTACGATGGCGCGGCCCATGGCGACACGCTGGCGCTGGCCGCCGGAAAGCTGCTTGGGATAGCGGTCAAGAAGATGGGCAAGGTCGAGAATTTCGGCGGCGTTGGTGACCTTTTGCTTTATCTCGCTTTCCGGTCGTTTCGCCATCTTGAGTGGGAAGCCGATATTTTCATACACCGTTTTGTGGGGATAAAGTGCATAGCTTTGGAACACCATTGCAATATCGCGTTCTTTCGGCAGAACATCATTCACGATCCGTCCGCCAATCGAAATGGTGCCTTCGCTGATTTCCTCTAGCCCGGCAAGCATGCGCAACAGTGTTGATTTGCCACAACCAGACGGCCCCACCAGAACGACAAACTCGCCATCCTTGATGTCGACATTCACCCCGTGCATGACCTGAACATTGGCGTAGCGTTTGATTACGTTTTCTATTTTTACGTCGGCCATAAGGCTTCTCCCTATTGCGGCAATTCGATCTGTAATTTGACATCCGCCGGTGGGGCGGATGCTGCGATCTCGAATGCGCGCACGCTGTCTTCGAATGCGAATGTTCTGGTAATTAGGGGTTTTACGTCGATTGCGCCGGAACTCAGCATGGCAACACAACGCGGAAAGACATGGGCATAACGAAAAATATTCTCGATCCGGGCTTCCCGAATCATCGCTGCCCCTGCGTCATAGCTGATCGGGTCAGGCTGACCGCCAATCATGACGACACACCCACCCGGGCAAAGGGGTTCAAAAACTCCGGCGGCAGCCTTGGGTGAGCCGGTGGCTTCAAACACGATATCGGCCCCCCAGCCATCGGTGTCGCGTTTGATCACCTCGGGGATGTTTTGGGATTTGACATCAATCGGGGTGATCGCCGCACTTAGGGATGCTGCTATTTCAAGCTTTTTTTCGGCAAGGTCGGCGACATACACCCGGGCACAGCCGCCAGCCAATGCCGACAATGCGGTGACCAGTCCGATGGGGCCGGCCCCGATGACCACCGCGATGTCACCCGGTTTGATCCGGGCTTTGGTGGCGGCGTGGACGCCCACTGCAAGCGGTTCGACCATGGCGGCCTCCGCAAAGGATACATTGTCGGGAAGCTTGAACGTAAAGGCTTCGGGGTGCACACAGGTCGGGCGCAAGATCCCGTGTACCGGCGGGGTTGCCCAAAAGCGTACAGCCGGATCAACATTATACATGCCAAGGCGGGTTGCCTTGCTGTTGGGGTCGGGGATACCCGGCTCCATACAGACCCGGTCACCAACGGACAGCGTTGTGACATCGCATCCGGTTTCGATCACGGTGCCGGATGCTTCGTGCCCCAGGATCATTGGCGCATTGACCACAAATGGACCAATCCGGCCATGGGTGTAGTAATGTACATCCGATCCGCAAATGCCGACGGTATGCATCTTGATGCGCACGTCGCGTGGGCCAAGGACCTCTTCCGCGCGGTCAATGGCAGGAAAATCGCGCAGGGTGATGTCGTCTTTTTTTTCCAGAACCAACGATTTCATGGCGTTATCCTTTCCTGACGATAAACACAGCAAGAGCAAGGGCAATGGCATTCGAAATCCAGATGGACAGACCCATTGGCTCCAGGAAGCGGAACCAGAACAGGGATATTGCCACCCAGATCACGACCGAGATAAAGCATCGGTCAAAGGCATTGGTTTCGATTGGCAGAAAGCCCTGCCGTTCTTCCGGGGTCTTGGTTTTTTCGGTGTCGGCTTCGGTCAGCGAGGCTGTATCAAGCTGTGTCGCGTGTTGTTTGGTCATGGTGTTATCCTTTCACCGCGCCAAAGGTCAGGCCGGCTACAATGTGTTTTTGAACCAGACCGAACACGATCAGGGCAGGGATCAGGGTGAAGACTGAAATCGTGGCCATGATTCCCCACTCGGTCCCGGTGGTCGTGACATATTCCGAAAGGCCGGTGGTCAGGGTACGGGCATCGAAATTGGTAAGTGTTGCGGCCAGCAGATACTCGTTCCAGGCAAACACCCAGGTCAGGATCAGGGTCACAGCAAGCCCGGGCCGACAAAGCGGAAAAACGATTTCGGTAATAACTTTCCATGGGCTTGCACCATCGACATAGGCGGCTTCATCCAGTTCACGCGGGATGGCGTCAATCGTCGGGCGCAGGGTCCAGATCGCAAACGGCAGGTTAAAGGTGCAATAGACCAGAATCATGCCAATCCGGGTATCGAGCAGCGTGAAATCGCCAATCCGGTAAACCTGCGTCATCAACAGGAAAAGCGGCAACAGGAACACTGCGGGCGGTGCCATACGGTTGGTGATCGTCCAGAAAAAGATGGATTCCTTGCCGCGGAGATTGAAGCGCGATAGCGCATAGCAGGTAAAGAAACCAAGCACTGTGCACAACACGGCATTCCCGGTCGAAATCACCAGTGAATTGACCATGTAGCTTCGGATCAACCGATTGCCGAGAACCTCGACATAGTTCCCCCAATAGGGATTGCTAACCAGAATGTCCGGTGTGCTGAAAAGCTGAACCGCGGGCTTGACCGAAATGACAAACAGCCAATAGATCGGAAACAGGGTCAGAAGGCTGATCAATATCCAGAAAAGCGTTGTCAGTAGCGGATTGCGCTTTTTCATCGTCTTATCCCTTCCGGTTCTTGCGCGGTGCGAGCATGCTGACATAGAGCAGCCAGCAAACCACGATGGTCAGATACAGCACGATCACCGAAATGGTAGAGCCATAGCCGTAATTGGTCTTGGGGAAGACTTCCTTGAAGATATGCACGCCAAGGAAACGGGTGGACGATCCCGGGCCACCCCCGGTTAGCATCCAGACTTCATCGACCGTGCGCAGGGCATCCATCAGTCGGATGAAAACGGTTGCGACCAGAGCCGGTGTGATCATCGGAAGGGTGATGTGCCAGAATGTCTGAGCTTTGTTCGCCCCGTCGATCTGGGCCTGTTCAAACGGATCGCGTGGCAGCGACACCAGTGCCGCGATCAGGGTCAGGGTGACAAGCGGTGTCCAGTGCCAGATATCCATGATGACGATGGTCAGGAAGGCCGCCGGGGCGGATGTCCCGATATTCATCGTGATCCCGAACCATTCATCCAGATAATGGGGGATGATCCCGATGGATGGTGTGGTCATCAGCTTCCAGACCGACCCGACAATGATCGGCGCCATGATTAGTGGCAGTGTATGGATTGTACGAAAAATCGATTTCCCGGGAAATTCCCGCATAAAGGCCTGGGCCAGCAGGTAACCGATCACCAGTTCAGAGAGAACGGCAAAGATGACAAAGGCGACTGTCACACCCAGCGAATTCAGAAATGCACTGTCAAAGACGATACGCCGGAAATTCTCCGCGCCGTTGAAAATCATTTCGGGGGATGCCGCAAATGGATTCCATTGATGGAACGAGACGAAAACGACATACAGGAACGGCAAAACGCCGAAGAAAAACAGGATCACCAGCGTAGGGGCCAGGAGGATCCAACCAAGCTTGTTGGATTGCATCGTCAACTCCCTGGAAAAAGATGCAGTGTGGCGGTCACGCCGCCAAAGCGGGGATCATGCCGGGATCTGGTCGCTGCCCCATGGGGCAGCGACCATGAAAGGTAAGTTGGGGAAAAGCCTTACTTGCGATAACCAAGATCGGTCAGTTCGGCCTCGGCCTTTGCTGCCATCTGATCAAGTCCCTCGTCCGGGCCAAGGTCGCCCGTCAGGATTTGATACAGGATCGGTGCAGTAGCTTCGCGAACCTGTGCATGGAACGGATATGCCGGGGCGCCGGCAAACAGATATCCCTTGTCACGCAGCAGGTCATAATATCCGCCAAGTTCTTTGTTCATGGCCTGGACTTTGGGATCATCGTAGGTCGATTTGTTGGTCACACGCGGTGCGGCAACCGCCCAGTCCGGCTGAACTTCGTCCTGACCGATATATTGCAGGAACAGCATCGCGGCTTTCTGGTTTTTTGACGTTGCTGGAATGCCAAAGGCACCCCCATCGTAATAACCGATATAACCTTTGCCGCCTTCGACTTCCTCAAGGATTCCGTCCTCCATCGGGGGCAGGGCGACCCCCACTTTTCCAACCACAAGCGATTTGGATTCATCGGCGGCGATCCAGCCGGCGTTTTCACCATAGACCAGACCTTGGGCAACACGACCCGCACCAAATGTGGTGCCGACTTCCGTCCAGGTCGAAGCATTGCTTTCAGGCGGGGCAATGTCGCGCATGCTCAGCCACCACTTCATGGCTTCCTTGGCTTCGGGGCTGTTCATCGAGCCGCCATTGGCAACCGATGCGGCATAGTTGTTGTCCGCATCAATGCCCCAGTTATAGACGCCATAAGTCGGGGCAATGGTTTCAAAAAACTCGTACCAGGATGCCGGATGGCCGGTATGGGCCTGTGCGGTGGTGCCCCACAGATCCAGGTCGTGATCTTCTCCCCACTTGGTGAAGAAGCGGGCGATCTCGCCATATTCTTCATGCGTGGTGGCCGGTTTCAGCTCATGTCCGGTTTCTGCCTTGAAGGCTTCCTTGATTTCCGGATCGTTGAACAGGTCGGTACGATAGAGATAGATCTTGATGAAGGCTTCCATCGGGACGCCATACAGATCGCCGTTTTCGCCGCGGAAATAGTCGGCGAAGGTGGTGAAATTGTCTTCGCTATAGGTTGGCGCCTTAAGCGACGGATTGTCCGCGAGAAGCTTGGTCGTGTCTGTCAGGAAGTCGCGCGCCAGATAGGAATAGACAATGTCCTGTTCGATAAAGACCATGTCATAGATGCCGGTTCCAGCTTCCATGTCCTTGATGGCCTTGTCATACATCTGATCCCAGGACGTGGTCTCGATATCAACCCGGATACCGGTCAGTTCCTCGAATTGTGGGGCGAGGACTTCGCGAATGTAATTGGATGGCGGTGTGGATTCCGTCACGCCATGCAGTGTGACATCCTGATAGGGGGCGGCTGCTTCTTTCCAGAATGCATCATCAGCATAAGCAGTGCTTGAGGCGACAGCCATGGCTATGGCTGAAACACCCACTTTGAGTGCAAAATTCATTGGATATTCCTCCCGTTGATTGATGGGGGATCGCATTTGGCAGTCTTGCGCTGCATTGGATTAGCGATTCCAGTCGTGGGAAGAATGCATATGTAATATATTCGATGCAAGTGAAAATTTTCATTTGTAATTTCAAAATTACATTTGTTAATTTGGAGTATATGATAATCGCACAGGTGCAATGTGCAGCGCGATGGAGGGACATGGGCAATGCCAAGAGAACCACTTGAGGACACAGAATCTTTTGTGGCTGAGGTCTGTTGGCGTTATTACGTGAACGGACAGACACAGGCGGAAGTTGCGCGTGACATGGGGGTAACCCGTCTGCGCGTGAATCAGGCCATTCAAAAAGCAAAATCGCTGGGTTTGGTGAAAATCCAGATCGAGTCCCCTTTTGTAACCCGGCTTGAAGCACAACAACGTTTGGAACAGGCAGGTGTTGGTAAAGCACTGGTCGTGCCGGTGGATCATAACAATTATGACTACCATGCTCCCGTAGGGGCAGCACTTGCCCACTATCTGACGGCGACCCTTAAGACAGAGCCCTGGAAAAGGATCGGGGTTTCCTGGGGGGTAACATTGCAGCGCGCCATGGAGCGTTTGCCGCTTCATTCCCTACCTGATCTGGAAATTCTTGCTCTGATGGGCGGGACAGCGGCCGGATCATCCTTTAATGCCTTTAGCATTGCTTCGGGCTTTGCCGAGCGGTTTGACGCCAACTATTCTCATCTGGTTGCACCGATTTATCTGCCCGATGATGTCGATAAAGACATCTTCTTAAGCCAGGAAATCTATGCCTCTCATATCGAGCGGTGCCTGTCTGCGGATGCTGCACTTCTTGTTGTCGGCGACGTATCGGATCTTTCATTCATGGTGAAATACGGGTTGCCGAGTGATTTGACGATGCAGGAGCTGCGCAATGCCGGTGCCGTTGGCGATGTGCTGGGCCGTTTTCTGGATGCCGATGGTAACGAAATTGATCATCCATTGAACGAACGCACAGTTGGGGTGGATTTGAATGCGTTGGCTGATATCCCCAATAAGATTCTGACGGCGGCTGGCGAACACAAGGTTCCAATCATTCATGCAGCAATCAAGCGTGGACTGGTGGATACGCTCGTCACAGATGATCTGACTGCAAATCTTCTATTGAAACGCATGACTTAACCAATGGCGCACAGCATCACAAAACGCGCAAAGCGGGGGCAGGATAAGCCCTGTTGATGCAGATTGCTTAATCACTATCAGGGGAAACGTTGTTTCATGACCAATGTGTTTAATGGGAAAAAAGTCATTATCACGGGAGCGGGCAAAGGTATCGGCCGCGCCTGTGCTCATCTTTTGGCCGAGCGCGGCGCATCCATTATTGCCATGGCCCGAACCCAAAGTGATCTTGATAAGCTCAGTACCGAGATTGGGGCGCGCACGATTCAGGTAGATCTGTCTGATAGCGGTGCGGCGCGTAACGCCATGCAGACGGCCGGTACGGCAGATTCTCTGATCAATTGTGCGGGAACCAATGTTCTCGAAAGCGTGTTTGATATGACCGACGCAGGTTATGAAGCCGTGATGGGGATCAACCTGCGTGCGGCGTTAATCTGTGCCCAGGAGTTCGCCCGTGCCCGGGTGAACGCAGGTGGTGGTGGGGCGATTGTCAATGTGACATCCATAGCCGGACATCGCGGGTTTGTGGAGCATATGTGCTACGCGGCCTCCAAGGCGGGGCTGGAAGGTGCAACCCGCGTAATGGCCAAGGAGCTTGGATCTTATGGTATTCGGGTCAACGCCATTGCCCCGACTATCACCATGACTGAACTTGCGGCAACGGCGTGGTCGGATCCGGCCAAAGCTGATCCGATGATGGTTCGTCACCCCCAAGGGCGTTTTGCCCAGGTAGATGACGTTGCCCGTTCGATCGTCATGTTGTTGAGCGACGATGCGTCCTTCGTCAGTGGCGCTGTATTGCCCGTCGATGGCGGTTTCCTCGCTGTCTGATCTCAATCATTTTTATCGGAGATGAATTATGGCTCAATCTCTTCAGGGCAAAGTTGCTGTTGTCACTGGCGCTGCCTCGGGCATCGGTCTTGCTACTACGCGCGCACTTCTTGAAGCTGGCGCAAAGGTTGTGATGGTTGACTACAATAAGGATGCTCTTTCTCAGTTGACGACTGAATTGGGTGCGAATGCTATTGCGCAACATACCAATCTGCTTGATGCAGATAGCTGTGCTGCGATGGTTCCCGAAATTCTGCAAAAGGTCGACCATATCGACATTCTGCATTGCAATGCAGGTTCGTATATCGGTGGTGACTTGACCGAAACAGATACCGCAACGATTGACCGGATGCTGAACCTGAACGTCAATGCCGTGATGAAGAATGTTCGTGATGTGATCCCGCACATGCAGGAACGCAAAACCGGTGACATCATTGTGACGGCTTCAGTTGCAGGTCATATGCCGATCCAGTGGGAGCCGGTTTACTCCGGGTCAAAATGGGCAATCACTTGCTTTGTGCAAATCATGCGCCGCCAGTTGAACAAGCACGGCATTCGTGTCGCACAAGTCTCGCCGGGGCCGGTCGTTTCGGCCCTTTTGGCAGACTGGCCCGAAGAGAATCTGCGTAAGGCCAAGGAAAATGGCGCGCTGCTTGATCCCGAGGAAGTATCAGATGCGGTGATTTACATGCTGTCGCGCCCGCGTACGGTGACCATTCGTGACATGATCGTATTGCCCACCAACTTTGATATCTAACTTTACGGTTTTGGCACAGGCATCTTGAAATTTCTCGATGTGCCTGTGCCAAAGATCAACATTTGCATTGCGGCTAGGTTGTTAAACTCACCGCGAATTGAAAGATGCTAGTGCAGGTTGCTATTTGGCAGCAGATACCACGACTTCGATCAAGGTGTTTGGACCAAGTTCATTGACGCCGATTGTTGCACGAGTTGGCAGAATTTCGCCGGGGAGCCATTCAAGCCACGCTTCGTTCATGCCATCTTTGGCAGCAAAATCGGAAATATAAACCATTGCGGTCAGCAGCTTGTCTTTTGACGATCCCATTTCCGCAAGAAGGGCGTCGATTTTATTGCAGATTTCCGCTGTCTGGCCTTTCATGTCCTTGGATTTATCGTCGGCAACAAGGCCGCCAAAGTATAAAACGCCATTATATTCGACGACGCGGTGATTGATTTTGGTCTGGATGTGGCGCTTGATCATTGAAATCTCCTTGGTTTGATCAGTGTTTTGTGGTGAAACGTGAAATGTTGAAGGGCTCGATCGGGGCGTTTGTCTCGCCTGTTGCGATCAGTTCAGCCATCAATTCTCCTACCCCCGGCCCCATCTGAAAGCCGTGGGCAGAAAACCCGAAAGCGTGGAACACGTTTTCTTCGGTGGAGGAACGTCCAATGACAGGCATGTCATCGGGCATACGTCCTTCGATCCCGGACCAAGACCGAACAATTGTTGCCGTTTTCATGACCGGAAAGATGGAAATGGCGGTATCTGCTGTTTGCTTTAATTTACCAAACAGCATCTGTGAGACATTCGTCTCGGGGCTGGCGATGCCACGCAGACCCCCACCGATTACGACCGTGCCATTTTCCATCTGCTTGAATGACAGCGGACGTCCGGTTGCGCCGACGACAGCATTGCAGAAACGTGGCATGCGCGCAGTTACGATCATCATGGGGGCGATGGCTTCTACGGGGGCATATTCCCCGAGCTGTTGCGCAAAATTCCCGGCCCATGCGCCAGCACAATTCAGCAGGTATGTACCGGAAAATGTGCCGCGGTCGGTAACCACCCGCCAGTTCTTGCCATCGCGTTGAACTTTCTGGGCACGGGTGTTTTCGTAAAAACGGACACCGAGTTTGATAGCTTTGCGTTGGAAGGCAAAAGTCGTCTGATAGGGCAAGGCAAAACCATCCTCAAGACTGGCCAGACCGCCAATACAATGATCGGAGACAGCGGGCAGGTAGTCACGAAGTTCGGCCTGCGACAGGATGGTTTCGTGATGAAAGCCCATGTCATTGAGGACACGAACACGTTCGCGATGTGCTTCCATCTCGTCTTCGGTCTCGGCTACCTTGATCTGGGGGGCTTTTTGAAAGCCGCAATCGTCATCCACAAGGTTGCTGATCTTGTCCCAGATCTTCATTGACCGGTCTGAGATCGGTACTTCCGGCAAAAGGCGTCCCAGTCGGCGGACGCCGCCAGCATTCACGCCGGATGCGTGGCGACCAGCCGTATCCTTTTCGATCACGACAACCGACAGACCGCGCAGGGCGGCATGCAGGGCTGCCGAACAGCCATGGATGCCGCTGCCGATGACGACCAGATCGGCAGTTGATGGGGTGCTCATCGTTGATCCCCCTTACAGTGGAGTGTGGCGGGTAGGTTCTGATTCGATGGACGCCAGTTCCGACAACGCCAAAGGTTTTAGAGGCGGCCGAATACGGTAATAGTCGATTTCTTTGATATCTTTCTGGCGATGTTCTGCGATGATTGTTGCCACAGTCGTTCCACACATCCGGCCCTGACAAGGCCCCATACCGCATCGCAAATAGGATTTGACCTGATTGGGACCAGGTGCCCCAAGATCGACAGCATGGCGGATTTGTCCGGCAGAGATTTCTTCGCACCGGCACACCATGACATCATCTGCAGGTACCATGTTTTCAGGTGAGGGCGCGTACAAAGTCTCCAGAAATGGGCGGATTGTTGCGTCTTGCGCCAGCTGTGCCTGTATGGCGCGATGCTCGGACCAGGTGTCCCTGCCATTCTTTTCAGCTATCCGCATGGCTACAAGTCGGCCGCGCAGGGCGGCAGAAACAGCGCCGCCGATCCCGGCGCCATCACCCGCAACAAAGACACCTTCGACTGAGGTTTCAAATCGGTCGTCAAGGGCCGGGACAAAACATTGCTGGCTTTCGTTCCAATGATGTTCACATCCCAGTAGACGGGTGACCTGCTGATTTGGGATGACGCCTTGATGCAACCCTACACCGGTTGTCTCAATGCGGTGCTGCTTGCCTTTCGATAGGAAACGGACAGCTTCAACCTTATTGGTACCTTCGATCACAATGCTGCTTGTATCGCCATAAACCGGGACGCCTGCCTTGCTCAGGCGTCGCATCATGGAGAGTCCTTTTCGTAAATAGGAAAAGGCTTTCAATGCTTTGGGAAGGTGACGTGCTGCCTTCAGAAGTCGGCCAGACGGTACCGTTTCAACGATGGCTTTTGGCGCGTTTCCGGCTTTTAGCATTTGGTCGGCGACAAGATACAAAAGCGGTCCACTGCCTACGAGGACGACATCGTCATTGATTGCGCCCTGTGCCTTAAGGAGAACCTGCAAGGCGCCAGCAGTTGTTACCCCGGGCAGCGTCCAGCCCGGCATCGGTGTTGGGCGTTCAATGGCGCCGGTGGCAATGATGAGAGAGCCAGCGGTTACTTGTGCAGACCCTTTGCCTGCAATTGAGTAGTGGATTTGCAGTCCGGCATCGATATTCCAGACTGTTGCTGCCGCGACATATTCCGCGCTGCAGGCCCGAAAATCTGCTGCCAGGCTGCGACCAGAGACATATTCCGGGCCGAGGAGAGCGGCACGTTGATCAGGTACGGTTTCAATCGATCTATAAATTTGCCCGCCGGGCGCAGGGTTTTCATCCAGAATAATTGTGCTTAGGCCGTTTCGGGTTGCCTCGATGGCTGCCGCCATTCCTGCTGGGCCGGCACCGATAATTGCAACGTCATGGGTTTTCATCGGGTTGTCTCCTCAAATGCGGCTTTCTGCACGCGGATTTTCATGCCGTCTTCAGCCAGTGTCATGCAGGCTTGGCGGTTGGGAGTGCCGTCGATCTCGACAAGGCATTCAAAACACACGCCCATCAGACAGAATGGTCCTCGATCTTCCCGGGTGACGCTTGATTCCCGGAATTTCCCATGACCGGCAAGCATCAGGGCTGCGGCGACGGTTTCGCCTTTCTCGACGGTGATGGTCTGACCTTCGAATTCGATATGGATCGGATTTCTGATTTCGGTCATTACGCGCTTAAACATTGAATCTCTCCGCAGAGAACACTGACATGTAGTCTTCTAGGTGACCCGCAGCTATCATCGGGGCCAGGTTCATGGCGTGTGCGCCTGCCAGGGTTACGCCGGAATGGCAGTTGACGGTAAAGGCTCCTGGATGGGTTTCAGACTGTTCGTAGATCGGACAGCCATCCGGTGTCATGACCCGCAGGGCAGCCCATGAGCGCACCACACGCAGATCTTTTAAAAATGGGAATGTACAGATCGCCCTATCGGCGATATCCGCCATAATGGCCGACTTGGAACTGGTGTCGAACCCGACATCCTCGTGGCTATCACCGAGCAGAAACGATCCTTCGGCGGTCTGCCTGACAAAAGTGGTAGGGATGGATAGGGTCGCGGTCGGTGCTGCTCGTTCAGTGACGAGGATTTGACCCTTAAGCGGATTGACCGGCACATTCAGGCCGACCATCTTGCCAAGGGGACGGTTGCCCAATCCGGCGGCAAGAACGACCTTGTTCGCTCGGTGTGTGGAAACGGGCGTCCTGACAACAAAATCATTGCCGTCGCGCTCGATGAACTCGGCGCGTGCGCCGGAATGATATACACCGCCGAGTTGCTGAAATCTGCTGTGCAGGGCACGCAATAAATATAGCGGGCTGGCATGTCCGTCATGCGGAGACCAACTGCCCCCGACGACATCGTCGCCAAGACCGGGCAGAATGTCATCAAGTTGCTTGCGATCCAGTATCCTGACTCCGTATTCGGGGCCATGGATATTGTGCATGCGCCTGATCAGGTCGGAATGGGTTTCAAGCGCTTCATCGGACAGGCAAAGATGGACGCCGCCTTTCTTGAAGTAATTTACATCCACTCCGGTTTCCGCGCGCAGATCTTCGGCAAGATCAGGCCAGACTTCGGTGGAACCACGGGTCCAGCGTGAATATTCGGGCATGTCACTGCCCTTGCCCTGAAACCAGACAAGGCCAAAATTTCCGCGAGATGCTCGAAACGCGATGTCTCCTTCGTCGATGATCTCGACCGTTTGACCAAGGCGCACGAGGCCATAGGCGACAGCAGCACCAACAAGGCCGCCGCCCACGACAATAGTATCGACAGACTTCATTTGGTCTCTCCCATCAGAAGACGATCAAGCCCATAGAAGCGATTGATCAATAGCATCAGGGCAACAGTGAACAGAATGACGACAGTCGATACCGATGCGATAAGCGGGTCTGTGGTCTGTGTGATATGCGAGAACAGGCGTACCGGGAGAGTGGTGGTCGAGGGGTTGACGATAAATACCGTCACCGTCAGTTCGTCGAAGCTGGTAATAAAGGCCAGCACCCAGCCGCCGACAATGCCGGGCATGATCAGAGGCATCGTTATTCGGCGGAAAACGGTCCAGTTCGATGCGCCAAGTGATATCGCAGCTTTTTCAATGGAGCGGTCCATCCCGACTACGGAAGACAATACAAGTCGAAGGACGAACGGCGTGATGATGATCGCGTGACACAACACGAGGCCAACAAAGGTTCCGTTGAGCTCGAGAACACTAAGCAGACGGAGAAATGCGATGCCCAGAACGACAGTCGGAACAGTAAGCGGAGACAGGAACAGGGCCTGAAGTGCTTCTCGACCCGAGAATTTTTCGCGACCAATTGCCAGTGCAGCAGGAACCGCGACGATGGTGGAGACAGTTGCGGAGGCAATACCGAGTTTCAGGCTGACCCATGCGGCATCAATAAAATCGGGATTATCAAGAATGGCCGCAAACCAGCGCAGAGAAAGGCCGCTTGGCGGAAATTCAAGGTAACCAGTCGGTGTGAAGGAAACACCAATCACAACGACCAGAGGGCCGGCCATAAAGAGCGTGAACAGGGCATTGAACAGGAGCGAATATCTTCCGTTGCGGATCATTCGAAAACTCCCGCGTAACGCTTCTCGATCAGTCGGTTCCAGCTCAACATGATCACAAGGACCGACGCCAGTAGCAGTACGGCAATTGCCGCACCGAGAGGCCAGTTCAGCGTGTTTAGAAATTCGTCATATACAGTTGTTGAAACGACCTTTACGCGACGCCCGCCCAAGATTGCTGGTGTTGCAAAAGCGCTGGCCGATAGGGAAAAGACAATCAGCGATCCAGAGAGAATGCCGGGCATGGCTTGTGGCAGGACGATACGGGTAAAGACTTTGACGGGGGATGCGCCAAGAGACTCTGCGGCCTGCTCGGCGGACGGATCTCTTCGTTGAAGTGCAGCCCAAACCGCGATGATCATGAACGGGATCATTACGTGGACCAGCGCAACGACAATTCCGCCGGGTGTGTAAAGCATTTTGACCGGAGACGTGATCAGGCCAAGACTTTGAAGCAGTTCATTAATAACGCCATTGTTGCCAAGCAGAATAGCCCAGCCCAAAGTCCGGACAACGACCGAGATCAGCAGCGGTCCAAGCACGACCAGCAACATGATTGACCTTGCAAGAGGTCGCATTCGAAGAAGGATGTAGGCTTCGGGAACGCCAAGGAGCACGCAGAAAACGGTTGTGATCAAGGCGATCAAAAACGTTCGAAGAAATATCTCGTAGAAATAACTGTCTCCGAGAACTTCGATGTAATTACCAAAGGTGTATACGTCCTCGATCCCGCCATAAAACGAGAAGCTGTTGAAGCTGAGCATGAAGGTCATGACGAGCGGGATCAGAAGCAGGACCAGAAAGAGAACAAATGCCGGACCACTTAAAAGCCAGGGCTTCATGTTTTGGGGGCTTTTCATTAGGAGGTCTCCCGGCTGGCGGGAAGAATCTGGAGGTGTTCGGGCTGCCAGACAATGAAGACATTTTCGCCGGGTTCTGCTTCGCGTCGACCGCGATTGCGCCGGACGACAAGGAGTTCTCCAAGTTTTGTCTCCAAACGGAACAGCCATTGGTCGCCAAGGAATATGCGTTCAAGAACCTTGGCTTCGGTATTTCCTTCACTGCTCTCGACAATATCAATCCGTTCCGGGCGCAAGGATGCCATCACATCACCGGGTAAAAGATTCACCGACGGGCCGCTGACTTCAATACCGTTGATCATAAGGGTGCTGGCAGTGCCTGTTGTGGAAACCAGACGGGCATGCAAACAATTCGTTTTGCCAAGGAAGTTTGAAATGAATGTGGATTTGGGGGTCTCATAAGTGTCGAATGGCGTACCAAGTTGCATCAGTCGACCGCTCTGCATCACGGCAATACGGTCACTTAATGCCATTGCCTCGGATTGATCGTGTGTCACCAGCAATGTCGTAACGCCAGCCTCTTGTTGGATGCGGCGTAATTCAAGCTGCATTTCCTCGCGAAGCTTTGCATCCAGGTTAGAAAGCGGTTCGTCGAGGAGCAGCAATTCCGGCTCGATCACTAGGGCACGAGCAAGAGCTACACGCTGGCGTTGGCCTCCGGACATTGCTTTGGGGAGGCGTTTTGCCAAATGAGACAGTTTGACCAGATCAAGTGCGGCGGCCACTTTCTGCTTCCGGTCTGGTTCTGCGATGCCGCGCATTTCCAAACCAAAGGCAACATTCTGTTCTACCGTCATGTGTGGAAATAAGGCATAGGTCTGAAAAACGATACCTAATCCGCGTTTTCGGGCCGGTATTTTCGCCAGATTCCGACCATGAAGAATGATGCTTCCGGATGTTGGTTGCTCAAAACCGGCAATCATCTGCAAAGTGGTTGTCTTGCCACAACCGGACGGGCCTAGCAGCGATACAAATTCGCCGCGCTCAACTGTCAGGGAAAAATCCTCGACGGCTGTTGTCTCTGAAAAGCGTTTGGTCAACGCCTTGATCTCAAGAAAAGACATTTCTTTCTCATATCGCGTGAGGAGGGCCGGGATCGGGAGGAGGGGCTGAGGGCGGGATGCACACAGCCCCAGGGATGTCAGCGTTCGACTTCACGTGCCCAGCGCTTCGTCCATTCTTCACGCGCGGGATTGATCACATCCCAGTCAACGGCGATGAGTTTGCCAATTTGTTCCGGCCCGTATGGCAACACGGCGGCCAGTTCATCAGGAAGTACTGCCTGATTATTGACGGGACCTGAACCCATTGCATCGGCGAGACGAACCTGAATTTCAGGTTCAAGGAGATAATCAATAAAGGCAGCAGCCTCTTCGGGAGCATTGCTATCAACCACCGGGCATGCCGCAAGCATCAGGGCAACAGCGCCTTCCTTTGGATAGGCGAATTTGGCGGGGAAGCCAGTGTCAGCCAGGGATTTGGTCCGACCAGAGCCCCAGATTGAAAGAACGACTTCCTTGGACTGGAAAAGTTCAGATGCTTTGCCGGAAGAGGGTTCGAAGACCAGAACATTCGGTGCGACTTCGTTGGCCATGACTTCGAAGCCCGGGTCAATGTCGTTTTCGCTACCACCATTCAGGCGTGCCATCATGACCAGTGTGTGCAGGCCATAAGTGTTCGATATTGGTGGGATCGTAAGTATCTGGCTGTATTTTTCGTCCTTGAGATCTTCCCAGCTTGACGGCGGGTTCCAGCCTTTTTCAGCGAAATATTCGGTGTTGTAGGTAAAGCCGGTTGCGACAAAGCCAATGCCAATAGAATTAGGACCGAGTTTGGCAATATCGTAAACATTATTGAGCACGGAGCCCTGTTTCATCGGGGCGCAAAAACCCAGCGCATCGGCTTGATACATGGGGCCGTCGTCAAGAATGACGACATCGAGTTCCTGATTATCCTTCTGAGCCTGCAGTCTGGCCAGATTCTCGGTTGAGTTTCCCGGAACAAATCGAATTTCAACGTCATGTTTTGCTTCGAATTCAGGAATAATCAGTTCCTTCATCAAAGTTTCGAATGATCCGCCATAACCACCGACGGTTAGAATTTTGCTTTCCGCCTGTGCAGATCCCATCGCGAAAAGCGACGCGCCTGCCGCAAGTGCTGCCACTAGATGTTTCATTGTGTGAATTCCCTGATGGATGAGACTATTTTTTTTATCCATCGTTAGTGGAAGGCGGTTGCGCATAATATACAAATGACATTTATTGGGTTCAGTATTCCAAAAGGTTATATGAAAGATGGCTAAGGCCAACATTCGGCAGATCGAAGCATTCAATGCAGTGATGAAAACAGGCTCTGTAACCAAAGCGGCAGAAACGCTTTTCGTCAGCCAGCCAGCAGTTACCAAGCTTTTGAAATCGTTCGAGGAAAGTTGCGGTTTCGATCTGTTCTCACGAAGCACCGGGCGCCTCGTTCCAACACCGGAAGCCAAACAGCTTTATACCGAAACGCACAAACTTTTGGCAGGTGTTCTTCGTGTTGAAAAAACAGCCAGATCAATTCGGAATCTGGAACGTGGAGAGGTGGCTTTGGTTGCTTTTCCTGCAATAAGTATGCAGCTGATCCCGCGTGAGGTGGCGAAGTTGATCAAGACTCGGGAGGGGGTAAATTTCACTCTTCTGACCCGCACATCGCGTAGTATCGAGGATGCCTTGATCACACGCTCCGCCGATTTCGGTCTTTCTTTGGTGCCATCAGATAATCCCGCTCTCAAATGCGAAAAGTTTGCAGAACTTTCCATGGTTTGTGGTCTGCCCAGTGACCATCCTTTGGCCGAGAATAATGTCGTGTCTCTAAAGGATTTGCAGGAGGTTCCGCTGGTCGCTTTGGGGCGAGACGATTTATCGTTTTCGATCATAAGTTCCGCATTCTCGCGGCTCGGAATTTCCATGCGCCCGGTTGCAGAGGTTCAAATGTCTGAAGCGGCATGCGCGATGGTAAGTGCGGGCTACGGCGTTACGATTGTTTCGTCTCTGGCGTCTTTTGGACCTTGGGACAAGGGCATCGCATTTCGTCCCCTGCTGGAGCCGATCAAGTCGACAATTTGGCTGGTGACGCCGAAGTTTTCGGAATTATCCAAGATAGCAAACGAGCTGATAGAAACAGTTCGTATTGCAATTCTTCAACATCAAGAGAGTGCTACATCAGTACCTGACGCTTAATATATGGTATTGACAAAATTACTTTGTGCGGTTCAAGGGATATCTGAGCTCATTCTGCCGCGGAGAAACTTTTCCATAATACGGTTCGGTGCACTACAGATTGAAGTAAAACTGATGGGATGGGCGCGCCGCTCTTACGAGATTTATATCGGCAGGTTTTTCTAAAACGTGAATTTTTAGTCAGATTATCTAGGGGATACTCAGCCTATATTTTAGATGGTGCCTCTATTGTTGGGAAAGACTGTTTGCCGTTCTAGGTTTGTTGCGTGCCTTTTTGTTGGAGAGGGATTCTAAAATTGAGCTAGGGGCGTTAGATCACAAGAGATAGCAATAGGGCATAGTTGATTGCTTGCCCCCGCAACCAACTTTAAAAAGCCTGCCCTCGTGGCGGGCTTTTTTATTTCCGATTCCCAGGTGCCTATGGATTGGAAGATCGCAAACAGGTCAATGCCTGTTGGTTAAGGTTCTTTGCGAAGCTGGCGCAGACCCAAGGGCGGAGACTGATCCTGTCCCCGAAACCAATATATTGAGGGGCCCCACCTTTAAGATATATCGACCGTCTTTAGCCTGAACTTGTAGATGCCCCAAACGTCTTTTCTTTAACGCGTTATCATCAAAGGAAAGACAAATGTTCAAGCAACGCGAACCGTCAATTGATGCACTTCGTGCGTTTGCCCTGTTTGGGATACTTGTGGTCAATCTGCCATTCTTTGCCATCACATATGGCTTCGCCGGGGTGGCATGGCAGGATGCAACGCCGCTATGGGCGAATGTCATCGCTGCTGGTGTGATTCAGGGGTTATTTGAAAGCAAGTTTATCCTTATATTTTCAGCGCTGTTTGGTTTTGCTGCTTTTCAACAGTTTCAACGTTACGGTCTGTCATTCTACATTCGACGTCTCGCGGTTTTGGCATTGTTTGGCCTGGTGAACCTTACGCTGCTGTTTGAAGCAGACATTCTTTTACCCTATGCCTTCATTGGTCTGTTGTTGATCTTTGTACGCAATCATTCGGTCCGTACTCTTCTGATCTATTCCGTCGGACTATGGGCTTTGGCTGTTATTGGCAATGCCATGTTTGGTGTAAACACGATCATAAATCCTGCACCTTATATTGCACCCGACATACCGCTCTCCGAAGTGTTGGCGTCGGGAAGTTTTGCCGATGTCATGGCCGTCCGGCTTGATAGCTGGAGCGGGTTCCAGCTTTACTGTCTTTGGAGCAATTATCTGTTGGTGGCATCAGCGATGTGTGGCGGGCTGGCCGCCGCACGATATTGTGATGCGCTTGGATTTGATGCTCTGATTGCCAGGTTGCGCTTGATTGCATCGTTTGCTGTCATCCCGGCAATTCTGGGTAGCGTGGTATATGGTGTGTTGGCCGCCTTGCCGGCATCAGCAGAACCAGAACGCTTCTTTATGATGACCCTGATTTTGCGTCCTCTTTTCGCTGTACCGCTGTCTCTTGTTCTGGTGTCAGTGGCGATGGGAGGATTCATATCGAAATCATGTGCCGGTTTGACATCGTTCATTGCACCGGCAGGGCGCATGTCACTGACCATTTATCTTGGCATGTCATTGATCATGGGACTTGCATTTTTTGGATATGGTGCAGGATTACACAATCAGGTCAGTTTGATCGACTGCCTGTGGATTTCATTGGTGATGTATCTGGGATGGGTTGTGTTTGCGCAAGTCTGGTTCAGGGTGACATCGCGCGGCCCTCTTGAGCGGATACTGGCGTTGTTGGCCCGCCCCGGATCTCGGCGGATTGAGGTTTCTGTGAGCAGCAGTTAGTTCTGTCTGTTTGGCAAAGAACGAAAAGGGCGCCGTCTTGGCGCCCTTTGCTTTTGGTCGCTCTGAAAAGCCTGCGTCTACCGTTTCAGAGCGACGGCAATTGCCTGTTTGAGGTCGGCAAGCAGGTCTTCGGGGTTCTCAAGTCCGCCATAGATGCGGACAAGTTGCGGGTTGAGTTTGAAGTGACGGAACGCGCTGACATCGTATTTCTGGTGAAGTACCGCAGCCGCAGGCACGACGAGGCTTTCAGGGCCGCCCCAACTGACACCCAGGCGAAATATTCGAAGTGCGTTGCTAAAAGTCCGGATATCAACGGCGTCATCAAGAATGATCGAAAACAGGCTGGAATGACCGTGCAGGGTTTTATTCCCGGGGTGGTCACTGAAACCGGAATAAAGCACGGATGAAACCTGTGGATGCTCGGCAAGATTTCTGGCCAGATATTCTCCGTTCAGGGCGTGCCTTTGCATCCGCAGTTCGAGGGTATCAAGCCCACGCAGAAGAAGCCATGCTTCAAACGGTCCAAGCTTTCCACCAAGATAGGGGAAGGTCGATCCGTTGATGCGGTCGATCAATGATTGTCGTCCTGTAACAACGCCTGCCACGGTATCGCTATGTCCTGACAGGAATTTTGATGCGGCATGAATGACAAGGTCAATGCCGTGATCCGCAGGTTTTTGAAAAAAAGGTGTCGCCCAAGAATTATCAATGACCGTAATGACCTCGTTTGACTTCGCAGCAGAGGCGAGCTTTTCAAGGTCCTGTAACTCGAAGGTAAGCGATGTCGGGCTTTCCAGAAACAGTAACCTTGCATCCGTAATAGCGGCAATAACGGCATCGGTATCTTTGCCATCGACATAGTCAATTTCGACACCCATTGGTCTGAGCATCGTTTCAAACAGGCGATAGGCATCCGAATAGACATTATGGACAGTCAGAATTCGATCACCTGGTGCAACAAGGGCCATGACCGTTGCGCTGATAGCACCCATCCCACTGGCAAACGCCCGGGAGGCTTCGGTGTTCTCCAGTCTGGCGATTTCGCGTTCGAAGGCCATGACAGTCGGGTTGTCGCCACGGGCATAGATCGGTCCACCAGGATTCCCGGCATAGGCATTTGCCATGTCGTCAAAATCACGAAATGCGAAAAGGGATGTTTGATAAATCGGTTGAGAAACAGCACGGAAGTGTCGTTCATAATTTGGGTCATGCGCACCCAAATGCCGTGTTTCGCCCTGATGTATACTCAATGGCTTTGAGGGCAGTTCATTCATGATGAAAGCTCCTTGATGGGAAGTGATCTGATCCCCGAAAAGGTAAGGAAAACCGCAAGCAGGGTCGTCAGCACAGCGGCAAGTGCAGGTGCTATGACAATTCCGTCAAACCCGATGGCCGTTGGTAAAAGGATGGCGAGTGGGATCTGTATGTAACCTTGTGGGGCCATGCTTACCATCGCTGCGTGCCGGGCATTGTTGGCGGCCTGAAACCGCGACACCATTGGTTGGTAAATCCCGATGCATGCGATCTGGATGGCGAGAACATCAAGCAGATGCCCTCCAAATTCGACAAGATCTGTACGATCAACAAATGCCGTGATCAGTAGGTCACCAAACAGAAATGCAATAACGGCACAGCTGAACGAAAAACTGGTGCAATAAAGAACGATCCCTTTGAAAACGGCATCAAAGCGATTTTGATTATGAGCACCGGCCGCATAACTGAGGATCGGTTGTGCTCCAAGGCAAAAGCCGATGATTGGCAGGATTGCCAGCAGCACGATGCGAAGAGAAATGGCCAGTCCGGCCAGTTCATCCTCGGTTCCATGGACGTTTGCCGCCTGCATCAAAATGGCAAAGCAAACGGATGCAAGTATAGTCGTCGAGCTTGCCGGTATGCCAAGCTTTGCGAAAGGATAAAGGGCAGGTCGCCATTTCAGTTGACGAAGAGCCGATACCGCTGGATGCACACGGCCCAGACGTTTGCGGAAGTAATAGATATATGCGCAAAGGGCCGCGACCTGCGAGATAACGGTTGCCCAGGCCGCGCCGGCAACACCCATGTCAAACCCGAAAATCAGGATCGGATCAAGGGTCATGTTCAGACCAAACGATCCGATCAGGGTGTACATGGAGAACCGGCTGTTGCCTTCGCCTATTGCAATGAAATCACATACGATCTGCAAAAGTACCAGGATGGCGCAGGCACCAAGAATCCGCATATAGATTGCAGCGTCACTAAAGGCGTCACCGCTTGCACCAAGGATATGCAGGATCGGAACATGAAAGAGGAAGATCAGGGTGGCAACGATAATTCCGAATATGATCGCCAGCGCCAATGCGAGTGAAGCCGCACGAGTTGCATTATTTGCATTTCCACGACCAAGCGCGCGACCAATTTCGGTTGAGGCCGTGATACCCAATCCATGACCAATGGCACCGACAAGCATGAAGCACGGGATGGAGAGTGTTACACCAGCCATGGCACTGAGCGCATAATGCGAGACAAAAAAGGCATCGACAACCTGATTGATCGCATTGATCGAAAGCCCCGCTACAGAAGGCAAGGCCAGTCGCAGGATCAAACGCATGATCGCAGGATCATTCAAGTCCGGAAGTTCGCGTTTACGCATCAGGATATATCCTCGTTACGAACAAAGTCCGGAACATGAAGCCGGTCATCAAAGAACCGTTCACGCAGTAGCATCACCAAAAGAGAAGTTTTGTGCGGGAAGCGAACCTGTTTGAGACCAGCAAAGCCTGAACGTAAAAGATTGCGGATTTGCTGGTCATGACCAGCATCTGGCTCGCCGACGATCCGCTGGGTGCGAGAATCATCAAGAAACATATAATGCATCAGTGATGGCAGCCATGCTGTGAGGTACTCCTTGCCGCGAAAGGCTTCCTCGCCGATTGCAACATGCCAGCCACGATCAAAATCCTCCGCCGTGTAATGTTCGCCCAGCCGGTCCTCCTGGGCCCAATACAGTTCGAAATACCCGAAAGGGGCATCGTCAAAAAATCCGATAAGCGGTTCGGTTCGGGGATCATTCAGTCGATTCTCAAGGAAGGTCTGATGCTTTGCTTTCGTGCCAGATTCTTCCCAGAAAACATCTACGCGTGGGTCATTCATCCATTTATGGAAATACCCAAGGTGGCGCGTTGGATCAGCCAATTCAAAACGGAGCGTTTTATTGATCCATGGAATATGGCGGGAATAGAGCGTCTGGTGTGCGCTTGGCCGACGAACCGGATGGCGACGGCCATTCGTTGAGGTGTAGCGTAGCGGAAAGTTATCCTTTTCAGGTTTCCCCAACCAGTTAAGAGACAGTTGGTATAGGTCGCCCGAATAGATGGTATTGTCGTCAGCAGCGTGATTAATCAATCCACTTCGGGCCATCTGGCTGAGCCAGTCAGGATCAAGCTGATTGGGAAGACGGATTTCATGGCGTGCCGGATGAACGGCAAAAAGGGCCTCGGCCAGTGCAGCCAAACCATATTGGTCAAGCGCACATAAAGTCATACTTGCTATATCATCAAGGACGATCTGATTTGATGTCAGTGTAAAATAAAAATCGTGATTCTCATTTTCGCCAGACAGATGCAGGTGCCCACCTTCGACTACTGAATGCCACTTGTCCACTTGCTGGAAATGTTTGATCTGAAATGTTTTCATCGAGGATTTTTTCGGGCTCTCTTGCGTTATGACATTCATATCCGGGACTCCTTGTTGTCATGGCACCAGCCCATTGGGGCCGATTATCTTGCTCTAGTCCGGACGAGTGAGAGGGCTGGAAGTTCAGTGATCTTTTTTGCATTTGCATTTGCAGAAAAACCTGAATTTACATCCGAGCGGATCGTCTCTCCTGCAAATGCAATAATTGCTTTGTCAGCATGGAGACGACCATGAACGGTTCTCAGGCGGTATCTGCCGCTTCTTTTGATTTGGCTACAAAGCCCTTTTCCCAGTCAGACCAGCACTTGATTGCGGATGGATTACCTTGGGCAGAGGCCCCTTGGCCCATGACCGGGTATCCACACGAAGTCATTGACCGCTTTTGCCAAAGGGATTCGGACCGCACTGTTATTCTGACGACCAACGATGACTGGTCGCGCAAACGTTTGAAGCAAACCTCTGATGCGATTGCACATGCGCTTGTAGCAAGGGGTGTTGGCCTCGGTGACGTTGTTGTTGTTGTATTGCCAAAGTCAGCGATGGCAATTGCGGCAATTCTGGGGGTCTGGAAGTCAGGTGCTGCGTTTGTTCCGGTGGATCCACAGCATCCCGAAACCCGCAACCGGCATGTGCTATCTGATTGCGGGGCGCGCTTCGCCGTAACCAGCCGCGATGGTATGGCAGGTCTGGGCAACCATGATCTTGAAGCCGTTCTAGTTGAAGATATCGGGAAAGAGGAAATCAGGTTTGAAGTTGTAACACCAAGCGCAGATCAATTGGCCTATGTCATTTACACATCTGGTTCGACAGGAAAGCCAAAGGGCGTGATGGTTGATCACGGCCCTCTCGTTGATCATTTGAACGCGACTGGTCCGCTCTATCTTATGGACGAAACATCGCGAGAGCTGCCATTTCTTCCATTTTCCTCGGACGGTGGCCATGAAAGATGGATTGTACCGTTAATGGCCGGGGGCAGCATTCTTTTGCCAGACCAGCTTCTATGGACACCCGAAGACACGGTCCATGCGATCCGCAGTCACAGTGTTACGCACGCATCGTTTCCCACAAGCTACGTTCACGAACTGGCTGGCTGGTTGCGTGAAAAGGAACAGACACTTGATCTGACGCTTTGTTCTTTTGGTGGCGAGGCAATGCCAAAAGAAACCTTCAACCGCATCGCCCGTGCGATCAATTCACGCTATCTGATCAATGGTTACGGCCCGACGGAAACGGTGATGACACCAATGTTATGGCGGGTTAACCGGGATCAGCTTTGTGAGACGGTGACCGCCCCGATCGGGCGTCCGGTTGGGGCTCGTTGGGCCTATATCCTTGACGGTGTTGGCAATCCGGTTGCCGATGGCGAGATCGGTGAAATCCATCTTGGCGGATATTGTATGGCACGCGGCTATAACAATTTGCCGGAAAAGACCGACAGCCTGTTTGTTTATGACAAATTTGCGCTTGCCGATGACGCGCGGATGTATCGCACCGGTGATCTGGGGCGTTTCTTGCCAGACGGCATGATCCAGTTTGCCGGACGCGTCGATGATCAGGTCAAAATCCGTGGTCATCGGATTGAACCAGCGGAAATTGAAACTGTTCTGCGCGGGTTTGACGATGTTGCCAACTGCGTGGTTATCGCGGCGCATATTGCATCCCGGCTTGAACTGATTGCCTATGTGGTTCCGCGATCAGGTGCATCGGTTGATACCCGCTCAGTTCGTGCGCGCTTGCAGCAGCTTTTACCAAGTTCAATGGTGCCCGGTTACATCATTGAGATGACGATGCTTCCGCTCAATGCCAATCACAAGGTCGACAAGGGACAGCTCCCTTTGCCACGTCGGGAAGGTCCGATAACGCTTCCCGCAAATGATGATGAGATCGCTGTGCTTGCGATCTGGAAATCGGCATTGGGACTTGATGACATTGGCGTTAGCGATAATTTTTTTGAAATCGGGGGAAACTCGATCACCGCGCTTCGGGTGCTGGGAAAGATTCGTGAGCAGTTCCCGGATAGAAATGCCGAAATCACCGATCTTTTCAATTTCCCGACTGTCCGAACTTTTTTAACGGCGCTTTTTGAGCCTGAATGCAAGCCGGGCGCTGACATTGTGCATTTGCAGAAAGGCAGGCCAGAGCAGCCCGTTCTTTATTGTTTTCCGGGGCTTCTGGTCAGTACGCGTGAATATATGAAGCTGGTTAAGAGCCTTGGTGCGGATCAGTCGGCTGTGGGGTTCATGTGCCATTCGCTTTCAGACAGTCAGGAACTCGATGTTTCTGTATCAGACATTAGCGCACGCTATGCCGAGATCGTGCATCGCGAGGCCAAAGGACGATCCTGTGCATTTCTTGGCTGGTCGTGGGGAGGCTTGCTCGCCTATGAAGCGGCCCGGATGTTGGGCAGCGATATTGATCTGCGTCTGATCGGTATGGTCGATGTTTGTGACATGGATGATGATTTTGATCTGAATGCCCGGCCAAAATTCCAACCGGGGGAGCGTGAGGAGATCGAAAGCAACATTCGCCGCTGGCTACAACAAACCGCAATGCGCGAGGAATGGGAACGCCTTTTGGCGCTGATGGATGATCTTGCCTATGCGCAGTTTGTCCATTTCGTCGGTAAAAGCGAATTTGGCCTTCCGATAGATGGTCCAGGAATTGGGACACGGGAGCACACCTTTTGGGTGCTGATTGATAACGCCCTAGTCTTTCGGCGCCATGAACTTCTTCCCTATGACGCACCAATCGCATCCTGGCTGGCAGGTGATACCGTAAGTCGGGAGCTTGATCTCATTAACTGGCAGGCTCTGTCGCGTCGTGCAGAGCAACCAGTACACATTCCTGGCACAGACCATTTGACCATTATTGGTGACCCTGCATTTCACAAATTGTTCGGCAGGCGTTTGCAACGTGCGTTCGAACAGACAGTCAGCCCTGAATTTTCAGATAATTAGAAGGACTCAGAAGATGGATAAGCAGGATCTGGTCGGGATCGGGATTGGTCCTTTCAATCTTAGTCTCGCGGCACAACTTGATGACGTTCGCGATGTGAAATCTGCATTTCTGGAACAAAAGGCCGAATTTGCCTGGCATCCCGACATGATGCTGCCGGGGGTTGAACTGCAGACCTCCTTCCTGAAGGATCTAGTGACCCTTACCAACCCGACAAGCAAATGGTCGTTTCTGTCCTATATGGTCAGCCAGAAACGTATGCTTGATTTCATGAATGCTGATTTTGCAGCCGTACCACGTCGGGAGTTTGCAGCCTATCTGAAATGGGTGGCCGATCATCTTGACGGGCTTGTGTTCAATAATGCGGTGCGTGAAGTCGAATTTGATGGCAATGACTTCCAGGTGCGCTCAGACAATGGAACCTGTGTGACACGCAATCTTGCAATTGGTATTGGAAAACCTGCTTTTATCCCCAGTTGGGGACGTCACCTTCCGATCGAGAAATGTTTCCATACAAGTCAGGCAAGATCGCGACTGCCTGATTTAAATAGTAAACGGGTTGCGGTAATCGGTGGTGGTCAGAGTGGGGCAGAGCTTGTGGAGTATCTGCTTGGCGGAAATGACGGGAATGTGGAAGAAGTCCTTTGGCTATCGCGACGGGATAATTTTGAGCCACTTGATGATACGCCGTTTGTGAATGAATATTTTACTCCCGGATATGCTGATATCTTTGCCAGATTGCATGATAGCCGCAAGCAGGAGCTTATGTCGCGCCAGAAACTGGCAAGTGACGGGGCTTCGCTTTCGACATTGAAGTCGATCTATCAGCTGATCTATCGGCAAAGATATCTTGATGAAGGTAATGTCATTGCGCGGTTGTTACCCCAACGTGAGGTTTTTCAGGTTCAGTATGATAGGCAAGATTTCAGGATCGCGGCGCGCAACGGCCTTAATCAGGATGTTGAATTCTTCCATGTCGATGCACTGATCCTTGCAACAGGATATGAAACGGCCTTGCCGGAATTCATGGAGCCACTGCGCGTACGTCTTGAGGAAGGTGTGTCTGGTGCCTATCGGCTTGATGCGGATTTTCGCGCCTGTTGGGATGGCCCGGCGGATCGCAGCATTTTCGTCCAAAATGCCGGGCGTATTGATCTGGGGATATTTGAACCACAGCTTAGCCTGATGGCATGGCGCAGTGCGAAGATCGTCAATGCACTGATGGGGCAGAATGTGTTCGATCTTGATCAAAATCGACCAATTGTTGATTGGGTTGCGGATGGGACGCACGTGGCAGATGGCGCTGTGGTTCAGGCATGGGGATAGTACGGTTCAATAATTGATCTGCAGCCGGGACAGTTTTATCCCGGCTGCGGATCTTCTTACCAATCAGGCGGGACGTGCCTGTTCAGCATATTTCAGAGCCTTGCGACAACTTTGATCGGCCAGATGAATATAGGCGCAGACCGATGCCTTTGAAACGCCGATATCCCTGGCAATGACGTTTTGAGCGTATCCATCGACACGGTGGCGATAAAAAGCATTGCGAACATGGGGCGGCAGTTCCTGCAAGGTGTGTTCAATGACGCGCAGGGCCTGACATCCGCTTAATCGTGCTTCCGGGCAATTGACATTATCAGCCGGGCAGAACTCGGTTTGGTCGCTGCCCGAAAACAAGCTGCGTTCAAATGTCATCTGGCGCACCTTGTCAATGGCCATGTTGCGTACAATGCGGGTGATAAATGCACTTGGCGTGGTGACTTCCTCCTCAATCCGTACAGTTAGAAGTTTGGCATATGTATCCTGGACAATATCATCGGCAAGGTGTGGGCATTTGACGATTGATTGGGCGATGCGACGCAGCTTTCCTTCAATGTTCCGGGTTTTGATCAACAGTTCGTGTCTCTGTTTGTGCTCAAAGGATTTCGGCTCAAGTCGGTTTGATAGGTGCATTTTCCAATAGTCTCCATTGGCTTGCTCGTGAGTGAAATTAATAGTCACTTGCAAAATTGGGACGTGGCTTTGCACTCTCCGTGAGGTCGATACATCTTTTGTTTTTGAGCAGGGCCTGATGGCACGCCAAACCCGTCTCCTCATTTATGAGACGGGTTTCTTGATCACTTTCAGTAAGGAAAACTGAATTTCCAGACAGTGAAAGCAGTCATGCGGGGTACTTGTCGAATTTCTAAAGTTTTGCGAGTGGGCAGGTGGGGCAGATTTCGACACTGGTGAGCAAATATCGCAGGCAACAGACACGCCTGGAAAGGCTGCCATCTTCTGATTGTTTGGTACTATATGGATTTGCCAGAGGGTTGCGCATATCGTCGGGGCGTTTTGCATCACTGATCAGCGGTACAAGAGAGATGCGGCTGTCCTTGAGAACGTGTTTTTCGACATAGGCAATTACCACGCCAACATTTGACCAGAATACTTTGGGGGAAACCTTTGATGAGGTCGAAAGCGACGTGATCAGGGGGGAGAGATGCATGGATATCAGGTCATCAAAATGTGCCCATGGACAAGGTGCCACGGGATCGGTGACTGTTTGGCGAACGTGCCTGTCGGTTAAATCAAACCCCACCGGGCAATTGACGTCATCTGACTTCATGCTGACAAAGCCAGCCTGAAACGGCAATACAACTTCCCCCCAGGCACCCATGACCAGCATAGGCGATAGAAGAAGCCCGAAATACCACTGTGACCACATCGAAACCGCAGCACGGCGATCATCATTGGGATATTTCATCTTGCAATAATGATCCAGCAGCGGTGAAAGACATTCGGGATCATGCAAATCAAAACAGTCAATACCGGCCTTGGCGCCGGTGGTAACGTGATGACGTTCGCCAAGTCCCTGATAGGGGCCCTGAAAAACCTGAGCCTTGATTTCCGAAAGCAGTTTGCTTTCTGGCCCGTTGGCAGAGGGCTGCTGCGGGGGCAGGTTTGGTCCATCGTGGAGGGCTGACATCATGATGAGGTTTGTCCGATACGCATAAGAAGCCAAACCAGAACCGGTCCGGCGATAATGGCGGCCATCAGGCCAGCAGGTATTTCCCACGGAAAGAACAACATCCGTCCAAGCCAGTCGGCACTTACCATAAGGGCGGCACCGATAAACGCAGCTCCGATGCCATGTGAAAGCGCGTGGCGGAGCCCGGCTAATCGTGCAAGATGTGGGGCAATCAAACCGGCAAAGCTGAGTGGCCCTACCAGTAATGTCGCTGCAGCCGTCAGAATGGCAGCGAACAGCAACATGCTGCCACGTGATAACGACAGGTCCACACCCAGCGACTTTGTGGTGACCGGGCCTAGCGGAAAGAGATTAAGCCAGCGTGCAAGCGCGGGCAGGATTGGCAGGGCGGTAACAGCAACGATTGCAAGAATAGTGGCACGGTCAAAGCTCAGCCCGTAAGTGGATCCAGAACTCCAGGCTAGAAGGCGTGCGGCACGTGGATCGCCACCTGCCATCAGAAATGCAATGAAACCATCAAACAATGCACCGATTGCAATTCCGGCAATGAGAATGCGCTCGGGTGCATATCCCGATTTACGTGTCAGGACAAAAATCGCAACCAGTGTCGTGAATGCGCCGATTGCGGCCCCGGAGATTTGCAGCCACACAGACGGTGCATCAATTGTAAAGATGATGGCGATCATGCCAATTGCGGCCCCGGCACTTACACCGAGACTTTCGGGGCTTGCCATCGGGTTTGCGGTCATGCGTTGTAGGACGGTACCAGCAATGGCCAGCATGGTACCTGCTGCCAACGCTCCCAGTATGCGCGGTCCCCGCCACGGCCAGACAGTTTGCAGATCATTTGCCCATTGAAGCTGCCAGAACCCATTTACGTCACGCCCGATGAATATCGCACCGATGATGGCCAGCAGTACAAGTGTTCCAAGGAGGATTCGGCTTTGCAGGAGGCCTCTATCCTTCGTCTGGATCGCTGTCGTGCCGCGTGATGGTGGGGAATTGGCACGTAGTTGCCTTATGAGAATAATCAGTAATGGCCCGCCGAAAATACCGGTCAAAGCCCCAGCAGGAACAAGAGTTCCGATATGTCCCGAAAGAACCTGAACCCCCTGATCGGCAGCACACAGCAGCAGAGCTCCAAACAGTGCGGATGCGATCAGTTTGTGGTGCAGGCGCCTTATGCCGATCATGCGTGTGATTGCGGGGCCAGCCAAACCAACAAAACCGACAATACCAACTGCGGCAACGGTAACTGCCGTCAGCCAGCATCCGATAAGGAGGCACAGCGTACGCAGTCGGGCCGGTGATGCCCCAAGGGCGGTTGCCTGGTGATCATTCAGGTTCAGCATCTCAAGCGGGCGGGCAAGTATGATTGCAAGCACCATACCGCTCACGACTTTGATAGTCAGCGGATTCAAAATGTACCAGCCGTCCTGAGTGAGATCACCACTGCCCCAGATAAACAGGCTTTTGAGCCATTCATGATGAATGATTGCAAGGGCGGTGGTCACGGCCCCACAATAAAGCGCAATGATCATACCCGTCAGGATCACGACGAACGGCGAGAAACCGCTACGTCGGGCCAGCGCAAAAACCAATATACCGACGGCCAAAGCACCCGTTAGAGCAATGACATCGTGTCCGATTACAAGTGCGCCGGGAACATACAGCGTTACCAGCGTCAGAAACAGTTTTGCTCCACCAGCAAGGCCAAGTGTAGACGGTGACGCTAACGGGTTTTTGAGGGTGTGCTGAAATAGGGCGCCGGCCGTCGCCAAGCCTGCGCCGGCGACAAGTGAGATCAAAAATCTTGGCACCCAGCCATGGGTTAGCAACAAGGATTGTGTCCCCGATGCAGATGCAAGTTCGAAAATTATTGCAGGGTTCAGGCTTCCCGTTTCGACATGCAGCGAAAGGGCGCTTAGTAGCAAAGCTGCAATAAAAATCGTTATCGGGATGGCGCCCGGATATGCGGGGTGGTGACGCAATGTTGTTGTCATGATGATGTTGCCCCGGTGTTCTCCGGCGCGACTTGGACAAGCGAACTTGCCAGCAAGTCGGCAAAACGACCGGCGGCGAACAGGCCACCAAATGTTGCAATCGGAGGCATTTTGATCAGCCCGTAACGTTTGATTGATGGAAGTTCGGAAAGAATGGGACTGTGATCAATTGCCCGTTCGACATTGTCTGGCACTGGTTCGATGGCAATCATCGCCGCATCGGAATATTGCGCGATCTGATCAATCGAAACGGTTGCAAACCCCCAATGGTTGGTCGGGCCAGTCCAGGCATTCTGGATGGGGAGTTGCGCAATAACATCCTGCATCAGGCTGTTTCGGCCAAATACACGCATGTGTCGGGGTGACAGCATGCTTGTAATCAAAACCGAACGGGTTTTTGGAGTTGAAAGTTGTCGGGCAGCATGTTCAATCCGCGCGGCTGTTTCAGCAACCAGTCTATCGGCGGCGGTCGGATGACCGGTCACGTCGCCAATTTTGCGTGCTGCGGCAATTGCATTTGAAAACGGGGTTTTGCTGCTGCTGTAAATGTCGATCTTCTCAATCGGTGCCAGATCACGCAGGCTGGCATATTGATTTGCATAGAAGCTGCTGGTCAGGATCAGATCAGGTTTGAGTTGTGCCAAACGTTCCAGGTTTGGCTGGAAACGTGCGCCAAGGTTAATGACCCTATCTGGAACAGCCGGCTCCTGCACCCATGCCCGATAACCCGGAATATCGGCCATCGCTAACGGAACAATCCCCATCGCCAGTGCCGTTTCGCTGATTGCGCCGTCTGCTATCACGATGCGTTTGGGAATTGCCGCCGATGTGGTTTTTGCCATCAGGCCGGATAAGGCGTAACCGTATCCTGATATAATTGTTGCCTGCGTGGCAAAGCGCAGAAATGATCGGCGTGAATATAAAGGGATTGGTTTATGCATTGAAATTCGTCCCGTCACACCTTGGCCAAGGCAACAGGATGCCCATTGGTTGGATGGGGCTGGACAAGCATGTCGATGCCGAAAATGTCGTGCAGCATGTTGGGCTGCATAATGGTTCTAGGGGGGGCATCCGCAATCAGATGGCCATCTTTCAATGCAACGATTTGATCGGCAAAGCGCGCAGCCAGATTGATATCGTGCAAAACGGCGATGATGCATAAACCATCTTTCTTGCTGAGTTCTTCAAGCAAAAGAAGGATTTCATATTGATGAGCAAGGTCGAGTGCTGAAATTGGCTCGTCGAGAAGCAGACAAGGTGCTTGCTGGGCCAGTGTGACTGCGATCCATGCACGTTGCCGTTCTCCACCAGACAGGGTGCAGACGGCACGTTGACGTAATGGTTCTAGGCCGGTCAGAGCAATGGCACGTTCGATTGCCTGTCTGTCGTGATTCTTTAATCGCCCGAATGGTCCGTGCCAGGGATACCGTCCCAGAGCGACCAGTTCCTCTACGGTGTAATCTGCGCCGTCGCCGGGATCCTGTGCCAGATAGGCAACATTTTTTGCAAATTCGCGTGTGCCAAAGCTTGTAATATCTTCGCCATCAAGGGTGATGCTGCCCCCCGACGGTTTATTCAGCCCAGCCAGCATTTTAAGGGCTGTGGATTTACCAGAACCGTTATGGCCTACAATCGCAGTCAGGCTGCGCGCCCGGAATGTAACGGAGACTTCCTTGAGAAGGATTGAGCCCTCCGCTGTTTGGAAAAGGGCGTCCTGCATGGCAAGAACGGCGGGGCGGTCAGACAAATCCATGGCGATGAACCAAATCTCTTGAAAATGCAGAAAATCCGCGTTGGACGCGGATTGCGGAAAACGGGCCCGGGGCACGGTATTGCGCCCCGGGATGCGTGGTTACCAGTCGTATTTTAACGTTGCCGCAATGGTCTGCCCTTCGTTCTGGTAGCAGTATCCGTTGTTGCAAATGTCGGCCTTGTTGTCGGCGAGGTTGGTGCCGTTGATGGCGAGTGTCAGGCCTTCAAGCTTGTCACTGACTGCACCGAAGTCATATCGGATGGCGGCATCAAGCAGTGTGTAAGACTTGTTCTTGCTGGTATTGGTATAGTTGGCATAACTTGAGTCGATGTAGCGAACGCCAGCGCCAAGTCCAAAGCCACTCAGTGGTCCGTTATGGAAAGTGTAGTCCACCCAGGTCGATGCGGTTTTTTCCGGCGTTACGAGGGGGGTGTTGCCACGGTAGGAGCCTTTGACGATCTTGGCATTGTTATAGGCAAAGTTTGCAACAAGGCTCAGGCTTTCGGTCACATTTGCCTTGCCTTCGATTTCAAGCCCGCGTGATTCAAGCTTGCCGATAGGCTCGTAATACGAACCAATTGTGGCACTGTAGCCTGCATAGCGGGCAACATTGTCCTCGGTCAGTCGATAGGCAGATACGGTGATTAAACTATCGAACCCGATTGGTTCGTATTTGACGCCAGCCTCATATTGTTCACCTTCGGTCGGGGTGAGCATCTTGCCCTCGATATCCTGACTGGTACTTGGCAGGAATGAAGTGCCCCAACTGACATAGGGCGATACACCGTTATCGAACGCATAAAGTGCACTGGCATTAAAAGTCGTTGCGGTGTTGTAGTCTGTTGAGCCGGTATTCGTCAGGCGGCTGATGCGTTTGCGCTCCGCATAGTCGAAACGAACACCACCATTGAAATGCCAGTTTCCGTATTCCAGCTGATCCTGAACATAGACGCCTGTCTGGCTATAAGTAACATCATCCAATGTCGTATAGGCAGGCGTGCTGCCGGAAATCGACCTGTATGGATCATCAAGATAGAAACTGTAGTCGCTCAGCACGGCACTTGAACCAAATCGATAATCGGATTTCGAGTACATTAAATCCAGACCGGTCAACAGTTCATGAGAAACCTCTCCGGTTTCAAAGCTGGTAATTACCTGATTGTCGATCTGTGCACTCCAGAGTGTTTCCTGGACGGCCTGCGCTACACGCCGATATTCGTTGGCGTCAGAAGGGTTCCAGCCAGCCCCGGCAACGCCCCCGGTGAGATAGCGGGCCGTGAGGTCGAAATAGCCGAACCGTGCTTTTTGCGCCAAGGTGACCGGTGCATTGTTCAGGTCATGTGTCAGATCGTATCCGATCTGGAACTGATCCTGCTTCTGATAGTCGTAATCCGCGTCACTGGTACGATAGTCAAGGATTTCGCCATTCAGGTTCAGCAATGTCGCAGATGCATCCGTCTCGTCATGTTGTAAAAGGGTATAAACGGTCAGGTCCGTATTCTTATTGGGTTGCCAGCGAATGGTTGGCGAGAACATCTGGCGATCATCCTGGATGTCATTGCTTGTTTCGCCATAACGCGCCATGCCGACAAATCGCGAGGCCCATTCGCCATTCTCGCTGATATCCAGATTGTAGTCGAAACCGCCTTCATAGGATTCCGTGTCGGTGAAACGTCCATAGACGTTGTTTTTTGCATCTTTGTGCGGGCGTTTGGTGACGCTATTTAGCAAACCGCCGGGTGTCGTCTGACCATATAGTGCCGCCGTTGGTCCCTTTACGATCTCAAGCTGTTCAAGGCTATAAGGTTCAGTTCTGAAAGTTGCGTAGACACCGGTCATCTGCCGCAGGCCGTCACGATAATCGCCATAAATATGAACCGGATAGCCACGAACATAGACCTGATCGAAGCGTGGATCATAGCCGTAATTATTGGTTGCGACACCTGCGGTATAGGCGACCGCATCCTCAATGCTGGCGACTGCGCGGTCTTCGATTTCCTGTTCGGTCACGACCGAGATGCTTTTGGCGGTTTCGATCAGGGGGGTGCTGGTTTTGGTTCCCGAACTGCTGGTTGTTGCGACGTAACCATGCGCCAGTTCGTTTGAACTTTGTGCATTTGCTTCGACATAGACCGGATCAACAACCGTCGACGCATCCACATCGGAAGTTTCCATCTTTGACAGGGAAACAGTGTTCTCGCCCGTGAACCGATAGGTCATGCCGCTACCCAGCAGCAGGACTTTAAGTGCATCAGAAGGCGTGTAACTGCCTTCCAGTTCCGAACTTTGCAAACCGTCGACACGATCCAGATCGTAGAACAGTTGCAAATTTGCCTGATCGGCAAAAGTCAACAGCGCCTGATTAAGGTCCTGTGCCGGGATGGAAAATTCCATCGGTGTTGCACTGCTCACCGACGTATTGTTCTGCTGTGCTTTCGCCGTGGCCGGAACCCCCGCAACGATCAACCCGGCAGCAAGTGCAAACAAACTTGCACCACATATCAACTGATATGCCAAACCTTTTACCAACCGGGCTTCGCCGGCTTTATTTACCTGCATTATGCAGACCCCCATCTTCGATATTTTCTTAATAACGCAAATGATTTGCATTTGCTGATATTAGGTGAGACGGGATTTGCATTCTGATTCAGTAAGATAAATTTCTATTTTTTTGATTTTCTTCAGGGAGAAGGTCGAAAAATGGCCGAAATGCTGCTTTTCGGGAAGACTGGGTGTCCGATTTAGTAAAGGAATGTCAGCAGCGGTGTAATGGAAACCTTGCGGATGGAGAGCTCTGTCGCAATCAGATCCAGTCCGATTTGTGGATCGCTCATGTCGAAAACACCGCTGACAAGCTTCCGTGCAACGGCTTCATTGGCGATCAGGATTTTTCCATGCTGATAGCGGGAAAACTCGGCAACCACTTCACGCAAGGCAACCCGGTCAAAGATCAGCTTGCCCTTTTGCCAGCTCAGAACGCGGTCCGAATTGACGGGATAGATATCTTCAAGTGAATATCGGCTGTATCTGACAGCCTCATTGGGGTTCAGAACGAGCGATTTTGTAGGGGGCGCGCCGTTTGTCAGGCTGACTTTCACACTGTGTTGCAATACAGAGATCGATGCATAATCATCGAATTTGTCGATGACAAAACGGGTCCCCAATGCGCGTGCGATACCGTCGCCGGTGGACACGACGAAGGGGCGATCACCGGCATTCTCCACCGGAACTGCCTGGAAGTCGACGAGGCCGGCCAAAATTTCGATCCGTCGTTCCTGTTCACTGAACCTGACGTCAATGGCACTATCGGGACCAAGTGTTATATTGCTACCATCGTCGAGGGTGACCGTCCTGATTTCGCCAGGTGCAGTACGGTAATCTGCCCCCCAGACCAAAGCCGGATCCCCCATCAGCACCCTGCCGGAAAACAGTGCGATGAGCAGACAGGCAGCCATAGCAATCGCAGCCCATTTTCCGATACCCGGGCGAGGCGGTTTTTTGCCTTTGCCTGCAATTATCGTAAATGGCCGGATTTGCGTGTTCTGCTTGTCGGTCTCATGTATAGAGCGCTGCGCCGCATTTACATCTTCAGGAAACAGACTAGCATCCATCATCGCGAGTGCGTGATTGGCATCGGCGAATGCTTGCTGGTGGGAATGGGATTGTGCAAGCCAGGTATCCAGCGCTTCGTGTTCTGCATCATTCAGGCCGCCGTCAATCATCCGCGCAACCCAGTTGGCTGCACAAAGATCAATGCTTTCCTGTGTCTGTTGCGTTTGATTCATGTTACCGATCCGCGCCCGAAAACCGCTGTTTCATTTGGTCCATAACTGTAGGACGTTCAGAGTACAAGAAAAGGCTAAAAATTTTTGCACCAGATCACGCACCTTTCTTGCCCAGCCGTGCCATGACGTGGGCAATGGCACGGGCAATATTCTTTTGGACCGAACTGTCGGAAATACCAAGTCTCTCCGCAGCCTGATGATAGGTAAGCCCTTCTACGCGCACCAGCACAAAGATATTACGCGTCTTTTCGGGAAGTTCATCAAGGGCACGTCGCACGAAATCAAGTTCAGATTGATCGCCGACAATTTGTTCTGGCGAGGGAGCATTGTGGGGAATCGCTCCAAGATTGCTGTCATCGGCACTATTCACCGGGTTACGTTTTTGTGAGCGCACATGGTCCACGGCAAGGTTGTGGGCAACCCGATACAGGTAGGAGCGTACATGTGTCACATCATTCGATTTATTCTGCCGGGTGTGCTCGGTAACACGCAGGAATGTTTCCTGTGTCAAATCCACAGCAATATCAGCGTCGCGCAACAGGCGAGTGAGATAAATCTGCAATTCCCTTTGATGGGAAAGGAATAGGGTTTTGATGTCGGTTATTGCCAAACCGAAAACCTGCCTCTAATGATCCGATACTTGTTGAGTTATCAAAAATAATACTCATTCGCAATTAAATTGGGCCGCGTAACGGTTTAAAGAGTGTGAAATATGCTGTCAGATCGCTGCTCTGCTGATCGATCCACGCCCGTCAAGCAGAAGAAAACGAGCAATAACTTATTCATTCTGCAGCATTAAATCCGTGCCATACGACAATTCCCTTGCCTAAGGGGAACCACATTTCGATTATCAATTTCAGGCGTACGAATTGGGGGCAGCCTTGGGGCGTATATAAATTTCTCATACTTTTCAAAAAGTTCTTGATTTGTTCTTTTGTTTGTGGCATAAGAGAAAAGTCAACGGGAGAAAAGTACCCGGACCGAAACCCGCGAGGCCTTGAGCCTCGCGGATTTTTGCGTTTGGGGCCGGATGAAAGAGGTGATCAGGATGCAGCGGCAAAGATACAAACACAGACACGGCCAGGGCAGCGGGGCACTCCGCAGGATATGGATCGGCGGATGGCGGAGCCATTACGGCGGCATTCTGCCCCAGGACTAAAGGGACTAAAGGGACGAACCCGATCATTTGTCATGACGGGAGAGGTGCGTCTTGTTGAGGAGGAAGCGTTAAATCTGCCGGGAGCGGCAGCGATGGCAGCAGCGGGCAACGGTGATCTGTGACCCGCCGATGGTGGACCGGTGGGGGCCGTACGCCCGAAGTGTGTCCGGACCTCGGCGGTTAGCGGAAAGTGTCGCCGTTGCCGAAAGTGACCGGAGCGGGGCGTGGGCCCGGAGACCGTCAGTTCGCGAGGTTTGCGAAGGCCCGAGGTGTGTCCGGGCTCCATCGGTTGCCGGAAATGTCGCCATGGCCGGGAGTGACCGGAGTGTGCCGTGAAGCCGATGGCGGCATGTTTGCGAGGTTGGTGGAGGCATAGGGGTTGTCCGGACTTCCGGGGGCGCGGGACGTACGGTTTTGGGTTTTGTGTTCTACCGTCGCATAGGCCATCGGTTGGCGGTAGCCCGGATGTCGTGGTCATGGTTCTGGCGGTAAAGAGCATTGGCCGAGGCAGCATCCGCCGCGTCAGCCACAGGCTTGCGACAGCCTGGCAGAGAGCCTGTGATCTTTCTGTGTTCCGGGCCGGGGCGGGTACACGGATCAGGTTTGTTCCGGGCCTGCGGCAATGACGTTTTCTTCGCTCATGCCGCGTCGCCAATGGGCGAATGCAACCAAGTGGGATTTGGGGATGCCGATTTCCGTGCGCAGATAGGACCGGATGTCGCGAAAGGACGCATATTCGGTGCCGACCCAGCAAAAAAGTGATTCCGGTTGCGCGGAAAGGTCGAGCGAGCGGAGTCTGTCGAGGAGCAGTGTTGTTGTCCCCGGCGCGGCGCCGTTTCGATACAGCCAGTGAATTTGAACGCCTTCGGGGGGGCGAATATCCTGTTTTTCGCAGATATCTGAAACTTCAATCAAGGTATTGCCACAAGCATTGGCCGGAAGGCCTTCGAGAATGCGGGCGATGCCCGGAAGCCCAGTTTCATCCCCAATCAGGAGATACCGGCTGGCCGGTTTGGGACCATTCCCCGCCGGTCCAAACATGCCGACAACATCACCGGGCCGGGCGTTGTTTACCCAGGAAATACCGGGCCCGGAAGCATCATGAAGGACAAAATCGATATCAAGCGTATTGGTCGCGGTATCGATTTTGCGGATCGTGTAGATACGGGATTCCAGTTTGCCGGTCGGGGGCCAGACAATTTTGCCATTGTCATCGAGCCTTGGCCATGCGGACAGGCTGTGCGGTGTATGGGTGTTGGGGAACATCAGGCGACAATGTATCTGATCGGGAGCGGCATATCGTTCGAGATTTTCCCCGCGAAAACGGATCCTGCGCATTTTCGCACTTGGCTGGGAGATATCGAGAACTTCGATAATCCTGAGATCAGGGGCCAATGTGGTGCCGACGGCATCACCGGACCAGTCAAATTGAATGGCATCCGGCTGGGTAATGAAATCAATCAGGATGGTCAGGTCATGTTTGAGGCGGTTGAAGGACAGGGGCTCGGTCGCCTCGACATGGATATGAAGCTTTTCATTACCGGGAACCAGAAGTGCGGTGCCAAGCGGTGATATGAACAATGATCCGTCATCACGGGCTTCATGTTCCATATTATGCGCGCAGAGGAGATCGATAATGTTCTGGATTTCCCCGTCAAGGCCGGGAAAGTCGAAGGCCGCATCTGCCGTGTAAATGGGCATGGCGTTTATCCTTGTCGGTTCTGTTTTCCGCCTTCGTGGCGGATTTTCAGGCATTGTCGCCAAGCGAAATCCAGCAGGGACCGGAAAGCGGCGTGCCGAGATAGAGACGGTTGATGTCATCAAGCGTTTGTTGCGGTGTCAGATCGGCAAAAAGGTCGGGATGAAGCCATTTTGCCGCGACTTCGAGAAAGAGAATTTGCAAAGGCGCAATGGTCAGAAGCCCGGTCCAGACGCAGTGCACCCGGTTATTGATGACCGCAGGAAGGGTTGAAAAGCCGGTCCGGCCGGTGAGGCGTTCGAGTGCGGCGCGTGCGGGCACGGGATCAAGGCCCGGACCAACGGCAGGGCGGATTTCGGCGGCATATGCACCGCCCGATGCGATGTAAACGTCCGGGGATTCTGCCATCAATTGTTCGATTGATACCTGCGCGTACCACGGTGCTTCGACGACCGACAGATTACGACCGCCTGCCTGTCGCAGAAGATCCCCCCATATCTGTTGGCCGGCAGCCCAGCAGCAATCATCATATGTCGACTGGATTTCGAGATAAGCCTGCGTGGGGGTGACGCCGACAAGGCGGTCGGCAATTGCCTTTTGATGTTTGCCGACAAAGGAGATGAATTCTTCCGCGCGGTTACGCCGGTCCAGGATTTTCCCCCACATGTGCATCAGGGCGGCCATTTCATCAAACGGGTTTGTTGCCGCCTTCGAGCCGGAGGGCACGTTTGATGACACATTGCTGAAAATGACAGGAATGCCGACCTGTTCCAGACGTTGGGTCAGTTCACCATTGCCAAGCCCGGGTTCGGAAAATGCCGTTGCCACGACAAGGTCGGGTTCAAGGGCGATGATCTTTTCATGCGACACCGTGCCCGGTGATGAACCGCCAACAGTCTCGACCAGGCTGCCATCGGGGTGACGGTCATAGGTGGTGCGGAGTATTTCGCTATCGAGCCGGGCGGTATCCGCCCATCCCACCACGAGGTCGGATGGGGACGGATGCAGGATCGCCATGCTGAGAATGTCCCGCGCATCAAGCAGCACAATACGTTTGATATGATCGGGCAGCTTTACCGTGCGCCCGGCCATATCGGTAATGTGCGAAGATGCGTCAGCACCGGCATTTGCGAGGGCGACCGAGGGGGCCGCCATTGCCGCGCCGAGCAGAAGGGAAAATTTCCGTCTGTTCAGAAGCATTTTTAAAGCGCCAATCTTACCATTTATAGCGAAGACCAAGGAGGAACTGCGCACCATTGCCATACTGGCAATAAAAGTTTGAGCTGCAGCTTGAATAGTATTCCTTGTCAAACAGGTTGGTGACGTTAAGCGTTGCCTCGGCACCATCCAGCGCCGGACTGATGCCCCCCAGCGCGTAGCTGAGTGCCGCATCGGCAAGCACATAGCCATCCGCCTTGGTCGTGTTGTTGCTGTCGGCGAAGCTGCTGCCGACAAACCGCAGGCCGCCGCCAACGGCCAATCCATCCAGTACACCGTTGTCAAAGCGGTAATTGGCCCATGCAGAACCGTAATATTCCGGCGCAGCCTGCGGGCGTTTGCCGATATTGCTGGCGGTGGTGGATTGGGTGACTTCGGTGTCAATCAGGGTTGTGGCGGCAATGAGTTCAAGATTTTCTGTTACCTGTCCACGGGCTTCGAATTCAATCCCGCGAGAACGGATTTCGCCTTCCTGAACCTGGAAATTGACGTTCGCCGGGTCGGATGTCAGGACGTTTTCCTGAACGATGTGGAATGTGGAAACGGTGAATAATGCATCAAGGCCGTGGGGTTCAAACTTGACACCGGCTTCCCATTGTTCTGCCTCGGTCGGGGTGAACGGGTTGCTGGCGGCATCAACGCCCACAGTTGGTTCGAACGATGTTGAGTAACTGATATAGGGGGCGATACCATTATCAAATTCATAGAGCAGACCGGCACGGTAAGATTCCGAGTCACTGGATTGATTGCGGGTTGAGTTCGTCAGGCGATTTTCGGTTTTCTGATCGGTCCAGTCGTAGCGAACCCCCAACAGGGCGTGCCAGCCGCCAAGGGTAAGCTGATCCTGCAGGTACAGGCCGGTTTGCTGCAATGTCTGCCTGTTATCGATAAATGTTGTGAACGGACCATAGGCGAGGCCGTATTGCGGGTTGGTGACGCTAAGCGACGGGGCGGTTCCGACCTGATATTCCCATTCGCTGACGGATCGCTGAAAATCAAGACCGACAAGGGTCGTGTGTTCCAGCGCGCCGGTTGCAAATTCGAATTGGGCATTGTTGTCAGACGAGATGCCATCGACATTTTCGATTGATCTGGTTGCCTGGCGGGGCAGGCTTCCGCCTGCGGTCAGGGCACCCGTCATCTGGATCCCCTGAAAATCCAGATCCATTGCCGAATATCGCGTTGCGGAGCTGATGCTGACGACATCATTGATGCGATGATCAAAGTCGTAGCCAATACCGTATTGTTCGCGATCATAGCTTTCGTAACCGGGATCGCCGACATTGAAGTCACGGTCAAGAGCACCGCTATATTGTTCGGATGCCAGAAACTTCGGATAGATCGAGTTGAAATAACCGCCTTCCGGGTCTTCCTGATAATAGGTCTGCACCGTGATCGAGGTATCTTTTGCCGGTTGCCATGTCAGTGCCGGGGCAATGGCAATTCGTTCCTCGTCAACATCATCATAGCGTGTTTCGGCACGCCGGGTGATCCCGGTCAGGCTGTATTGCCATTCGCCGGCGTCATCGAGTGCCCCCTGACTGGTCAGTCCTGCCTGCATGCGATTGTCCGAGCCGTATTCAAGGCGGGCTTCGTTATAGGAAACGTCATCTGGTCTGCGCGACACCTGATTGACCATGCCCCCCGGGCTTGTTTGGCCATACATCACGGCCGATGGCCCCTTGAGCACGTCAAGATGATCAAGCAGGAAGGGATCAATCGAGGGCAAGGCAAAACCCTGTCCGCGGGGCAGGCGCAGACCGTCCAGAAAATCGACAATACGCGTTGAAGTGCCGAACCCGCCATAGCCGCGCATGAACAGGCTGTCATACCGGCTTGTCGTATCCGGGGTCGACAGGACACCCGCCGTGTAATTCAGGGCATCTTTCACGCTTTGCGGATTTTGATCGTCAAGCTGGCGGCGCGTGACGGTACTGATGGATTGCGGGGTTTCAAGTACCGGGGTTGATGTCTTGGTTGCACTTTTCGGGGTTTCATCAAGGTAGGAATCCCGTGTCGAAGCCTGATCGGGGGCGTCGGCCTCGGCCTCGATCTCGATCGGCGGGAGCGTTACTGCCGCGTTCTGCGCGTTGGCCGCAAGGGGGCTTAGCATCGTGGACGTTGCAAGCAATATCATGCGCGCACGCATCGGAGATATCACTGTCATCTGTTGGGCCTTTTCTGGTTCGTCGCTTTGCGGGCAAGCAGATCATGGTTCTGTAATGCGTATCATTATTAATTGCGACTCATGTAAAACAAACGGGACGGTTCCGTCCAGTTAATTTTTCATATTATTTAAGACACTAGATATATTATGGGTTTTTGAGGTTGGGGATTGGCCGTGGACGGTGGCGGTGTCTTCTGCTAGGAACGGGGCATGTTTACCGTGAGGTGCGCCTTTTCCTGCGAGGGCGCAGCGGTTGGAATACAGCCGGGTGCCTTGGCGGTTTGGAGAGGGATCATGACAAAAACAGGTGCGCCCAAGCGCCGTATCGGACGGCCACCAAAAGAAGATTCGGCCGAAACATCCAGCCGGATTATAGACACGGCAGCGCAGTTGTTTGCAGCCCAGGGATATGCCGCGACCTCGATGGAGCAGGTGGCCTCGGCCTGCAATGCGGGCAAGGACACGATCTATCGCAGGTTTCCGTCCAAGGCAGAACTGTTCGGGGCGGTGGTGAGCCGGTTACGTGCCGGTGTTCTGGAAAATCTTGAGCAGGAAATCAGTGCGATTGCAGGCAGTGGCGACGCCCTTGAGCGGTTGCGCCGTGTGGCCAGATGGTTCCTGTCGGTGAACCTGCGCCCCGAGATGGTTGCCTTCAAGCGCATCGCGATGAGTGAGGCCGTGGTCTCTGGCGCTGCTGGTGTGGGGCATACGGATAATGATCCGATCATGGCGCGCCTTGTCGGGCTTGTCAGTGATGCGCAGCGTGATGGATTGTTGCGCAACGGCGACCCGATAACGATTGCCGAACATCTTATCCATTCTATCGTATTCGGCCCGTCAAACCACGCCATGCTGGGCGGAAACAGGTATGACGATGAAACAGTCCGTGACCATTATTTCGATCAGGCATGGGGACTGTTTCTGCACGGGGTTGCCGAGTAATGAGGGTTGACGGAGCTGGAGTAGACAAGATCAGCTCCAATGGTGATTGGCTTAGATGAGCGTCCTTCGTTTCGCGCCCCCCGCACCCCCTTCTGTCATAAATCGTTCCTGTGCGAGATATAACAAAGCCCTAAACCAAAACACCCGCTTGGCGAAAACCAAGCGGGTGTTTCTTTTTCATACAGGCTTTATTCGTTTATGTGATTGAGGGCTTCGACGAGGCACAGAAGCGCCATGGATTGGCCATAGCCGGTTGGGTGCAGGGGGATGTTCTTGTAGAATTCAAGATCATGTCCCATGCGGGTCCCGTAGGAAACCTGTTGCACGACACCATTACTGTCGATGTTGCCGAGCACGGCATGCAGGGCCTTTTGACCGGCCGTTTTCCAGCTTTCGGGGCCAAGGCCCAGGCGATATCCTTTGAGCAGGGCATAGCCGATTGCAGAGGTTGCCGAGATTTCCTCGTAAGAGGTCGGGTCATCGACCAGTGTGTGCCATGTGCCGTTTTGGGTCTGATAGTCGATCAGGCTTGATAGCTGTGCCTTGACAACCCACAGCAGATAGCGGCGTGTGGCGGCATCAAGATCGGCAAGTTCAATCAGATCGAGTATTCCGGCCGAGATCCATGAATTGCCGCGCGCCCAGCGCGCACGGGCGAAATTGTGATTTCCATCGAAGGTCCAGCCATGAAACCACAGGCCGGTTTCGGGTTCGCAAAGATAGTGGGTGTGGACCAGAAACTGGAATTTGGCTTCTTCGATCAGGTCTTTTCGGCCCGAGCTTTGACCGTAGGATGCCAGAAACAGGGCGAGCATGAACAAGGTATCGTCCCACAGTTCGCCGTTATTTATCTTGTCTGAAACATCGTGCTGGAACCCGCCGGACGTGGTGCGCGGGGCGTCTGCGATCAGGCGGTTTGCCCAATCGTCAAGAACAGGTTCCCAGCGAGGATCCCGGGTCTGCTGCCACAGAATGGAAAGCGCCAGCATGGGGGCTGTCGTGTTCACATTCTGGGACGGTAGACCCAGGGACAGTTGTTTTTCGTACCAGTTTTCCAGAATGCTCCGCGCTTCTGCGTCTCCGGTCTGGAGCCAGAGTTGCGCAATTCCGTAAAGACCGACACCCTGTGGCCATTCCCAACTATCGAAACTGACATAATCACCGGCTGTTCCATCAAGGTTCGGCTCGTTGAACTGTCCTTCGTCTCGCAGGTTACGCAAGCCTGTCACTATCTGAGAGATTTTCTCTTTCAATTCGTCGCGAAGGCTGACGGTATCGGTTCCCATTATTGTGTCTCGCTGTTTTTTTGAGGAAGTTGGTCGGCGCGGAGCGGAAAATTATTCGGTTTCGAGGATCTGGGTCAGGAGACCGCCGAAATCCGGATCGTTACGATACTCGTCAAGCAGCGGCATGACTTTTTCGCGGAAAGGTGCCTGATCCGGGGAGACAAAGGTCACGCCCATCTTTTCTGCTTCGGTGGTCGAATCCTTGACGGCCTGATCCCAAAGTGCGCGGAAAGATTCCGTCGCATGCAGGGCAGCTTCCTTGACGATGGCGTTCTGTTCGTCGGTGAGTTTTTCAGTAGCTGCGTTTGAGATCACGAGGAAATCCGGAATGCGAAGATGTTCGTCCTGCGAATAGAATTTGGCGACTTCGCCGTGACGACCGATGGTCAAAGCCGTGACGTTGTTTTCCGCACCATCAATCACGCCCATTTGCAGGGCCGTATAGATTTCGGCGTAGGGCATCGGTGTCGGGGAGCCCCCCATCATTTCGACCATGCGGATCGAGCTGTTGGAGTTCAGAACCCGGATTTTCTGGCCTGCAAGATCTGCTGGCGTATTGATCGGTTTATCGGTGGTATAGAACGAACGTGCGCCGCTGTCGAAGAAGGTCAGGCCGACAAAGCCGCTGCCTTCTGTGGCATTATAAACCTCGTCCGCGACCGGTCCGGTCATGACGCGATAGAAATGGTCTTCGCCCTTGAAGATATAAGGCAGGGTGAATGCCTTGAATACCGGATCAAAGTTTTCGAGGTTGCCTGCGCTCACACGGGTCATGTCAACCGCACCATTCTGAAGCTGTTCGAGGACTTCGCGCTCGGACCCTAGAACCGCATTTAAGAACAGCTGAATGGTAACTTCGCCGTCTGTACGTTCTTTGACTTCATCAGCAAATTGTTGCAGGGCGGTGCTGGTCGGGTGGTCCGCCGACAGCGAATTGGCCAGAGTCAAACGTGTTTTGGCTTCTGCCTGGCCGACCGCAAGAGTGGCGATTGCTGTTAAGGTCAAGGCAAGTTTCTGATATTTCATTGTTTTCCTCCCTTGGATTTCTTTCCGCCCGAATGGCGGTGACGAAAATGTCACCGCATTTCATCGATGACATGTGGATAAAACTGTCATTATGAAAATAAAATTTCCATATGTAATAAATTTTCATTCTCGAGTATCGAAGCGAGCATGTTGAAGCCGCCTGCAAGGGCCGCCAGGATCTGGCTTTGGGGCAACTGCACGCCGATATCTTTGAGGCTACAGCGTCGGCTAGGTTCCATAATATTTTGAATGTGATGGAGCACAGCTTGGTTTCGTGGAACCGGTTGCATCAGCCGGTTTTAATGTGTGAGGCCGGCTGTGAATTGTTTGTGAAAATAATTTTCAGATTGCAGATATTGTTTGCACATCGCATGGTCTGAGGACAATCGACATAAAAATAATGCCTGAATTTGGCCGGGCGACTTCGACGGAGGAAACGCGAAGTGTTGCAATCTCTCAAGCATGGCATAGAGCGCCTGCTGCTGGTGATTATTTCAATCACTTTGT
>Ga0207773_100110_pt1 | contig 71663 bp, 61 predicted proteins | sample TtaePargueraPR_2_FD_187281 | JGI IMG/M metagenome (GOLD analysis project Ga0207773, IMG submission 187281) | Aerobic enrichment media microbial communities from Bioluminiscent Bay, La Parguera, Puerto Rico - Tt and M1 (3) (SPAdes) | ecosystem: Environmental > Aquatic > Marine > Unclassified ...
AGAGTGATCCACCGTCGCGAACAGCCTTTCGTGCCCTGACCCGAAGCCGCTGACAGAGAGGAGCAACGAAAAATGCAGTGCCAATAGTTGACAGGTCAATCCATATCAGGAGCCTGCTTGCAGGCGATCAAATCGCCTGCAGCGATTTGACGCAGAGGAGCTGCCCGAAGGGCCGGGCACAGGGATGTGCCCGGCGAATGGCTTCGAAGCTCCGTTCATTTTCGCCTGCAAGCAGGCTCCTACGGGGCGCCAGTTCTTAACGCAACTTTATTGCGCTTAGTCCCCGTAGGGAATCCAGATATTTTTGACCTCGCAGGCCTCGCGCAGAAAACGCCGTCCCTCGCCCTGCTTGCGGGAAAACCAGTCGATGGGTTTGCCGTAGTCGACCCAGGTGCGCTTGATGGTGGCGGCCGCGGCCAGCTCGACCATTTTACTGCCGGCGGCGCTGCCGCAATACCAGACGGCGTCCACCTGGTCGTGGGCGGCCAGTACCTCGACCAGTGCATCGGTTTTGCCAGTGACGATATTGACCACGCCCGCCGGCACGTCCGATGTCTCCAGCACTTGGTAAAAGTCCGTCGCCAGTAGCGGGTGCTTTTCCGAGGGCACCACGACCGCGCGGTTGCCCATGGCGATGGCTGGGGCCAGCAGCGACACGAACGACAGCAGCGGTGCCGTGTCCGGGCAGCCGATGCCCATCACGCCGAGGGGTTCGTTCATCGCCAGGACGGCGCCTCGCAGTGGCGGCTGGTGCACGGCGCCGTCGTATTTGTCGGCCCAGGCGGCGTAGGTGAAGAGCCGGCTCAGGCTGGTATCGAACTCAAGCTGCGCCCGCGCCTCCGTCACGCCGGTGGTATCGACGAGGCGCTGGCAAAACTCCTGCTGGCGGTAGCTCAGGTTTTCGGCCAGGAAATAGAGAATCTGCGCGCGGTTGTGGCCGCTGCTGCGGCTCCAGCCCTCGGCCTTGAACGCTGCCTCCACGGCGTTGCGGATGTCCTTGCGATTGCCGTCGCCGACGCGGCCGCAACTGTGGCCGCCGACATCCGCAACGGTCAGGGTATTGCCGCTGTCGGGTCGGACCTGCCGGCCGTTGATATAGAGTTTCGCCGTCTGGTCAATGGGCGGGAAGCCGCTGACTTTTGCCGCGCCGGCTTCCGCCCTGGCCGTTGCACTCGGGGAGACGGGCGATTCGGCGGAGGTGTCGCCACCGTGTTCTTCCACAGGGCGCAGATATTCGTACATACCCTCGCGGCCGCCTTCCCGGCCTATGCCGGACTCGCGATAGCCGCCAAAGCCGCAGGCGGCGTCGAACTGGTTCGTGCTGTTGATCCAGACCACGCCGGCTTTCAGTTGCGGGGCGATATCCAGCGCCCGGTTGATATTTTCCGACCACACGCTGGCGGCCAGGCCGTAGCGGCTGTTGTTGGCCAGGGCCACGGCCTCGGCCTGGGTGCGGAAGGTCATCACGCTCAGCACCGGGCCGAAGATTTCCTCGCGCGCGACCACGTTGCTGGATTCCACTTCGGTCAGCAGTGTGGGCGGGTAAAAACAGCCCCCGGCGGGACAGGGCGCGTCCGGCTGCCAGAGGGTGGCGCCCTCCCGGACGCCCTGCTGCACCAGGGCGCGAATGCGGGCCAACTGGTCCGGATGGATGATGGCGCCCAGGTCAGTGTTCTTGTCCAGCGGGTCCCCGACCCGCAGTTTTTCCATGCGCGCCTTGATCCTGGCGACCAGGTCTTCGGCGATGCCCTCCTGCACCAGCAGCCGGGAGCCGGCGCAGCAGACCTGCCCCTGGTTGAACCAGATGGCGTCCACCAGCCCCTCCACGGCGGCGTCCCTGTCGGCGTCGTCGAAGACGATAAACGGGGATTTGCCGCCCAGCTCCAGGGTCAGCTTCTTGCCGCTGCCGGCGGTGCGGCGGCGGATCAGCCGGCCCACTTCGGTGGAGCCGGTAAAGGCCACTTTGTCGATATCCGGGTGGTCCACCAGCAGCTGGCCGGTACCGCCGTCGCCGGTGACGATATTCACCACCCCCGGCGGCAGCCCGGCCTCCTGGCAGAGTTCGGCGAACATCAGCGCGGTGAGGCTGGTAAATTCCGCCGGTTTCAATACCACGCAGTTGCCTGCGGCGAGCGCCGGGGCGATTTTCCAGGCCGCCATCAGCAGGGGGAAATTCCACGGAATGATCTGGCCGGCCACGCCCAGGGGTTGCTGGTCGGGCATTTCCGTCTCCAGCAGTTGCGCCCAGCCGGCGTGGTGGTAGAAGTGGCGAATGGCCAGGGGAATATCGATATCGCGGCTCTCGCGGATGGGCTTGCCGTTGTCCATGGACTCCAGCACGGCAAATTCCCGCGCGCGCTTCTGCAGCAGCCGCGCCAGGCTGTAGAGGTAGCGGGCGCGACCGTGGCCGCCGAGTTTTTGCCAGGTGGGTTGCGCCGCGCGCGCGGCCGCAACCGCGGCGTCGATATCCTCGCTGCTGGCGCAGGCTATTTTACCCAGCAGTTTGCCGTTGGCCGGATTGACGCTGTCGAAACTGACAGCGGATGCCGGCGCGACCCAGTCGCCGTTGATAAAAAGCTTGAAGCCATCGCTGTGGCTTTCCAGCCAGGCGTCGACGTTATCCGTGCTTTCGGGGGCGGGGCCGTAACTCATGGTGTTAAAAATTTCCGCGACCTGCATAATGCATTTCCATCATTTCAATTTCGGGGCTCCGTCGGTGCCAGTAAGGAGGCGCTGGGGCGGCCCTGCTGCCGGGGGCCGTTCGCTCAACAGCCTCATCGGCAAATGTTTCACGAACGGCCCCCGGCATCAGTGCCTTCGCATCAAGCCTCAGTATTCTTTACCGAATCCCGAGTCCAACCACCGGTCCAAAATCATCCCATCGCGTGCCGGTGCGCCGCCGAGTAGCGCCCGGTGACATGGTGCTCCAGTTGCCGCTCTATATCGCCGAGTAGGCTGGAGGCGCCGAAGCGGAACAGGCTGGGGTCGAGCCAGGCATTTCCCAGTTCCTCCTTGACCAGCACCAGGTAGTTGAGCGCATCCTTCGCGGTGCCGATGCCGCCGGCGGGTTTGAAACCGACCCGGTAGCCGGTGTGCGCTTCGTAGTCCCGGATCATGCGCAACATCACCAGGCTCACCGGCAGGGTCGCGTTGCTGGCCTCCATGCCGGTGGAGGTCTTGATAAAGTCGCTGCCGGCCATCATCGCCACCATGGAGGCGCGGGCCACGTTGTTGAGGGTGGCCAGCTCGCCGGTGGCAATAATCGTTTTCATGTGGGCCGCGCCGCAGGCGGCGCGGAAGGCTTTGACCTCCTGGTAGAGCGCTTCCCAATCGCCGTTCAGCACATGGGCGCGGGTGATGACGATATCGATTTCCTCGGCGCCGGCGGCGACCGAGGCCTCTATCTCCGCGAGGCGGGTTTCGAAGGGCGACAGGCCGGCGGGAAAACCGGTGGCGACGGCGGCCACCGGTATGCCCGAACCTTCGAGCGCGCGCACCGCGGTTTCCACCATCTGGTGATAGACGCAGACGGCGCCGGTGGTGATCTGCAAATGCGCCACCCCCAGGGCCTTTTGGATTTCCGCATCGATGGGCCTGCGCGCCTTGGCGCACAGGCGCCGCACCCGGCCGGGGGTATCCTGGCCCGACAGGGTGGTCAGGTCTATGCAACTGACGGCCTTCAGGAGCCAGGCGGCCTGCCAGTCTTTTTTCAGCGAGCGGCGCGCGGCGAGGGAGGCGGTGCGCCGTTCGGCGGCGCTGAGGTTGATGCGCAGTTCGCCCAGCCACCCGAGGTCAAAAGGAACCCCCGGGTTGCGGGATGGATCGGCAATCGCGCTTTTGGGCGCGGCCTTTACCGGCGCCGCGGCGGTCCGCGCTTCAGTGGCGGCCTTCATGGGCTTCACCTTTCAACAGTGGGTAAAAAGACTCGCCGCAGTCGAGCGGCGCCAGGCGGAAAAATTCCGCCAGGGTCTGGCCGATATCGGCAAAGCTGTGGCGCAGGCCGAGGTTGACCGGCGCCACGGACGGGCCGGAAAACAATGCCGGGATATGCTCGCGGGTGTGGTCGCTGCCGGGCCAGCTCGGGTCGCAGCCGTGGTCCGCGGTGATCACCAGCAGGTCCTGTGACCGCAGCAGCGCCTGCAGTTCCGGCAGGCGGCGGTCCATGGCTTCCAGCGCGGCGGCGTAGCCGGGCAGGTCGCGGCGGTGGCCGTAGAGGGTGTCGAAGTCGACGAAGTTGGTGAACACCAGCGTCGGCCGCGTGCAGGTTTCCCGCGCGGCCCCGAGGGTCGCGTCGAGCAGGGCCATGTTGCCGTGGGCCTTGATCGTGCGGTCGATGCCGCGGCCGGCGAAGATATCGCGGATCTTGCCCACCGCGATCACCTCGCCGCCGCTCTGCTGCAGCCTGTCCAGCAGGGTCGGCCCGTGCGGCGGCGTGGTGTAGTCGCGGCGGTTGCCGGTGCGGGTAAAGGTCGCGCCGCCGGCTGTCTCCCCAACCTCTCCAATAAAAGGCCGCGCTATCACCCGGCCGACGTTCAGCGGGTCCACCAGTTCGCGGGCCGTCTCACACAGGGCCAGCAATCGCTCCAGGCCGAAATGGGTTTCGTGCGCGGCAATCTGCACCACCGAGTCCGCCGAGGTGTAGACGATCGGCTTGCCGCTGCGGATATGTTCCTCGCCCAGTTCTTCGATAATTTGCGTACCGGAGGCGTGGCAGTTGCCGAGGATGCCGGGCAGGCCGGCGCGCTCCACCAGGTCGCGCACCAGCGCGTCGGGAAAGGATGGCACGCGGTCGGGAAAACAGGTCCAGTCGAATTCCACCGGCAGACCGGCGATTTCCCAGTGGCCGCTGGGCGTGTCCTTGCCGGAACTCAGCTCGGCGCAATAACCGTAGGCACCACTCGGCGGCGGCGTTTCGAGGCCCTCCACGGGCGCGCCGCCACTCTGCGCCAGGGCACGGCCCAGCCCCAGGCGCAGCAGGTTGGGAATTTTCAATGGGCCGCTGCGCAGCCCGGCCCTGTTCCCCTGACCGCGACTGCAGGCTTCGGCGATATGGCCGAGGGTGTTGGCCCCGCTGTCGCCGAAGCGGTGGGCATCGGCGGTGGCGCCGATTCCGAGGGAATCCATCACCAGCACGAAGGCACGCGGCGCGGCGTCTTGCCCGCTCATGGCATTCAGCCCCCCGCGCGCCCGATGCTGAGGCGCTCCAGTATCGCCGGCCGCGGCTTCGCGTCCGCGCCGCTGCTCGCCAGGGTAAAGGCCCCGCGCAGCCGCGCCAGCGCCTTTTCTGCATCCGCCTCGCTGGCGGCGTGGATCATCGCCAGCGGGATATCCGCGCCGACGGTGTCGCCCGGCGCGCGGATATCGCTGAGGCCGACGCGGTGGTCGACTGGGTCCTGGGGCCGGCGGCGGCCGCCGCCCAGTTCCACCACCGCGTTGCCGACCGCGCGCACATCGATTTCGGTCACTGTGCCGGCGGTTTCCGCGTAGGCCGGCACCACCACCGGCGCGCCGGCCAGGTGTTTGTCCGGGCTGTCCACCAGGTCCGCCGGGCCGCCCAGTTCCGTCACCATGCGCGCGAAATATTCGCAGGCGGAGCCGTCGTCCAGGGTTCGGTGCATCCGGTCGCGGCCCTCTTCCAGGCCGCCGGCCTGCTTGCTCAACAGCAGCAGTTCCGCGCCGAGGGCCACCACAACCTCATGCAGGCGCGGATCGCGGAAGTCGCCCTTGAGGTAATCGATCACCTCGCGCACTTCCAGTGCGTTGCCGGCTGTGGGGCCGAGCACCTGGGACATGTCGGTGATCAACGCGGAAATCGGCAGGCCCAGCCCCTGCCCCACCTCGACGATACTGGTGCCCAGTTCCACCGCCATGGGGAAATTGTCGGCAAAGGCGCCGCTGCCGGCCTTGATATCCATCACCAGGCTGTCGAGGCCGGCGGACAGTTTTTTGGAGAGAATGGAGGCGGTGATCAGTTCGATGGATTCGACGGTGGCGGTGACGTCGCGGATGCCGTAGAGGCGCTTGTCCGCCGGGGCCAGTTCGACGGTTTGCCCCACGATGGCGCAGCCCGCCCGCCGGACCACCTGCTGGAAGGTCGGGATATCCGGGCTGGTATCGTAGCCGGGAATGCTGTCCATCTTGTCCAGGGTGCCGCCGGTGTGCCCCAGGCCGCGGCCGGAAATCATCGGCACGAAGGCGCCGCAGGCGGCCAGCATCGGCGCCAGCATCAGGCTGACCTTGTCGCCGACGCCGCCGGTGGAGTGCTTGTCGACCACGGGACCGGGCAGGTCCATCGCCGACCAGTCCAGGGTGGTACCGGAGGACTGCAGGGCGCGGGTGAGGGCGACGCACTCGGCACGCTCCAGCCCGCGAAAGAAAACGGCCATTGCCAGCGCGGCCACCTGCCCCTCGGTGATGGACTCATCCATCATGCCGCGAACAAAAAAATCGATCTGTTGCGGAGACAGGCGCGTTCCCTGGCGTTTGCCGCGGATGATTTCCTGAGCCAGCATTGTTGTTTTATTCCTCTGCTTGGGTGTATTCCCGGATCGGCAGGAAAGCATAATTGAATCCTAACCAATTGGTCCAGATTTTGCTCCACACTTGTTGCAAAGCGGTTACTCCAATGAACGGGTGAGATAACACATACTACCGGGTCGAAAGGAAAGAATACCCCTCTCCCGGGACACGCTGTGAATACATCCATGTACGCTCGTAATCGGCATCCATGCCTCATACGGTCCCGGGAGAGGGGTATTCTTCCCTTCCGCCTTACTAGTAAGTTGACTCGTTGATCAGTTTAGCGGATCGTGCTAGCGTGCAGCGCGTTACGCGAGGCCGCGTTACAGCACGAATTCTAATAACATCCACCACCGGGCACTATTCCTGTTCGCCGCACCATTTTTGGGAATATTGCCGCCCGGGGTCCTGCAGGGGCGGGTTTTATATGAGTGTGATCGGCATGATTGCCCTGCTGGCAATTGCAGTCGCCTTTTCAGAAAATCGCAGGGCCATCAACCTGAGAACCGTCGGCGCCTCCTTCGCCATACAGGCCGGGTTCGCCGCCCTGGTGCTGTACCTTCCCCCGGGGCAGGCGGCACTGGCGGCCGTTTCGGAAGGCGTGCAGCACGTGATCGATTACGCCGATGCGGGCATCAACTTCCTGTTTGGCGACCTCGGCCGGCAAAAACTGGGCTTCATCTTTGCCTTCAACGTCCTGCCGGTACTGATCTTTTTTTCCTCCCTCGTCGCCGTCCTCTATTACCTCGGCATCATGCAGAAGGTGGTGGGGGTTATCGGGGGTTTCTTCCACCGTGTGCTGGGCACCGGCCATACGGAATCCCTTTCCGCCACCGCCAATATCTTTGTCAGCCAGACCGAGGCGCCGCTGATTATCCGCCCCTATATCGCCGGCATGACCCGCTCGGAACTCTTTGCCGTCATGGTGGGCGGCATGGCCTCCATCGCCGGCTCCCTGCTGGTGGGCTACGCCAATATGGGCGTGGAGCTGAAATACCTGATTGCGGCCAGCTTCATGGCGGCGCCGGGCGGCCTGCTGATGGCAAAACTGATCGTCCCGGAACAGGATACCCTGCCGAGTACCGCAGGAGAGAGTACCGCTGGAGAAATTGCCTTTGACGATGGCGAGCGCCCGGCCAACGTGATCGACGCGGCGGCCAGCGGCGCCGTGAGCGGCATGAAGCTGGCGGTGAATATCGGCGCAATGTTGATCGCCTTTATCGCCCTGATCGCGCTGCTGAACGGCGCCATCGGCGGCATCTTCGGCTGGTTCGGCCTGCCGGGGGTCAGCCTGCAGAGTATGTTGGGCGCCGTCTTCTCCCCCATTGCCTATGTGCTGGGTATTCCCTGGTCGGAAAGCATGGCGGCGGGCAGCCTGATCGGGCAGAAGCTGGTGCTCAACGAGTTCGTCGCCTATGCGGATTTCGTCGGCCACAAGGGGGCGCTTTCCGCGCACGCCCAGGTAGTGGTCACCTTCGCCCTGTGCGGTTTTGCCAATTTCTCCTCCATCGCCATACTGCTCGGCGGGCTGGGCAGCCTGGCGCCCTCGAGACGCCCGGAAATCGCCCGCATGGGATTGAAGGCGGTGCTCGCCGGGACCCTGGCGAATCTGATGAGCGCGGCGCTGGCCGGCTTCTTTGTCTCGCTGTAAGGACCGCAATGCCATGCCACGGCTCTCCACCGCATTCGCGATAGAATTGAATACTTTTCCCGCCCCGGTTCGCACCGAATTGGCGCAGGCCGCGGCCAATAGCGGTGTCGTGAGCGCCGCAGCGGTGCGCCGGGCCTGCGACACCCTGCAAATGGACATCGACAACCTGATGCTGCGGCTGGTCCCGCTGGCGGCCACCTATGGGGTGGTGCCGGTATCGCGCTATTTCGTCGGCGCCGTAGTGCGGGGCAGCCGGGAGGACGACAACGGCTATCCCTCGCTGTACCTCGGCGCCAACATGGAATTTCCCCGGCGGGCTCTCTGCTACAGCCTGCACGCGGAGCAGGCCGCCGTAGCCAACGCCTGGACCCACCGCGAGCCGGGCATCGCAAGCGTGGCCGTATCCGCACCGCCCTGCGGCCACTGCCGCCAGTTTCTATATGAAATCTCCGCCTCCCGCCCGGTGCAAGTCCTCTTTCCCGACCGCGACGGGCGCAATTCCGGCGCGACGGACATCGGCGAACTGCTGCCCGGCGCCTTCGGCCCCGCCGACCTCGGCCAGGAGGGCAATATGATGGCGGCCAACAGCCGCCCCCAACCGCTGCAGCTCGCGTCCACGGAGGACGACCAACTCGCCCGGGAAGCCCTGGCGGCGGCCCGCTTTTCCTATGCGCCCTACACCGGAAATTATGCCGGCTGTGCATTGCAGCTGCGCGATGGTTCGATGTTTTCCGGCAGCTATGCGGAAAACGCGGCGCACAATCCGGGGCTCTCGCCCCTGCACGCCGCCCTGTCGAATATGCGCATGGCACTCGGCACCGATGCCATACACGGAGTGTCTTCGCAAATCGTCCGCTGCCTGCTCGTGGAATCCGCCTCCAGCATCAGCCAGCGGGAGCTGTCGAGCAGCCTGCTGTCGAGCCTTGCGGATATTCCGCTGGAGTATTTGCCGGCCGTATAAACTCTCGATGGAATGCCACTAAGTTGACGTAGAGGCGGGCCTGCTACGAGCGCTTTGCGCGAAGCGCTCAGCGATTGCGGAAGCGATCCACGAGCACCGCCAGGATAATCACCGCTCCGGTAATCAGCCGCTTGCCGGGCGGAGAAACATCCATCTGCGCCAAGCCGCTGTCCAGTACGGCGATAATCAAAACGCCGATAAAGGCGCCCAGAATGGATCCCCGCCCGCCCATCAGGCTGGTGCCGCCAATCACCGCCGCGGCAATCGCACTCAACTCCCAGCCGGTGGCGGCGCCCGGGTTCGAAGACCCCAGGTAGGCCGCGTCCATCAGGCCGCCGACACCGGCGAGCGTGCCCGAGATCACCAACACCGCGAGGATATAGGGCTTGGTGCGAATACCGGAGATACGCGCGGCCTCCTCGTTGGTCCCTATCGCAATAATGCGGCGCCCGAACACGGTGCGCGTCAGTACAAACTGCGCCACCACCACCAGCGCCAGAGCGACCAGGAACGAGGGCGACAGGCCGATACCCGCCATCGGGTAGGAAAGCTGCAGTATCTCCGCGCCGAGGAACAGGGTTTTCGAGCCGGTGGAAATCTCGGCGAGCCCCCGCGCCACTTCGAGCATGCCCAGGGTCACGATAAAAATGGGCAGGCGCAGATAGCTGCCGAGCAGGCCGTTGACCAGGCCGGCGCAGGTGCCGGCGGCAATGCCGAGCAGCGCCGCCGCGCCCAGTGGCAGCCCCAACACGGTGGAGGCGAGGCCGATGACGCCGGAACTCAGGCCGACCACGGAACCCACCGACAGGTCGATGCCACCGCAGATCAACACCAGCGTCATACCGATGGTAATCACCGTCAATGTCGGCAGCTTGGCGAGGATCGCATTCAGCGTCGGCATCGAGAAAAAGTTGTCCGTTGCCAGGCTGAAGAAAAGCACCAATAACAACAGGGACAGGAAAATAAAATAGGATTCAAAAAAGTGCTTTAGCGCTTTTGAATCCGCCATCAATCGGACACTTTTCCGCGGGAAGGCGGCGCTTTGGTTAAACAGGGTCATGTCGGGTGTACTCGCTGAAGGCAGCTTTGAGGATGGCGTCGTTGGACCAGTCGCCGCGGCGGAAGCGCGCCGCGGGTTTGCGTTTCGACAGAACCAGGATGTTGTCGCACAGCGCGTTCAGCTCCTCGAGTTCGCTGGAGACGAGGATGATCGCGACACCCCGGTCGCGCAGCGCGCGCAGGCGGTCGTGGATGGCGAGTTTCGAACCCACATCGACGCCGCGGGTCGGCTCATCGAGCAGCAATACCCGGGCATCGCAGTGTATCCAGCGGGCCAGCAACAACTTCTGCTGGTTTCCGCCGCTCAGTTTTCCGATGGGCTGTGCGGGGCCTTCGCAGCGGACTGACAGCGCCTCGATCAGTTGCTCGGTGCGGGCCTTTTCCCGGCGCGGCAACAGCCGTCCCAGCCAGCCGGAAATCCTGTCCAGGCCGGCGATGGTGCTGTTGAAGGCCAGCGATTTGTCCGCGAAGATCCCCTGGCTCTTGCGGTCCTCGGCGATCAGGCCGATGCCGCAGCGCGCCGCCCGGTGGGCGCTGTGAATCTCGGTGCGACGGTCGCCATCGAGCAGCGCCACCCGGCCGCCGCGCCGATCGCCGAGGCCGTAGATGGCTTCCAGCAGTTCCGAGCGGCCGGCGCCGGCCAGGCCGGCGATGCCGAGAATTTCCCCCCGGTGGCAGCGCAGGTCGATCGGGTGCGGCAACCCGGCACCGCAGAGCCCGCTGACTTCCAGGCAAAGGGGGCCGAGTTTGCGCTCCGCATCCCCCGCGCGCCCGGGCGGGGAGACCCCGGACATGGCCCGGATCAGGCCGTCCACGTCGAGATCCGCACTGTCGCGGCAGCACTGGATCTCGCCGTCGCGCAGCACCGCCACCCGGTCGCACACCTCCAGCACATCGTCGAGCCGGTGGGAGACGTAGATTACCGAGAGGCCCGCGCGGCTGCGCGCGCGGATAATGTCGTGCAGGCGCGCCGCCTGGGGACCGGTGAGGGCCGCGGTGGGCTCGTCGAGAATCAGCAGCCCGGCATCCGCCGACAGGGCCTTGGCCAACTCCACCAACTGCTTCTCGGCCAGGCTCAGCCCCGCCAGCATGGCGTCCGGCGGCACCTGATCGGCGCCGACCAGTGCCAGCAGGTCGGCGGCGCGCCGTCGCAGCTCGCCGCGCCGGATACGCCCGGCCCTGGCCGGCAGCGCCTTCAGGCAGATATTCTCGGCCACGCTCAGGTTGTCGATCAGGCTCAGCTCCTGCGCCGCCAGCGAGATGCCGCGGCGCATCGCGTCGCGGATATTTTTCGGGCTGTAGGCCTCGCCGTCGATCTGCAACAGGCCCTGGCTCGGCGGCAGCAGGCCGCACAGGATATTGATCAGGGTGGACTTGCCAGCACCGTTTTCGCCGACCAGGCCGAGGATCTCGCCCTCGCCCACCTGCAGGTCGACGCCCTTCAGCACCGGCGTTGCGAAGGACTTGTGCAGCCCCTGGATATTGACGCGCACGCTACCGCCTAGCCGCCGCTGGTTTCGTGGAGAATTTTGCGGAGAGTTTCGCGGGTCACCAGGTCTACCGGCGTCTCCCGTTCGATACTGGCCTCGCCGCCGTTTTCCAGGGCCTGCAGCGCAAACTCGATACCGTAGACCGCGAATTTATCGCCGTACTGCTCCGCGGTCGCCGCGACGCGATCCTCGCGGATCAGGGAGTGAATCGCGGAGATATTGTCGAAGCCGGCGATATCGATCCTGTGGTCCAGGTTCGCGAGCTTGATCGCCGCCGCGGCGCCGAGCGCCATATTGTCGTTCGCCGCCAGGATCACCTTCAGGTCCGGGTGTTGCGTAATGATCGCCGAGGTCAGGTCCGCGGCCTTGGTCGCCTCCCAGTGGGCGCTCTGCATCGACACCAGTTTCATGCCTTTTTCGGCAATGGATTCCTCGAAGCCCTCGCGCCGCATGATCGAATTGACCGCCGTGGGCACGCCCTCGAGAATCGCCACTTGCGTGCCCCGCGGGTGATCCGCCAGAACATGGTCGGCGACCATCCTGGCCCCCTTGCGATTGTCCGGGCCGATAAACGGAATCTTCAGGCCGAACTGCTCCAGCACCTCCGCCTCGAGGCGGTTGTCGATATTCACCACGACGATGCCGGCGCGCCGCGCCTTGGCCAGCGCCGGCACCAGGGCCTTGGAGTCCGCCGGCGCGATCACTATGGCGTCCACCCCCATGGCCACCATCTGGTCCACCAGCGCCACCTGCTGGGCCAGGTCCGTCTCGTTCTTGATACCGTTGACAATCAGCTCGTAGCGATCGCTGTGGGCGCTCTGGTGCCTCCTGGCCCCGTCCGCCATCTTCACGAAAAACTCGTTGGCGAGGGATTTCATCACCAGCGCAATACGCGCTTTTTCCGGCACCGCTGCACCGGCTTCGGAGGAATCGACGGGTTTTCCGCAGCCGAAGCAGAGTAGAGCCAGCGCTAAGGTGGCTGTGAGAGTACGCAGTAGTTTCATCATCGGTCCTCGAATGGCTATTTTTTGTTGTTGGGCTGTAACTACTCTCCCCTCCCCCGCTTGCGGGAGAGGGGCTGGGGGAGGGGGCTTCGATCAGCGCCCCCTCTCCCTAACCCAGTGACTCGCGCCATCCATGGCGCTCGGCCTTCGGCCAGCTAAAGCTGCCCAAATCCGCTCCCGGCGGATTTGTCCCCCAAGGGGGGAGAGGGGACAGCCAGCCGCTCGTCCATAAATACGGCCAGCTCCGTCGCAAAGGGCGCGGCGTCCTGGGCAAAGGGTTTGCACACCGACATGGCCGCGGCGGCAGAGGCACGTTGCACAGCGCGTTCGAGCGCAGCGGCACCCAGCGCTTCTCCGGACTGCAGCAGGCTCGCCGCGAGCACGCCGTTGAAGACATCGCCGGCACCGGTGCTGTCGACGGCTTCCACGGCGAAGGGCGGTGAGTGGAAAAAATACTCTTCCCAGGCCACGTCACACCCCTGCGCGCCGCGCGTGATCACCACGCCGCGCGCGCCCAGCTCGCGCAGCCTGGCGATCGCGCGTTTTGAATTCCGTTCGCTGTCCGGATAGATACCGGTCAAAACTTCAGTCTCGCTCTCGTTGGGCGTCACCAGGTCCGCCAGCGGCAGGAGATGCACCGCTTCCCCCGTTGCCGGAGCCGGGTTGAACAGGCTCGGGATGCCGTTCGCATGCGCGAACTCCAGGGCCGCGCGCACCGTGTCCAGCGGCACCTCCAATTGCACGATCACTGCGCCGATATCCGCGAACCGCGGCAGCGAGGCGGTGAGATGCTCCGGCGCCAGTTCGGCGTTGGCCCCGGCGGCGACCGCGATCATATTTTCCGCCCTGTCGTTGACCAGTATGCTCGCGGTGCCGGTTGTTGCGCCGGGCGACCTGCGCACCGCGGTTGTGCCGACGGCATTTTCCGACAGGTATTCCAGCGCCGCGCTCCCGAACTGGTCGTCGCCGACACAGGCGAGCATCTCGACACAGGCACCGGCGCGCGCGGCGGCCACCGCCTGGTTCAGGCCCTTGCCGCCGAGCTTCACGGCGGCGCCGAGTCCCATCACCGTTTCGTTGACTTGCGGAAATACGTGTACGTTCAGGGTGATGTCGCAGTTGATACTGCCCACAACCAGGATACTTTTTGTCATGGCAAATTTTTCTTCTGCTGGTTCGTTGGCGCACACAGGCCCGAGCCGGCCGCCACTGAACTCGCCAGGCCGGGAGGGGAAGCGCTTTCCGGGACCGTATGAGACAGGGATGTCGATTACGAGCGTACAGGGATGTATTCACAGCGTGTCCCGGAAAGCGCTTCCCCTGAGTTATTAACCCTCCGATCAATAATCGAGCGAAACGCGCACACCGAATTCGCTGGTATCGTTGCTCAACATCACCAGCACATAGTCCCCGGTATTCAGGCGCGCGTTGTCGTAGCGTTCGTCGGTGACATTGCGGCCGTAGACGCTCGCACTCCAATTGCCCTCCAGGTCCCGGTAGGTGATATCCACATTCAGCAGCGCGCGGCTGTCGAGACGGGTGTTGCGGCCCGGGTCGGCGCTGGGTTCTCCGTACATTTCGTCGCGGTAGGACCAGTCCGCGCGCAGGCTCAGTTCACCGCTGCCAAATGGCAGCGTGTACTCCGGGCTGATGGAGCCGGTAATTTCCGGCGTCAGCGGCGCCACCGCATCGGGATCGTCCACATCGGCATCGATGTAACCCAGGGTGGTGTGCAGGACAAACCGGTCGCCCAGGGCCCAACTGCTCTCCCACTCGATGCCCTGCGACACCTGGTCCACGACGATATTGCGGGTGGCGAAGCCGCCGCTGCTGGTGGTACTCACCTGGTAGGGCAGGTCCGAATAGGTGGTGTGGAACAGGGCCAGGCTCATACGCAGATTGCGCCAGGGCGTGCCCTTCAGGCCCACCTCGTAGTTCTGTGCGGTGACATTGTCGTTGGCCACGAAGCAATTGGGGCTGGCGAGTTCGCCGCTGCCGAAATCGAAACTGCCGGTCAGGCAGTAGGGGCGCGCCGGGTACTGGCCGGAGGTGTAGCCGCTCTGCACCGTGGCGTAGCTGCTGAGGGCATCGTTCAACTGGTAATTGGCCGCCAGCTCCCAACTGGTATCGTTCCAACGGCGGTTGTTGGATTCCTCGATCAACTCGAACAGCACCGTGTGCGCGGACTTTTTGTCGCGGGTGAAGCGCAGGCCGCCGGACAGGCGCAGGGCGTCGTTGACCTCATAGCCCAGGTTGCCGTACAGGGCGCGGCTGGTCAGGCTCTGCTCGAGAAAAAAGTCGCCGCCCGCGCCGCCGTTGAAGGTGGTGTCGTCCTGGAAGTTGTACCCCTCCTCTTCAAAGGCATAGAGGCCGGCGACGAAATCCCAGGCCCCGAATTCGCCGTCCAGCTGCCATTCGGCGGACTGCTGGTCGGCCTCGCCCTCTTCAGGAAAGGCGAGGAAGTTGGCCGCCAGGCTGTCGTCGTCCAGGCCGCTTTCGTATTCCGAGTGGCGGTCACTGAGAACGAGTTTGGTGTGCAACTGATCGGAAATGTCGTAATCGGCGGTCAGCGAAATGCCGGAGGCCTTGTTGGTGACCTCCGTCTGGTCCAGTTGGGTGGTGGCGTTGTCGTAGGGGTCCGCGGCCAGGTCGGCATTGCGGTAGCCGGCCTGGTAGACAGCGCCGTTGGGGACTTCGTCGATCAGGGTGGTGTAGGGGCGCAGGCCGTTCTTGCCATCGTTGCCGTCGGCGGCCAGCAGCAGGGCGAAATCGTCGCTGGGGGCATAGCGCAAGGCGATGCGGCCGGACAGGTCCCGCAGTTCCCCCACATCCATATCCGCGCCCGGCAGGTTGACGAATTCACCCACGCCGTCGCGGCGCTGGGATGCCAGGCTGGCGGATACCGCCATGGTGTCGGACAGCGGCAGGTTGCCGTAGACATCGGCATTTAAACGGCCGCGGCTGCCCACCTGGGTGCCCAGGCGCAGCTCTGGCTCGTCCCCCGGTGCGCGGGTAATGATATTGATGGCGCCGCCGATGGAATTGCGGCCGTACAGGGTGCCCTGGGGGCCGCGCAACACTTCCACCCGCTCGATATTCGACAGGCTCCAGTTCTGGCCTACCTGACGCCCCAGGTAGACGCCGTCCACATAGACCCCCACACCCGGATCGGTGGTGATCAAATGGTCCTGCAGGCCTATGCCGCGGATAAAGGCGTTGTTGGAAGACGTGTGCCCGGCGGAAAAGCCGGTGATATTCAGGTTGGGCACGAACTTGCCGATATCCGTCAGGTCCGCAATGCCCTGTTTCGCCAGGCTGTCGCCGGAAAATGCGCTGATGGCCACCGGCACTTCGTAGATGCTCTGCTCGCGCTTCTGTGCCGTGACCACCACCTCCTCGAATACCGCGCCGTCACCGGTGGATGCCGGGCCCGTCTGCGCGGTAACCGCGGGAGCCAGGGCGGCGATGGTTGCGGATACGGCAGTAGCGATGATTGTCTTTTGCATGGGTTTCGTCCTTTTTATTGTTGTTGGCAACTCGACCGGCGTTGCGCGGCTTTTTACATCTCAAGTTCTAAGTTCCGAGATGGGCCGGGAGGGGGAGCGCTTTCCGGGACCCGCTGTGAATACATCCCTGTACGCTCGTAATCGACATCCCTGTCTCATACGGTCCCGGAAAGCGCTCCCCCTCCCGGCCTGGCAAGTTCAGCGTGATTCCAAACAGGCTATTCCATCGGTGGATAACTTCTATCTTCTTTCAGCCGGCAGATGCCGCGGCCACCGCACGCCGGTCGGGAGCCTTCTGCATCCACATCAGGCCGCAGTAAATCGCGCCGCCCAGCAGGGCGCCGACAAACCATGCGTAATTGTAGAGCGCCACCAGGAATGCCGGTGCCGATTCGATTGCGCCGCCAGCCACCAGGAAGCCCGGCACATTGGGCAGCACCGCCAGCACAAAGGCGACCAGTGCCGCGATATTCCAGCCGCTGCGGTATTCGTAATCGCCGCCGCGCTGGTAGAGACTGGCCAGGTTGAGGTTGCGGCGCCGCACCACAAAATAATCCGCGATCAGGATGCCGGCGATGGGGCCCAGCAGGGAGGAGTAGCCCACCAGCCACACAAACAGGTAGGCACCGGCGGACTCCATCAGTTTCCACGGCATAATGGCGATGCCCAGCGCCGCGGTAATAAAGCCGCCGGTGCGGAAGGAAATCCAGCGGGGCGCCAGGTTGGAAAAGCCGTTGGCCGGCGCCACAACATTGGCCGCCAGGTTGGTGGTGATGGTGGCGACGATCAGCAGGAACAAGCCGACCAGCGCGGTGGCTCCCCCCATGCGCCCGGCGATCTGCACCGGGTCCCAGATCTGTTCGCCGTAAATCACCAGCGTCGCCGAGGTGACGGAGACGCTGACGAATCCCAGCATCGCCATGGGCAGCGGCAGTCCCGCCGCCTGGCCGATGACCTGGTCCCTCTGGCTTTTGGCGAAGCGGGTGAAGTCGGGAATATTCAGCGAGAGGGTGGCCCAGAAGCCCACCATCGCCGTGAGCCCCGACCAGAAGACGCTCCAGAACTGGCCCGCCTTCTCGCCGCCGGCGACAAAGGCCGAGGGTTGGCTGAAGGTGCCGCTGAGGCCGTCGGTATTGGTATAGGCCCACCAGAAAAGAGCCGCGCCCACCAGCAGCAACAGCGGCGCCGCCAGGGTTTCGAGCCATTTGATGGATTCCATTCCGCGGGCGATGAAGTACACCTGCAGGGCCCAGAACGCCAGGAAACAGCACAGCTGGGCGAAATCGATATCGATCAACGGCAGCGGCTGGCCGACAAAGGCGCCGCCGAAAACGCCGTTCAATATCTGGTAGATGGCGAAGCCGCCCACCCAGGTCTGGATGCCGAACCAGCCGCAGGCAACCAGGCTGCGCAACACGCCCGGCAGGCGCGCGCCAACGGTGCCGAAAGAGGAACGCAACAGTACCGGAAAGGGAATTCCGTACCGGGTCCCGGCGTGGCCGACCAAAATCATCGGCACCAACACCACCAGGTTACCCAACAGCACCGTACAGATGGCCTGCAGGGGCGACATGCCCTGCTGCATCAGACCCGATGCCAGCAGATAGGCGGGCACGGAAATGACCATGCCCACCCACAGGGAAAAAATATGCAGCCAGCCCCAGGAGCGCTTTTCCCGGGGCGCCGGCGCCAGGTCGCCGTTCCATAGGGTATTGTCGCAGCGGGTATCCGGCGGCAGGGTTTCAAATTCGCTTGAATGACGCATTGTCTGTGCACCCGTTATTGCTTATTTTTTTGCTTGGCACTCCGGTAACTCCAGCTTCGAAATTCACGCCGAGGGCGGTAAGCCGCGGAATGGCACTGAGCGAGGCCCTGCTACCGGTGGCCACCTGGCAAATGTTTACCGATCAGGTTTTTTGCCAGGTGGCCACCGGTAGCAGGGCCGTTCGAAGCCGCCTCCTTCAAAGGCTACCAATCCCTGCGAACGCCTGGGTTGGTAACACCGCTATTCAACCACGCCGGCAACCTCCAGCATGGCGTGCATCAATACGTTACAACCCGCCTCGCACTGCTCCGACGTCGTAAACTCGATTTCGTTGTGGCTGATACCGTCCTTGCAGGGGGTAAATACCATGCCGGAGGGGACGATATCCGCCATATAGCAGGCGTCGTGCCCGGCGCCGGCGTAGATATCCATATGGGTGTAGCCCAGCTTTTCCGCGGCGATTTTCACATTCTCGGAGGCGCTGAACTCCACCGGCGCGAAGTACCAGAAGTGATCCACCTCGATTTCCAGGCCGCGGCTGTCCGCCAGCTGCCGGCAGTACTCCTGCAATTCACTGTCCATTTCCGCCAGGACTTCCGGGTTGGGGTTGCGCAGATCCACGCTGAAGGTCACGCTGCCGGGAATGGTGTTGCGGGAATTGGGGTACACCTGCATAAAGCCGGTGGTCCCCAGGCCGTTGGGCTTGTGGCGCAGGGCCAGTTTTTCCACCTCGGCGACGATGTTGGACGCCGCCGCCAGGGCGTCGGCGCGCAGGTGCATGGGCGTGGAACCGGCGTGGGACTCGCGGCCGGTCACGGTGACGTTGTACCAGCGGATGCCCTGCCCGAGCCGCACCACGCCGATCTCTTTGCCCTCGTCCTCGAGAATCGGGCCCTGTTCAATGTGCGCCTCGAAAAACGCCTGCATATTGCGGCTGCCGACTTCCTCGCTGCCGAGGTAGCCGATTTTTTCCAGTTCGTCCTTCAGGCGCACGCCGTCCACGTCGGTTTTCTCCCACTCCTTTTCCAGGTCGAAGCGGCCGACATAGACGCCGGAACCCTGCATCGCGGGCTGGAAACGGGAGCCCTCCTCGTTGGTCCACACGGACACCTCGATCGGGGCGCGGGTGACGATATTGTTCTCGTACAGGGTGCGCAGGATTTCCACACCGGAGAGGACGCCGAAGACACCGTCGAACTTGCCCCCGGTGGGCTGGGTGTCCAGGTGGCTGCCGGTACAGACGGCGCCCAGGCTGCTGTCGGCACCCTCGCGGCGGGCGAAGATATTGCCGAACTTGTCGACGCTGATGCTGCAGCCGACGTTTTCACACCACTGGCAAAAGAGGTCGCGCGCCTGCTTGTCCAGGGCCGTCAGGGCCAGGCGGTTGCAGCCGCCCTTGTCCGTCGCGCCGATTTTGGCCATTTCCATCAGGCTGTCCCAGAGGCGCGCACCGTTGATTTTCAGTTCCGACATAAATTCCCCCGATCAATTTTGAATTCAGCCAGGGAGCCCCGGAACGACGGTACCGCTTCCCTTGCAATTTCCTGCAAACATTAGTTCCAAATACCTATCCTGTCCTTTCGGTCAAGATATATTTTGAATTTTTACCCGTCAAGACGCTTTGCTGTCGGTCATTAAAAAATGGTTGACCCGGCAATTCCGCGCACCAGAATGGCGCCACAATTCTCTGGCAGGCTTCCACCTGCACCATTTTCCGACAGAAGAATCAAAAGTGGCTACTCACCCCCAACAGTCACCGGGTTAAGGAGAGGGGGTGTTGATCGAAACCCCCTCCCCCAGCCCCTCCCCCGCAAAACGGGGAGGGGAGAGTAGTCACCAATCAAAAAAGTCCGGTCCAGCCAGATGGCCGGACCGGCAATTACGACAACGAGACAAAGTAACAGCCGGATTCAACGGTCGATTAAAAGTCCCTGCGCAGAGTCACACCGTAAGTTCGCGGTTTGGCATAGGAGATCTGGCTGGTGCCATAGAAGCCCGACACATCAAAACCGATCATTTCGTGGTCCGAGTCCGTCAGGTTGTCCACATAGCCGATGATGCTCCATTTTTCCTGGTCATCCCTCCAAGCCAGTTGCGCGTCGGCCTTGAAGTGGCTCTCGATCCGGTGCGCAGTGAAGTTCCTGGCATTGTGGTAGCTTTCGGACTGGTAGGAACCGGCCAGCTGGGCCGCCAGGCTGCCGGCGGCCAGGTCCCAGGTGTAGCGGACCAGGCCGGAGGCCTGCCACTCGGGCGTGTAGGGGGGCCGGGTATCGGCAAAGTAGCCGGAGGCCACTTCCAGGTCCTCTACCGTGGCATCCGTGTAAGACACGCCCACCATTACATCCAGTGCATCCGTGGGTGTCAGGAACAGCTCCACTTCTGCGCCGGAAAATTTGGCCTCTTCGTTAAAAACCAGCCCGGCATTATTCACCCAGGAGAAGGACTGGTAATCGGCGTAGTCATAGTGGAAGAGGCTGGTGTTCAGGCGGGCCGTGCCGTCCATAAAGCTCAACTTGGAGCCCAGTTCGTAGGCGACCAGCTCCTCGGGATCATACTCGCTGAAACCGCCGCTCAAAGGCGCGTTGAAGCTGCCGGCCTTAACCCCGCGGTTGACGCCGATATAGTAGAGGCTCGCGTCCGTCGGCGAATACTCCAGCTGCAACTTGGCGGACCACAGGTCCTGGTTATTGTCTTCGTCGAAGTCTTCCAGCGAAGCGGTGCCGGCATCGACTTCGATGGTGCGGTCATCCAGGTTCGGATTCTGGTAGACATGGCCGGTCATATGTTTGTCCTCCTGGATCAGCCGGGCACCGGCAACCAGTACCAGACTCTCTGTCAGGCTGTAGTCGACCTGGCCGAAGACCGAGTAGGAGTCGGTTTCCAGTTCCGCCACCGTATTGCGTTCTTCGCCACCCAGGAATCCCGCCGTCGGTGATCCGGCCAGGCCCTGGATGTAATCGGTATCGATACTCAGGTAGTAGAGACCGCCCACCCACTGCATGGAACCGGTTGTGCCCTGGAGACGAAGTTCCTCGCTGAACTGTTCTATGTCGCCGTCGGACTGGAAAATCAGTTCCGGCGAAGCCGTCTGGTCGGAATCCAGGCCGATGGTGCGGCTGAAGGATTTGGCATCGGTGATGGAGACAAACTCGAAGCCGTCGAAATCGTAGCTGAAGGTGGCGGCAAGCCCCCTGGATTTGATGCGGTTCTGGTCGGAGAAGGCAAAATCCTTGTTGACCTTCTCGCCGGAACCGTCCGGGTCGAAGTTGCCGTTGAAGTCGCCACCCTGCACCGGCCGGTAGGGATCGCCATTGAAATTGCCGTCCACACAGGCGTCCATCTGGATGGTGTCGCAACCCATGGGATCGTCCGCCGCGTAGATCACGTCGATCACATTGCCCGCGGCATCCTTGACCTCGGTGGTGTTGACAAACTGGTAGGGCCCCTCGCTCTTGGTGGTGTCCGCCCAGTTTGCGCTGAGCAGCAGGCTGCCGGCGCCGCCGACGTCGAACGCCAGCTGTCCGCGCAGCGCCCTGGTATCGTCGTTGTAGCCGTCTTCACCGCCGCCGACGGAACCGCCGCGGCTATCCGGTTCGGCGCCGTCGTTGTAGATATTTTCGAGAATTTCCCCCTGCCGGTTGGCCATCATGGACAGACGGCCGCGCACACCCTCTCCCAGCGCACCGGAAAGCGCGGTTTCCAGGCGGTACTGCTCGAAGCTGGCGGCGGTGAATTCCGAGTAACCTACAAATTCCTCCGTGGGGCGCGCCGTGATGGTATTGACCAGGCCGCCGGTGGCATTGCGGCCGAAGAGTGTGCCCTGGGGCCCCTTGAGGATTTCCACCCGGTCTATATCGAACAGGCCGAAGGTCTGCGCCTGGGTGCTGGCCAGGTAGCCGCCGTCCACATAGACCGCCACCGGCGCTTCGGCCAGGTCCGCGTAGTCGTTCTGAACCACGCCGCGAATATTGAAGATGGCCCGCTGGCCGCCGATATCCCCCGCCAGGGAAACGCCCGGTGTGAAGGCGATCAGCTCGGTGCTGGATTCCAGCCCCAAGGCCTTCATCTGCTCGCCGCTGAAGGCGGTAACCGCGATGCCCACATCGCCGAGACTCTGCTCGCGCTTCTGCGCGGTAACGATCACTTCCTCGAGCACCGCGGCGCCGGCATTGCAGGCGCAGGCCATTACCGACAGGCTTAAGATGGATTTTCTAAAACCACAACAGCGCCTGAGTATCATACTCAATCCCCCAATAGTGAATGTTGAAAGTCGATCGCCGTTTATCGGTATGTTCTTTTGACCGGCTTGGGTTCTCTCACTGCGCTGTTTAACTGTAATGCCCGACTGTCGGCCGAGTGCAGCGGCCGCTCTATGTACCGGCCCCGCCCGGCCTCGGCAAAAAGTTCCCCGTCGTGGAAAACCACTTGCCCCTGGCTGACGGTCACGGTGTTGACGCCCGTTACCTCCATATCTTCAAAGATATTGAAGTCCACCTGCTGGTGGTGTGTGTCTTTGGAAATCACCCGGGTCCTGTTCGGGTCCCAGACCACAAGGTCGGCATCGCTGCCCTCGCGAATCACCCCCTTGCGCGGATAGATATTGAAAATCCGGGCGGCGTTGGCCGAGGTCACCGCGACGAATTCGTTTTCCGTCAGGCGGCCGCTATTGACCCCGTGGTGCCACAGGACCTGCATACGGTCCTCGACGCCGCCGGTGCCGTTGGGAATTTTAGTGAAGTCGTCCAGCCCGCTGCGTTTCTGCGGATCGCAGAAACAGCAGTGGTCGGTGGCGGTGGTCTGCAGGTTGCCGGCCTGCAGGGCCTGCCACAGGTGTTCCTGGTGCCCCCTGGGGCGAAAGGGCGGGCTCATCACATGGGCCGCGGCGAAGGACCAGTCCGCGTGGCGGTAGACGGAATCGTCCAGCAGCAAGTGCCCGGGCAGCACTTCGCCGTAGACCCGCTGGCCGTTGGCACGCGCCCGCGCTATGGCATCCACCGACTGCTTGCAAGAGGTGTGCACCAGGTAGATGGGCACATTCATCAGGTGGGCAATTTCAATGGCCCGGTTGGCCGCCTCCCCCTCCACTTCCGGCGGGCGGGACAGCGGGTGCCCCTCGGGGCCGGTGATGCCCCTCTCCAGCATTTCCCGCTGCAGGGTGAACACCAGCTCGCCATTTTCCGCGTGCACCGTGCAGATGGCGCCCAGCTCCCGCGCGCGCTTGAAGGAATTCACCAGCACTTCGTCGTCCGCCATTATCGCGTTTTTGTAGGCCATAAAGTGCTTGAAACTGTTGACGCCGCACTCGTTGGCGAGCACGCCCATGGCCTCGTGTACGCTGTCGTCCCACCAGGTGATGGCGACGTGGAAGCCGTAGTCGGCGGTGCTCTTGGCGGCCCTGTCCCGCCAAAGGTGGTAGGCCTCCATCAGGTCCTGCCGGGGGTTGGGGATCACGAAATCGATAATGGTGGTGGTGCCGCCCGCAAGCGCGGCGCGGGTACCGGTATAGAAATCGTCGCTGGCGACGGTTCCCATGAAAGGCAGCTCCATATGGGTGTGGGGATCTATACCGCCGGGCATCACCAGGCAGCCCGCGGCATCCACCACTTCATCGCCGGGGCCGGCGGCGAGGTTTTCGCCAATGGTTTTTATCTTGCCCCCATCGCAGTAGATATCGCCGAGAAACGACATATCAGCGTTGGCGATTTTTCCGTTTTTTACCAGCAGTCCCATGGTGTCACCTTTATTTTTTCCAGATGTTCTACTTCCCCAGTTGCCAGTAAGAAGGGTCCGTGGTGGCGCTGCTGCCGGTGGCTGTTTGCGGGACACGGGCTAGGCGCCCCCCCTAAATACATCCCTGTACGCTCGTAATCGACATCCCTGTCTCATACGGTCCCGCAAACAGCCACCGGCAGCAGCGCCTTCGCATCGGCCTCTGGCATTCTTTTCCGGGTCCCCAGCCCCCAACAACCTACCTCTTAAACGCCGGAACCACCTTCTCCCCATACTCGGCAATAATTTTCTCCTCGTTGCCGTTGTCCATATAGATATTGAACTGGGTCACCCCAGCCTTCTCCATTTGCAGGATTTTTTCGATATGGTTGTCGGCACTGCCCAGCACGGAGAAGCTGTCGATAATGTCCTCGGTAATAAAATCCAGGTAGGGGTTGTCGCTCTGGCCGTGTTTGGAGTAATCGTAGCCGCGGCGGTTTTCGATATAGGCCGTCAGGCTGGAGGGAATATCCGGGTTGTCGGTGCCGTATTTCTCCACGATATCCGCTACGTGGTTGCCGACCATGGCCGGGAACCATTTGGTCGCCTCGCGGCACTCGTCCAGGCTGCCGAAGTAGGCCGGCGCCGCCGCCATCACCTTGAAGCCGGACATGTCGCGCCCGGCGGCCTCGCCGGCGGCCAGGCTCTGGCTGGTAAACCAGCGCAGCAATTCCGGTTCGCCGATCTGCAGTATCAGTCCGTCGCCCACTTCGCCGGCGGCCTGCAGGGCCTTGGGGCCGTAGGCGGCGATCCACACCGGCAGTTCGTAGCCGTCGGCCCAGGGAAATTTCACCGGCGCAGGGCTTTCGCCGTAGCTGACTTCCTCGCCGCGGACCATGGCTTTTACCTTGTGGGTAAACTCGGTCAACTGGGCGATGGTGGCAGGCTTTTTGCCCATCACGCGCACGGAGCTGTCGCCGCGTCCCAGGCCCACGTCGATGCGGCCGTTGCCCTGTTTCGCCAGGCTGCCCCAGAGGCTGGCAGCCAGGGACCAGTCGCGCGCCTTGGGGTTGGTCACGCAGGGACCGAAGCGCATCGTTTTGGTGTGCTCCATGCACATGGCGATGGCCGGATAGCACTCCCGCCAGAGGATATGGGAGTCGTAAAACCAGCAGTAACTGAATCCTGCGTGCTCCGCCTGTTTGACCAGGTAGCGGGCGCGGTCCGGTTCGACAAAACCTTTGAACGTGATTCCAAATTCCATGGCTGGCTCCTTTCTATGGTTCTCTAATTTTTACTACTCTCCCCTCCCCCGCTTGCGGGGGAGGGGCCGGGGGAGGGGGCTTCGATCAGCACCCCCTCTCCCCCAAAAGGGGAGAGGGGACTGCGACAGTTTTACTCACGGTCGATCCCGCACTCTCCGGCGGCGCTATGCGGATGCCCACATGTTTGTGCGGATACGTCTTGGAAATATTCAGGCGGATAAGTATCGGTGTTATCGCCTCAATGCAGCGGGCGTTTTCTGCCGGGCCCGCGTTCAGCGCCACGCTACCCAGGGATTCAATCAGCGCGATGACTTTCCGCCGCGCCTCCAGGGAATTGCCGCAGACCAATATGTCGCAGTTGATGGTTGTATCCAGGCTGTTGAGCTGGTGCGCGGAAACATTGTGGAAGGCACCCACCACCGGGACCTCCTCGCCCAGGATGGCCTGCGCCTCCTCGGTGGCGGAGCCCTCCGGCGGCATGGTGACGGATTTGGGGTCGCCCTCGGTCAGGGGCACGACGATATCCACCACCAGCTTCCCACCCAGCTGCCCGGCCATGGCCTCCAGTGTGCGGCGGTGGGCGGCGTAGGGCACGGCGATAAAGACCATGCCGTCACTCCGCGCGACGGCCTCTTCGTTGCCGCCACCGCGAATCCGCCCGGGCGCTTCGGGAATCTTTTCCATCAGCCCGGCGGCGATATCCGCCGCGCGCCCCCCGTCCCGCGATCCCAGCACCACATTGTGCCCGGCCAGGGCCAGGCGCAGTGCCAGGCCGCGACCCTGCGGCCCGGTGCCGCCGACAATTGCTACCGTCATAAAAACAAATCCTCATTGGCTGCGCGGATCAAATCGCCGCTGTCGCTTTCGGAGTCGCGCCAGTCGATACCCTCGAAGACGATGACCGGCGTCTTGGCGTTCTTGCCCATCAGCAGGCCGGAGGCCGCGGCCAGTTCGTCGGCCAGGGCCGGTTTGGTCACTCTGAGCGGGCGCCCCCAGGCGTCGCTTTGTCCGCACAGGTCCATCACCGCCGGCACCCCGGCGAGGCCGATGGCCACGTTCACCAGGCCGTTGCGCCAGGGGCGGCCGAAGGTGTCGGTAATCACTATGCCCGGCGCACAGCCGGTGAGTGCCAGTATCCGCGCGCGCAGTTGCCGCGCGCTGGAGTCCGAATCTTCCGGCAGTAAAAGAACGCTTTCGTCTTCGCCCACATTGGATTCGTCGATACCGGCATTGGCGCAGATGTAACCCCGCCTGTGGCGGCTGATGATCAGGCCCTCGCCGCCTTCCTCCACGGGTTCGCGCAGGCGAATGATTTCGCGGCTCTCGCTCAGTATCAGCTCGACTTTGCGCGGGTCTTTGTTGAGTTTCTTCGCGAGCGCCCGCGCCCGCTCGCCGGGAATCACACCGGCCAGGGGCACCAGGCGCCCTTCCGCCTTGGAAACGATTTTTTGCGCGATCGCCAGGATGGTTTTGTTGCCCAGCGCCACCCGCTCTTCCCGCAGGCAGGACACCAGGATATCGGCGAGCGCATCCCCCGCGCGGATATCCGGAACGGAACGCGGGGCGCTCAGTTGCACGGCCGTCATACGCAGACCTCCCGCGCCGCTGGCGGCAGCGATTCGGCGTAGTGGCGTCGCAGATCGTCCGGCCTGTCCACATCCAGGGCGAGGCTGCGCAGTGACAATGGGTAGCAGGGCAAGCCCTGTTCCCTGGCCGCCCCGACGATGCGCCACGAGGAATTGCGGCCGAACACCAGGGGCGTGGCGGCGGGCGGCGTGGCCAGCAGGACATTGGTGCCGTGATCGCCGGCAACCGCGAGCGCCAGCAGCGATTCCCCCGGGGCATTCGAGGCATTCAAGGCATAGCTCAGCAGGATATCCATGTCGACCCGCTCCGGCCGGGCGATATCCGGAAAGAAAAGCACCTGGGTGTCGAAGCCCCGCTTTTCACTCCACTCGGTGCCCCTGGCGATGGCCCGGTTCAGCCCCTCGCAGCGCTCCTCGAGGATAAAATCCGCCCCCAGATCGTGGGCCGCCTTGGCCGCACGGATATCCGGCGTGACAACCAGAATGTTGTGCTGGGGATAAGTGGTATTCAGCCAGTGCAAGTTGCGCAGATATAACCGGCTCGCCAAGTCGGCGCGACCGGAAGCGGAGAGCGCCGGGGCCAAGCGCGCCTTGGCGCGGGAAAAATGTTTGATGGGAACGACGAAGTTCAACCGGCTCACGGCGCCACCCCCGACACCGCCTGGACTGTCTCCACCCGCACCAGCCGTTGCAGCAGCTCGCGGGCAAAATCCACGCGGCTGGCGACGTTTTCCATCAGGGTGTCCAACACGATGACTTCCAGCCCCCGGTTCCGCAGCGCGTCGGCGTATTGGCCGTCACATCGGTCGATGACCAGGGTATCGAGCAGCCCCTGGTAAAAGTCGGCAATCCCCTCCACGTCGGCGCGGTAACCGCAGGCGCGCATAATTTCGCAGGTGGGACCCTTTACCGCCCGCCCACCGATCAACGGGGAAATCGCAATGCGTTTGGCCCGCGTGTTTTGCAGTGCTTCGCGCACGCCTTTTACGGCCAGGGTCGGGGCAATGCTCAGCGGCGGGTTGCTGGGGGCGATAAACACCAGGTCCGCCGAATGCAGGGCCGCCTCCGCCTCAGCGGTGATCTCAGCGCGCTCCGCGCCCCGGTAGTGAACCTGCGTCACCTGCGGCTGGCAGCGGTGTTTGACGAAATATTCCTCCAGCGACAGCTCGCCCAGGTTGGTGTGCAGGCGTGTCTGCACCGTCGCATCCGTCGGCAACAACAGATCGCACTGGACGCCCAGGCTGCGGGCGATATGCGCGGCGGTGTCCGCCGGCCGCTCGCCGCGCCCGCGGCGCAGGGTGCGGACCATATGGGTGGCCAGGTCCCTGTCCCCCAGGTTCATCCATACCTCTTGCCCGAAAAGCGCCAGTTGCTCCTGAGCATAAAAAGTGTCGCCGGCAATGCCCCAGCCCGTTTTGCGATTGACCCTGTCCGACAGGGTGTAGACCAGGGTGTCCACATCCGGCGATACCCAAAGCCCGTGAAACGCGTCGTCGTCGCCCACATTGGGAATCACCGCGAGCTGCCGGGGTTGCAGCAGCCGGTAGAGACCCTCGACAAACTTGGCCCCGCCGATGCCGCCGGTGATGGCCACCACCTGTGTTTGCGGCGCTATTCCCTCCATCAGGCAGCCTCCATCACACAAGCTCCAGCGCAGCTATCTGCTGCGCCTGCCAGCGGCTGCGCGGGCACAGGGTGGCGGCCGCGGCCGCCGACGGCGATTCGGCCGGACGGTACAGGGTTGTGCGCTGCCAGGGCTCGAAGCCGGCGGCGGCGATCATGGCCTCCATTTCCGGCGCGGTGATTTCCTGGCCGTAGAGGGCGCCGGAGGCGCGGGAAATACTCTCGTTCATCAGGGTGCCGCCCAGGTCGTTGACGCCGAAGCTCTGCGCCTGGGTGGCCAGTTGCGGGCCCAGCTTGACCCAGGAAGCCTGGATATTGTCGATATGGCCGTGCAGCATGATGCGGGCCACCGCGTGTATCGCGATATGCTCCCGGCGCGTCGGCCCCGGGCGGGTGCGGCTGTCCTGCAGGTACAGGGGCGATTCGTAGTGCACGAAGCCGAGGGGGACGAATTCGCTGAAGCCGCCGGTTTCCTTTTGAATTTCCCGCAGCAGGCCGATATGCGCCGCCCAGTGCCGGGGCTCGTCCACGTGGCCGTACATCATGGTGGACGTGGAGGGCAGCCCGACGCCGTGGGCGGCCTTGATGATCTCCACCCAGGACTCCGCCGACAGCTTGTTTTTGGTCAGCACCCTGCGCACTTCCACATCGAGGATTTCCGCCGCGGTGCCGGGGATGGAGCCGAGGCCGCAGTCTTTCAGGTCGGCGAGGAAATCCCGGTAGTCCATGTGGCTCTTGCGCGCGCCGTAATAGATTTCAAACGGCGAGAAGGCGTGGATATGGATATCCGGCACCGCGGCCTTCACGGTTTTGACAATCTCGCGGTAGTGGCTACCCGGCAGGTCCGGGTGCAGCCCGCCCTGGATACACACCTCGGTGGCGCCGCGATTCGCCGCCTCCCGCGCGCGGCGGGCCAGCTCCTCCATCGACAACAGCTCCGCTTCGGCGGAGCCCCTGTGCCTGCCAAAGCCACAGAAGCGGCAACCCATATGGCAAACGTTGGTGAAGTTGATATTGCGGGTCACTACGTAGCTGGTGCGCCTGCCGTGCACCCGCAGGCGCAGTTCGTTGGCCACGGCGGCGACCGCGTCCAGGTCGCGGCCGTCCGCCGACAGCAACCGGGTGCCATCGGCCTCGCTGACTTCGCGGCCGCAGAGGGCCGACTCGAGGATTTTCGCCAGCGGCGCGCTCACCCCATCAAAATTCACGCTCATAACGTCTACCCGTTGCAGGCCCGGAGAGGGTTGGGTTGGTCGGCCAGGCCGTCGGGCCCGGCGCTGGCGATCAGGCGCTCGCCAATTGCGGGGGCGATAAATCCCGGGCGCCGGAGATAGGCCGGATACACCGTCAGTCGCTCGCGCAACTGGTAGCCCTGCTGTTCGGTGCTCCGCTGCAGGCGGGCCAGGTCCGGCCAGGCGCATTCGGGGTTGATAAAGTCCCTGGTTACCGGGGAGATACCGCCCCAGTCATTGATGCCCGCGCGGATATAGTGGGCGTGTCGCCGGTGCAGGTTTGGCGGCGCCTGCAGGCCGATGGAGGGGTCGAGAATCAGGCGCGCCACGGCCAGGGTCTTGATCATCTCGTCCAGGTCCGGTTCCGGGTGATCCGCCATGGGCGTACCCGGCTTGGCGCGGAAGTTCTGGACGATCACTTCCTGGATATGGCCGTACTCCCTGTGCAGCCGGTCGATCGCTTGCAGCGCTTCGATCCTGTCCGCCCAGCTTTCGCCGATACCGATCAACAGGCCGGTGGTAAAAGGCACCTGGTGCCTGCCCGCCAGCTCCAGCGTCCGCAGCCGCTTCCTGGGCGCCTTGTCCGGGCAGCGGTAGTGGGCGCCGCCTTTTTTCATCAATTTGAGGCTCAGGCTTTCCAGCATCATGCCCATGCTGGCGGCCACCGGTTTCAGCAGCCGTATCTCCTCTTCGCTGAGGGTGCCGCAGTTCACGTGGGGGATAAGTTGAGTCTCCCGCAGCGTAAACGCGCAGGCATCGCGCAGGTAGTCCACGGTGCGGCTGTAACCCAGGCGCGCCAACATGGCCGCCGCCACGCTGTAACGCAGCTCCGGTTTTTCCCCCAGGCTGAACAGCGCCTCCTTGCAGTCCAGGGCTTCGCCCCGGCGCAGGGTGTGCTCCACATCCGCCAGGGTCATGATATTGGCCGCGGTCGAATCCGGATGCTTCACAAAAGTACAGTAGCCGCATTCGTCCCGGCACATATTGGTCAGGGGCAGGAAAACCTTGCGGGAATAGGTAATGTTTTTACCCCAGCGGCGATCCCGTATCGAAGCCGCCTCTTCGCACAGTTGCGCCACGGTTTCCGGCGGAGCATTTTCCAACGCCAGCCACTCGCGAACAGAATCGTTACCCATTCTCCGATTACCCTTCCTTTTACCCTTTTATTCGAGTGGCGCAAAGTTGCGGCTCCCAAGCGGGCCGGCTGCAGAAAAAGTACTGGCGCACCAAAATATGACAGGAAAATATACCGTGTTTTTCCATTTGCACTATTTTGAATCCTGTCCAACTGGACAGGATACGAAGAGACTATTTCATATCTTTTTGCGCTTCAACAAAAATTCACACAATCTTGACCAGAAGGTTATATGGGGCTTTAATGGGCCCCGCCTAAAGCGATCCGTTTTCTTTTAAAAACAACAGCTTATATCGAGCTGTTACAATTGGACCTGAAACCCAACCCGACATGGATTCCCACCAATGGCCGACAATCTCGTTGTAATCGATCACCCCCTCATCCAACACAAGCTCACGATCATGCGGGACAAGGACACCGCAGCGGGGAAGTTTCGCCTGCTGCTGAAGGAGATCAGCCTGCTGATGGGATATGAGGCGACACGGGATCTGCCGCTGCGCTATAAAAATATCGAAACGCCCCTGGAGGAAATGGAGGCGCCGACACTGTCGGGCAAGAAGCTCTGTATATTTTCCATCCTGCGCGCGGGCGACGGCCTGCTGTCGGGGCTCCTTGAACTGGTGCCCTCCGCCCGGGTGGGCCATATCGGCCTGTACCGCGACAGCGAGACGTTGGAGGCGGTGGAATACTTCTTCAAGGCCCCCAAGCAGCTCCAGGACCGCCTCTGCCTGGTGGTGGACCCCATGCTGGCCACGGGGCATTCCGCCTGCGCCGCCATTCACAAGATCAAGCGCCATGGCGCCAAAAACATCCGCTTTATCTGCCTGCTGGCCTCGCCGGAGGGGCTGGAAACCCTGTCCAGGGAGCATCCCGACGTCACCGTTTACACCGCCTCGCTGGAGCGGGGGCTGAACAGCAGGGGCTATATCCTGCCCGGCGTCGGCGATGCGGGGGACCGTTTGTTCGGCACGGCCAGGTAGCACCGGTTTCCCGGCCCGCTACCGGTATGAGAGAATGGCGGCTGAAATTCTCTATGACAGACCTGTGATCTTCATGCCAGCCGTAAAACCCAGCACAACACGGAAATCGGGAATCCGCGAAGCCAATACCCGCCTGATCATCTCTGCCGCGGAGGCGCTGTTTTCCGAAAAGGGCTTTGGCGGCACTTCGACCCAGGAAATCGCGGATAAAGCCGGTCTACCCAAGGCCAACGTACACTATTACTTCAAGTCGAAGCAGAATCTCTACAGTGTCGTACTGCAGGACATTCTCGACGCCTGGATGCAGGACGCGGATATTTTTGAAAAATCGTCCGATCCCGAAGAAGTTTTGCGCACGTATATTCGCGCAAAAATGGAACATTCCTTTTCCCGCCCCAAAGGTTCCAAGGTCTGGGCCATGGAGATTATCCAGGGCGGCCCGGTCATGGGTAAGGAAATCCGCAAGGCACTGGTAACCTGGGACAAAACCGTCATTCGCAAAATCCAGAACTGGATCGATGACGGCCTCATCTGCGCGATCAACCCACAGAGCCTGCTCAATATCATCTGGTCCTCGACCCAGTATTACGCCGATTACGATTACCAGATCAAGGTACTGAACGGCAACAGGCGCCTCTCGGCCGAACAGAAGGAACAAGCCATTGGCGATGTGACTCGGATGATTTTGAATGGGGTGTTGAAATAAACTCCTGGGTAGTCTGTTGCAGATCCCAGCAATAAACAGTGGCCGATTGCAACGGCAGTGTATGGGAAATACTGCGGCTAGATTTGGTAAGTACTACGTGGAATTTTGACAAGCGGGGCATAGTTGCCTCCTTGAATCATTGACCCGATATGTAGGTGTCCTGAAAGCACGATGGTTTAATATGACGCTAAAATTTTACTCTGACCCCAATATCGCAGACCCCAATATCGCAATATCGGGAACAGGACTACCGCCTCGCCTGGGAATTTTTTGAGAAACAGGCAGGGCGCGCGGGCAGCGTCGAGGCACGTCTGGCGGAGGCACTGGAAACCGAAAATGTATAGCAGGGGATATTGTGGCCGAAACTAACTTTTTTGAGTTGTTATTGCCGAATTTTTCCGCCGCACTCGCTTTGAACAGTGCCGGCATTTCGGCCTGGTTCTGTATGGCGATAGCGCTGGTGCTAGCGATATCCGTTCTGGCGGTGACCTGGCATTATTGGCGTTACCGGCGCCGCATGCGCACGCTGCACCGGCTCCTGGATGGGCAAAGCAAGGGGCTGTTGGCCTTCAAGCGCCGCGAAACACGTGAGAGTGCAAGGGCGCAGGACCCGAAAGAGATCGGCCCCTTGTGGCAGGAATTTGATGAAACCTTGGTTTTGTCCTCTGACGGCGAACAACTGTTCAATACTTACGACGCCAGCCACTTTTTCAATAACCAGACACTGGCCTCCGGTTTAACGGGAAGCCGCCTTCTGGCAGCGGCCCCCAGCTTTCTGGTGGCCATTGGGGTGCTGGGGACTTTCGTTGGCCTGACGGTGGGGCTCAACAGCCTGAGTCTGGATAGCCGCTCCGACATCGACACCCTGCGTAATGGAATCGATGGCCTGATTGCCGGGGCTGCCATGGCCTTTATGACATCCGTGTGGGGGGTGGCCGCCAGCCTACTGCTGAACTTGATTGAAAAACTCACCGAGCGAAAGGCGATTCGCGGCATTGTCGCCATCCAGCACCGGGTGGATTTTCTCTACCCCCGTATTCCCGCAGAACAATCCCTGGTGGCGATTGCCGAGCATAGCCAGCACAGCCGTGAAGCGCTGCAGGAACTGCATGAGCGCATCGGTGACCGCTTGCAGGAGGCCGTTCAGGGTATGAGCGATTCCATGCAGGAGGCGTTGGCCAACACTCTGAATAGTATTATGAAACCCGCCATCGACTCGCTGGTTAACCATAGCCGGGACCAGTCCACAACGGCTTTGGAGTCACTGGTAACCCGCTTTATGGAAGGCATGGGCGAAGCGGGCCGCAGCCAGAGCGCGATGATGGACCAGGCCGCCGCGCGCATGGAGCAGTCCGTGGGAGAGATGAGCGGCAAGCTGGCGAACCTCACCGAACATCTGGCGGAGCAGCAGGAGCAGCAGCGTGAAGCCACCAATGAACAGCTACAAGCACTTGACCAGCAGGCTCAACGTATGGCGATGGCCAGCAGTGAGAATCAGCAAGCCATGGTGGAACAGTTCCAGGGCATGCTTGCAAAGCTCACTGAGGAAAGCGGTGCCATCCAGCGCCTGGCCCAGGAAAGGGAGAATGCGCGTAACGAGCAGCTCAGCGACCACATACAGGCGATCTCGGGTTCACAGTCGACGTTACTGGAGGGGTTGAGCCGTTCGGTTACAGAAACCCAACGGCAATCCAGCCAGATGGCGGAACAGCATAGGGTTCTCATGAGCAAGCTGGAAGCCATCAGTGCAGCCATGGACAGCAGCAGCCAGCATATGGACAGCACTGCCAACCAACTCGGCCTGCTGGGCACCAAGGTGGAGTCCGCCAATCGCGTACTGGGCGATCGGATTGATGGCCTTGCCCAGCGTTTGGCGGAAACTTCCGAGCATAACCTGCGCATCGCACAGCAGTTCCAGGAACAGTTGGGCACACTGGCGCAGCTTCAGCAGCGGATGTCCGACGCGGTGGCGGCATATCGCGACGCCGCCCATATGACTACTCAAGGGTTCAGCGAGCTGGAGCAACATCAAAAAAACTGGCTCGAATCGGTGAGCGAGGAGTTCACCCGCCTGGGGCATGGATTGGCGCAGCAGGTTGCCGGTGTGGAGGAGCAGGCATCCAGGTGGCTGGATGCTTATGCCGCGCAGGTAAACCACCAGGTTACGGAGCGTATGCAGGAGTGGAACAACCAGTCTGTTAAATACGCCACGGAGATGAATCGCCTCTGCGACACGCTCTCTAGTGTTCTGGATGAGTTGGAGTCGAGCGTCGCATGAGGTGGGGGCAGAAGCCACTCAAAGCGGCGGTGGATGAAGAAAATCCTTATTGGATGTCCTTTTCGGACATTATGTCGGGCTTGTTGGTGATCTTTATTCTGGCCTCAGTGATTTTGATTCTTCAGTTGATGTTGAAACAGCAGGAATTCGACGAGGAAGTCGAGTTGTTGAGGAGAGCTGAGAAAGTCCGGGAGACTATCCTTGTTCAGGCCGCCGATGAATTGCAACGCAGGGGGATAAGAGTCCAACTGAATGAAAACAAAACCCTGCTGCGCATTCCAAACTACCTGCTGGGTTTTGACTCCGGGTCCGACGAGATCAAGCCGGAGTACCAGGATACTGCCTACCAGATTGGCGATGTGCTGCAATCGCTGATTGCCATTGATGATCGCGCCGATTATCTGGATACCGTATTTGTGGAAGGTCATACAGACTCTCGACCCTTCCAGCGTCGTCCATGCGGGGAAAAGGGCAACTGGTGCCTGTCGTCCTTTCGGGCTATCTCGCTATGGCTGTACTGGGATTCCGCACTGCCAGAGGGGCAGCGCCTGAGCGATATGTCCAATAAAGCTGGCGACCCGCTCTTCTCAGTGAGTGGCTACGCCGCTTCGCGGCCGGTAGTGGAAGACGAGCTCAGCGAAGAGGATCTCAGTCGCAACCGACGCATTGATATCCGCTTTACTATTCGCCGGCCCGGCAGCGAGGAGTACGAAGCGGTGCGTGACAGTGTGAGGGAGTTGCGCTGATGCGTCTTCCGGCCACACCACCACTGGATTTCAGTTGGCCTGCAGAGTTCGGCAGCCGCTGGCAGCGCCTGGCTTCCCAAGCGGCGGAAAAGGCCGGTAGTGCCGGAGAGGGTGATTTTCTTCAACGGGTTAAGAACGAGTTACTGCAGAAGTTGGCGCAGCGGGATTTCCAGGGCCTTGCCGAGACCCTGAATTCGCGCTCCGGCGCGCGTGCCTGCACACGCCTGTGGCTGGAGAGTGAACCTTTTCGAAAGGCGCTGTGCAGGCCGAAAACGCTGGAACTTCTGGTCAAGGCACACCAGCCCCGGCTGTCCCGCCTCACCTTGTCCAATCTGTGTGAGCTTTATCTGGTGGAGTATGATCACCTGCCCGGGGATGTCCGTGGCGTACTGGCCCAGATCATTACCCGGCAGTGTGAACTTATCCCTGCACGAGAGGATCAGGACTCCGGCAATATCTGGCAGGTAGCCAGGCGCTATCCATGGCTTTTCAGCGATAGCGGACCCCGCAAGCTCGTAGAATCCGTTATCGACACAGGCAGGGAGCTGGAGGCTGAGTTCGGGCGTTTGGGGCTGACCGCCTATGTCGGCGGTCGCTATGGCGAGGTGTGTCGCGCGCTGTATTACCTCAAGGTACTCCGAGAGCTGCCCTATGGGGCAACTGATCCAGTTATGGATGAGCTGCTCAAGCCTCCAGTGCACGATGCACCTTATCAGGGGGATGAGCTCATCGGCCACGCGGCCCTGCGGATCATTATCGATCGTGTCGATGGCGAAGTGCCCGAGCCCTGGCGGAACTTTGTCCTGAATATCGCCGGTGATCCCAGAGTTGCCAGTGCCTCTGCAAGCTACCGCAAATGGTGGCAAGCCCTGGGGGCTGCACGCATCGAGAAAGTGCGTGGGTGGTTGTCCAAGCTCGATCTGCGGCTGTTTCTGCAGGCGGTGGAGCAGTTTGGCATCCAGATGGGAAAGGATGACCTGCAGCGCATGTACCCCGCCCGCAAACGGTTCCTGGAAGGCCTGCTGAACGAGAAGTTGATCCGCAATACCCGCCTGATGCTCGGCTGGCAGGCGGAGCGGGTCATCAAGCAGATGCTGGGCGAGGACAGCGGGGTCAGCTATGCGCTTCTGGAAAGCGGCGGCCTCAATGATAAGGCAATTATTTATATCGACTGTGGTCACTTTTTCCTGCTGGAAGGGTCGCATAACTTCAAATTGTGGATTTATCTCGCAAAGCCAGACGAGCTGCTGACAAATTACAACAAGACAAATTTTAGCCATTCGGATCTGACGCATGTTGTTCCTGGAAAATACCAACGGGAATACCCCGGGTTGCCGCATGTCGGTATTCAGCACAGTGGAACTTGGCAGCGTCGGGTGTTTGAATTTCTGGGTGACAATGGTATCGGCTTGGATATCGAAAAGTTCATGTTGCCAGTTGAGTACCGCGATTATATTCGGCGTTACGGAATCCCCTTCGTTGATTCCGGTGGTATCAAAAACAGGAGGCGCTCTTGAGTTTACGTAGCTTGTTGGAAAGCATTCTCGGTAGAGCCTCCCGCCCTGAAGACCAAAGGGCTGCCTTCTCCTCCTATGCCGACCAAAGTGGGCTCTATTTTAGGCTCGACCCTGCTCTGGTTAGTGCTCTGGAGACGGGTGATGGGCCCGCACTGGCCAGAATCCAATACATCACGCTGATGATGTTGCTGGAGCAGGGTGTTGCGGAAAAACTCCCCGACACCTTTTTTCTCTCGTCAGAGGCAGTTGCCGGACTCGACGACGACGCGGCGGAGATACTGCAGCTTCCTCCACTATTTAATGGGCGCTTTAACGCCGATATCGGTGGGCGTACCGGCCACAGCAGTTTTCGTGTACGGCTTGCCGCCCAACTCGATAATACTTCCGTTCCCTACCGTATCCGCGGCCCATTCATTGAGTTGAGCGATAGCGAATCGTATCGCCTTACACCGGCGATGCTCTATGCGTTCAAGGCGCACCAGGTCCATGAAGCCTTGCAGCCTGAAGAGCGTGGCGAGGGGGAAAACCTAAAGCTGGCCGCAGCTTTGCAGACCGCTCAACGCAGTGGCATGCCGGTAGAACTGGCCCATTTTGATAAGCTCGAAGTCCACAACACGGAATCAGTGGGAGTGACTGCTCGGCAGAATCCGGACGGCAGTTTGACACTATTCCCCAGCTTTGGTGATGGCTCTAGCCAGGAAGAACTGGAAAGTCGCTGGAACCAGCTTGATCTCAATGAAGACAAAACCGGCGTGATGCGGATTGGTAACCGCATAGTGATACTGGAGCCGGAGCGTATCCAGGCGGTGCGGGAGGTACTACACAATCGCCGCATTCCCCGTGATCAGGTGCAGGAGTTTGTCCGCTCACCCTCCGCTTTCCTTGATGCAGCGCTGGTTGATCTGGATCTAGGATTTTCTGTTCGCGTAGAAGGGGTGGGCCGGTTTGTTCACATGGAATTTGAAAGCGGTGGCGACTACAGGGCCGACTGGTTTCAGTGGGATGCCGTCGGGCAAATCGTCGAAGTGGTCGGCGATCTCGTACAGTCGCACGAAGACGGGGAGGAGTTAAAGCGCAGAGTGGAAGAGGCCCACGGACAGGGGGCTGACAGTGTTCATTTCCGTGGCGTAACTATCGACGTGACTGACCGTGACGCGGTCATCCACGCTATAGATAAACATTTGAAATCCCTTGCCAACCCTGAAGATGCCGCTTCAGCAGAAACCATTGAAACCCCACGGGCTGGGGAGGAGCCCAGTCGGGAGCGCCTGGTGGTGCTGCTCAGGGAAGCCGATGAAATCAACGCTCGCTTGCTGGCTCAGGCTGAGCAGGCGTGTAACGCGCAGGCCCACGATTGCGAGTGGAAGGCCCTGCACCGCGAGCCCTACCCCCACCAGCGGGAGGGCACCACATGGATAACCGCCCTGCTGAAAGAGGCGCTCGGTGGCCAAGCGGATGACCTGTATCGCTTACAAGGCGCCCTGCTGGCGGATGACATGGGGCTGGGCAAGACTTTTATGACGCTTGTTGCCTCGAACGAATATTACCGGCTGCAGCGTGAGCGCAAGGGGAAGGAGAGGCCAACGCTGGTGGTCGCGCCCTTGTCGTTGCTGGAAAATTGGCGCGACGAAGTGGAACTCACCTTCAGACAATCGCCCTTCAAGGACGTTGTGATACTGCAGTCCGGCGCCGATCTGAACAAGTTCCGTATCAAGGGGGTGGCACGGGAATCACAACAGGTAGCGGTAGATGGAATGGAGGCCGGCCTGGTCGACCCAAGTGCCATACGGTACGCGCTGCATATTGGGCCGGAAGCCGGAGTCAAACGCCTGGACCAGGAGCGCCGCCTGATCCTCACCACCTACCAGGTGTTGCGGGACTATCAGTTCTCGCTGTGTAGTATCGAGTGGGGTATGGTGATATTCGATGAAGCACAAAACATCAAGAATCCCAATACCCTGCAGACCCGTTCCGCGAAAGGGTTGCGAGCGGATTTCAAGCTTCTGGCAACCGGAACCCCCGTGGAAAATTCCCTTGGCGACTTCTGGTGTCTGATGGACACTGCTCAGCCAGGACTGCTCGGTAACTGGTCTTATTTTCGGGAGCGCTGGGTCAAGCCCATCCAGCAGGCTTCTCCAGAGGAGCGTGCCCGGGCTCGTATAGAGTATGGGCGCTCGTTGCGCGACGCAGTGGGGCCTTTCATGCTGCGGCGCGTCAAGGAAGGCCAACTTCGGGGGCTGCCTGACAAGACGATTCTTTCAGGTGTGTCAGGCAACGAACCCAATGCTCTGCGTTTCGATCCATCACTGGCCGTCGAGATGCGTGGTAGGCAACTTCAGACCTATAACACTGCAATTGATAAGCATCGCAAAGAGATGCTTGAGGGCGACGGCAGAGCGATCACCCTTGCTACGCTGGCCAGCATGCGAAGAATTTCACTACATCCGCGTCTTTACGACGAATCTGCGCTGTACGCTGAGGGTTTGGTAGCAGTGAAAGACGTAATGGGAGAAAGTGGAAAGCTCGAAATTTTGCTGCGCACCCTGAACGCAATCCAGGCCAGGGGCGAGAAGGTGGTCCTGTTCATGATCACCAAAAAACTACAGCGCCTGCTTAAATACTGGCTAGATACGCTCTACGACCTGAATATTTCCATTATCAATGGCGATACTGCTGCGGTCCCCAAGAAATCCGACGTATTGTCACGCAAACAGCTGATTTCCCGTTTCGAGGAACAGCCGGGCTTCAATATACTGATCATGTCCCCTGTCGCCGCCGGAGTCGGTCTCACGGTGGTGGGCGCCAATCACGTTGTTCACCTGGAGCGACATTGGAACCCGGCCAAAGAAGCGCAGGCCAGCGATCGCGTATACCGAATCGGGCAGGAACGCGATGTATTTGTGTACCTGCCCGCACTTCTGCATCCGAAGTTCGATTCCTTTGATGTGCACCTCGACCGATTATTACGAGGCAAAATTGATCTCAAGGATGCGGTGGTTACCACGGATCTGGTCAGTGAGCAGCAGATGGCCAGTTCTCTCGGGTTAGTGGATTAACGTGAAACCGCTGTAATGCATCGACTAGAATTCCAGCCTTGCAACATGCATGTTTGTTTTTATCCGTGCGCTTTTATTCCCCAGGTTATTTCCGGATTTAAACGTAAAGCCCCTCGGGTCCGTCTGAACTGATGAAGCTCCGCCAGATTTCAGTGCTTCGTGAAGTTCTTTCTGGGGAATTTTTTGATTGATATTGGCGCTGTAGACGTGAATATTTATGTTGTGATTGATTCCAAAATGCCGGCAAGCCTCTCTGATAGCTTCGGTTGTAGACCTGTATAAGTCTTTGTTTAGGCGGACTATAAAGTCTAAGTCGTCATATTTTGGCTCGTCTTCTGTATTCAGGTTTTTAATGTAGATGTTGCTTAGAATTTCCCGAGCGGTCACTTGATAGAATGTAGTCGCGATGTTTACGGCCTCAATGATGTGTTGAGGGTTTGTTCCATCTACGCCAAAAACCCAAATATCATTGTCAACCAGAGCGGCTTCTTTGATGGTCGTTTTTAGGCTGGGATAAAATGGCGACATGCCAACAGCATATTTGGCCTTCCATACCGATAGGGAGTCGAAGGCGGTTCTTAAAGTATACTGGCGTTCTTCTGTGCCGTTTAAAATTAGGGTCGCATCTGTTTTGTATTTCTCAGCCTGGCTTCCTTCGGCTAATGTCATTGCTCCCTTTGACACGGCTAGCCCTCCAGTGAAAGTTCAGATATAAAGCAGCCCAGCTCAATGTTTCCAGTTAACTTCGATTTCTCTAGAGATTCATTGGTTTCGAAATCCTCGTCTTCTTTGCTGTCCCAGATTTTACTTTCGTGGTCGACAGCGCTGGTTACTTCCACTACGGTCATGAAGTCTTCTTCAAGTGCGGCAGTTAGTTTGGCGATCGCCTCTTCTTTGGAATCTTCGGGAACTACAGATCGCCCAAAGTAGTAATTGCTTCCATCTTGTGGCAGGGAGCTTTTTGGCAATACTTGAACTTTAGTATCAATTATCCAGAAAGTTGGCATTTGGATATCCTCTGATAGCTTTTGACGCGATCTTAGCAAGCAGGGGCAGGTCGCTACAATTGTTAAAATCGAGTCAGAGTGGATTGAAGAGCGCAGCTGTAAGTCGAAATTTTTAGATTAGCCGGCGAGACTTGCTATCATTGGTCATGTTATTTTGCGCCCTTTCCCAAACTCCAGACACAGGACCAGGACGAAGAGAACTAATACACTCGCTGTTGAAATAGCGATGCCCAAGGAAATCATAAATCAAAGACTTGCCTCCCCCAACATTAGAGATGTTATCACTTTGAGCCCTTAAAGATGAGATTAATTATAGTCTTGTTGTTGTCAGTTGGCCTGGGTCAGATGGCCCACATGTTTAATCCTGCCTTGGGAGGAAATCTGACTCTATTCATATTTATAATATTCGGCGCCATTCCATATTCCACAGTGGCAATAAGATCTAATTCCTTTAAGCGAGAAATTGAATCCTGGGCTTTAAAAAATAATATAGAGGTTGCCAGCATTAAGAATTTGTTTTTATTTAAGGGAAAGCTTTTCTGGAAATCATCGGATGTGCAAGATATTTTTCTATTAAAAAGTGATGGGGTGAACTATTGGGTCGCATGTGGATCATGGTTTTTTGGTTCATTTAGTAAGCGCTTAACGATTTATGAAGAATCTAATGGTAATTTAAAAATGATTGATTGCTTTAAGATATAGCAGAGCTAAAACCAGAGGGAGAAGGATCGGAAGGATCGAGGATCGAGGATCGGCGATAGAATCGACGAGGTCGTACTTGATCGATTTTTGATTTTGAAAAAACACAATGCCCCGGCAGATCGATGTAACACCTCGGTAGCGTCGTAGTTTTTTGCCAAATTAGCGCCCGTAAGATTTAGAAATTTTTCGGCTGTTTTCCCACTTTTTCGTCACAGCTCCCTGTTTGTGCCAAGTTCCCGCCGAAAATCAATAGGTTCAGCAGCCAGCCCGACAAAGCCAATCTCGATCGTTCTGCATTAACACCCCAAAACCCAGCCTTGCGCAGGACTTTGTGTTTACTGCCTTCCCGCCGGCCTTAAATCGGGGAATAACACCAGGAAAAATACCTACACCCCAGCGGCCAACACCATCCCCTCCACCGCCACCTCCAACACATCCAACCCCAGCGCCACATCCTCCAGGGCCACCGATTCGTCCGGGTGGTGGCTGATGCCCTCCTTGCAGCGCAGGAACAGCATGCCGATATCCGCCACCGCGGCCATGGCCATGGCGTCGTGGCCGGCGCCGCTGGGCAGGGTGAAGGGTTCCAGGCCGCAGCGCTGCAAGGCGCGGCGGCCGGCATCCTGCAGGCGGGGGGCGCAGGGCACGGCGGCGGCGCTGTGGATCTCGCGGTGTTCCATCGCCACCTGCGCGCGGTCGCAGTGGTCGCCGATCTCCCGCAGTATCGTCTCCAGGGCGCGGTCGCGCAGGCCATCGTCGCCGCTGCGGATATCCAGGGTGAATTGGCAACGGCCGGGGATGACGTTGACCGAGCCGGGGTGCGCTTCGATTTTTCCCACCGTGGCCACCACGTCGAAGTGGCGCGCCTGCGCGTCGATGATCTGCACGGCGCCGGCAGCGGCCACCAGGGCGTCGCGGCGCATTGCCATGGGGACTGTGCCGGCGTGACCGGCGCGGCCGCGCAGGGTGAACTGTAAACGCCGCGCGCCGGCGATGGCGCTGACCAGGCCCAGGGGCAGGTCGCGCTGCTCCAGCACCGGGCCCTGCTCGATATGCAGTTCCCAGTAGCCCAGCAGTTTGTCGCCGGCGCGGGAGGCCCGCGCTATGTGCGCCGGGTCCAGGCCGAAATCGGTGAAGGCCTCGGCCATGGAAATGCCGTCGGCGTCGCGCAGTTCGAACCAGGCCGGGTCCCACTGGCCGGCCACGGCGCGGCTGCCGAGCAGGGTGGCGCCGAAGCGCGCGCCCTCCTCGTCGGCGAAACCCACTACATCAATATGAAACGGCAGGCGCCGGCCGCGGGCGTGGAAGCGCTCCACCACCTCGATCGCCGCCAGTACGCCGAGGATGCCGTCGTAGCGGCCGGCGTCGGGCACCGTATCCAGGTGCGAGCCCAGCAGCAGGCTCTGCTCCGCATTCCCGTCACCGGCGTAGTGGCCCCAGCAGTTGCCGGCGGCGTCTGTGTAGGTATCCATGCCGGCGCCCGCCATCCACTGCATCACCTTAGCATTGCAGCGGCGGTGCTCGTCCGTGAGATAGGTGCGGCAGATGGCGCCTTCGGTGGCGCTGATCGCCGCCAGTTCGTCGCAGCGCTGCAACAGGCGCGCGGCACTCACCGGGCCTCCGCGAAGGTGTCCAGTTGTTTAAGAAATTCCTGTTTTTTGACGGCGGGCAGGAAGCTGGCCTCGAAGCCGTTGCGCAACAATTGCAGGGCCTGGTCGCGATTCAAATCCAGTTCGCGATACAGGGCGATAAAGTTGTCGTTCAGGTAGCCGCCGAAATAGGCCGGGTCGTCGGAATTGATCGTGACCTTCAGGCCTCGCTGTAGCAGCTGCAGAATATTGTGTTGACACATTTCAGGGAAAACGCACAGGCGCACATTGGACAGCGGGCAGACGGTCAGCGGAATCTGCCGCTCGCGCAGCTGTTCCACCAGCGATTCGTCCTCCACGCAGCGCACCCCGTGATCGATGCGCTCCACCTGCAGGTCATCCAGCGCTGCGCGGATATACGCCGGGGGCCCCTCCTCGCCGGCGTGGGCGATAAGATGGTAGCCGCGTTCGCGGGCACGCCGGTAGAGTTCGGTAAATTTTTCCGGCGGGTTGTCCTTTTCCCCGCTGGCCAGGCCGATGGCGACGAAATCGTCGCGGTAGGCCTCCGCCAGGTCCAGCACTTCCAGCGCCTCCGCTTCCGGCATATGGCGCAGGAAGCTCAGGATCAGCAGCGCGGACTGTCCCCACTGGTTGCGCGCCTCTTCCAGCGCGCGTTTGAAGCCGGCCATGAACACCGGGAATTCGATGCCGTTGGACCGGTAGATTTGCGGCTCGATCATGATTTCCGTGTGAACGATATGGTTTTCCCGGCAGCGCAGGAGGTAGTCCATCATCAGCTGGTAGAAATCCTCCTCGTCGCCCAGTACCGAGGCGCCCAGGTAGTAGAGGTCGAGGAAGCTCTGCAGGTTTTCGAACTGATAGGCGGCTTCCGCTTCCTCCAGCGTATGGAAGGACAATGGCACGCCTTTTTTTTCCGCCAGGGACAACAGGCGGCTGGCCTCCAGGGTGCCGTCCAGGTGCAGGTGCAGTTCGGCTTTGGGGGCGGCTTTCAACCAGTCTTCAAAATTGCTTTGTTCACTCATCATCTTCTCTCTTATCACTTCGGGGTTGGCGGGCCTGTGGCCCGCTTGCCGAGCTGGAGCTCGGCGTTCCCAGGGAAGACGGTGCTTCCAGTATATCCAGGGCGGCGGAAACGGCGTCGCCTGAATGGATTTTTACGCCATTCAGGCGCAGCACCTGCTCCAGGCAGGCGAGTGTTTGCAGCACCGCATCTCTGCGTGCATTGTAGCCCATGGTGCCTATGCGCCAGATGCGCCCGTGCAGCGGGCCGAAGGAGGTGCCTATCTCGATGGCGAAATCCCGCAACAATTGCGCGCGGATTTTTTCCCCGTCAACCCCCTCGGGAATGGCGACGCCCACCACGTTGTTCATGCGGTGGCGCTGGTCGCCGAACAGTGTGAGGCCCATGGCCTCGAGGCCGGCGGCCATGGCCGCGCCGGCGCGGCGGTGGCGCTCGATGACATTGTCGCAACCCTCCGCCAGCCACAGGCGCGCGCACTCCCGCGCGGCGTACAGCATGCTGGTGGCCTCGGTGTGGTGGTTGAGCCGCTCCTCACCCCAGTAGTCCATGATCATCGCCAGGTCGAAATAGTTCGAGCGGATGCGCTCGCCATCGGCGTCCACATGGCGTTCTGTGCGGATGCCCGCCTCGATATGGCGGCGACGATTGATGCATGCCACCGCGTCCTCATTGAGGGTAATGGGCGCTATGCCGGAGGGGCCGCCCAGGCATTTCTGCAGGCCGGCGGAGACCGCGGAGATGCCCCACTCATCGGTCAGGAAAGTATTGCCGCCGATGGAGGCGGTGGCGTCGCAATAGGTGAGCAGACCCTTCTCGCGGCACAGCTTGCCGATTTCCTCCAGGGGCTGGCACATGGTGGTGGAGGTGTCCCCCTGCACCAGCGCCACCAGGTGCGGCTTTACCCGGTCGATGGCACTGGCCACCTGTTCCGGCTCCACCACGCAGCCCCATTCGATTTCGATGCAGTGCACCTCGGCGCCGCAGCGCTCGGCGATTTCCTTCAGCAGGAAACCGAAGCGGCCGAACACCGGCACCAGGACCCGGTCGCCGGGTTTGAGCAACGATACCAGCGCCGCCTCGATGCCGCCGCGAGCGGTGCTGTCCACCATAAAAGTCCAGTGGTTTTCCGTGCGGAAGACGCCGCGGTAGAGCGCCATGGTCTCGTTCATACAGCGGGTCATATCCGGGTCGAACTGGCCAACCAACTGGTGGGACATGGCGCGCAGTACCCGCGGGTCGCAGCTGATCGGGCCCGGGCCCATCAGCAGGCGCGGCGGCGGAACAAACACGTCGGACTTTTGCATATTCAACCCATCACTGCCTGGTAGATCATCCGCGCGCCGCTAAGAATAAGGAACACCGCGAACACCCGTTTCAACGCCGCGCCGTTCAGGTGCGAACCCAGCCACACCCCCACCGGTGCCATGGCCACGGACAGCGGCACTATCAGCGCAAAACCCGGCAGGTTGATAAAACCGAAGGTGGCTTCGGGCGCATCCGCCGGCGTCCGGGCCAGCAGCAGCATCAGCAGCGCGCCGGGCAGCGCGATTACAAATCCCAGCGCCGCGGCGGTGCCCACGGCGCGGTGCGCGGGAGTATTGAAAGCGGTCAGCACCGGCACGCCCAGGGTACCGGCGCCGATGCCCATCACCGAGGACAGCAGGCCGATCACCGCCGCTATGCCCCGCTGCACCAGGCGCCCGGGCAGGCTCTGCGCCAGCGCCGCGGCGTCGGCGCGCAGCAGCATATTCGCGGCCACCAGCAGCGCCACCGCGCCGAAGATCCCCGTGGCCAGCACTCCGCCGCCGCGGGTGGCCAGCAGCACCCCGCCCAGCACACCGAGGGCGACGAAGGGCGCCCAGCCTTTCAGTATTTCCATATCCACATTGCCGCGCCGGTGGTGGGCGCGCAACGAGGACAGGCTGGTGGCGACGATAATCAGCAGCGAGGTACCGGTGGCCACGGACATGGCGGTGGCGGCGCTGATGCCCAGCCACTGGAAGATAAAAAACAGCACCGGCACTATGACGATACCGCCGCCCACGCCGATCAAGCCCGCCAGCAGGCCGGCGATGACGCCGGTCAGTATCAGGGCGGCGATGATTGGCAGCCATTGTTCGAGAGATTCCATCAGCTATCTCTAAATCCCATTTTTTATTTTGTAGGATGGCCGGACCTAAGGCTCTTGCCAGGTTTCGCACAGCGCCAGGCCGTCGCTGCGCGGGTCGGTGGCGCACTCTACGCGGCCTTCGGCGTCGATATGGATGGCGCCGGCGTGGCCCATCATTTCGCTGTGTTGCGGCACTGGCCTTATTTCGTGGCCCAGGTCGGCCAACCCCGGGCCTATACGGTCGTAGAGATCCCGCTCCATTTTCAGGTCCGTGGAAGTCTCGCCCCAGGTGCGCCCCAGCAGCCAGCGCCCGTCGGCGATGGACTCGGCCAGCGGCCGCCCCTCGTGGAAGCGGCGCGCGAAGAGCGCCGCCTGGGTCTGCGGCTGGCCCTCGCCGCCCATGGTGCCGTAGGCGACGCGCGCGCCGTCGGCGAACTGCGCCATGGCCGGGTTCAATGTGTGGAAGGGCTTCCTGCCCGGCGCCGCACAGTTGCGCGACGCCGGGTCGCGGGAGAAACCCAGGCCGCGGTTGTTCCACACCAGCCCCAGGGAGGGCAGCACCAGGCCGGAACCGAATTCCCAGTAGATGCTCTGGATAAAACTCACCAGGGTGCCGTCCTTGTCCAGCGCGCCCATCCACACGGTGTCGCCGGGCTCCGCCGGTTTGCCCCAGGGCAGCGCGCGGTCCGCGCGGATGTTCCCCGCCAGTTCACGGATGTGCGCCGGCTCCAGCAGCGCCGGCCAGAGTTCGCCCAGGCATTGCGAGTCCGCCACTTCGCGGTCGCGCACCAGGAAGGCCTGCTTGGTGGCTTCCACCAGATGGTGCACCCGCTGCACTTCATCCCAGTGGGATTGATGCAACTGGTCGTAGATGGCCAGGATCAACAGTGAGGCGACGCCCTGGGTGGGCGCGCCCAGGTTGAACAGCTGCGCCCGCGAAGTCTGCGCACTGAGCGGCGGCTGCGATTGCGCGCGGTAATCGCGGAAATCCTCCAGGCGCAGCGGACTGCCCGCCGCTCCCAGGGCCAGGGCCATTTCCTCCGCCAGGGAACCGCGGTAGAAACTGTCCAGTCCCTCCGCCGCCAGGCGCTCGAACAGCCGGCCCAGGCGCGGGTTGCGCAGCCGCTCGCCGACTGCTGGCAGTTTCCCGCCCGGATAGTAGAGTTTCTGGATATCCGCGCAGCCCTCGCCCGCCAGTTTGCGCAGCGCCGCGCGCAGGCTGGCGGTGACTTCTATGCCCTCCTCGCAGCCGCGCTTTGCCTCGGCGAACAGGGTTTCCAGGGGCAGAAGCCCGGCAAATTCCGACATGTATTCCCGCGCCGCCTGCCAGCCGGCCACCGTGCCGGCGCTGGTGAGCGCGGCGCCGGCGCCGCGGCTGGGCGGCGCCTTTTCCGGGTCAATCGCCAGGGCCGCGCAGCCGGCGGCGTCGATGGCGACAGGCTCTTCGCCCCTGCGCTGGATCAGCCAGAAGCCGTCGCCGCCGAGGCTGTTCATATGCGGGTAATGCACGGCGATGGCGGCGGCGGCGGCGATCATCGCATCCACCGCCGAACCGCCGCGGCGCAGTATTTCCATGCCGGCCCCGGTGGCCTTGAAATGGGGGGCGGTGAAGGCGATTTGGGTCATTTAATTTGCAGAGCCGGGAATGGTGTCCTTGTAGCTGTCCCAGTTGGCCAGCAGTTCGTCGATCACCACCGAGCCGACGCTGTAGGCGGATTCCAGCGAGGCCTGCAGGCCGGGGTAGCCCTCGTTGTCCTTGAGCAGGTTTTCCACCGCGGTCATCCCGGGGGGCGGGGTGGTGTAGTTGCTGGCGGTGCGCAATACCATCAGCCGGTCCACATCGGCGCGGCCGGTCTTGCTCAGCCACAACAGGGACTGGTAGGTGCCGGTGTCCTCCATGGCCGAGGACACGAACTGGCCCTCGCCGTCGGTCCAGTAGTCCACCCAGCGGTTGGCCCAGTCGTTCATCAGGTCGCCGTGCCAATAGGTCATGGCCGCCAGGTTGTCGCCCTTCAACACGAAAGGTTTCTCCTGCGCTTTGGGCGTGTCGGTGTAGAGGGCGCGCACCGGTTCCATGCCGGGGAAGTCCTGCAGCTCCAGGTCCTTGGTGAGGCCGTAGGCCCAGTCGCTGAGGGATTTGTTCAGTGCGAAAACCTCGCCGCTGGGCTGCGGGCGCGCGTCGAATGGGCCCTTGCTGTCGCGGGCGAAGTAACCGTTGGGCCAGTCCTCCGGCGTTTCCCGCGGGTCGATTTCGTGGGCCAGGTCGCCGTCCACCACATAGTCGGCCCAGGCGGCGGAGCCGATGGAGGCGTCGGCGGGGTCGAAGCCGGAGATGCCCGCCACCAGCCAATAGGCCTGGCTCAGGTCGAAGCGCGGGTCCATGCCCAGGGCCATCACCGAGGCGGCGGATTTGGCGGTGCCGATGCCGGTGACCAGGCCGAGGATCTGCGATTCGGCGTTGTAGTAGAGGTTACGGTAGCCGGGAAACGGGAATTCCCGGTCCAGTTTACGGCGCTCCTTCCACAGCTGGAATTCACCGGCAACGTCGCCGCTGTTCTCGCCGATTTCGAACATGGTGACCACCACCACCTTGACCGGCAGTGGGGTTTCTTTTTTTGCCACCGGTTGTGGGGCTGCGGTTTCGCGTTCGGCGTTGCAGGCGAGGAGGCCGAGGGCGAGGACGGCGATAGAGATTTTTTTCAGCATGATTGTTTTCCCTTTTTTGTACGGGATAAGCCAAGGCGGCCCTCTCCCCCGACCCCTCTCCCGCAAGCGGGAGAGGGGAGCTTAAGACTCAGCGATTCTGCGCCAGCCACTGGGCCTGGCGCTGCAACTCTTCGGCGTATTTAAGCCAGCGGGCCGCGGAGGTTGCAACCTTGGGATCGGCTTGGGCTTTCTCCAGCGACTCCCTCCCCCCGGCGAACTCGCCCTGCTCCACCTGCGCAATGCCCAGCAGCAGCCTGGCCTTGCCCGGCGATTCGAGCGTTTTCGCCAGTGCCCGGCGCAGCGCCTGTTCCGCCTGGGGCCACTCGCCCTTCTCCACATGAATATTGGAGATGGCGACCCAGGCCTCGCCGTCGCCGCTGGCCTCCGCCAGGCGGCGGTAGGCATCGATGGCCCGGTCGCGCTCGCGGGCGGCGGCGTAGGCCTGGGCGAGCATTTCCAGGTAGCCTTCGTTTTGCGGCAGCAGTTCCTGTTCAAAGCTGCGCTCCAGCATGCGCGCGCCGTGTTCGGGAATGCCCTGGGTCACCGACAACTGTACCAGGGATTTGATGGTGGATTCCTTTTCCAGGTAATTGCCGGCGAAGGCGCTTTTCAGGGTGGCCAGGGCCATCTTCTCATCGTCCAGGGTCACGTAGACACCGGCGAGCTGCTCCCAGTAGCCGGCGTTGTGCGGCCAGAGTTCCAGCATGCGCGCCAGGGTAGCCGCGGCCTTGCGGTAGCGCTTGAGCTCGAAATAATTGGCGGCCAGCAGCTGGTACCAGCTCTCCTGGGGCTTGTTTTGCTGGGAACTGGCGCTGGCGGCGATGGCTTTTTCCGCATAGGGCACGGACTTGTCGTACTGCCCGGCCTGCGCGTAGATATTGGCCATAAAAATCGTCTGCGCCGGCGTGGGCGATTCGAGGCTGGCGAACCAGCCCCCGGCGAATTCCAGTGCCTGCCGATATTCCCCCTGGGCGGCGTACAGCTGCGCCACCATATAGCCGACGTTGTAGGCCACTTTCTGCGGCAGCTTGTTCAGGGCCAGGCTGGCCTTCAGGTGCTCGATCGCCCGGGGGAAGTTTTCCCGGGCCATTTCCACATAGCCGAGGGTCTGCAGGGTCAGGGCCTTATCCAGGCTGTCCTCCTCCACTTCCGACAGCAGTGTGTTCAAGCGCGAAGAGGCCTCGGCGGTGTTGCCCTGGCTCATGATTTCCTGGATTTCGGTGAGCGCCTTGTAGGTCTTGGAACTCACCGAGTCGGCCGCGGGATAGGCGCTGAGCGGCAGCAGCAGGCCGAGGATAAGCAGCGTTTGTTTCAGCATGTCATCCCCCGCTCAATTTGAATTCGATGGTCTGTTTCGCGCGCTGGGCCACCGGGGTGCCGTCCACCACCTTGGGGCGGAATTTCCAGCGCTTGATGGCGGCGAGCGCCGCCTCGTCGAACAGACGCGGCGGGTTTGCTTCCAGCACTTCGGCATTGGACACGGTGCCGTCCGGCTCAATGGTGACCGCCAGGGTGACCGAGCCCTGGATCTTTGCCAGCTTGGCCCGGCGCGGGTAGGCGGGCGGCACCCGCACCACCGGGATCACGTCGGTATCGAAACCGGCCAGGCCGCCGCCCTGTTGCAGCGCGCCCAGGTAGGGGCCGTCGCCGGCGCTGAGCGGTATGCCGATGCTGGGCATGCTCATGTTGAGCCCAGCGTCCACGTTGGCGATCTGCGCATCCAGTTGCGGGGTTTCCGGCGGTGTCTCCGGGGGTGGCGGTTCCCGCGGCGGCTGGCGTTTCTTGGTCTGCAGGTCGCTGTCGCTTTTGTCCACGCGCACGAAGTTGAGCATGGCCCTTTTGCCGTCCTCCTTGCTGAGCGCGCCGTCGGCGCGGATCATCAGTTGCATGGCGAAAAACAGCAGCAGGCCGATGGACAGCGCGGCCAGCCCCAACGCGGCCTGCTTGGCGATCGGTGGCGACTGCAGAAACGATGGCGCAGTTTGCATATCAGCCCTCGTCCGCCGCGACGGATACGTTTTCCGCACCGGCGAGGCGCGCCTGGTCCATCACCTCGATCAATGTCTCGGTTTTCGATTCGGCGTCGGCGACGATGATCACCGCGGCGCCGGGGCTTTCCGCCAGGCCGCGCTCCACGTTGGCGCGCACGGCGCGCTTGTCGATCAGGCGCTTGTCCATAAAGATCTGGTTGGCGGCGGTGATGCCGATCTGGATCGCATTGGATTCGCTCACCACCCGGGTTTCCGCGTCCGGGCGGCTCACGTCCACGCCCGCCTCCTTGACGAAAGTCGAGGTGACGATAAAGAAAATCAGCATGATAAACACCACGTCCAGCATGGGCGTGAGGTCGATCTGGTTTTCCTCTTCCTGTTCCGGGAAGAAAATGGAGGGATCGGACATGCGGTTGTTCTCTTGGTAAAAGCCTAATAGCAGGCGTAGCCCGGATGGAGCGCAGCGGAATCCGGGATAGGGTGCGGCCCGGCGCCACAATCCCGGATTCCGGCGCTGCGCGCCTCCATCCGGGCTACGCCCTTGATCGCGGGCATGGCCCGCTCCTACAGGGTGGTTTTTATTAACCTGTTGTGAGCGCGGCATTGGCCTCGCGCAGCTCGCGTTTATAGCGCCGGTCCAGGGCGGTGGCGAAGGGGATGGCCACCAGCGCCACCACCATGCCCGCCATGGTGGGAATAGTCGCGGCGCTGACGCCGTCCGCCATGGCGCGGGGATTGCCGGAGCCCATCAGCGCCATCACGTCGAATACCTGGATCATGCCGGTAACCGTGCCCATCAACCCGAACATCGGCAGCAGGGCGATCAGTGTGGGGATCAGCTGCAGGTTTTTGTGCATGGCGCAGTCGATTTCCGCCAGCAGCTGGCGGCGCTGCCGCTCGGCGTACCAGGAGCGGAATTCCTTTCGCTGGCCCCACTGTGCGCGGTAGTCGCGCAGCAGCGGGCGGTGTTCGCGGGCGAAGTACCAGTAGCGCTCCAGCATCAGCCACCAGAGCCATATGGCCAGCGCGAGGATGGCCCAGAGCACGTCGCCACCCTGGTCGAGGAAATCCCGTAGCGCTGTTAGCGGCTCCATATCAGGCCTCCTCCGGCACCCGCGCCGGGCGGCGTGCGCCGGCGGTTGCGGCGATGGCATCCGCCTCGGCCTTGCCCGCCATCAGCCCGGCGGCGCGCTCGCCGATCATCTTGCCGATGCGCGTGACCTTGCCGGAGAGCACGCTGTGGCTGAGCAGCAGCGGTATCGCCGCGCACAGGCCCAGTACCGTGGTGACCAGGGCCTGGGAGATGCCGCCGGCCATCAGTTTCGGGTCGCCGGTGCCGAACAGGGTGATGGCCTGGAAGGTGCCGATCATGCCGATGACCGTGCCCAGCAGCCCCATCAGCGGCGCCACCGCGGCGAGCACCTTGACCACCGGCAGGCCGCGCCGCACTTCCGCCAAATCGGTGATGACCGCCTCCTGGATCTTGCGCTCCAGAGTTTCGATATCCAGGTGTTTGTTTTCGTAGTAGATGGACAGGATGCGCCCCAGCGGGTTGTCGTCGGAGGCGCTGTCGAGGTTTTTCAGCTGACGCTTCATGCGCGCGTCGATACGCACCAGGCGGAGCAGCCGCTCGCACACGATCAGCAGGCCGATAATCCCCACCAGGATGATCGCGTAACCCACGGTGCCGCCCTGCTCGATGCGCTCGGCGATACTCGGCGATTGCACCAGCATGCCCAGCAGCGCGCCTCTGGAAGGATCGACAGTAAAGGCGACTTTTTCCCCGGGGGGCGCGGCGCTCAGGTCGGCGGCGCCGGCGCGCACGGAACCGGAAGGCTGGCGGGGCAGTTCCACCAGTTCGCCACTATCGGCGACGTAATCGAGGTATTTGTCGCCGGCCACCAGGTTGAAGCTGCCCAGCCGCACCACTTCCGCGTCGTAGCGGTTGCCCGCCGGGTCTATCACCTGGTGCGGGAAGCGGCTGGCGGTGCCGGACAGGGCGATCTCCTCGACCAGCAGCTGCCACAGGGATTGCATCTGTTCAATGCTCGGCACCTCGGTGGAGGCGGCCAGTTCGGAAATGGTGGCCTTGCGCTCGGGCTTCTGCGCGCTGGCGAGGGAATCGAAGATCATCGCCTCGGTGTCGTCGGCGGTCTGGCGGAAGACACCGAAGAGTTCGCCCAGGTCGCCGCTGCGGCGCTCGAGCACCTGTTGCAGTTCGCCCAGCAGTACTTCGTTTTTGTCGAAGGTTTCTTTCAGTGAATCCCGCAGCGCCTCCTGGCGCGCGACTTCCGCCTGTGCTTCGGCCAGCAGCGCCTGCTGGCGCTCGGCGGCCGCGCGGAATTTGGCCTCGCGCTCGCGGTTCCGCTGCGCCTCCTGGCCGGACTGGGCGCGGATTTTTTCCAGCAGTTCGTTCAACGAGCCGCTGCCCTGAGCGACGCTCAGCGGTGCGATCAATGCCAGCGCGGCCGCGCACGCGAGGGAAACAATACGTTTTTTCATTGGCCGGCCTCCGGGGCGTCAAAGGGCAGTTTCAGCAGCGCGGGCGGCGCCTGCTTGCGGGCGATGCGCAGGCCGTCGCGCACACCGCGGCGAAACTCGTCCCCCAGCATTTCCCATTTGCCGAGGCCGGCGTTCCAGCGGCCGGTCTCGCCGCCGTCCAGGGTCTGGTAGTAGAGGCCGACGCGGCCCAGGCGCAGGAAGTCCACGCTGCGCGTCTCTTCACTCGACGGCCCGCCGCCATCCAGTTCGCCGCGGTAGGCCTCGATGGTGCGGCCGTACTCCGCCTCCACGGTGTAGGCTTCCATGATGCGGCGGTATTTTTCCCCGGCGCTGACGTCGGCGCGGTCGATCAGGCCGCGCAGCGCTTCCACCCGTTCGCGGCGCTCTTGCAGCAGGAAGGGCACATCGGATGCCACCAGTTCCGACAAGGTGTCGGTCATGGTGATCATGAATGGCAGGGCGCCGGTCTCGATGCTCTCGATCTGTTGTGTCTGCCGCTGGACCGAGGCGATTTCCTGAGTCTGCGAATTCACCAGACGCTGCAGCTGCTGGTTGTAGATATCCAGGCTCTCGGCGCGGGCCAGGGCGGCACGGTACTGCTGGAAGGCGTCGCTGGCCTGCTCGTCGAGTTTGTCGATGCGTTTCTGGCTCTGCGCGGCGGCCTGGTCCTGTTGCGCCTGGGCGGTCAGGATGGGGGTTTGTGCGGTTGCCGCGGCGCTGGAGAGCGCCAGTGCGGCGGTCAGTGCTGTCGTTCGAAAATTTTTGTACATATGCATTCCTTCAGCGGGCCTGCGGCCCGAACCCTCTCCCCCAACCCCATTGATTCGCGCCTTCCCTGGCGCTCACCCGCTTCGCGGGCGCCTCCGGCGTCCAAATTTGATCCCCTCAAATTTGTCCCGCAAGCGGGAGAGGGGAGCGCGGGCCTGCGGCCCGGTGTGGAGCTGGAGCTCCGCGGTCCCGAGTCCCGGGACCCCAACATCAAAAGCTGTAAGCCATGCTCAGCTCCCAGTTAAACGGCCTTTCCGGCAATACCACCGAGCTGCCGAACAGGTTGGGGAAGTTGGAGCGGTAGTATTCCTCGTCGGTGACGTTTTTCAGGGCCAGGTCGGCGGACCAGGCGCCTTTCTTGAAGCCGAAGCCCAGGTTCACCAGGTCGTAGGCCGGCAGCATCACCGCGTTGGTGAAACCGGACGGGGTCTCGTCGGCGTGGAAGTAGCTGGCGCTGACGGTGTAGTAGTCGAGGAATTTGTAGTGGGCGGTGAAGCTGTAGCTCTGCTCCGGCACACCGGCCTTTTCCGCTGGGCCGGAAACGACACCGTTCACAACGCCGCCGGCGATATCCTCCGGGCCTATGCCGTACTGGGCCAGGTCCTCGGCGCCGAGGAAGGTGAAGCGCCCGCCGTTCTCGAGGGTGTTGAGGTTGACGATTTCGATATCGGTCATCGCCGCGGTCAGGGTCAGGGCGTCGGTGGCGACGTAGCGCAGCTCCAGTTCCGTGCCCTTGGTCTCCACCGATTCGTTGGTGGTGGCGGACTGGGCGTTGTAGCTGGTGCGGTCCTGCTTGAAGTGGGCCAGGGCGGCGAACAGGCGGCCGTCGAGGAAGCTGCCCTTGATGCCCAATTCCTGCAGGTTGGAGTCGTCCACCGCGGTGCCGTCGGCGATATTGTCCACGGTGATTTCCGCCCCCTGGCCGGCGATCACGGTGAGCTGTTTGGAGGCGGTGATATAGGGCGTGATGCCGAAACCGCTGTTCCAGGACAGGCTGGCGGTCCAGGAAACCCCGCTCTCGGTATCCGACGCGCTCACGTCTTCCGTATCGCCGGACTGGGTTTTGCCGGCGGGCGTGGTGCTCTCCATGTCGATGGAATCGTAGCGCGCGCCGACGATGGCGCTGATGCCGTGGGCGAAGTTGAGATCCGCCATGACGCCGAAGCCGTAGTCGGTGTATTCGCCGACGTAGTATTCGGAGTAGTCCCGGCCGATGCGCGTGGCCAGCAGGCGGCGGTCAAGGGCGCTGGAGGGCTTGGTCAGGTCGCGGCGGTCGAAATATTCGTTGAAGAAGTCGTCGCCGTGCTCGAAATCGGTGTGGCGGATCGACGGGGAGAGCTGCAGGCTGCCGGTCACGGCGCTGCTTTCGAAGCCGTACTCGGCGATAAACTTTTCCTCGATCACGTAGGAATCGTGGAACTGGGAGAAGCCGTAGGCGTTTTCGTTCAGGTTGTCGTAGCCGTCGTAGAACAGCTTGTTGGTCAGGGTCCAGCCGCTGTCGGTGTTGTAGATGTAGTCGAAGTAAAAGGTGAACGCCTCGTTGGCCAGTTGGTCGTCTTCCGCCACCAGCACCTGGTTGCCGTCCAGCTTCGCGGTGCCCACGGTTTCCGGCACCAGGCCTATGTCGGCGGGAAGTATGTCGCTGGGGTCGCTGAGGCCGAACAGGAATGCGGAACATTCGCAGGCGTAGTACTCCTGGTGGGAGATATAGCCGTCGCCGTCGGTGTCCAGCGGCTGGGCATCGCCGGTGACATAGGTGCCGTCGTCGATCAGCGCCTGGGTCAGGCGGTTCCAGCCGGCCACCTGGTTGCCGTCGTAGTCGTGGTACATGCCGCCGAACTCGATGCGCGACTTGTCGCTCAGGTCCAGGTTGAAGGAGGCCTGCAGCACGTCCTGCTGGGTTTCCGTATTGTCGTAGTAGGAGCCGGAATCCTCCGTCTCCGCGTAGACGTAGTAGCCCAGGGTGCGGTCGCCCAGTTGCATGGGGCCGCCCACCTCGCCGCTGAGAATCTTTTTGTCCCAGCTGCCGGCCTTGGCGCTGACGCTGCCGGTGGGGGAATCCAGGTACTGGCCCGTCTCCGCGCGCGCCGACTTGGGCACGAAATTGAGGTAGCCGCCGATTTTCGCCGTGCCCATGATGGGCGTGGCCGGGCCGCGCACTATGTCGATGCGGTCCGAGGCCGCCAGGGGCGTGGGGTAGTTGCCCGGGTTGTCCAGGCGGCGCATGCCGCGGAAGTAGACCTCGCCGGCGGTGCCGCGCACGTCCAGCGCGCCCGCAACGCCGAAGAACGACTGGGTAAAGGCCCCCGGCGAGACCACCACCAGGTCGTCGATATCGGAGATATTGAAGGCCTCGATCATGTCCGCGCTGATGCTGCTGACCGCGCGCGGCGTCTCCAGGATGGTCTTGCCGAAACCGAATACGGATTCCACCGGCTCCGTGGGCAGCAGGCCCAGGTCGTCCTGCACCTCCGCTTCCGCCACGTAGGTGTCCAGTTCCACCTCGGTTTCCGCTGCCTCCTGGGCCCAGGCGCCGCCGCTGGCGACGGCGAGTGAGAGCAGGCTGTGTCTGAGCAGGTTGTGTTTGAATGGTTGCGTGGGCGTCATGATGGTCCCCTCCCCCTTGAGAGAATGTTGTGTGTTGTCCCGCTGACTTCTTTTATCTCTACTTCGTGTGGCAACAACCGTGCCAAATTCCTGTCCGATCGGTTATGTTTTTGCGGAAGCGGGTGCGGGTGCCAGGGGGGAGAGGGAACGGGCGGGGAAAAGCCGTGGGGCCGACGGTCCCGGCGCACCCATAAGGTTCACCGGGCACCAAAGTCGGGCGCCGCGGGCACCCGAGGTCTTCATTGATTGGTTCTTCAGTTCAGTGCGCAGAGTTCATAGTGCGCACAGATAAAGCGCCGCGGCGCCGGGATTTCCCGCTGCGCCCAGAAGCGCCCGCGCTGCGCCCGGCGCTCGAAGGCGGTGATGCGGCGCTCGAATTCCTGCACCAGATTGCCGCGGGTTTCGTCATCGGCAAAACTGTAGGTCAGGGAGTTGCGGCCGAGCAGCACCAATTCGCTCCAGGAAAGGTTGAATTCCTTCACCGCGATAAAAAATTCGTCGGTCATATTGGAATCCCACATGCCGCGATCGTCCGTGGACAGGGCCACCGGCACGCCGGTGCGCAGGTACTCGGGGAAGGGGTGCTCGCCGTAGTCGTCCACGTATTCCAGCAGCAGGTTGCTGATCAGGTTGATCTCCACCAGGTAGGGGCCGTGGCGCATGGCCAGCAGGGTGTCGGGGTCGTCGATCAGGTTGACGCCGTGGCCGATGCGGTCGGCGCCGAGCAGCAGGGTATCGCGCACATGGCGGTTGGGCTCGTCCACCTCGCCGGCGTGGATGGAGAGCTTCACCCCCGGGTACTGGCGGCGCAGCTCGCGCAGGGTGGGCAGGAAGCGCAGCGGGTAGCCCTTGTCGTTGTCCTCGCGCCCCACCATGTTCACCGCCACCCACAGGTCGCGGTTGTTGTACACGAAGTGATAGAGGTCGGCGAGGATTTCCTCCGCCCGCGGGTGAAAGCGCAGCAGCGCGCTCTGGAAGCGCACCGTCACCCCAGTGTCCCGCGCGTCCGCGCGATCGATCCGCTCGCGGTAGATGGCCGCCACCTCATCGGGGCCCAGGGCGCTGCCATCCGCGCGCTGGAAGCCGTGCACACTGACCTGGGGCTCGAAGTAGAGCAGGCCCTCGTCGCCGAAATGCTTCATGTTCAGGTAGATCAGCTCGGCGATGACGTAGGGGTTCTTGGCCAGGTCGTTGAGGCGCTGCCAGTGGGTCTGGAAGAATTCGTCGCGCCCCTCGTGGGGCTTGTCCAGGCGGATGCTGTCCTGCCAGGCCCGCCGCTCTTCCTCGTTCAGGTCCGCCAGCGGCTTGTATTCGCGCTTTTCGCACTCGGGCAGTTTGTCATAGCTGGCGGCGAGAATATTCCGGAACAGCAGCAGGTAGGGTTGCACGGAGAATTCATCGGTGCCGTAGCCGCGGCAGTTTTCGATCCGCACCTTGGTGTAATAGACATAGCCGCGCTTTTCCTGCTGCAGCGCCAGCCGATACCACCACTCCGGGAAGCCGGCCCCGGACATGTGGTTGTGCAGGTCCCCGCCTTTGGGCATGGCATAGAGGAAGCGGTACAGCTCCGCATCGCTGGCGTCGCGCTTGAAGGCCTCGAACCAGCCGTCGCTTGCGGCTGCCGCACCAGAAAAAAGCATCGCACACAGAAAACGACCTATAAACTTGCAACCCATTATTTTTCCTCCCCTGTCGATCACCGCGGTGTCGTCCATTATCGCAATCGCTGTGCCAAACCTGGGCCGGGTGGACAGTTTTTTGCATCGGCCCCATTCATTTGGAAGTGGAATGCCACTAAGTTAACTGCGAAGGATCCACACCTTAACTGGGCGTCCTTCACCTGGAAGCTGAGGATAAACACAACCATGACCGATCACTACCCCCGCGACCTGGTGGGCTACGGCGCGGAGCCCCCGGTGGTGCACTGGCCCGGCGACGCGCGCATCGCCGTGCAGTTTGTTATCAACTACGAGGAGGGGGCGGAGAATTGCGTGTTGCACGGCGACGAGGCCTCGGAGATTTTTCTCTCCGAGATCATCGGCGCCCGCGCCTATCCCATGCGCCATATGAGTATGGAGTCCCTCTACGAATACGGCAGCCGCGCCGGTTTCTGGCGCCTGCACCGCTTGTTCCGGGAGTTCGATTTCCCGGTCACCGTCTACGGCGTGGCCATGGCCCTGGAGCGCAACCCGCGCGCGGTGGAGGCCATGCTGGAGGCGAAGTGGGAGATCGCCAGCCACGGCTACCGCTGGATCGACCACCAGTTTATGGAAGAGGACGAGGAGCGCGAGCAGATAGCGCGGGCGATAGAAATCCACCAGCGGGTGACCGGCGAGCGCCCGCTGGGCTGGTACACCGGGCGCGACAGCCCCAACACCCGCCGACTGATCCTGGAACAGGGCGGCTTCCTCTACGACTCCGACTCCTACGCGGATGACCTGCCCTACTGGGTGAAGGGTATGAAGGGAGTGGAGGGTGTTGAGGGCAACGGCGCCCCGCACCTGGTGATTCCCTATGCACTGGACAGCAACGATATGCGCTTCGCCACGCCGCAGGGATTCCACACCGGCGAGCAGTTTTTTTCCTATTTAAAGGACGCTTTCGACACCCTCTACGAGGAGGGGAAAAGCCACCCCAAGATGCTCAGCGTGGGCCTGCACTGCCGCATCATCGGCCGCCCGGGCCGGCTGCAGGGGCTGAAGCGCTTCCTGCAGTACCTGTCCGGGAAATCCCAGGTCTGGGTGTGCCGGCGCGTGGATATCGCCCGCCATTGGCACCAGCATCACTATCCGCAGATTGAGGGCAAGCCGTGAGCGCATTTGTCATCGTCGATATCCGGGTCAAAAACCCGGACGAATACCGCCGCTATATCGAGCGGATCACGCCCTCGGTGTCCCGCTACGGCGGTCGCTACCTGGTCCGCGGCGGCAGCCCGCAGACGCTGGACGGCGACTGGGCGTCGGAGCGCATCGTGATCATGGAATACCCGAGCCGCGCACAGGCCCAGGCCTGGCTGGAGGACCCGGCGCTGAAGCCGATTCACGATATGCGTCGGGCCAACAGCCATTACTGCAATATGCTGTTGTGTGACGGGGTGGCCTAGCGCGCAGGTCCGTCGTTTTCGCCTGCAGGGCAGGCTCCCACACAGGTGTAGCCCGGATGAAGCGCAGCGGAATCCGGGAAATTGTACGGACTGGCGCAGTCCCCCGGTTAATCACTCCCCACCGGCACCGCGTCGGCGGAGGGCAAAAGCCGGCGGGCGGCTTCGATCAGTATCGCAATCACCGCGCCCGTGGAAATGGGAAACTGCAGCAGCGCGGCCAGCCGCTCCGGCAGCAGCGGAAAATGTTTCACCAGCGCGGACACGCCCAGGCCGGCAATCACCGAGATGACGACCGTAGGCCAGTGCTTCACCCCCGCCTCGCCGTCGCGCACTATGCCGATGCCCGCCAGCAGCACCATGGAAAACATCAGCAGCGTGGCCCCGTATACCACCGCCGCCGGAATGGCGATAAACAGACCACCGGCCAGGGGCACCAGCCCCAGCAGGCACAGGCCGACGGCCACATAGCGGCCCACGTAGGGGCTGCACACGCCAGTGAGGCGAATGACGCCGTTGTTCTGGCTGAAGGAAGTGTTGGGAAAACTGCCGAACAGGGCGGCGAGAAAGGAGTTGAAGGCGTCGCCGGAGAGTCCGCCGCGCAGCCGCTGCCAGTAACCGGGCGACCCCACCGTAAAACCTGACAGGCGGCTGGTGGCGGTGAGATCCCCCATGGTCTCCACCGCGGAGATAAAGAACACCGGCAGCAGCACCGCCACCACCCCGGCGTCCACCGCCAGGGGGAAGTGATTGAATTCCGGCACAAAGAAGGGCTCCAGTTCCTCCAGCCTGGAAAAATCCACCAGGCCGCACAGCAGGGAAATCACAAATCCCCCCAGCAGTCCGGCGGTGACACTGGCGATGCGCAGGTAGCGGTTCCGCTGCCGGGATAAAACCAGGGTGATGCCGAGCACCGCCGTGGCCAGCAGCGGCACCAGCCAGGGGGAATCGCCGGCCCGCGCGAAGGCGGCGGACTCCCGCCACAGGTTTTGCAGCGTGGTAGTGACCAGGGTGGCACCGATCAGGATCACCGCGGTGCCGGTGACATTGGTGGTGATCACCAGCCGCAGCCGCTGCACGAACTGGACGCAGACACCCACGATCAGCGCGCATACGGCGCAGCTGCCCAGCAGGACGCCCAGCGCCTGTTGCGACGTACCGTCTTCCCGCGGCAGGAAATAGAGCGCGAGCAGGGGGCCGATAAAGGTGAAACTGGTTCCCTGGATGCTTAACAATCCCGAACCCAGTGGGCCTATGCGGTGAACCTGCACCAGGGTGGCGACACCGGAGATAAACAGCGAGGCGGAGACCAGGTAGCTGGTCTCCGCCAACGGCAGCGCCATCCCATGGGCGAGTATCAGCGGCGGCGCCATCACCGCGCCGAAAACTGCGAGCAGGTGCTGCAGCGCAATCAACAGGGCCATCGCCGGCGGCGGCCGGTGATTGAAATCGGAAATGATTTTTTGCACTTTTATATCCGTTCTGCTACTACCTTGAACGGAGCAAAACCTGTGCCACCCGGCCCGGAAATTGCTTTACTGGAGCCATCACCCGCAATCAGGTGCCTGGGAGGCCCTATGGTTGAAAAAAATTCGTTTGATCCACAGGCTTATTTGGAGCTGATGCAGACAGTCGCGGGCATACCCATCCGCGACGAGTGGAAAACCGGCGTTGAACAACACCTGGCCAACGCGGCAAAAATGGCGGGGATTGTGGACGCCGCGGAACTGGACCCGCACACCATCGACCTGGCCGGCGTCTTCGAGGCCAAGTCGCCATGACCGCGCTGGACTTTTCCTCCGCCGGCACCATCGCCGAGGGCGTCAACAGCGGCCGCTTCAGTGCCGCCGAAGTGGTGGATTTTTTCCTCGCCCGTATCGACGCGCAGAACCCGGCGCTGAATGCCTTTACCCGGGTGCTGGCCGAGCGGGCAAAAGCGCGAGCCGCGCAACTGGACGCGGCGCTAACCCGCGGGGAAAAGCCCGGGCCCCTGGCCGGCGTGCCCTTCGCGGTGAAAAACCTGTTCGATATCCGCGGTCTCACCACCCTCGCCGGCTCGGCCATCAACGCCGACAACCCGCCCGCCGGTGAAGACGCGCTGCTGATCCGCCGCCTGGAGGCAAAGGGGGCCATCCTGCTCGGCGCCCTGGCCATGGGCGAATACGCCTACGACTTCACCGGCGAGAACTGCCACTACGGCAACTGCGCCAATCCCTGGAACATAACGCATATGAGCGGCGGCTCCTCCTCCGGCTCCGGTTCGGCGGTGGGCGGCGGCCTGGTGCCGCTGGCGCTGGGTTCGGACACCAACGGCTCCATCCGCGTGCCCGCCTCCTTCTGCGGCATTTTCGGTCTCAAGCCCACCTACGGGCGCCTGCCGCGCACCGGCAGCTATCCCTTCTGCGACAGCCTCGATCACCTGGGCCCCATGGCGCGCAGCAGCCGCGACCTGGCCCTCGGCTTCGACGCCCTGCAGGGCTACAGCGGGAGCGACCACACCTGCGCGGACCGGCCCCCTGTGGATACGATGGCGGAACTGGAAAAGGGCGCGAACGGCCTGCGTATCGCCCGCGCCGGAGGCTATTTCTCCCTGGAGGATTTCCCCCAGGCGCAGCGCGCGGTGGACAAGGTGTGCCGGGCCCTGGACTGCGCCGCGGAAGTGGAACTGCCCGGCACCCTGGAGGGGCGCTCCGCGGCCTACCTGATCACCAATGTGGAGGGCAGCCGCCTGCACCTACCGCGGCTGCAAACCCGGCCGCAGGATTTCGACCCGGACACCCGCGACCGCTTTATCGCCGGCGCCCTGCTGCCGGCGGCCTGGTACGCGCGCGCGCAACAGGTGCGCCACTGGTATGCGGAAAAGGTGCGCGAGGTGTTCGCCGATGTGGATGTAATTATCGCCGCGGCCACCCCCTGCGTGGCGCCGCCCATGGGCGAGAAAATATTGAACATTCGCGGCGAGGCGCAGATGCTGCGCCCCAACCTGGGCTATTTCACCCAGCCCTTCTCCGCCCTCGGCCTGCCCAGCTGCGTGGTCCCCACCCTGGACGAGGACAGCGGCCTGCCCATCGGCGTGCAGGTGATCGCCCCGCCCTGGCGGGAGGACTGGTGCCTGCGGGTGGCCCGGCATCTGGAACAGCGCGGCTTCGCCGCCCTGTCGCCACCATCAATGGCCGACAAACAATAACCAATGTAGGAGCGGCCGTTGGCCGCGATCGGCGGTGGTTGATATCACGACTTGATCGCGGCCAACGGCCGCTCCTACAGAAATCCGAACTTCAACGCGAAGATTGCGGCCACCAGGTAGACCACCGGCGGGCAGGACTTCACCTGCCCGTTCAGCACTTTGATCACCGCATAGGAAATAAAGCCGAGGCCGATGCCGTCGGCGATGGAGTAGCCCAGGGGCATGGCCAGGGCGGTGATCACCGCCGGCGCACTCTCGCTGTGATCGGTCCAGTCCACGTCCGCCAGGCTGCGCGCCATCAGGCAGGCCACGAACAACAGCGCCGCCGCGGTAGCACAGGCGGGTACGCTCTGCGCCAGCGGCGCGAACAGCAGGCAGAGCAGGAACAGCAGACCGCAGACGATCGCCGTCATGCCGGTGCGCCCGCCGGCCTCGACCCCGGCGGCGCTCTCGATATAACTGGTGGTGGAGGAAGTGCCCATCAGGGCGCCGAACACCGTGGCCCCGGAATCCGCCAGCAGCGCCTTGCCCAGGCGCGGCAGCGAACCGTCGGCGCGCACCAGCTGCGCCCGGTTGGCCACGCCCACCATGGTGCCGGCGGTGTCGAACACATCCACCAAAAGCATGGTCAGAATGGCGGTGACCATGGAAACCTCGAAAGCGCCGGCGATATCCAGCTGCAGCAACACCGGCGCCGGCGACGGCGGCAGGGACACCAGGCCCTTGAACTCCACCGCACCGGACAACCAGCCGATAACACTCACCGCAAGAATACCGATCACCACCGCCCCGGTGACCCTGCGCTGGGCCAGCGCCGCGATCAGCGCAAAGCCGCCCAGGCACATCAGCGCGTTGAAGGACGTCAGGTCCCCCAGGGACACCAGGGTCGCCGGGTTATCCACCACCACCCCGGCCTTACTCAGGGCGATAATGCCCAGGAACAAGCCGATCCCCGCGGAAATGCCCAGCTTCAGGTTTCTGGGAATTGCGTTGATCAGCCACTCCCGCACCGGCAGCAGGCTCAGCGCCACGAACAGAATCCCGGACAGGAACACCGCCCCCAGGGCCGTTTGCCACGGGTGTCCCATTCCCAGTACCACCGCGTAGGTAAAGAAGGCGTTCTGCCCCATCCCCGGCGCCAGCGCCACCGGGTAATTGCCCAACAGCCCCATGGCAATGGACCCGAAGGCCGCCGCCAGGCAGGTGGCCACGAACACCGCCCCGAAATCCATGCCCGCCTCGGAGAGGATGGCCGGGTTGACGATGGAGATATAGGCCATCGCCAGGAAAGTGGTCGCCCCCGCCAGCCCCTCCCGCCGCCAGAACCCAGCCCCCACCTGCCCCCGGCCGGCCTCCAACTGGCGAAAATTGAAATAGTCCGCGACTCTCTGCATAACGATCACCTGGGCCAATAGATTCGGATCTCTTTGGCCTGCAATTTTTAAACCAAGTGGTCAGGATTTGGGGAAACGAAGTGTAGGGCCCGGCGTTGGGCGCGATTAAGTCAACCCGGGATTATTTCACGGGAAGGCGACACCGAGGAACCCCCTGGATACCGCCATTCCGGCGCAGATCGGAATCCAGGATATCCGCCACAGCGGTGCCTCAAACGGTACAGTCCGCAAACTCGTCGTAGGCTGTTACGGAAACTCGTTCGCCGAGTTCGCGCATCTTCAGCATTTCCGGAGGATTTTCAGACTTCCAGAAAGCCTGCCAGGCCTCGAGCGAATCCCAGCGCGCTATGGTCAGGATCTTGCCGGGATTGCCGTCCTCTTGCAGCAGGAAGCTGCCCCTGGCGCCGTCCACGGTTTCATGGATGATCGTCGTTGTGTTTTTCCACGCTTCGCGAAAAGCGGGAATGTTGTCTGATTCGACTCGCCACTCGTAAATGACTCGGATCATTTAAGTATCTCGTCTTGTTTCATAACGTTGAGACTACCTTCAAAGTTACCTGCTCCACAATAAGATCAACGCTCGATACGAGTAGCCAGCCCTTACCCGACGGGGCCTTCACTTCACAAGATACGCTGAGCTTCGCCCAGCGCGATAACGCTCAAGTTAATGGGCGAAAAAAGGCGCAGTTCTTTGGCGTGCGTACTGAACGCATCGCCAGCCTGTTCATGTCGATAGCATTTAACTCCGGTCTGCGAGGTAGATCATCGGGTAGCTTTATAGCCCATACCAAACCTAGATTGCGCAAGGTATTTAACACCCACCAGCCTGGATCGGTTTGTCCTTCATAAATACCCAGCATTGCAGATCCTGGGTAGGCGTGATGATTATTATGCCAAGATTCGCCCATTGTAATAAAGCCTGAAAAACGAACATTATGCCCTTGAACTGCCGCCCCATTCACATGCCAGTCGCGCTGACCGTGATTGTGTGCGAAATAGCCAACGAGCCAATGTCCGGAGACTGACACCGCAATCCGCGCAGAAATTCCCCAGACCAACCAGGAGGTGCCGCCAAAATAGTACAACAACAGCGCCCATGGAAGTTGTTGAAACATCCATGTACGTTCCATAAAGTGGTAGATTGCATCATCCTTGATTCTATCTTCTACTTGAAAAACGGGAGGGTGTTTTAATTTCAGTTCGCAATGAAGCTGCCACCAACCATCATGAAGTAACCTCTTGCCATGGCGTAAGTAAGGGTGGCAGCTCCCCTTTCTCTGAGCCCAGTCGCGTAGATCATGTTGATGAATCATGCCGAATGGTCCAACCATACCAACCAGTACGCCCAAATGAACAAAGAAATACTCCATCCATTTTGGGCAGTCATAGCTGTTATGGATCAAGCGACGATGCATTCCAAGCGAGTGGCCGAGGCACAGAGTAATTGCGGTAGATATGAAAAACACCGTCAATGCAGACCATGAAAAGGTCAGACAACCACCAACTAGTGCAATTATTAAATGAGTACCATACCAAACAGACTTAGATGGGGACCAGCGAACAACGCCTTCATTCGCACTTGTCCGGAGCCCCTCTTTCATTCTTGGGGTTTCACTGTTTGTATTCACGGATTTTCCACTATTGGGATCGGTTGCTCCTTTACTGCCGTCGCCACAATTTTTATCTTACCGTCAAATGGTAACCGTGCCGCTTCATATATCGTTCTCGCCGGCCTTCTTCCTTCCGGGAACAGATCCATATAGATCCTGTTGACCTCCTGCACTTGGGACAAGTCAGAAAATGCCATATCCACATAAACGATATCGCTTTTATCAAAGCCCGCTGCTTTCAGCGCTGAGAATACATTATTAAACGCGAGGATCGCTTCTTCTTTAATGCTTCCAGGCACATATTGGCCACTTTCATTCACGGACAACTGTCCGCTTACAAAACACATATTGTTTACGACTACCGCGTGGCTTACCGGGTTTGACCATTGCGGCAAACCAGCGCCCTTTTCAATAAACTTCCTGCCTGACATACAGTCTCCTTAGTAACAAAGCACCGTGTATCCAGGAGCCAACCGCCCCTTATGTTGAGAACCGCACAAGTGGCATTAACACTGCCAGAGAAAGGCCTGCCCCTTCCCTCACAGGGACCAGTTACCCAGCCTTCGGTAAAGAACCGGAGGTATGATTTTCAGGCCCATGCCAGCCCCTCTGGCAACTGAAAACCACTGTACTCGATATGAACAATACGACGATGACTCGGCGTACTGCCTTTGCTCGATGAATGAAGCAAATGTGGGCGCATTGCCAGTAAGTCGCCCGCCTTTGCTGTGCATATATATTCTTTGGAATCAGCTACAACCCTGACTTGTTCGTCTTTCGAAAGAATACCCAGCTTATGGCTTTTTGGAATTACTTTTAAACAGCCATTACTCTCTGTTGCGTCGTCAAGATGAATTCGAAAGGTAATCATGTTTTCCAGCACTTCGAGACTTGGCTGAACATGGTTGATTCCGTCCTTTATAGTCCAAGGCCCCCAACCAGGAATATCCGCTTTTTCGTTTACAGCAATCGTCTTATCCTGATGCCATGTCACAAGCCAGTTATTCTCAGGGGTCTTATCGAAGACAATCACTCGAACGATTTCTGGATTTCCTGATAAAAAGCGCCCAGCTTTTCTTCGAAGCAGACTGGAATTGACAATATTTTTTACAGAATCCAACTTTTTCTCTGCATTTCGGATTCCATGCTTAGGGCAACCAGGATCTAAAGATTCGATTTCATCTATGATCTCATTTATTGCAGCCACATCTAGAAACTTGGAATAGATCTCAAATCCGTATTCTTCGATATTCAAATTTCGCGAATCTCTTAAGCTATAAAATACTAGAAGAACGGGCGCATCAGGCATTCAATTTTATGCGGTCGCTGCGGCTCCAGTTTTCGCAGCTACCTGCTTTGCAATAAAATCAACGCTCGATACGGGTGGGTGGCAAACCCTTACCCGCGGGGACTTTCACCCCGCAGGATACGCCGGGCTTCGCCCAGCGCGATAACGTCAACGTATGGGACCGTAACGAAGCGCAACGCAGTGGAGGTCTCAGTCGCGACAGCGGTGAACATCACACTTTTGCCTCATTTATATGACCTTCCGATAGCTGTCTCTATCCATGTCCACAACTTCAACAGTTATTGAAACATCATTGTAGGCCAAAGCTACCAACTCCTCGATGACAGCATTTGAAAGACTTAACTTCTGTTCAGATGTCCGACCGGAAAGTATTTTCAAGACCACATGAATGAAGTCTGATTTTTTCGGACCTATCATATAGCTATTGTATCCCAGCGCTCTGACTTTTATATCACTTCCGTTAGGCTCGAAAAGTCCGACACTTAATGCACCTAGAAAAACCTTTTGCACCAACAGCTCACTGTCAAGGTTCATTGAATGTTCTACTACACAATGCGGCATTTAATTTCCTCTTCAGCATCCAACGTAGGGACGCCCGTTACCAGGCGCTCCCACCACAGTCCCGGAAGTGCGGTTTTCCCGCATCCGGTTTCCTCGGTTGTACTCGCTTCCGCACGCACCTCCACAGCCATCCATTACAAGGCCCAATGGCTGTTCCCCCAGCGAGGTTGACTCATGTTGATTGCCTTTTACCCTATTGGGAAGATCCATTATCGTAGACCCGACAATGAACGCCACTTTACGACTGCGCTTCGGGTGAACATGGCTCAGCAACATTTCATCAATTTCTTTAACCTGCTCTTCTGTGAGAACTTTCACGAGCTCTTTTTCTTCTGCTGTAAGTTCCCTGTCGGGAACCGGCTTTTCCATCGATGCCTCCTGGTATTTAACGCTGCAATCACTCGCTTGTCGAGTGCATTGCCTTGTATGCAGTTCTTTTGTTGTTACCAAATCCATTGTTGAGAAAGGACAAAATTCTAAAAAAAATTCATCAAAACATCGTGTTGTCGTTTTTGGGTTCCTCTGGAACAGCCTGTATAACGTTCCAATGTTCCGCGAACCTTCCGTTTTCCATACGAAAAATATTGACAACCGCGTGACCAGGATCCTCCGGCGATCTTTTGACGTGTTGATGTATCCAAACGAGATCCCCTTCTGAGGCGGTTCGTTTAATAGAAGTTGTAGTTTCCTGATTATTCTTAAAGCGCCTGGCAAACAAGTTTAATACCGCGTCACGGCCGTCCGGCACGTGCGGTGAATGTTGAATATAGGATTCGGCAAAGCATTCATTACGCAAAGTTTCTATTCGATGCGCAGGCTCAAGATCAGACCGGTTTTCCAGAAGATCCATACAATATAGCGCCTTCTTTAAATTCGATCGCTCCAAATCACTTTGCAAGTTTTCACTCGCTTGGCACACTATAGCCACTAATGTCGCCAAGAATCCAGCTAAACCATACTTGAAAGTATTGTATCGGACACTCATGTTTTTCTCCTATTTAAGAATGTTGCAACCTGTCCCCTGGACCAAATGATCATGAATGTTGAAGTTATGCACCTCCTTGCTGCCAACGAGATAATTCATACTTTCTTTATCAGTAGTTTATTTAAGGCCTGTTTGCAAGGCCGATGCTTGCTGTATCGGTCAACATTGGATCGTTATGCTATTAAATGCAACCACGCGATGACACACAACAAAGCTAGAATTATCAACGCGAAAAACCATATTGTAAACGGCTTCTCACTCGGCGGTTCCATCTGTGTTCTTCCATCCCAATCCGCAGTTTTTAGAACGGATTTAAGGTGTGTCAGATCAACTTTACTCCACAGATGTCCGCAGTCACTACAGACCCAAACCTTTTCACCCTTTTTTATTCGGAAGGCGGGCGCGGCCAAAGTCCAAAATGTTCGTTTACGTATATGAAGGGGATAAAATTTCCCGTCAAAGCTGTAGTCTTGGTCGTTCGGTCTTAGCACGCCAAACAAAGATTTCTTTGAACCACAGCATGGGCATTCATTCGTCTGTTCTTCACTCATGGCTACCTGACTGGAAGGCATCTCGCCGTAGGAACCCCAGTCACCCGGGGTCTCCGGCACAGTCCCGGACGTGCGGTTTTCCCGCATCCGGTTCCTCGGTTGTACTCGCTTTCGCGACGGGCTACTCATGCATACACCAGTCGCTTCCTGCCCCATGGCCTGATAACTGGCTTCGGGATACACAAGCGGGCAAGTGTGCGCCTGAACTGCGGCCAGATAAAGCTGCGGCGCTTTCCTCCTCGCAAACCATTTACTGAGCCTCTTTATCGCTCCCTCAAATATTCCGTTGTTTTAAACTGCTCCATGCTCAATTTCTACATGGTTTTGAACTTCCCAGCCCTAAAATTTTATTTATATGCTGCCATCCTTTTCTATTTTTACAATCATTTCTGAATACTTTTTGGCCTCTTCATTTTCCGCCTCTAATTCACTTGCATAATCGTCATTATCAAGATAAACCTGTGGCATACGACAATTATTTGCAAACAATATACACTTTGTTGGTTTTTCAGGGTTTCGATTCAGAAATGTAGATACGAATTGTTTCTTGATATTGAAATCATCAACTATTTTGTTGATTATATTTTCATGAGTCACGACTTCTGCGCCACTATTATCATCGAATTTTATTTTGATCAGATGCTGTTTCTTTAACTCTCTTAACTCTTGTGCGTGCTTTTGATCCACAGGATTCACCTCCGTAATATTCGCATTTTCTTGTTTGGCGCTAAAGTGATACAGCTTAACTGACATCTCATTGATTTTACTAAACAATATATCTGGCAGACATGGTTTTTCGACAAAGCCGTCAGCTCCCGCCTCATGGCAGGCATTTTTATACGCATAATTGGCGGTATGTGCAAGAATAGGAAAATATGCTGTTGTCGTTCGGATGATTTTAGTTGCCTCAATACCATTCATTTTCGGCATTTCGACATCCATCAGGCAAAGATCATATTTTCCATTGTTTTTCTTGGCGTAATTTACTGCCTCCAGGCCATTTGAGGCTATATCATATGAATAGCCCCAACTTTCCATCAATTTCTTCTGGAGTATCTGGATCATTTTATTGTCTTCAGCGATTAGGATATTCACTCTTTGTTCTCTCTTTTCACGTATCCGGCGTACACCTCGTACCAGGAGCTTTTGGGGCTTCCTGGGTTCCTCGACGTCTCTCTTCCAGCATACCACGACCTGATGACTCCGGTGGCCTTCCACATCTTTGCCATTAACAGATGCTTCCTGTTGCCTTCGAGTGCGTTAAAACTCTCGGCGACCACAACGACGTTTCGAAGCTGTGCCAGCACTTCAGGGAGCGCGGTCTCCCCTACGGCCTACTGGATTCTCTGTGTACGCTTACCTCATAATATTGTTCGCAGTTACCTGCTCCGCAATGAGATCAACACTCGATACGGGCGGGCGGCTAACCCTTACCCGACGGGGACTTTCACCCCACAAGATACGCCGGGCTTCGCCCAGCACGATAACGCCCGTGATCACCGGCTCGTCCGGTGCAGCACATGGTTAGCACTATGCTCGAACTTCCATAGAGCTGACACTATAGAAGAACATTAACAATGCAGCGACTAACAGAAGCAAGTTGATGCTTGTCTTTTCAATCGGCTCGACGCCGTGCATATTTTTTCCAGGAGTACCTTTCCAAAAAATTAGGCCAATTCCATAGAACAAGTTGACGACAGGAACAAAGGCCAATAGGCCCCAATATGCCCTACCACCAATATCCATGGTCCTTTGAAAAACTAAAATACTCGGCCAAACAACCAAGACGACTCCGGCAATTACAACACCTATGCCAACCAAAATAGAATCTAACCCCAGTGTTCGAGCCAATGGATATAACGACATGAACGCGGCAAACAAGAGTAGGTTTAATGCGAAATACCGGAAGCGACCCACCCGTTTTCCCAGAGGAACGACTCGATCAATGAAAACTTGTGGCTTCTCATCCAATTGGCTTTCAGGTGTTTTATATGGGCTTTCGTTCATTTCTACTACCTCTATTGTGCTCCGGCGTAGGAACGCCCGTTACCGGGCGCCCCCGCCAGGTGAGTCGACCAAGGGAACCTCCCCCTTGGCCGCTCTCAGAACCGGACGTGAACCTCTCGATTCATCCGGCTCCCATCATCCAGCCCA
>Ga0207773_100111_pt1 | contig 71612 bp, 65 predicted proteins | sample TtaePargueraPR_2_FD_187281 | JGI IMG/M metagenome (GOLD analysis project Ga0207773, IMG submission 187281) | Aerobic enrichment media microbial communities from Bioluminiscent Bay, La Parguera, Puerto Rico - Tt and M1 (3) (SPAdes) | ecosystem: Environmental > Aquatic > Marine > Unclassified ...
AAAAGAAGAGGCGAAAGCCGCTTCCCACGAACAGGATTTCGGACGCACGCATCGAGCGGCCCCCTTGCGGGTTGTTGCCCCGGATCACGGGATGGATGCGCCCGGCAAAAGTCTGCCGGTGGGGCCTCGCGATGGCGCTTGGTCCCGATCTCATGCCCGCGCCGCCGGCAACCGGCCGGTGGTCAGCATACACGCCTCCGCCCGATCGACACCGTGCGGCCTGCCTCCTCACCCGGCACTTCGTCGGTACCGCGTGTTGTCGGTGAGGACGAGGGCAGTATGCGGGAGCATTTGGCTGAGGGGATATCTTTTTGCTTCAGCTTTTGGTGGCGTCTTCAGCTGGCGCACGCGTCAGCATCCAGTTGAAGTCCAGAGTGCCCAGCGTCCCCCAGAGCCGGAGCCACATCGGCATCAGCATTTCCTGGGCGCGGGCGCTTTCTATTGCGCCAATATCGATGATCTGCTGCCAGCCGAAACCGGCGAGCAGGTCGCGCACGGCATCCTTGGCGGCCGGGTCATTGCCGGAGAGAAAAATGACATGCTCGCCCGGCAGGCGCGCCGGATCGACCATGACATTGGCATTGACCGTGCAGAGCGTCTTGACCACGCGGGCCTGCGGGAAAGCGCGCTGGATGGTTTCGCCCAGGCTGTCGGTATTGACCACCGAGAGCACGGGCGGCTTCTGCGAAAAATCGAGCGCATTGGAAATGTCGATCAGCACCTTGCCGGCCAGGTTCTCCGCCCCGGCCTGATTGAGCGCTTCAAGCGCATGGGCGCCGCTCGTGGCATGGATGATGACCTCGCCAAATGCCGCCGCCCCGGCAAAATCCATCGCCTCTCCACCGGTCTCTGCGGCAAAGGCTTTCGCCTTCGCATTGCCCGCCTCCCGCGCGCCCATGGCTACCTCATGGCCGAGTTCCCTGAGGCGCCGCGCCAGCGCCTGCCCCACCATGCCCGTTCCCAGAACCGCATAACGCATGATCGTCTCCCTCCGCTGTGATGGGGCAAATGTGGGGGTGGCGGGAGGGGGTGGCAAGGGTGAGGTGGGCGGCAAGGGGATTGCATGGTCAAGGCCGTCCACATCCACGAATTGTCACCCCGGCGAAAGCCGGGGCCCATCCTGAGGTTTCTCCATCGGCGACCAGCCCAGCCTCCTGCGCGCGCGGCACCATCTCAGGATGGGCCCCGGGTCGAGCCCGGGGTGACAGCCGGTGGGTGTTGATGCATCGTGGCTCTCCCGGAGGCGCCGCATGTACTTCGTCTACATCATGGCCAATCGCAAACACGGCGCGATCTATGTCGGTGTCACCAACGACATCGTGCGCCGAATTCACGAGCATCGCGAAGGTCTCGTCCCCGGTTTCACCAAGACCCACGGTTGCAAAACACTGGTCTGGTTCGAGGCCTTTGGTGACATCGATCTGGCCATCCTTCAGGAGAAGCGCCTCAAAAAGTGGCTTCGCCCCTGGAAGGACGAATTGATCGAAGAACGGAACCCGGACTGGCGTGATTTGTGGTGGGACATTACCGGCCAGCGATAGCACTCACCCGGCACATAGAACGCCACTGACAGAACTGCAGCTGAACCCGGGGGATGCACGCAATACCTCCACCCACCAGCTGTCACCCCGGCGAAAGCCGGGGCCCATCTTGAGGTTTTGCCATCGGCGTCCAGCAGAGCGTTCTGCGTATGCGGCACCATATCAGGCTGGGTCCCGGGTCAGGCCCGGGGTGACAACCGGTTTGTGTTGAGGAATTGGGCAACTACCGCAGCACCGCGCTCATTCTACCCCTCCCCCTATCAGGGGGAGGCCGGGTGGGGGTGCCATTGGCGGTGAACCAGTGTCAATCGATGTTTGTCCATCCACGAGGCGCTGCGGGTGCGCCAAGTTAGGGCCCAGAGCGGCGTTGGGTCGGTGCTCTCGGGCGTGATCCGGGCCTCGCGCGCTTCGTTGGCTGCATCATGGATCGCAAGAGTGATCATGGTCTGGACCAAGCCTTCGCGGCGACTGTCCGATAGGCCGTATCCGTCCAGAATGGCATGGAAGTGCCGGGCACGATCAATTGGCGCGCCGAGCCCCAGTCGCTCTGCCAGATCGTCGTCGAACAGATGCGCGTTGAGCCAGCACAAATGTGCCAGCTCGACCATTGGGTCAACTGGGCCAGCCTGCTCCCAGTCTATGAATGCGGATGGCAGTCCGTTCTCGGCCAGAATGTTCCAGTCACCGAGGTCGCAATGGCCGATGAGGCGGGCACCGTCCCCCAGGGTGCGGCCGAACCAGTCGCGCCAAATGGCGTTTTCGGGCGGTGTGAAGCGGCGGCTGATGGCGTGTAACCGGGCCAACATTTGTCCTAAAGCGAAATGGGCACCGTCTGGCCAAGGGCCGGGGTGGGGCGAAGCGCCGGGCAGATAGGTCAGCGTTTCACGGCCCTCAGCATCAAAGCCCGAGCCGACGATGCGCGGTGCCCCAGCAAAGCCTTCGGCTTCGAGGAAGCGCAAGAAGGCATGAACGGTGGGCGCCCAGGGCCCGGTTTCACGATGGACCGTCTCACCAATGCGGGACACAGCGGTCCGCCCTCCGCCGGCGAGGACTTGTTCTTCCTGGCTCATCACTTCTCCGGTGGTTGGTGTATCCAGCTCGCGGAGAGGCCCCGCCCTGCGAGCAAAGCTCTACGGGCCTAGCCAGCTAAAATCGCGCCACTGGCGCGATTTTGCCTGCGGCACGCAGTCTAGTGAGCCTCATCCCAATTCTTAGCCGCATGCGCATCCACCTGGATCGGCACCGTCAGCCGCACCGCCGGTTCGGCCGCTGATTCCATCACCTGCTTAATGACCGGAATGGCCTGATCCTCCGTCCCTTCCGGGACCTCAAAAATCAGTTCGTCATGCACCTGCAGCAGCATGTCGGCGTCCACGCCCGCTTTCTTCAGCTCCGGTTCCATGCGGATCATGGCGCGGCGGATGATGTCGGCGGCTGAGCCCTGGATGGGGGCGTTGATGGAGGCGCGTTCGACAAAGGCGCGTTCGCTTGGATTGCCCGAATTGGCATTGGGGAACTGGATCTTGCGGCCGAAAATGGTCATCACATGCCCGTCGGCTTTCACCTTCACCTTCTGGGCGTCCATATAGTCCTTGATGCCCGGGAAGCGCTCGAAATAGGTCTTGATATAGTCCCCGGCGACGCCGCGCTCGATGCCCAGCTGATTGGCGAGGCCAAAGGCGGAAATGCCGTAGATGATGCCGAAATTGATCGCCTTGGCGCGGCGGCGGACATCGGATGGCATGCCCTCGATCGGCACGTTGAACATTTCGCTCGCCGTCATGGCGTGAATGTCCAGCCCCTCCTCGAAGGCGTCCTTGAGGGCCTGGATATCGGCGATATGGGCCAGGACGCGCAATTCGATCTGGCTGTAGTCGGCCGAAATCAGGGTCTTGCCTTCCGGCGCGACGAAGGCGGTGCGGATCTTGCGGCCATCCTCGGTGCGCACCGGAATATTCTGCAAATTCGGATCGTTGGACGACAGCCGCCCGGTCAGCACGCTGGCCTGGCTATAGGAGGTGTGCACCCGGCCGGTGCGCGGATTGATGTAATTGGGCAGGGCATCGGTATAGGTGCCCTTCAATTTGGTGAGCTGGCGCCAGTCGACAATGGTGCGGGCCAGGGGAATGCCCTTGGCGGCCAGGCCCTCAAGCACATCGGCGCCGGTGGCCCAGGCGCCGGTCTTGGTCCTGGTGCCGCCCTCGATCCCCATCTTGTCAAAGAGGATTTCGCCCAGCTGCTTGGGCGAACCGAGATTGAAGCTCTGGCCCGCCAGCTCATGCGCCTCGGCCTCGAAAGCCGCCGCGCGCTGGGCGAAATCGCCCGAAAGCCGCGCCAGGATCTGCCGGTCGACAGTGATGCCGCGCGCTTCCATGCGGGCCAGCACCGGGGCGAGCGGGCGCTCGATGGTTTCATAAAGCGCGGTGGCGTTTTCTGCCGCAAGGCGCGGTTTCAGCACATGCCAGAGCCTGAGGGTGATATCGGCGTCCTCGGCGGCATAGCGGGCCGCTTCGGCGATTTCGAGCTGGTCGAAGGTCTTCTGGTTCTTGCCGGTGCCGGCGAGCTCTGAATAGGTGATGGTCTTGTGATTGAGCCAGTGGTCGGCCAGCACATCCATGCCATTATAGCGCGGGCCATCGAGCGCATAGGAAATGAGCATGGTGTCATCGATCGGGCTCATGGCGACGCCGTAGCGCGCCAGCACTTCCATGTCATATTTGACGTTCTGGCCGATCTTGAGAATGGCGGAGTCGGCGAGCACGCGCTTCAACGCTTCGAGCACGAAACCGATGGGCAACTGCCCCTCGACCAGCCCTTCGCCGCCCTCGAACATGTCGCCGCTCTTGCGGTGGCCGACCGGAATATAGCAGCCCTCGCCGATCTCGGTGGAAAGGCAGATGCCGACAAGATCGGCCTGTTGCGGATCGAGCCCGGTGGTCTCGGTGTCGATGGCGACCAGGCCCTTGTCGATGATCTTGTCGATGCAGCGTTCCAGCGCATCGGGCGTGGTGACGATCTCATAGGCGTCGTAATTGACCGGGATGGCCTTGACGCGCTGATGCTCTTCGGCGGCGTGGCGGGCGGGGCCGGAGCCGGGCACGATATTGGCGGCGAGCTTGGCCTTGGCCACCGAGAGCGAGGTGGATTTCTGCGGCGCGCCGGGGACGGGCGCGTCCTTGTTGGCGGCAAGCTCGGCATCGGGCTCGAAATCATCGGGATTGGCCTCGAGCAGGGTCGCGAGCCGCTTGGTGATGGTGGCGAATTCCATCGCCTTCAAGAACGGGAACAGCGCCGAAGGGCTCATCGGCTGGCGGATCAGGCCATCGAGATCGATCTCGACCGGCACTTTCTGTTCTAGGGTGACGAGCTGTTTCGAGATGCGGGCCAATTCGGCATTGTCGATCAGCTTCTGGCGGCGGGCGGGCTGCTTGATCTCCTCGGCGTGGGCGAGAAGATTTTCGAGATCGCCATAGGTGTTGATCAGCTCGGCCGCCGTCTTGACGCCGATGCCGGGAACGCCCGGGACATTGTCGACGCTGTCGCCGCAAAGCGCCTGCACGTCGATCACCTTGTCGGGCGTGACGCCGAACTTGGTGAACACCTCATCCGGGCCGATCCAGCGCAAGGGCGGTTGGCCGGGGCGCGGAATGGTGTCGAGCAGGCGGATCGAGCCGTCGGGCTCCACCAATTGCATCAGGTCCTTGTCGGATGAGGCGATGGTGACCTTGTACCCGGCATCGCGCGCCATGCAGGCATAGGTCGCCATGATATCGTCGGCCTCCCAGCCCTCCATTTCGATTGAGGGAATGGAAAAGGCGCGCGTCGCCGAGCGGGTCAGCGGAAATTGCGGCACCAGCTCCTCGGGCGCCGGCGGGCGCTGCGCCTTATATTGGGGGTAGATGTCGTCGCGGAAGGTCTTGCCCTTGGCGTCGAAAATGACGGCCATGTGGGTGGGCGCGTCATCGCCATCCATGTCCTGGGTGAGCTTGTAGAGCATGTTGCAGAACCCCTGCACGCAGCCGACCGGCAAGCCATCGGACTTGCGGCTCAAGGGGGGCAGGGCGTGGAAGGCGCGGAAAATATAGCCCGAGCCATCGACGAGCAGCAGGTGCATCTTGGCGATTCCTCTTGTTTTGCCGGCGACCTTATCGCCTCATGACGGAGGATGGCACCCAGTTTCGACAGATCGCGTCACCATCCCGTCAGCGGCCCGATTGCCAGTGGACGCACTCATGCCACTATCCTAGGCTAGGGGTGTATGTGCGAAGGGGATGCGGCGCTCGCAGCTCCGACAAACCGGCCCGGTGGGGCCTTTAAGGACATCTCGTGACGGACTGCCCAAAAAGGGGCGTCGGCGCCACAATTTTGGTGGTGGACGATGATGCATTGATTACGCTGAATACTGTCGATGTATTGACCGATATGGGCCATACGGCCCTCGAAGCCTTTTCCGGCCAGCAGGCCTTGAACCTGCTGCAGACCAATCCGCAGATCGGAGCGCTCATTACCGATTATGCCATGCCTGGCATGAACGGCATCGAGCTGGCGGGCGCTGCCCGTCAATTGCGCCCCGAACTGCCCATTCTGCTGACTTCTGGCTATGACGAAGTGCCCGATGCGGCGCGCCTGGCCTATGCCCAGCTCAGAAAGCCGTTCCGCGAGGCCGAACTCTCGGTGCGCATCGCCGAACTGCTCGCGCCGCGGGTGGAGTAGCGGTTGGCCTGGTTGCAAGTATGGCTTTGATTACACTGCGAATTTTACTTGTGTATCTGGTCGATCTAGGTAGTTTCGCTTAGTTGTTGCAGCTTGATTCTGAAGTAAAAGACAATTGAAATTGGTTAACGCCTGATTTAGGGTCTGCCCCGGATTTGGATCTGGGGTGGGCAACTATGCGTAACCTGAGCAGGGTCTGCAGGAACATCCATGTTGTGGTGGGGGCACTATTGGCGCTGGCGCCGCTCGCCAGTGCTGCACAGGATTATTCCATGCCCGTCAGCGACATGGGCACGTTGAATTTTTCGCCCCTGCAGGTGGAGGGCGGCCCCCAATACATCCAGATGCCGATCGGAACCGGAAGCCACCTCCAATGGCGTGATCTTGGTACGGGAGATTTCGAGCTCGAGCGACGCGATCGGATCGACCTGGAGCGGGTCGCGTTTGAAGCGGATCAGTTCGACCTCAATAGCGTGCTGGAGACCTATCGGCCGATTGACTGGCAAACAGTCCTTGAGGAAGTGCCTCTCGAGCGGGAGGAACTGCTTACGATCTACAGTGGCGGCGGGACGTATCCGCAATTGGATCAGTTCACGCAGGATTTGCAGCCCATCATCAAGGTGAACCCCATTCAGGGGGCGCTGCTTGAAGTACGCCTGCTTGAATCCAGTCCCAACATCTTTGGCAGTCCGAGCGCCGCGGCCTGGTTGCGCAGCCAGGCCAACCTGGAGCGCGCCCATGAACTGGGCAGTCTGGCGGCCACCGCCATACTGGGTGAAGCCTATTTGACCGGGCGCTTTGCACCGCCGGAGGGCGTCACCGGGCTCGACTATCTGGAGCGGGCGGCGCAGGGCGGTGCGCCATCCGCCTTCACGGCCTTGGGCGAGTTTTATCAGCGCCAGGCCGAGACCGAGTTTCAGCGCATTAATGCGGCAACCCTGTTGCAGCGCGGACTCGAGATGGGAGACGGCAATGCCGCCTTCGGCCTTGCTGAATATGCCCTGGAAGCTGGTGACGTCTATCAGGCCATCGACAATTACGTACTGGTCATCGGCATGGGTACAGGGGACCGGCCAGGCCTGGCGCGTATGCGCCTGGCGGGGACGTGCGACTATTATGATGTTGTGTGCCGCCCCATGACAGTGGGCGTGGTGACGAGCCGGGCCCAGGGCGACCTCGCCAATGGCATTCCCTGGCTCGATAGCGCTACAGATCAGTTCGCGCCCAATTACAGCTTTGTCCAAACCATGGTCCCCTATCTCAAGGCGGACGACAAGGAAGAGCGGACCAAGGACGATCGCAGCCGGGCCTTGGGCGCGGGGGAGGCGCCACCCAATCAGGCGCAGAATTCCACCTATTTTTTCAACGGCTTCGAAAGCGAAGACCAGTTCTTCGCCTCTGCCGACAAAGCCGCTGGCGACGATGGTTACCTGCTCTATGTGCACGGCTTCAACAATAATGTCGAAGACGCGCTGCTCACGGTATCGCGCATGAAACAGCGCGGTAACCTGCCCGGCATGCCGATGGTCTATAGCTGGCCGGCGGGCAAGGAACTTGTGCGCTTCGGCTGGTTTCAGAATGGGGTGTCATTCTATAGCGGCTACAGCCGGGATGTGCAGATGGCCAGCAATGCCTGTCTGGGGTTCAGGCGCTTCCTGCTGGACTTCGCCCAGCGTGTAGGACCAGAAAACATAACGCTGGTCGGCCACAGTCACGGCGCCAAGCTCATCCACAATGCGCTGACCGATTGTGACTTCATGGAGCGTGAGCCGACGCCATTCCCGGGTTCCTTCCGGGCGCTGATCTACGCTGCACCCGATATCGATCTCGTTCAGTTCGGGCAGTCCTTTGCCCAACTAGAAGGCAAGGCGGAGCGTATCGGCATCTATGTTTCGGCCAAGGATTTCGCCATCGACAGCAGCGAGAATATCATTCGCGGCGGCATGCCGCGACTTGGCGGTGGATCGGTGGGCTATTTCAGCGACTGGATAGAAGTCGTCGATGCCACGGCCATTACCGATGATGCAACTGAAGCCGGGCACAGCTATGCCTTTGTGGAGAAGGCCGGGCTGATAGACATGGGGCAGTTCCTGGCTGGCATCGCTCCGCCCAGGCCCTGCCATTCAGGCAAGGAAAATCGTTCGCCCTATCGGCTTGCGGCGGGTCTCTGCGACTAGGCTGTGGCCCTCAGCGCAGGCCGCTTTTTTCCAGGAGGCCCAGGCGCTTGGCGTCGTAGTAGTAGCCGCGGGCATAGAATTGCACGGCGCGGTCGTCATTGTGGCCTGCGGTCATATAGGCCCCGGCGAGATAGCGAACGGCATAGCGCAGATTGGTTTCCGCATCGAGCAAACCCGCCGGTTCACCGCGGTAACCCATGCCGCGGGCCGTGGCGTGGCTGATCTGCATGAGCCCGTAATAAGGACCGTTGCGGGCGGCCGGGTTGTAGCCGCTTTCGCGTACAATCACCCGACGAACCAGATGTTCGGGTACGCCATATTGGGTCGCGTAATGGGCAATCAGCCCGTCCAGCGCGCCACGCTCTGACCCGGCATAGCCCAGCAGCATTGTGCCGGGCGCAGGGGGGACGGCCGCGGCCTTGGGCACATGCCCGGCCGGTGTTGCGCCCACAGGAGCAAAGGACGCGATGGCGGTGGTGGCTGATTTGTTGCCGGGCAGGGGCTTGATTCCGGCCATGGAGCAGCCGGCCAGTACCAGGGCCATGGCCAGGGAACCTGCAATGGGGAGCGGTCGCGCCGTCATGGCCATACCTCTGTTCGCTTTTTTGTCCCTCTGTTCGCCCGCTACGCGGCAAACGCGGCGGCTTGATGGCGGAAATGCGACCGCGAGGCAAGTGTGAGCGGCGCAAAGGCCGCTCAGCCGGGGATTTGGGCGCAAAGCTTTACATCTGAGCCTCAGGCCCTACACTCGGACCTTCGCCGTCGCGCGTTCCTGCGGTCGCTTTTTTGACCGCCTCGCTGCCGCTCCGCCTGCCTTCGGCCGAGCGGCCCTTTGCGCGACTGAAGCTGACGGCCCTTCCAAGTAAAGAAGGGCGACAGAAATCCGAAAGGCTCGTCCCATGACCACTGCCGCACCCGGCGACATCGTGCGTATTCACTATTCCGGCCGCCTGACCGACGGCACCCAGTTCGACAGCTCCGAGGGGCGCGCGCCGCTGGAGTTCAAGCTTGGCGAAGGCCAGGTGATCAAGGGGCTCGAAGCCCATGTCACCGGCATGGAAACCGGCGACAAGAGCACGGTGACCATTCCGGTCAATGAAGCCTACGGTCCGCGCCGTGACGACGCCATCCAGCAACTCGACCGTGAGAAGGTGCCCGAAGGCATCGACCTGCAGGTCGGCACCCAGCTCCAGGCCCGCACCGCCGATGGCGGCATGCTGCCCATCACCGTGGTGGGCGTGGATGATGCCAGCGTGACCGTGGATGCCAATCACCCGCTTGCCGGCAAGGACCTGGTGTTCGACGTCGAACTGGTCGAAGTCGTTAAGGCTGCGTAGGCGTTCATCCGGAGGATGATGAAAGGCTCCAGTGGAGCCTTTCAAGCCGGAGCAGGCCATGAGAGCTATGCTCGAATGGCGGGTATCCGCAGGAATGGCGGGTAGGCGCAGGAAGACGCGAGGCTCCGCTGGAGCCTTTCAAGCCGGAGCAGGCCATGAGCGCATGCGCGAATGGCGGGTAGCTCGGCAATTCTCAAATGACCCGCAAACTGTAACCCCGGGCTTGGCCCCGGCTTTCGCCGGGGTGACAGGTGAGGGTCATGTCTAAAATCAATTGTATGCACGCGATGAGCGGATCGAGATAGGCGAGGTCCGCGCTCTCCTCCGGCACGTGTTCGCAGCACCAGGTTGTCGCCAAAAGAGAGCGTATTGACCATCAATCCGTCAAGGAACATAATAAGAACATAAGTCGAGTCGCGCGCCCACCTTGGCCACGTTCGGCATCTGCAATCGACGGAGCACGCAATGGCGACCAATACAGGAAAAGGTCATCGGCAGGGTGCCGTGACCGGCCGGACGCAGTTTCAGCATGAGAATGGCGATTGGCAGAAGCGGAACGAGCGCAATGGCCAGCTCATGGAGCGGAAGGCTTCGTCAGGCCCCTTCAAGGGGGTCGCCAGGGAGCCCGATGGTCGCGACACATCGCGCAGTCCTGAAAGCCCGAACCGCAAGCGGTAGGGCCTCCATATCGGCGTCGGGGCCAGGGATCGCCAAAAGGCAACACCCGGCCGCGGTGAAGCGTGGCCGGGTGTCCCAGGGAGAAAAGCGTCGCCGGAGACCGGCGGCGCCTGTCAGATTCAGTTGAGGAAGTCAGCCACGTTCTCGGCAGTGACCACGTCATTGCCGGTGTAGATGATTTCGTCGACTGTTTCGCCATTGACGATGGCGAGCAGCGTATCCATCGACACAACGCCCATTTCATAGGGGCGCTGGCCGACCAGGCCGTGCGCATAGCCTTCGCTGAGCAGTTCGAGCTGCTGGGGCAGGGTGTCGGCAACCACCAGGGCAAGCTCACCGCTGTCCACTTCCGCCTTGTACTGGTCCACGAAATTCTTCCAGCCGTCAGGGGCAAACATGGGCCAGCCGCCGACCGGCACAATGGCCGAGATGTCGGGATTGGCGGTCTTGAGATCGCCCATCTGCTGCACGGCCAGCGCGATGTCATCGTTCGAGAAGGTTGGCGAGCCGGGCACTTCGGTCCAGTTCGAGCCTTCCAGCGCTTCGCGCACGCCATCGACGCGCAGGGCCAGGTTCGGAGCGGCGGCGCCGCCCGAGATCATGCCATAGGTGCCGCCATCAGGGGCCACCTGCAGCAGCAGCTTGCCCAGATCGACGCCGAATTCCTTGTTGTCGGTGCCGACATAGGCGGTGCGGGTGCTGTCGGGCGCATCGGAGTCAAAGGTGATGACGGCGATGCCCGCTTCGGTGGCGCGGTCGATCACGGTGGTCGCGGCGGCAATGTCGGACACCGAGATGGCGAGGCCATCCACGCCCTGGGTGATCAGATCTTCGATGATCTGGGCCTGGGTGGTGGCTTCGTGCTCGACCGGGCCGATATAGAGGCAGGTGATGTTGCCCAGTTCGGCCGCCCGGGCCTCGCAACCGTCCCGGGTCAGGTCAAAGAACGGATTGTTCATTGCCTTGGGCACGACAGCGAAGGTGTAGTTGTCCTGGGCAATGGCGGTGCCGCCAAGGAACATGGTGGCGATCGTGCCAAGCACGATGGTGGTCTTGGTCATGCTAGTCTCCTCCGTTGGGCCTGCCTTCAGGCAAGCCGCTCCTGTTGCCGGCGGATGTCTCCGCCGGCCTATTGACACCCCGCCCGGCCCCCTCGGCCGGACAGGGCGATCTCGATGTAAACTCAGCCGTTGCGCGACGAGCGCAGCCGGTCCACCAGCACGGCGGCAACGATAATCGCGCCTACCAGCGTCTGCTGCCAGTAGGGGTCGACGCGTGCCAGCACGAGCCCATTGCGGATCACCTCAATGAGGATGCAACCGATAATGGCGCCGGCCGCCCCGCCGACGCCGCCGGCCAGGTTGGCGCCGCCGATCACGGCAGCCGCAATGATGGTCAGTTCATAGGCAGTGGCCAGATTGGCCGGGGCCGAGCCGAGCCAGCCCGAAATGATGATGCCATTGAGCCCGGCAGCGAGCGAGCACAGCACATAGACCTGGATCTTGACCCGGTCGACGGCGACGCCCGTCAGCCGCCCCGCATTCTCATTGCTGCCGATGGCAAAGACATGCTTGCCCCAGGCGGTGTGGTTGAGCGCCACCCACATCACGGCCGCGCAGACAATCAGGTAAATGAACGAGACCGGCACGACCTCGAACAGCTTGCCCGCCGTGATGGCCAGGAACAGGTCCTTGTCCGGTCCGGCCGGGAAGGTGCCGCGCCCCTGGGTGGCGACATAGACGAGCCCCCGAACCATGGACAGCGTGCCCAGCGTGGTCACGAATGGACTGAGCTTGAGCTTGGCTATGGCCACGCCATTGAACAGCCCCACGGCCCCTGCAGCCAGGAGACCGGCCAAAAGGGAAATGAGCAGCGCACTCCCCGCGAAGGGGTAGAATTCGGCGCTGTTCAAACCATTCATGGTCAGCGACGTGATGGTCGCGGCCAGCGCAATGGTGGAGCCGACCGACAGGTCGATGCCGCCCGTGATGATCACCAGGGTCATGCCCAGGGTGGCGATGGCGATGAAGGAGAAGTTTCGCGTGATATTGGAGACATTGCCGCCGGTCATGAAATTGGGCGACAGAAAGCTCATCACCACGACCAGCAGGATCAGCGCCGCCAGCACATAGGCCGACTGGCTGGCCAGGAAGCCGCGCTGCCAGAAGCGGGTCCGGCCCACATTGGTAAAGCTCGAAGCATGGGCGTCGGACATCACGCAGCCTCCTTGGCGCCGGTAATCAGGGCCGTCACTTCCTCGGGCGAGGAGTCGGCAATGGCCTTGTCCGCCACCTTGGTGCCGCGACGCATGACGATCACCCGCTCGCAGACGGCAAACACGTCGGGCATGCGGTGGGAAATCAGGATCACGGCAATACCGGCTTCCTTGAGGCGGTGGATGAGGTTGAGCACCTCGGCCACCTGGCGCACCGAAATGGCGGCCGTCGGCTCGTCCATCAGGATCAGCCGCGCGTCCGAGAGGCGCGTGCGGGCAATGGCGACGGCCTGGCGCTGGCCGCCCGACATCTGCCGCACATAGTCGTCCGCGCGCGTCTCGGACTTGAGCTCGGCAAAAAGCTCGGCGGCCCGTGTATTCATCGCCGCATGCCTGAGGAAACGGAACGGCCCGACCTGGCGCTTGAGTTCGCGGCCCAAAAAGATGTTCTCGGCGGCAGTCAGATTGTCGGCCAGGGCGAGGTCTTGATAGACCGTCTCAATGCCCAGCCGGCGCGCCTCGCCGGGACTGTGGATATGGGCGTGATCACCGGCGAAATGCAACTGGCCCGCTGTGGGCTGGTAGATGCCCGATATGATCTTGACCAGCGTCGACTTGCCCGCGCCATTGTCTCCCATGAGCCCGACCACTTCGCCGGGCTGGATGGCGAAGCTGACATTGGACAGGGCACGGATGGCCCCGAATTCCTTGGTCACGCCACTAAGTTCCAGAAGTGCCAACATGTCCTCCCCTGTTGGCGGTTCTTGCCGAGGTACGTACCTTTTGAGAGAGGGGTCGGAGCGCGTGCAGGTGCGAAACCTTTGCCGATGCACCTGAGGGGCGTCGTCGTCTCGATCGTTCTCTGCGGTAGCGCTCGTCTCCTCCCAAAGACGACCGTTCCCTCCTCTATACCGGAGGGCGAATAATAATACAATAGTATTTTATGAAAGGCTTCCCGGGCCTCCTATCACGCTATGCGAGGGGATCGCCCCTGCAAAGGGTTTTTTCGTTGCCCGAATTTATCTGGCGGCCCGTGGCCAGGGCGATGCCGGCGCCGGGTCTCACCTGGGCACGACAAAACCCTGGCGCATCTGTGCTGCCTTTGACCGGCTGGTGCAGCCCTCCTGATGATCGTTGACCAGCCCCATGGCCTGCATGAAGGCAAAGACCGTGGTGGGGCCGACAAAACGCCAGCCACGCTTTTTGAGCGCCTTGGAGAGGGCCACGGACTCTGGCGATGTCGTCTGGCTTTGTGGCGGCGCCGGCTCCTTGGCTTCATAGCGCCAGACAAAAGCGGCCAGCGAACCGGCTTCGGCGATCAGTTCCTGCGCACGAGCGGCATTGTTGATCACGGCCTCGATCTTGCCGCGATGACGCACAATGCCCTTGTCCGCCAAAAGGCGCGCAACATCGTCTTGGTCAAAGGCTGCCACTGCCTCGATATCGAAACCGGCAAATCCGGCGCGGAAGGCCTCCCGCTTGTTCAGGATGGTGCGCCAGCTCAGCCCCGACTGAAACCCTTCCAGGCTCAGCTTCTCGAACAGGCGCGTATCATCGCTGACCGGAAAACCCCATTCATTGTCGTGATAGGGCACGAATTCGGGCGCCCCGCCGCACCAGCGGCAGCGCGGCAGGCCATCAGGCGCGGTAAACAGGCTCATGCATCCCCCAGGAGAAAATCCAGCCGCGCATCGGCGCGGGCCGGCGCAATCTCGATGATTTCGGGGGTCACCACGCCACCGCTGACAAAGGGATCCTCATCCACGCGCCGTGACAATGCGGCCCTGTCCAGTCCCCGCACCAGGATTGCGCCGCCGCCATCGGGCCTGAGGCTGCCCCAGAGCAGAAAATGCCCATCTTCCAGGCCCTGTTCGAGCCAGGCCTTGTGCCCGGCCAGCAGGTCACCCGCCCGCGCCGGATCGGCAGGCCGCAACAACACGATATGCATGGCTCTTTCTCCTTTCAGGGCGCAGCGCTATTGGCCTGCACCACATTGTCGATCCAGTCTTCCATCGCCGTCATTTCCCGCGCCACGAATTGGGCGTCGCGATAGGCTGTGGCGAGCACGGCCACGCCCTGACTGCGCATGAGCAGATGCAGGCCGAGCGCTTCGGCCTCCGCGCAGTCAAGCGCGCGAAACTGCTCGGCCAGCCAGCCGGCGAACAGGTCGAACAATCCCACGGACGCCGGGCGCGCTTCATGCGCCAGCTTGCTCAATTCGGTGGCCAGCGAACCAACAGGACAGCCATAGCGCATAATCTTGTCGCCATTGACCGCAAGAATGCGCACAAAGGCCGACAAGCGGCCGCGCGGGGTGGGGTTGTCGCACTCCCATTGCGCCAGCAGCGCCCGGGTACTCTGCATGCGCCGGGCAATGACGGCTTCCAGGATCTCGTCCTTGGTGCGGAAGTGATAATAAAAATTGCCCCGGGCAATCTTCACCGCTCCCGCAATATCGGCGAAGGATGTGTGCTCAAATCCGCCCTCGTAAAAAAGCCGGTCCGCCGTTCTGACGATTTCGGTTCGCGTCTCGGCCCCGCGCATCGCATTCGCCTTTCCTTTGCTCCGGCTCCCGCAGGCTCTGCCGGCCAGACGGATTTACCGCCCCCCTGACCAGATCAGACCGGATCGGCCCGACACCCAATCGGGTCGGTTCGACGACCACCCGTTCAGCGTTTCGAGGCATGTTTAGGACAGTTGACCTAAATGGTCAAGCCGCCGCAGCCGCGTGCCAACAGGCCATGCAGCATTGGTCAGTTGCAGAGCATTTGCCCGGTTGCTTATCGAAGGGGCTTGGACTAGTTTGCGCCCGTTCCATCGGGCTGATCCCGATTCCGGCCTGCACCCGTAGCTCAGCTGGATAGAGCGCTGCCCTCCGAAGGCAGAGGTCACAGGTTCGAATCCTGTCGGGTGCGCCATTTGATTTCAATGACTTATAGAGATTTTCCGGCCTGGACGGATTGATGGGTCTGCGGAAGCGTGGAGCCGTTCATTGTCATCCGAGGCATCACAACCAGTGACATCCTGTGCGCCCCCAGGCTGTCGTCTGGTGCCGTCGAACTCCAATCTCACCGCCGGCAGACAGGCCGCAGAATCTGTTGCAGTGACCAGTTGAACGCACCGCCCCAAAGCGGTCATTCATACCGCGTTCTCGACATCCCGAACGTTGCCGTTCCCGCCAAGACGATAGGGGCGCAAGGCGAAACGACTTGCCTGTCCCTGCCGTCCTGATGGCTGGGGCCGCGAATGGGGCACCCTTCTTTGCCGCGCAACCCCCGGGTCTCCGTTCACGATAGGGGACTTCCAGCGACGCCGACGACAGGTCATTTCCCGCAGGGCACCTGTTTACCGCGATCTGCCCTTTGAGCCTCTTGGGACGCAACGCCAATGTGGCGGCTTTGGGACATGCACTTGGTGCATTGCAGCCCCTGCAGCGGTTCGGTTGACCATATTTTGTACCCGGCCTCCACTTGCCGCGAGTTGCCCTGATCGGCGCCGGGAGAAACTGCCTTTGCCCAGAATTGCGTATCTCGTGCCCAATCTATCCGACCCTGCCGTAGCGCGGCGGCTGGCCATGTTCAGGCTAGGCGGAGCAGAAGTGGAGATCGCCGGGTTCCGACGTGCCGATAGCCCACAATCTGACCTGCCGCTGACCCGGACAATCGAGCTCGACGTCACCCATGACGCGCGCATGCTGCATCGGCTGGTGGCGACGTTGCGGGCTGCCCACTCGGTGCGCGGCTGGAGCCGGAACCTCCGTCGGCCCGATGTCATCGTGGCGCGTAATCTGGAAATGCTGGCCATAGCCAATCGCCTGCAGGCGCTATGGCCTGAGTCGACGCCGACGCTGGTCTATGAGTGCCTCGACATCCACAGGTTGATGCTGCGGCCCGACCAGGTCGGCAGCGCCATGCGGGGGGTCGAACAGCGGCTGATGGGCAGGGCCAGCCTCTTGATCACCAGTTCGCCCGCCTTTCTGCAGCATCATTTCGACGCCCAGGGTGCGCCGCCCGCCCTGCTGGTCGAGAACAAGGTATTTGCACCCGATCTCGAGGGTATCGGGTGCAATCCGGCCCTGCGGAGTGAAGGCAGGCCCTGGCGGATCGGTTGGTTCGGCGCCCTGCGCTGCACCAAATCGCTCGCCGCCCTCTCTGGCCTGGCTGCCGCCATGGCGGGGGCAGTGGAGGTAACGTTGCGTGGTCGACCGGCGCGGGCCGAGCTGGTAGACTTCGACCGGCGGATCGGCCAGGCGCCGCATCTCGGTTATGCCGGAACCTATCGCTATCCCGACGATCTGGCCGACATCTATTCGCAAGTCCATTTCACCTGGGCCATCGACTTTTTCGAAGAAGGACAGAACTCGGCCTGGCTGTTGCCCAACCGGCTCTATGAAGGCTGCCTCAACGGGGCCATCCCCGTCGTTCTGGCGGGCACCGAGACCGCTGCCTTTGTCGAGCGGCTGGGCGTTGGTATCGTCCTGCCCGATATTGAACCGAGCACCCTGATTGCTGCTTTCGGTGCGCTGACCCCGGAACGGGTCGCGGCGATGGCGCGGGCCGTGGCTGACCTCGACCCGGGGCTGTTCCGCTGCGGTGAACAGGAGTGCCGGACGCTGGTCCAACAGTTGGTCGGTGGGCACGATTCAGGCAGTGCCCTGGAGGCCGCAGCATGACCCCACCTGTTCTTATCGTTGTCCCCACGCTCAATGAAAGTACGCATATCGGGCCCCTGCTTGATGCGCTTCTGGTCGAGGCGGCGGAGCTCGACGCGCAGATCGTGGTCGCCGATGGAGGCAGCAGCGACGGGACGCAGGACATTGTCGCGGCAAAGGCAGAGGGGGAGCCGCGCATCGTCCTCATTCACAATCCGGGCCGCATCCAGTCGGCAGCCATCAACCTGGCCGTTGCGCAGTTCGGCGATGAAAAGGGCTATCTGATCCGGATTGATGCACATGGCACCTATCCGGCCGACTATTGCCGTCGCCTTGTCGACGAAGCCGAGGAACGCGGCGTCGGCAGCATCGTGGTGCCGATGACGACAGTAGGGCAGGTGACCTTCCAGCGGGCGGTGGCCACGGCGCAGAATTCTCCCATCGGCACTGGTGGATCGGCACATCGCACAGGCAAGGGGCCGGGACCGGTCGATCACGGGCACCACGCGTTGATGCGGGTTGATGCCTTTTGCGCCGTGGGCGGCTACGACGAGGCGTTCAGGTTCAATGAAGATGCCGAGCTCGACCACCGCCTGCGCCTCAGCGGCCACGACATCTGGCTCACAGACCGCACCGGTATGATCTACTTTCCCCGTGCGACCATGACCGGGCTGTTCAAGCAGTATTTCGGCTATGGAGGGGGTAGGGCGCGCAATATTCTCAAGCACCGCATGCGACCACGCCTGCGCCAGCTTGCGCCACTGGCGATCCTGCCAGTCGTGCTGCTGGCAGGCTTGTCGATCTGGCACTGGATTTTTCTCGTTCCCCTCACGCTATGGGGCTTGGGCTGCATTGGCCTCGGCATATTTGCGGCGCGTAAGTACTATCCTGAATATGGCATGCCCCTGCTGCTGTCGCCACTGGTGGGGTGGGCCGCCATGATCATGCATTTTGCCTGGTCGTCCGGGTTCTGGCTGCATGTGCTCGAACGCCCTTTTCGGCGCGCGGCGATGTGAGGCGGCATGGCACGGATCGATATCTGCATCTGCACGTTCCGCCGCGCCTTTCTGGCCGAAACGCTGGACTCGATCGCCCGGCTCGACCTCGACGGACACGACGTCCGCGTCATCATCGCGGATAATGATGCAGTGCCCTCCGCTGAGCCAATCGCCGAGGACTGGGCGCCTCGGCTGGGCTTTCCCCTTGTCTATGTGCATGCGCCGGCCGCCAATATCTGCATTGCCCGCAATGCCTGCCTGGATGCCGCGAAGGGTGATTTCATTGCCTTTGTCGATGACGACGAAACGGTCAGTCCAGGCTGGTTGAGCGCGCTGGTCAATCAAGCCGACCGAACTGGCTCTGACGTCGTATTGGGTCCGGTACGGGCCATCTATCGCGCCGATGCGCCGGCCTGGATGGTGCATGGCGACTTTCATTCCACACTTCCGGTCAGGGTCAATGGCACGATCAGGACCGGCTATACCTGCAACGTGCTGATCCGATGGGTTGCGCCGTTCCAGGCCCTGCGCTTCGACCCCAGCCTGGGCCGGACGGGGGGCGAGGATACCGACTTTTTCTATCGCCTGACCGCACAAGGCGGCAGGATCGACTATGCACCGGCCGCACTTGTGGAGGAGCCCGTGCCGGTGGAGCGGGCCAACATGGCTTGGCTGGTGCGGCGGCGCCTTCGATTTGGCCAGACCCATGGCATGCTCCTGCAACGCTCCCCCTTGCGCACTCTACCGCCGGTGCTTGCCAAGATCGCCTGGTGCTGTGTCATGGCCGGTTTCACCGCTTTTTCACCCGTCCTGCGGCGCCGCAACTGGCTGCGCGCCATGCTGCATGTCGGCGTTGCGGGCGGCATTCTCGGCGCGCGGCAGGCGGAACACTACGGCCAGCCGGCCTCGTCCTGATCCGGCCAATCGGCCCCAAAGGCAGACACAAACATGCTTGAAAAGAACGGTTTCCCTGAAACACTGGCGCCCCAGCCATCGGACCTCAAGACCATCGATCTTGATCACATCCTGTCGCTGGTGCGTCGCCAGGCAATGGTACTGGGGCTCTGCGTCGCCTTCACCCTGCTTCTGGCGGCCATCTATCTGATGCTGGCACCGCGCAGTTACGTCTCGGCCGGTCAGATCCTGATTGACCGCAACCTCGAACAGGTGACCGGTGAGGGCGCCGTGGCGCAAAGCAGCACCGACCTGGAGGCCCAGGTGCTCAACCAGGTCGAGATCCTGCGCTCCAGCCGCGTCGCCAAAAGCGTGGCGGAGGCCGAAAACCTGATGAGCGACCAGGAGTTTCTCAATCCCCCGCTCTCGTTTTCGCAGCGGGTGAAAAGCCTTGTGGGCATGGGACCGCCGCCGCGGCCCGAGGTGCTCGAGGCAAGCCTTGACGAGGTGGTCGGCATGCTGCGCTCCAATGTGCAGGTGGACCGCATGGGGCGCAGCTCAATCATCCGCGTGGGCTACGAAGCGGCGACCCCGGGACTGGCGCAGCGTATCGCCAGCGCCTATGCAGAGGCCCTGCTTCAGGATCAGCTCAATGCCGAACTTGAAGCCACCAGTGCGGCGGCAGACTGGCTGCAACAACGTCTCGCCGAAATTGGCGAGAGCCAACGCCAGGCGAGCCTGGCCATCGAGCAATATCGGCAGGAGACCGGGCTTTCGGTGGGGCAGGACCGAAACCTGATCAGCCAGCGGATCGAGACCCTGTCCAACCAATTGGCCGAGGCACAGGCCGAAACCGCCCGGCTGCGTGCGTTCTCGGCTCAATTGCAGTCCATCGTTGCGGCGGGACCCGAGGGGGCTGCGGACAATGTGGCGCTGTTGCGCGATGCCCAGGCCGATCCGGCTGAAATCGCCACGCTGCGCAATCAGATCGCCACGGTGGCCAGCCGCATGGCCGAGGTCGAAACGGCCTATGGGCCCGACCATCCGCAATTGGCAACGTTGCGGGCCGAAGACGCGGCCCTCGACAATCGCGTTTTCGCACTTCTGCGAAATCTCGACGCCCAATACCGGACCCAGCTTGCCATCGCTCGCGACCAGGAGGTGAGCTTGCGCGCCGACATCAACGCCGAAGGGCAAAGCGCCGGGGCCATCAGCCAGGAGCAGGTGCGCCTGAGCGAATTGCAGCAGCGCTCGGACGCGTTACGGGCTCTCTATAACAGCTATCTGGCACGCTATGAGGAAGCAGTGCAGCGCCAGAGTTTTCCAATCCCCTCGATCCGCATCGTGACCGATGCGCTGCTGCCCGATGATCCGGCGAGCCCGCGCATGCTGGTGATCATTGCCGCGGCGTTGATCGCGGGCGCCTTCATGGGCGCGATCCTGGGCATACTCAACGAAATGCGCGAACGCGGTTTCCGCACCGGGGCGCAGATTCGCCAGCATCTGGGCCTGCGTTTCCTGGGCTACCTGCCGCGCCTCCAGATCGACCAGTCAGGCAATGCAAAAGAGCAGCGCGGCAGCATCCGTGCTCTGGTTCGCGGGGCGCTGACCCTCCGCATCGGGCGGCGCTGGGGGGCGCCTTATGTGGAAACGCTCAAGTCCACCCGCCTGGCGGTGCAGCCGATCGCCGATCGGGGCACAGCGGTGATCGGCGTGCTATCGATGTTGCCAGGTGAAGGCAAATCGGTCTTCGCCATGTCACTGGCCGAGATGCTGACGGCCGTCGGCGCGCGCGTGCTTCTGATTGATGCCGACGTGGCCCGGCCCGGCCTGCCACAGCGCCTGATGCCGTCCCAGGCCGGGGATTGGCGCAAGGCCGCCGAGACGGAAAGCGAAACCGGGCTTGTCATGCTCTCGGCCAGCGCCCCGGAAGCCGGTGGCGGTGACCTGTCAGGTGTGGTGATGCAAAAGGTTCTGGCCGAGGCCAGGGGCCAGTTCGACTACGTCATTATCGACCTGCCGCCGCTTGGCCCGGTGATCGATGCGCTCTCGGTCCTGCCCTATACCGACACCAGCATCCTGGTGACCGAATGGGGACGGACGCCTCGCCGCCTGCTGCGCAGCATTCTCGAGCGCGAACCTGAAGTGGCCGATCACATCGCCGGTGTGGTTCTCAACAAGGTCGATCTCGGCGGCCTGCCAAAGTTCACAGATATCGGGGGGCTTGAGAGATTCGCCTATCGCGGCGAACACCAGGTTGCGGAAACGGCGCCCCAGTAAGGCGCCGCTTCCTTCTTATTCCGCGGCAATTCGAAAGCCGTCGATCAGGGCATTATGCAGGCCCAGCTTGGCCAGGGCAGCCAGGAAGTCGTCGCCGATATCGTCACGATCAAGCGCATAGGCCACATTGGCAGCCAGAAAACCGATCTTTGAGCCACAGTCAAAGCTCTGGCCCTCATATTTCACGCCGGCAAAGGGCTGGCTGCCCATCAGCGTCAACATGGCATCGGTAAGCTGGATTTCGCCGCCGGCGCCGCGAGGCTGGTCGGCGAGAAGGTCAAAAATCTCAGGCTGCAGGATATAGCGGCCGGAGATGATCAGGTTTGACGGTGCGTTTTCTGGTTGCGGCTTTTCCACCATGCAGGTGATCCGGAAGCCATGATCGCTGCCGGCGCCGCGGCCCACCACGCCATAGGCGGAGACGTCATCATGGGGCACTTCCTCGACGGCGACGACATTGCCGCCGGTCTCTTCATAGGTCTCCATCATCTGTTTGAGCACGCCGCGCTTGGATTTGAAAAGCATGTCCGGAAGGAGCAGGGCGAAGGGTTCGTTCCCCACGATGTCGCGCGCACACCACACAGCGTGTCCGAGGCCCAGCGGTTCCTGCTGGCGGGTGAAGCTTGTGCGGCCCGCCGAAGGCAGATCTCGCTGCAGATCGGCCAGGGCCGTGGTCTTGCCCCTGACCTCCAGGGTCTTTTCCAGTTCAAATTGGCGATCGAAATGGTCTTCGATGACGCCCTTGTTGCGGCCAGTAACGAAGACGAAGTGGGTGATTCCTGCCTCGCGGGCTTCGTCGACCGCATATTGGATCAGCGGGCGATCGACAACGGTCAGCATCTCCTTGGGCATGGCCTTGGTGGCCGGCAGGAATCTGGTGCCCAGTCCGGCGACAGGAAAGACCGCAGTCTTGACGCGTTTAACCATGGGTTTCTCCTTGGTTGATGGTATAGACCGGGCAAGTGGACCATGCGGGTTCAAGTCGATCCACCGTAAACTGGATCGGAAAGTGCATAGCTCGACTGCAGAAATGCCGGTGATTCACTTTGGGCGAACTTGCTGGCCGAGGTCACGATTTGGCCACATGCGGGGCCGGGTCTTTTTTGTCTCGCGGGGGCCAGAGATCAGGCCAGGTCAGTAATACTGAAAGCCATGCGGGTCGATCCAAGTAAAACGGAGAGGCGGGCTGCCGCCCGGCGTAGACGCTCCAACGCACTCGTGATGACTGGCTGAACCTTTATGGGCCGCATAAGGGTTGTGTTTATCCGGCAATGGTAGTGACATAGCTGGCGGCCGCGTCGTGGCGGCCAAATTGCAGCTGCAAGAGCAAGGCCACCAAGTGGCCGCAGGGAGGTTTCGTGGAGGGCGAAGGGCCAAAAGATGGCCAGACCCGCAAAGCGCCGGTGGCAGCGCCGCCGTCCGCGGGCGAACGCATGCCCTTTGCCTGGCCCTGGGGCCTGGTGGCGCTCGGCTTCATGGCGCTGGCCTGGGTCGGCATTTATCTGCTGTGGAACGGCATCGCCTTTGTCCTAGGCCTTTAGAGACATCTGGCGTGCTGCTTTTGCGAAGGACTTGGTTGCCCTGCCTTCAGGCCGGTTCAACTTCAGCTGAACACTATTGGCCGACACCGGGCCCGTCCGTCTACTCAAGCCACTGATTTGCAATGTTTTCAGTCTCCCAGTTTGGGGAGATTTTGTGACGCTGGTCCGCATGACTGCCATGCACGATAAGCGTTGATATGCATTTGGTCGCATGTTTGCCTCCTCACATGTCGTCGCATGCAGCGCGTATCGCGGAATGGCGGCAGTTTCGTTGCGGCGCCCACGGACAGAAGGTCCCGCGTCCATCCTGACGATTGAGAAACCCGGTCTCGCGGGGCGTGCGGCGCCGCGAACCCTTCCGCATGTCTTGCCAAGGCGGACGTCACCCGTCTTCGCTCAAGGCCAACTTCAGGCGAGAGGATGTCATGTCGATCACCAATGCCGATCTCGGATCGTCCACGCGAATCAAGGCGGGCCCACCCGCCGGCACCAGAGTTAAGCGCTCCTTCGATGTCTGCGTTGCCTGCGCCATGCTGGTCTTTGCCCTGCCGGCAATGTTCTTCATTGCGCTCATCATGTTCTCCACCGACCGTGGCCCCATTCTGTTTGCCCATGAGCGGATAGGCCTTAACGGCAGGCGGTTCCGATGCCTCAAATTCCGCTCGATGATTGTCAATTCCCAGGAGGCGCTGCAGCGGTACCTTGCCCAAAACCCGCAGGCGCGAGCAGAGTGGGAAGCATCGCAGAAACTGACGAATGATCCCCGCATTACGCCGTTGGGCCGGTTCCTGCGCGTCACCAGCCTGGATGAACTGCCCCAACTGATCAATGTCATCCGCGGCGATATGAGCCTGGTCGGCCCACGGCCGATCGTGGAGGCTGAAATGGTCCGCTACTCGGACCGGATCGACCACTATGCTGCTGTGCGGCCCGGCATTACCGGCCTCTGGCAGGTCAGCGGTCGCAGCGATGTTGACTATGACCAGCGGGTACAACTCGATTGCCGCTATGTCCGCGAATGGTCCTTCATCGGCGACGTGGTCATCCTGCTCAAGACCGTCAAGGTCGTCGCCCTTCGCACAGGCAGCCGATAGGAGACTTGCCCATGCCTATCCTTTCCCTGCGCCCCCGCGCTTTTCGCACCCGCAATCCCGGCCGGGACGAAGAAACCGATACCGCCCGGATCGAAACGGTCCGCAATGCCATCGCCATGGCCCTGGCTGATGCCCGCCGCGAGAGAGATGGTCTGATGCAGCGCATGGACACCTATTACGCCCAGGCCGCGAGCATGCTCGATTCGGCTGCCGACTACCGCCATCGCAGCACGTCCGAGGAAACCGCCATTCGCTCGGCGGAAAAGAACGCCACAAATGCCCGGCGGCGTCTGGAACAGCTCGACGCACAGATCGCCAAGTTCGGCGCCATGATCGATGCGCTCGACCAGAAGGAGACCCCTGGCGGTAGAGCGCCGACTGGCAATGCGAGCGTGGCCTGAGGGCGCTCTGACCATGTCCGGGCCCATTGAGGCGACCAGCGGCCGACCGCGCGTTTCGGTCGTGATGGCCAATTACCAGGCCGGTGACAGGATTGTGCCGGCCCTGCGCTCGGTCCTTGGCCAGACCATGGCCGATCTCGAAATCATCGTCAGCGATGATGGATCACGCGATCACAGTCTCGACCTTGTCCGCCGGTTGATGGCAGACGATCCCCGTATCCTCCTGGTTGAAGGCGACAATGGAGGCCCCGCGGCCTGCCGCAACCGCGCACTCGAGCGCGTGCGAGGAGATTGGGTGGCCATTGTGGACGCCGACGACATCGTCCATCCCGAGCGTCTGGAACGCCTGTTGGCCGCAGCAGATCAATTCGGCGCCGATATCATCGCGGATGATCTCCTGCTGTTCTTCGAGGATGGCACAGCGCCAAGACTGATGCTGGAGGACGCCGTGGCAGGCAGCTTTGCCGTGACCGCCGAGCGTTGGGTGCTCGCCGGCGTGGATGGAACGCCCGCTCTCGGCTACCTCAAGCCGCTGATCCGTGCCGACCGGTTGGGGACCACGCGCTATGATGAAAGCCTGCGTATCGGCGAGGATTACGACCTGGTGCTGCGTCTCCTGCTGGCTGGCGCGGTCATGCGGGTCGTGCCCGAGCCATTCTATCTCTATCGCCGACACTCGGCGTCCATTTCCCACCGTCTGGCGCCGGCCGACATGTCGGCCATGCTGGAACAGCAACGCGCATTGACGGCGCGGGCCGGTGTGTTGGCGCCGGGACTTGCCCGTGCCTTCGCGCGCCGCGCAGCACAGCTGGAGAAAGGCCTGGCATACGAGCATCTTGTGGCCAGTATCAACGCACGGCGGCTGTTCGACGCCATGGGGGGCCTGTTGCAGCACCCCGGTCAGATTGCCCGGCTGTGGACGTCCCTGAACGAAAAGTGGGCGCGCCGCCGGCCGCCCGCCGCGGGCGGATTATCCCCCCTCCTGATGCTTGGCGGCGCCCGGAAAATGGATGGGAGCGAGGCTGTTCCGCCCTATCTGTCGACCGAGGATTCCGATTGGACCTCGGCAAAGTTTCGTCATGTCTGGCGCGACCTTGCTGCACGCCGGGGTGTCGGCGCCGTGCGCTGCCTGCCGCTCGACCGTGCCGGGCTCTATGCGGCTGGCTTCATTCCCGAGGCCGAGGTGGCGCCTCTGGTTCCGCCGGAGGGGACCGTATGACAGCCAATCCGCCGCGTCTGACGCTCAATCTGGCCAGCATTCTCACCTTCGGCGCTTTTGCGGCGCTGGTGCTCAATGCCATGTTCGGCCCACTGGCCGCCCTGACCTTTCTCGGCTGTGCGGGCCTGCTCATGATGAGCAATGTCCCGCAGAGCATGGTTTCAGTGCAGCGTTGGTGGTTCGTGTTATTGCTGCCGGCCTTCTGTATCCTCAGCGCTCTTTGGTCGCTGTATCCGGCCAATTCCATCCGCTACGGGGCCCAACTGGCCTTTACCCTGGTCTTTGCCATCGTCATGACCGGCCGGGTGTCTACCGTCTCGCTGATGCGCCTGATGTTCTTCGTCTATGGGATCGGCGTTCTCGCCAGCATCGGCTTCGGGCGCACCGGAACGGGTGGCGCCTGGCTCGGTGTCTTTGGCAGCAAGAATGCCTTTGCGGCGCATCTCGCCGTCTTCATGCTGGTGGCCCTGGCCGTCGCCTGCGACCGCGCCTCACCATTGCTGCTCCGCCTTCTGGGTTTGGCAGGTGTTCTCGTTTCCGGGCCATTGCTCGTGCTGGCCCAGTCGGCGGGTGCAATTCTCATGGTCGCCCCCTGCCTGGCCATCATTCTGCTGGTGCTGCTGGTGGCGCGCCTGACAGCGGGGCAAAAGCTGTTCGTCGCGGTCGCGCTCATCCTGGCATTGCTGGCGCTAGGCCTTGTCGTGGCTGTGGCAGGCGATGCTCTGCTCGCCGAGGTGCTCGAAGGCTCGGGCAAGGATGCCACCCTCACCGGGCGCACCGATCTCTGGGCCACGGGTCTCAGCTTCATCGCCGAACGGCCGCTCCTGGGGTTGGGCTACCGGTCCTTCTGGGTCGCCGGCTTTGCCCCGGCCGAAGAATTGTGGGCCATGTTCGACGTGCCCTCGGGCGCCGGTTTCAACTTTCACAACACCTACATCTCCAACGCGGTCGAAATCGGGTTGATTGGTCTCGGGCTGCAGGTCGCCATCATCTATGGCGGCGCGGCGCTGATGGCTGCCTATGCCCTGGCGCGGCCCAATGCGCCCAATGCCATGCTGCTGGCCCTGCAGGCCCTGATGGTGTTGCGCAGCTTCATCGAAGTCGAAGTGTTCTTCGAATTTTCCATCCGCTCCATCATGGGCGTTGCCACGCTCATCTACGCCATCCAGGGCCTCATGGCCCTGCGACAGCAGCGTCCCAGGTTGGCGCTGCCCCATCCCGGAGGACTTTTGCGCCATGTCGGACTTCCAGGCCGGTCTCGTCCATATCCGCACGCCAACCTATAAGCGCCCGGCGACGCTGAGGCGCGCGCTGCAATCGATGATCGACCAAAGCTGGCCGCATTGGGTCTGCGATGTCTTTGATGACGATCCGGATCAGGCCGGGCGTGCGGTAGTAGCTGCGTTCAATGATCCGCGCATCCATTACAGGGCCAATCGGCCACAGCTTTTTGCCTCGCGCAATATCGATCAGTGCTTTGCCGCCGACAATCCGCACAACGCCGAGTATTTCTGCGTGGTGGAGGACGACAATTTCCTTCTCCCCGATTTCTGTGCGGCCAATATCACGCTGATGGACCAGCAGAAGGTCGAGATCGTCCTGCGCAACCAGTTGATCGAGCATGCCGCCGGCACCGACAACGCCTTCGTCGGCGATGTGGGGGTACTCGACGATCTTTTCACCGAGGGACTTTTCGAGGCGGATGACTTTCGCCTCGCCCTGCTGGCCGGAATCGGCGTCTCCAATGGTGGGCTCTTTTGGTCGGCACGGGCCGTTTCCCCGCTCGAAATCCAATATGGTTGCACGGCCACATTGCAGGAATATCTGCGCACCTATTCGATCATCGAGCCGGTCTATGTCGCCATGGAGCCGCTGGCCGTCTGGGCCGAAAATGCCGAACAGACCACGCGCAATGCCGAATTGTCCTCGGGCTATCTGCGGCGGGAACTTGATCTCAAGCGCTCAGTCCAGGCATTGCGGCGGCGGGTCTGGGCCGAGGCCAGTCCGGCCCGGCGCGCCCGCTTCATGACCGATCCACGCTTTGCCACGCCCCCGGCGGGTCGGGCCATTCACGTGGGCAAGGCGCTGATCGGCGAGAGGTTGACCGGGCATGTGTCGGCAGTGGTGGCCCTCAAGCTGCGCGCCCGAGGCCTCATGATCCGCATGCTGGGCCGGGTGACGCCGGAATTCGAGCGCTTCGTTTCAGCTCGCGGCGGTACCGGTTCTGCCATGGAGAGCCGATGACGCTGCTTGCCGACAAGGCCGATTCCCGGCTCGATCATCTGCGCGCCGGGCGCGCTTCGGCGGCGATCAAGGGAACATTCTGGTCGCTGGTCAGTTCGTTCGCCCCGGCAGCACTGGGTTTCCTGGTTTTCCTGGCCACCTCGCGCGTGCTGTCGCCTGCCGAATTCGGTATTGTCGCCTTTGCCGCCAGCATTGCCACGATCGGCCTGGCGGTCGCGCCCGCCGGCTTCCGCGAGGCGCTGATCCAGCGCCAGCAGATTGCGCCTCGGCATCTCGACACCGTGTTCTGGCTCTGCACAGGCGCGGCAGCGGTGATTTATGCCTCGCTTTGCCTCGCCGCGCCCTTCATTGCCGGCTGGTCGGGAGAGGAGCTGCTGGTCGCTTTGATCCCGGTCATCGCTGCACGGGTGCTGTTTGACATGGCTGCGGCGGTGCCCAATGCGCTACTGGTCCGCACCATGTCTTTCCGTATGCTGGCACTGCGCACCGGCCTTGCCTCGCTGGTGGCTGCGGGCGTCTGCCTGACGCTGCTCTCGTTCGGCTTCGGGGTCTGGGCTCTGGCCGCTTCGCAGGTGGCTGGTTCGGTAGCGACCTTTGTCGGGGCAATGCTGGCGGCACGATGGCGCCCGGGCCTCAGGTTCGATGCGCGCGCCCTAAGCGAACTTCGGGCCTTTGGCCTGTTTTCCACGGGCAATCACCTGATTACCACGATCAGCCTCGATCAATTGCTGATCGGGGCCCTGCTGGGCCCGGCCTGGCTGGGACTTTATGGCTTTGCCCGCCGCATCTTCCAGATCCTCACCGACCTGCTCTCGGGGGCGCTGAACCTGGTATCCTATGCGCTCTTGTCCTCGTTGCAGCACGAGCCGGTCAAACTGCGCAGGGCCTATCTGCTGGGCAGCTTCGCCGCCTCGATCGTGGCCTTCCCCGTATTTGCCGGCCTGGCCCTGGTGGCAAGCGATCTCATTCCCCTGGTCTTCGGCGATCACTGGGTGGGTGCAGTTCCGGTGGTGCAGGCCTTCTGTGTCCTTGGGGTTCTTACCGCCATCGGCATACTGCAATCCTCGCTGATCCGCAGCCAGGGCCAGGCGGACCTGTGGTTCTATTACCTGCTGGGCAAGCAGGCGGTGACCGTTCTCTATGTCTTCCTCTTTGCTGGCTGGGGGCTGGTGCCGTTGACCATCTCGCTGGTCATCCTCAACCTCGTGGTCTGGCTGCCAACGGTCCATATGGTGGTGCGGCTCATCGACATGCCGGTTCTGGCATATCTGGGCAGTTTCGCGCTGCCGCTCTTTGCCACGGCGCTGATGTGGGTAAGCGGCACGCTGGTGCAACAATCGCTGACCGATGCCGACCCCCTGTTGCGGCTCTGCGCAACAATCGGCGCCGCAGCTCTGAGCTACGGCGCCGTGATCCTGCTGTTGGGCTTTGACAAGCTGGAGAGCCTGGTCGGTTTCGTCAGACGCCGGGGTTAGCTGACGGCCTGACGGCTGCGCACGAAGGCATCGACAGCGTCGCGGGCGCGCTCGGTCACCTCCATGATCTTGCTGTCCGCGCTCAGCTGCGGCTCCAGACGCGCCATGCGCCCCAGATGATCAGCCGCCATCGCCGTCAGGACACGATTGGGCAGGGCCGCCAGTGGGGACGCGCTGAAACGGCCAACCTTGCCCAGGGCGCCCCCCCGGCCGGTGCGGCCGATATAGTACTCGAGCACGCTGGTCGGTTTGAGCACATTGAGCCGCACATCAAGGTCAAGCGCGCCAGCCCAGTCGAGCCATTTCTTGTGATGGCCGCCATAGATGGGCCGTGCGCCAATCCAGGGGGTCCGAAGGGCATCGGCTACTATGGCGCCATGCATGGCCTCGGTGATGAGCAGGCGCGCACCGCGAATCTGGCTGAGGACGGTTTCAACCGGGGCGGTCGCATCGATCAGGGTCATGCCGGCCTGGCGGCAGGCCTCGGCCCAGTCGCCCCGCTCAAGGCTTTCATAGTGCGGCATGAAGGCAATATCGACGCTATGGTCAGGCGCCGGCAGGTCCATGGCGCGCAGGAGGATTGCGCTGTCGCAGACCGAAAGGCCAGGGTCGACCTTGAGGGTCCGGGCCGTGTTGGGGCCACGCAGGAAGCGGATATCCCAGGTGCCGTCATGCACATCAGGCAGGCCCATGTAACCGGCATAGCCCGATCCCATGACGAACTTGCGTGCCTTGGGCGGCAGGTGGTTCCCGATGATCGAACCGATGCCGACGAAAAGCTCGCTCTCATCCTCATCGAGAAAGCCTTCGGGCAGCAGCGCAGGCCAGACATGGAGGTTCAGCTCGTCCCCGAAATTGGGCACCTTGCCGCGAAAGAAGACCAGTTTCATGGCGTGTCCTTGTTGTCCTAGCAGAGGATGGATTGGGCGAAGGCGCAGTCCGCGCCCAAGGGCGTGAAGGCGACCCAGTCGACTTCCATGGCAATGGGCGCAGCAACCGGTGTGAATTCTCCCATCCACTCGGTCAGCGTGTCGCTGCCCCAAAGGCTGAAAAAGATTCGCTGGTCGTGGCTGGGAATGGTCGCGGGGTCGGTCATCGTGCGCACCAGTTCACCGTCGATATAGTAGCTGAGCCGATCGGGCTCCCAGGTGAAGGCGAAGGTGATGAAATCGCTGTCGGCGGGATGGGGCAGGGCATGGGACTGACCACTGCCGATTTCCCCGTCGCCGCTGATGCCATTGACGAAAGTTGTGGTGTCGACAGAGCCCGTGTCGCGGAGCAGGATCTCGAAGTCGATCTCGTCATGCGGCTGGCCCTGCTGGGCGCCGATATAGGTGAAGAAAGCCGCATTGAGGCCTGAGCCGGACGGGGTCTTGAGACGGGCCTCGTAGGTGCCGAAGCCAAATGCTGTCCGCGTCTGGATTTCGCCACAGCGATAGTCCCGATCACCCTTGGGTTGAGGCGCAAAGCCCAAATGGAGGTCGCCGTCCACGGCCACGACCTGGTCGGCAGACCAGGTGCAGTTCTGGTGCGCGCCATTGCTCCAGCCATCGGACACATACCAGCGCGCCTGGTCCAAGTGGTCGAAATCGTCGAAGAACGCGGTCTGCTGCGCAGCACCCGGCGCTATGGATAGCATTGTGAGCAGGCCGGTCAGGGCGAAGCCAAGCGTGTGCGTCATCGCTGGTCTTCAGTGTTGGTCAAGTGCAGCCGGGCAGTCACGACATCACCAGCTTCAAGAGCTGTAGTGGGCTCGGCGGCAATTTGTTCGGCACCACGCAGGATTGTGTAGCTATAGGTCGGCGAAGTGTCGCCCGGCATGGCCGCGCCGGTATGGAGTGCCGCCTCCTGCACCAGGCCGCGCTGGGTGGCGATCTTGAGCGCGAGGGCGCTGATCTCCCCATCCACCGTCTGGCGCTCCAGAGACAGGTCGGTGATGCGCTGGTCGGCGAGGCGGGTCTGTTCGCGTGAGGCAGCGGCAATGTCCTGCTGCGCCTGCAATCGCGCTGTCTGTGTGTCGAGCAGCCGGGCTTCGAGGTCGGCGACCGAGGCCTGCATCGAGGCCACTCTTGAGGCAACCGCGAGGCCGTCATCGGACAGGGCGGTGATCTTGTCCAACTGCTCGCGAGCAGAAACCAACTGGGCTTCGGTACTGCTCAGTTTCTGGCCAAAAGCCCCGATCTGAGTGTTGAGCAGGGCGATCTGGTCGCTGAGTGAACTCGACTGCGCCTCGGCCTGCCGCTGCTGCGCCTCAAGGATCGCCGTTTCTGCTGTCAGGAGGCGTTCGAGGTCTGGATCGCCCTCGAGTTCGGGCGGAATCGCGATTTCACCATTGCCAGCCAGTTGCGCATCCAGCCGGGCGCGGCGGATCAGTTGGCGGGCATAGTCCTCTTCCAGAACTTCCAGCGCACCGGTCGTGGTCAACATTTCGCGTTCGGGCCGGGCAATTGCCTCTGCGCTGCGGCGTTCGCCACCGGCCAGTGCGAGGGCCTTGATCACGGTCAGATTGGGCGCAAAGGCATATTCACCCGGAGCCGCCACATCGCCCGAGACATAGATGGGCCCATATTCGGACACTTCGACGGTCACCGTCGGCGTGGTGGTGAGGCCCAGGCTTTGCCGCAGGCCGGCTCCCAGCTCGGCAGCCAGTTCGGCACTGGTCCGTCCCGCGCCGAGCGTGGCGCCAACCGTGGGGAAATTGACATTACCGTCAGCGCCCACCACATAGTCGCCGCCCAGCTCGGCCCATTCTTCAAAGGCCGACTCAGTGGCCTTCCACTGCACCACCCTTACGGTGATCGTGTCGGATATGCCCAGGCGGTAGGCTTCGGCCGCCTGCAGCGTGGGAGCAAAAGAGGCAAAACTGAACAGTAGCGAGAGGGCCGTCGAACGGACCAGGTCCGGGGCAAGGCGCATACACCCCTCCTTGGTTGTGGCATGCTCCGAGGATGGTCGGGGTCGATCTTGCCCGCAATGGGGCAACGCGCCGTCCGGTCACCACCAAGGCGACTAGAGAATGTAACTAACCCATTGAATATATTTGATTTTCAGCGGCACGCGAAGGCTTGCCGATGTGGTCAGGCCTGTTATGCGCTCAGTGGCCGGCTTCAGGCTTCGTGGCGGGCGCGACCACGTCGGCGCCGCGCCGACAATCCTGCCGGAGCGTAGCCCAGTTTTACCATTCGGCGCTTCTGTATGGGGGTAAGCGCGGCCCAGACCGTGGCCCGATCGGCGTCAGGCAGGGCGCCATACTCGTCCTGATGGGCAATACTGCGTGTCGAAATTTCAAAAATGCGCACATCCACCGGCTTGTCCAGTGCGCCAAGCGTACGAAAGAGGGTGGCAGCGCGCTGCGGAGACAGTTGCAGGTTGCGATCGAAATAGACCAGAACTTCTTCAAGCGCGGTATCAATGACGCGCTGTTGGATGGCCTTTATGATCTCGTGGCAGGTCTGTTGTTTACGTCGAGCAGTCAGGCCATGAATCTGGATGCGGGCCGAGCGAATGTCGAGCCTTGCGCCTTCCAGTTCCCCGCCGACGGGGTAGCGTCCCACACAGCGCTGACAGATCCAGGTGCGCTCGTCGCCGCGGGCCACTTCATATGTCAGGCGCTGTTCACCCTGGCCGCAGAACCCGCAGCTGCTCCCAAGTCGGACATCGTCCAAAATATCCCAGGTATATGACCAGCCCTTGGGGTCCCCGACGCGTTCTGAGAGCTTGTAGCGCGGTTTAGTCATGGGCATATGGGCGGAGCTCCCAGTCAGGTCCGGTGATCATCAAGACGTCAAATAGCGCATGAATCGGGGCAGGCTGGTGACATGGTAGCCGTCGAAATTGATCGAAAATGAGGAAACTTGGTGTCTGGCGGCAACGGCCAGACAGGTTTGCCGCCACAATTTCTGCCCGCCAATTCTCGCCCAAACCTGGTGCGTTCAGTTCCGATCTGTCGCGGCGCTCGCACGCTCCGGCACGATCTTTCAGAAGAGGCCGTCTCTTGCCTCGCCGGTTCGCGGGATCATGCGGCGTCCAGGTCGCCCGCATGTCAGCAGGCCAGGCCAGAACGAACACCTGGTTGGCGTTGCCGACATCGTTGGTGGGATTCATGTGCGGGTCCGATAGGCGGTGCCGCTCCAAGGTCCTGCACAGGGACGACATCCTTGTCGAGATTGTGGAGCAATTGGAACCAGGGAACCTCACTTGCCGCCCTATATCGAGGGCTAGGAGTGATCGTCGGCGTGCGCCACGCCAATACCGCGCCAGCTGATTTCGGCAATGGCGGCCGCGATGGGGGGGACTTCGGATTTCCAGACGCGCGACAAGACGGACTACTCCCAAAGGCCCGTTCACCTTGTCAGCGGTGCATTGCCGGTCCATCAAATGGATCGCTACAATTTTGTCAGTGTTTGCAGGTGATCGTTCAACGCCCCCTGCGAGGGTGGCGCGGGGCAGTTGGCGGCCCAGTTTCTGCTGGCGAAATTTTTGGTTCGGCAACGCAGCATCCGAGCGATGACGGCGAGATCGCTTGGATTCTCGATCGCCGCCCCCGAGTTGCTGCCGACCTCCGCGCGAACGGCCGGCTGTGAAGCTCGGCCCCCCGGGCTTCTACCCTATCACTGACTTCAGCGGCGTGGGCCTGCGGGAAGAAGGTTTCATCTTCTCGCGCAGCGGCCCGCCCGTGCCGCCCGACCGGTACTTCAGGAGCCGCGACGCGGGCATCGCGTTGCCACATCCTTCGCCTTGGTGCGAATGATCGCGTTCATGCATGGATTGGCAAGACCTTCGGGCGATCAACGTGTGGGCAGGTCCTGCAGGAAATCCTTGTTGCGGCAATAGTCTGGTGCGGAGACCAGGTGACTTTCCGTTGCCAATAGCTTGGCGCAGGTCTGGGCCTGGCTGCACAGCAGGCATCTGCTCACTGCCCCGCGCAGTTCCTGCGCGGCGCCGATGCTGCCTGGCTTATGCACTGATAGATCGCGGTCCATGGCCGTGGCCATCTCGAACATGCGGTCCATCCGGGCGAACATGGCATTCATGACTGTCATAGTTTTATTTCCTCCACTCTAAAGCGCAATAATGACACGGCGCAGGCCAGACACTTTGATCCAGAGCAAAGCGCCGCCTGCCAGGTGGTCGTTCGGATCCCGGTCACTGCTGGCATTCGTGCGTCAACTCCAAGACCAAGAGATGCTCCTGCCTCGCCGACGCTTTCGTGAGCATCCGGGAATGGTGATCAGGTAATGCAGAAGGGACTGCCGGGCGCGCTAAGCAGGAAGGCTGTGACGCCAGCACCAACAAGAACGCCACCTGCCAGGCGTCGTCCGGCAAAAGTTGACCGGTTCGCGGCTCGGTGCTGCGTGAGTGCGCTGATCGTCACCGGAATTGAGGTAACCGCCCCAAACACCAGCATCATGAGAACGCTTTGCTCGATGGTGCCGAGCAACATTGCGTTGAGGATGGCAAGATAGACCAGGGGGCAGGGCGTTAGCCCCCAGATCATGCCCGCGACCAAGTCCAGCTCCGGGCCCGACTGTGACAAGGCCATGCGCATTTGGGCCAGTCGGCTTGCCAGTGGCGCAAATGCCCGGTCCACTCCAGCGATGGATGGCATCAGCCCCGCTGTCGCCAGTCCCATCCAGACCACGATCGTAGCGGCAGCCCACTGCATTACCATATGGGCGCCGCCGAATTCGAGCATCCGGTAAGCGCCTGCTCCGAAGATGCCAAAGATCAGTCCCAGAAGCGCATAAGAGAATACGCGCCCGACCTGCATTGTCGCCAGTCGCTGCCAGGCTGGGCGTCGGACCTCGGGAGAGCCGGAGGTGAAAAGCAACGCGCAGCCGATGACGCCACACATGCCGGCACAGTGCAGGCTTGCCCCGACCCCGAGGGCAGCGCCCCAGACCAGCGCGTCAAGCACCAATCTTACCTCGAGGTGGCTTGCGACCCTCGCCTGTGGGGATAACAGCCCCATTCAGGTCCTTCGCCGCTGGAGCGCCTGACCGGTCGGGCGTGCGGTAGAGGGCCAAAATCTGACAAAAGCCCAATGCGGTGTCTGGTGGCACAGTACCGAACCGAGTGACCGGCGCTGCCTTTGTCTGCTTCATCGTGCTCACTCCGTCTTGCCGACCATCACCTTGGCAGGACGAACGGTTGGTACTTTGATCTGAATCAAAGTCGTGAGCCGCCCCCACGCATACTTAGCGGAAAGAGCAGGTATGGGCCCGTTGGCGTGGGGGACGATGTGAACAAGGGTTGGATCATTGGTCTTGGGGGCGGCACGATGCTTGCGGCCCTGCTATCAGGGCTCGCCGTAGACGCGCCGTTTCGCCTGCATATGGGCATATTGACCCTGGTGCTGGGCCTGGCGACGCTGGTGGCGATACGCCTGCCCGAGCGGGTGGCCAGTCCGGCGGGCGAGTTGACCTATATGGATGGGCCGGTCCGGATCGGTTCGCTCCTCACGGTCTTCTGGGGCGTGGTCGGCTTCCTCGTCGGCGTCGTGGTTGCCGCGCAACTGGCCTTCCCGGACTTCAACTTTGGACCCTGGTTCACCTTCAGCCGGATGCGGCCGCTGCATACGTCTGCGGTCGTCTTCGCGTTCGGCGGCACGGCGCTGCTGACGACCAGTTTCTATGTCGTGCAACGGACCAGCCGGGCGCGCCTCTTCGGCGGTGATCTCGCCTGGTTCGTCTTCTGGGGCTACCAGCTCTTCATCCTGCTTGCCGCGACCGGCTACCTCCTGGGGATCACCCAGGGCCGCGAATATGCCGAACCCGAATGGTATGTCGACCTGTGGCTGACCATTGTGTGGGTCGCCTATCTCATCCTGTTCCTGGGCACGCTGCTCAAGCGCAAGGAACCCCACATCTACGTCGCGAACTGGTTCTACCTGGCCTTCATCGTCACGGTGGCCATGCTGCATGTGGTCAACAACCTTGCCGTGCCGGTCTCTGTCTTCGGCTCGCGCAGCTATTCGCTGTTCTCCGGCGTCCAGGATGCGCTGACGCAATGGTGGTACGGCCACAACGCCGTGGGCTTCTTCCTCACAGCCGGGTTCCTGGGCATGATGTACTACTACATGCCCAAGCAGGCCGAGCGCCCGGTCTATTCCTACCGGCTCTCGATCATCCACTTCTGGTCGCTGATCTTCCTCTACATCTGGGCCGGTCCGCACCACCTGCACTATACCGCCCTGCCGGATTGGGCACAGACGCTGGGCATGGTGTTCTCGGTCATGCTGTGGATGCCCAGTTGGGGTGGCATGATCAACGGGCTGATGACCCTGCGCGGCGCCTGGGACAAGCTGCGCACCGACCCGATCATCCGCATGATGGTCATCGCCGTCGCCTTCTACGGCATGTCGACCTTCGAGGGGCCGGTCATGTCGATCAAGTCGGTCAACGGGCTCAGCCATTATACCGACTGGACTATCGGCCACGTGCATTCGGGCGCCCTGGGGTGGGTCGGCATGATCTCGTTCGGCGCCGTCTACTTCATGGTACCGCGCCTGTGGGGACGCGAGCGGCTCTATTCGCTGCGCATGGTCAACTGGCACTTCTGGCTCGCGACCCTGGGCATCGTGGTCTACGCCGCCTCCATGTGGGTCGCTGGCATCATGCAGGGCCTGATGTGGCGCGAATACGATAGCCAGGGCTTTCTGGTCTATTCCTTCGCCGAGACCGTGGCGGCCATGCATCCCTACTATGTCATGCGCCTTGGTGGGGGCCTCCTTTACCTGACCGGTGGCCTGGTCATGGCCTTCAACATCTGGATGACGGTTGTCGGCCGGGTGCGCACCGAGCGCCCGATGCCGGTCCCCGCCAGCCTGCAGCCCGCTCAGTAAGGAGTTTCAAATGTCCCTTCTTGCCAAGCACGGCATTATCGAACGCAACGCCTCGCTCCTGCTGGTCGGCTCCCTGGTGGTGGTCGCCATTGGCGGCATCGTGGAAATCGCCCCGCTGTTCTACTTCCAGAACACCATCGAAAAGGTGGACGGCATGCGGCCCTATTCGCCGCTGGAGCTGGCCGGGCGCGACATCTACATTCGCGAGGGCTGCTATACCTGCCACAGCCAGATGATCCGGCCGTTCCGCGACGAGGTGGAGCGCTATGGCCACTATTCGCTGGCGGCGGAGTCGATGTACGACCATCCGTTCCAATGGGGGTCCAAGCGCACCGGACCGGACCTGGCGCGTGTCGGTGGGCGCTATTCCAATGAATGGCAGGTGCAGCACCTGGCCGATCCACGCTCCGTCGTGCCTGAGTCGGTGATGCCGAGCTACGCCTTCCTTTCGCTGGCGACGCTCGACTACGGCACCATTACCGGCAAACTGCAGGCCAATGCCACGGTCGGCGTGCCCTATACCGACGAGATGATCGACGCGGCGACGCGGGACCTCATGGCCCAGGCGACGCCCGATGTGGACACGTCGGACCTTCTGGTCCGCTATCCCAAGGCGGTGGTCGGTGACTTCGACGGCGATCCCAACAGGATTACCGAAATGGATGCGCTGGTCGCTTACCTGCAGATGCTCGGCACGCTGGTCGAATTCGACGGCTACGACGCTGAAGCCAATTTCCGCTGAGGTGCTGACGATGGATTATGACGCGATGCGCCACTTCGCTGACTCCTGGGGCCTGGTCTACATGTTCGGAGTGTTTCTGGCTGTGGTCCTGTTCCTGATGCGTCCAAATGCGGGCTGCCGCGCCCGGGACGCCGCTCAGATTCCCCTGCGCGACGGCGCCATGGAGAACGGCCATGAGTGACAAGCCCAATGAAAGGGAAATCGACGCCCTGACAGGCACCGAGACCACGGGGCATGAGTGGGACGGGATCAAGGAACTGAACACGCCAATGCCGCGCTGGTGGCTGTGGACCTTCTACGCAACCATCGTGTTCTCGGTAGGCTATATGGTCCTCTATCCGGCCTGGCCCCTGATCTCTGGCGCGACCAGCGGTGTGCTCGGCTATTCCAGCCGCGCAAACCTGCACCGGGAACTGGCAGAGGTGAAGTCGACGAACCAGGTGGTCATCGACAAGATCGCCGAATTGCCACTGGCCGACATTCTGGCGGATGCGGATTTGACCCGGTTTGCCAACGCCGCCGGCGCCTCGGCCTTCAAGGTCAACTGCTCGCAATGTCACGGTACCGGCGCGTCAGGGGCCTCGGGCTATCCTAACCTCAATGACGACTCCTGGATCTGGGGCGGCACGATTGACGACATCTACATCACCATTGCCCATGGAGTACGCTCTGCGACGGACCCCGATACGCGCTACAACCTGATGCCCAATTTCGGTGCCGACGGCATGCTCGACCGTGCCCAGATCAAGGACATGGTCGCCTACGTCGCGGGTCTCTCGGGGATCGAGACGGAACCGGCCAGTGTCGACGCGCATCAGCTCTTCCTCGACAATTGTTCGGGTTGCCACGCCGAAAACGCCAAGGGCATTGCCGAGCTGGGTGGGCCGGATCTGACCGACGCGATCTGGCTCTATGAAGGCTCGGTCGCCTCCATCGAGGCGCAATTGATGCAGGCCCGCCACGGTATGATGCCGGCCTGGTCGGAAAAGCTCGATGACGTCACGATCAAGGAACTGGCGATCTACGTACATGGCCTTGGAGGAGGCCAGTAGCGTTCCAGTTCCGGAGGGAGCGAAGGCCGCGGTGATCCCACCGTGGCCTTCGTTGATTCAGGTCAAATGGCCCCTGGTTGATCCATGACATGGTCCGGGCAACAGGAGCTCGATACAATGACGACCAGCGCGACGGACACCTCGCCGACCCGCATTGATATAGAAGCAGTCAATTCCGCCAAGACCCGCCAGTCGCTCTATGCGGCGCGGCGCAAGATCTTCCCAAAGCGCGCGGAAGGGACGTTTCGTCGCCTCAAATGGATCGTCATGGCGATCACACTGACCATCTACTACGTTACGCCGTGGCTGCGCTGGGACCGGGGCGAATATGCCCCTGATCAAGCGGTCCTGCTCGATCTTGAAAGCCGCCGCTTCTATTTCTTCTTCATCGAGATCTGGCCTCAGGAATTCTATTATGTCGCCGGGCTGCTGGTCATGGCGGGCGTTGGGCTGTTTCTGGTGACGTCTACGGTCGGGCGCGCCTGGTGCGGCTACACCTGTCCGCAAACGGTTTGGGTCGATCTGTTTCTCGCCGTGGAGCGGGCCATTGAAGGCGACCGCAATGCGCGGATGAAACTCGACGCTGCCCCCTGGTCGCTCGACAAGCTGATCAAACGCATCTCGAAACACGGCATCTGGCTGGTCATTGGCGTGCTGACCGGTGGGGCCTGGGTCTTCTACTTTGCCGACGCGCCGAGGCTTTTTGTGGACCTGGTGACGCTCAAGGCGCCGCTCGTCGCCTACGCAACCATCGCTATCCTGACCGCCACCACCTACACATTCGGCGGACTGATGCGAGAGCAGGTCTGTACCTATATGTGCCCCTGGCCGCGCATTCAGGCAGCCATGCTGGACGAGCACTCGCTGACCGTCACCTATAATGACTGGCGGGGCGAACCGCGCGGCAAGCATACCAAGAAGGCCGCCGCCACCGGGCAGGCCTCGGGCGATTGCGTGGACTGCAATGCCTGCGTGGCCGTCTGCCCCATGGGCATCGACATTCGCGACGGCCAGCAGCTTGAATGCATAACCTGCGCCCTGTGCATCGACGCCTGCGATGACGTCATGACCCGCCTGGGGCGCGATCAGGGGCTGATCTCCTACACAACCCTCAACGTCTACGACGCGAACATGAAACTGGCCTCCGGGCCAAATGGCATCGATCCAACCCGTGTGCGCAAGTCTGGTGGTGGATGGGTTGATGCCGTGCGCCACATCAACTGGCGCTCGATCGTCAGACTGCGCACTCTTGTCTACTTCGGCGTCTGGGCCCTAATCGGGGTTGCCATGCTTGTGGCGCTCTCCATGCGCAGCGAACTTGGGCTTAACGTCCTTCATGATCGCAATCCGCTCTACGTCCTGCTCTCGGATGGCTCCATCCAGAATGGCTACGACGTCAAAATCCTCAACATGACAAACGCACCGCAGGAAGTCCGCTTCTCGATCGATGGACTGCCGGGGGCCACAATCACTTCTCCCAATCTGGCGGACGTAGCAACTGAGACACTCGATCTGATTGTCGAGCCAGACCTGGTCCTGCCCCTGCGCATCTACGTTCGAGCGCCCAAGGGGAACCCCGCCGGTCAAACCGATTTCACCATGACAGTCGTCGCCGAGGACCGCGGCGCGGTCGCCACCCAGCAAGTGCGTTTTGAAGCACCGGAGATCAATCGATGAGCACGACAGCCAAGCAGTTCACCGGCTGGCACATGCTGGCCATCATGGTTGCCTTTTTCGGTGTGGTGATCTCGGTCAATGTGACCATGGCCATATCGTCCGCCCGCACCTGGACCGGGCTGGTGGTGGCCAATTCCTATGTCGAAAGCCAGCGCTTCAATGAAAAGCAGCACACGATTGCCGCCCAGCGCGAAGCCGGCTGGGTGGTCCAAACGCGCCATGTCGATGGGCTGATCGTCTTTAGGGCACAAGATGCCAATGGCGTCCTCCTTGATCTCGAAGACGTCTCCGCCTTTGTCCGTCGGCCGGTTGGCGGGCACGATGATGCGACGGTGGCGCTGGTGCGCAATGGTGATGCCTATAGTGGCGTGCACAACCTGGACGCTGGAGTGTGGGACATCACCATCACCACCGCGCCGACACGGATGGGCGTGATCGAGTATGAATCGCGGATCACCGTTGAATGACCATTGAGGCGACAGCTCCAGAGAACGACGGATTCCCGGACGTCCTGTCCGATCTCGTCCGCCACACGGCTGAGGGCGAGCGGGAAATCTGCTTTGCGGTGCCCGACGCCTATTGCGCGGCCTGCATCCAATCCATCGAGACCGGGCTATCCGCCGTTCCGGGCGTCACCGGCGCCAGGGTCAACCTGACCCGCCGGCAGGTGACCATCCGCCACGACGCCACCACCGATCTCAACGCCATCGCGCCCGCGATCGTGCGCAGTGGCTACCGGACCTTTGCGGTGGATGCCGCAGACACGGCCGAAAAAGATCCTGTTCTGTCCGAGCTGGTCAAAAGCCTGGCCGTAGCCGGTTTCGCGGCTGGCAATATCATGTTGTTCTCCGTTTCGGTGTGGGCCGGGGCCGACCAGGCCACGCGCGATATGTTTCACTGGCTGTCGGCGCTGCTGGCCTTGCCCGCCGTGGCCTATGCGGGCAGACCCTTTTTTCGCTCGGCCTGGTCGGCGCTACGCGTCGGTCGCACCAATATGGATGTGCCGATCGCCATTGGCGTGGTCGTCACCACCGCCCTCAGTCTCTACGAAACCGCCACCAGCGGGGCACATGCCTTTTTTGACGCATCGACCATGCTGTTATTCTTCCTGCTGGCCGGCCGCACGCTGGACCATATGATGCGGCTGCGTGCGCGTAGTGCCGTCGAAGGACTGTCCCGCCTGCAGCCGCGTGCATCGACTGTTCTCAATCACGACGGCACGACCCGGACTGTCCGGTTGGCCCAGATCGAGCCAGGCATGACAATGCTGTTGCGTGCAGGAGATCGGGTTCCGGTCGATGGCAGGTTGCTGTCCGGGCCAGTCCATGCGGACATGGCCATGGTGAGCGGCGAGTCACAGCCGGTCGCATTGTCCGCTGGCGACACGATAGTGGCCGGCGCTGCCGTGCTTGATGGCGCCACGCGGGTCCAAGTTCTGCGTCCGGCCAGTCAGTCTTTTCTCAGCCGCATGGCCGAAATGATGCAGGCTTGCGAGGATGTGCGCACCCGATATCGTCGCCTGGCTGATCGTGTCGCCGGCCTCTATGCGCCAGTGGTGCATCTGACCGCGGCGGCGACGCTGACTGGCTGGTTGCTCGCCGGCGCGGGATGGCATGGCGCCCTGCTCAATGCCGTATCGGTGCTCATCATCACCTGTCCCTGTGCATTGGCGCTCGCCGTGCCCATTGTTCACGTTGTGGCTGCCCGCCGCCTGTTTGCCGCCGGCATCTTGGTGCGCGACGGGGCGGCCTTGGAAAAGCTGAGCCAGGTGCGGATTGTCGCTTTCGACAAGACCGGCACAATCACGGAAGGACGGCCGTGTCTGGTTCAAGACACCTCGGTCGATCCGGACCTGGTGAGACGGGCGGCATGGCTGGCCAGTGTCAGCAATCATCCGCTGTCCCGCGCATTGCTGAACACCAGTCCAGAGCAGCAGCCCGCGCCGGACCACTGCCGGGAAATCTCCGGCTCAGGTGTTGAGGCGCACGAAGATGGCGTGACCTGGCGGCTCGGCAATGCGGCCTTTTGTGGGGCGAGCGACGAAGTGCATCATGCCGGCTCCCAGGTGTGGTTGGCCCGCAATGGCCGCCCGTTGGCCTGTTTCCGGTTTTCCGATAGTCCCCGTCCCGAAGCCCAGGCAGCCTTGGCAAGACTGGCCAGTCAGGGCGTCGCTACGATCATGCTGTCTGGGGACAGGCCCGCTGCAGTAAAGGCAATTGCCCGGGAAGTGGGCCTCGCCGATTTCAGAGCTGGCCTACAGCCGGCCGACAAGGTCGCCGCAATCGAAAGCCTGCGCCAGGGAAACGTCATGGTGTTGATGGTGGGGGACGGCATCAACGATGCGCCGGCCATGCGCGCTGCCGATGTCTCCATGGCGCCAGGATCGGCGGCCGATATGGGGCGCGCCGCAGCAGATCTGGTGATGACCCGCAATCGCCTGACCGACGGGCCATTCGCCATCGCAATCGCGCGTAAGGCCGACCGGCTGGTGCGCCAGAACCTCGTTTTCTCGGTCGCCTATAATGTAGTGGTCTTGCCGCTGGCCATTGCCGGCCATGTCTCGCCACTGATCGCCGCCGTGGCCATGTCAACGTCCTCGGTCGTCGTCGTGCTCAATGCCATGCGGCTCAAATTCGGCATTTTGGAACGGTAGAAATCACCATGTCAGGTCTGGCTATCCTCATCCCCTGCGCTCTGACTTTAGGTCTCCTGGCGCTCGCAGCCTTCTACTGGGCCCTGAATTCGGGGCAGTTCGATGACATTGAGGGGGCAGGACAAAGAGTCCTATTGGACGAGCCTTTGCCTGAAGCAGGCCGGGAAACCCAAAAAGACAGGACCTAGACCGCAACTCAGGTGGGGATGGAGCCAGGACCCGGAAGCGCGGGACCAAACAACATCATTGCAGGGTATCCTTGTGTGCAGCGGCGTCGCTCATAAGCGCAATAATGTCCAGTTCGGCGTGAACGTGGCGCCGTACACTCTCAAAGAAGCTGCGGAACATATAGCCGGTGGCGTCCGGTGACAGTGCGCTGCGCCCCGCCACCAAATCTTCCAGTGCCTCTTTGATTTCATGTGCCGCCTGGTGGTCGAACACGTGCTCCTGGCGCAATCGCTCGGCAGCCAGGTGGATTTCGGCGCGGTCCGAAGCAAGCAACATGGGAAGTAGTACGCGATCTTCCAACGAATGGCACATCCGCACGACATCGACCACTGCGTCCGCGACCCGGCCGCATTCGGCGGGTGGCACCATTGAAGGTAGATGGTCCGCAATTGTCTCCAGCCGATCGCAGACCCCAAGCAGTTGAGCATAACTGTCCTTAAGTGCTGCAAGTTCAGTGGCCTGCGCCATCGCCATCCTCGTATCGCCATCCCTGATTGTTCTTAGCCGGCAAGACTGGGGCGCACTTTGTTCTGGATCAACGCGGTTGCAGTTGAAAGGGCAGATCGACCGCACGGTCACCGCCTGATCCATGAACGACCGCCGCCCTGGGCGTCACCACGCAGATGGCAACGGCAGGAACCTTTGCCGCAGGCGCGGCTGTCAGGATTTGATCCGGATCAAAGACCCTCGATCCCTGGAGCCCCTAGAACCACGCCATCGGGTCGAACCAACCTTTTGCCAGAGAGAAACCAGATGCGCGCAATTGCCACCACACTGATGCCCCTGGTCGCTCTGGGAAGCCTGGCGGCCCCAGCCTTTGCAGCCGATTACGAGATCCACATGTTGAATAGGGGTGAGGCCGGGATCATGGTGTTCGAGCCGAATTTCCTCGCCATTGAGCCCGGCGATACGGTGATCTTCATTCCCACTGACAAGAGCCACAATGTCGAGGTCATCAAGGACATGCTTCCTGAGGGAGCCCAAACGTTCAAGAGCAAGGTCAACGAGGAATTCGTGGTCACCTTCGACGTGCCCGGGCTCTACGGCATTAAGTGCACGCCGCACTTCGCAATGGGCATGGTCGGAGCGATCGCGGTGGGCGAAGACCTGCCAAATCTGGATGCAGCCAAGGCGATCAAGGTGCCCAACAAGGCGCAGGAGCGCCTCGATGCGGCCTATGCGGGGCTCGGCATCTAGCCCATACCCGGCCTGCACAAAGAGCCGGGAAGACATGCACTCCCTACCACCTGCGGGTGGAGGGCTTTTTTGTGCCTGCCACTATTGGTGGTGGAGCGAAACGGGGTAGTCTGGGCATATCGCACTTGTTGGCCCGAAGCTCCGTGATTTTTTCTGATCCAGACCACACCGCCCTTCTCGGCCAAGCCCGCAAGCTCCAGGCGATGCTAGAATCCGCGGTCGACGCCATCATCACCATCGACGGAATGGGGATCATCACGACGGTGAACCCGGCAGCTGCGCGCTTGTTCGGCTATCCACAGGATGCGTTCATCGGGCGAAATGTTCACTTCCTGATGCCCGAGCCCTATCATTCGGCGCATGATGGCTACATTGCCAACTATCGCACCACCGGTGCACGCAAGATCATCGGCATCGGTCGAGAGGTTACCGGACGCCGCCAGGATGGCTCGACATTTCCCATGCATTTGTCCGTCAGCGAGTTCGAGATGGACGGCCGGGTGCATTTCACCGGCATCATCCACGATCTTTCCAGCCAGAAGGCCGCCGAGCAGGCCTTGCGCCATGCCAACAAGATGGAGGCGATGGGTCAGCTGACCGGCGGCATCGCCCATGACTTCAACAATCTGCTGACCGTCATCATCGGCAATCTGGAGATGCTGGAGGCCAAGCTGACCACGACAGGACAGCGTGAATTGGCGACAGAGGCCCTGGAAGCTGCGGACCTCGGCGCACGATTGACCGCCCGCCTGCTTGCTTTTGCCCGTCGCTCGCATCTCGAGCCCGAAGTGGTCAATTTGAACGATTTTGTGCTCGGCCTGACCGACATGCTGCACCGCACCATGGGGTCGACCATCTCGCTGTCAAACGCGCTGACGCCGCGCCTTTGGCCAACGCGGATCGACCCGTCGCAGGTGGAAAGCGCTTTGGTCAATCTCTCGGTCAATGCCAGGGATGCCATGCCAGAGGGCGGACGCCTCATCATCGAGACCAGCAATGTCAGTGTCGACGGGCCGATGAGCGAGGATATCGAGGGTCTGGCACCGGGCGACTACGTCCGCCTCTCGGTGGCGGATACGGGTCAGGGAATGCCTCCGGAGGTGCGCGAACGGGCATTCGAGCCGTTCTTCACGACCAAGGAAACCGGTCGAGGAACGGGGCTCGGCCTATCCATGATTTATGGATTTGCGAAGCAGTCCGGCGGTCTTGCGACAATTTATAGCGAGATTGGACGGGGCACGACCGTCAACATCTACCTGCCGCGCCATGGCTCCGCGGAACCCCAGCGGGACGTGGCTGATGAAGGTGGATCGGCGCAAGGCGGCAAGACCATCCTGGTGGTGGAAGACGACCCCCGGGTTCGGCGGCTTACGGTCAATCGGCTGGAGGCGCTGGGGTATGCAACGCTGGTTGCGTCAGACGCGCATGAAGCACTTGCGATAATGAACGGTGGCGCGGGGCCTGACCTGGTCTTCACCGATCTGGTGATGCCCGGTGGGCTCTCCGGCTACGAGTTGGCGCATCGGGTGGCTGCGCAATGGCCAGACCTGCCGGTGCTGCTGACCTCGGGCTATGCTGATGAGTTGGTTCGACGCGATGCTGACGCCATTTCTCATCTGAAGGTGCTGAGCAAACCCTATCGGCAGGCCGATCTCGCCAAAGCCATCGCGGATGCATTGGAGCGGGAGTGAGCTATCGCTCCAGGCGGACCGGGGTAAAGCTGTAGCCTGCCCCGCGAATGGTCTTGATCAGGCGCGGCTGGCGGGTATCGGTTTCGATGAGCTTGCGAAGCCGGGCCACCTGATTGTCGATGCTGCGATCATTGGGGGCCCAATCGTGACCCTTGAGCAGGTCCATGATGCGGTCCCGGTCGAGAACCGAATGGGGATGACCGGCAAAAACCACCAGCAGGTCGAATTCGCCCGTGGTCAAAGAGATTTCCTCCCCGCCCGGTCCATTCAGGGTCCGGCGTGACAGGTCGAGCTCGAAGCCATCGAACCGGATTGTGGCAGACGCAGCCTGTTCGGGGACACTGGACTTGCCGGGGCCGCTGCGCCTCAACACGCTGCGGATGCGCGCCAGCACTTCGCGCAGGTGGAACGGCTTTGCTATATAATCGTCGGCGCCAATTTCGAGCCCGACGATCCTGTCGATCATGTCGCCCTTGCCGGTGATCATGATGATGGGGACGTCGGAAACGTGTCGAATCCGCCTGGCGACCTCCAATCCATCCTCTCGCCCCAGATTGAGATCGAGCGTGACCAGATCCGTCTCGCCCAGCACGGACTCGACCTGGTCCCCGTTCCCGGCCTCGGTGACTTTGTATCCTTCGCCCTCAAGGCAGCGACGAAGCATGCGGCGGACCTGTGGGTCGTCGTCGATGACGAGAATATGCTGGTGGCTCATGTGGCCGGGCCCATCCGCCGTTACAATCGGATACAATCATCGGATAGGCCGATTACATTGCCATGGTCAATTCCGTCTCGTCACCAGAGCGGAGCCACACGATGTACGTCTTTCCCCTTGCCAGCCCCGAAGGCCGTAGCACCACTCGACAGACGTCTTGCGATGCCGGCCGCGTGGTCGCTGCAACAACCATCCTGTTTCACGAAGGCGACGATGCCGACGCGCTCTACGAGGTCGTCAGCGGTGTGTTCCGCGCGACCAAGGTCTTTCCTGACGGCCGCCGACAGGTCGTGGCCTTCGCCTATCCGGGAGACATCATCGGCTTTGGACATGGTGATGCCTATCGCTTCGATTGCGACGCCCTGACCCCGGCGCGCGTGCAGGTGACGGCCCGGAGCGAGTTGAACGACGCCATGCGAGCGCGTCCGGAGCTGGGCGAGAAATTGATCTCCGTAGCGGCAGCGGAAGTCGCCTCCATGCGCGATCTGTCAGTCCTGCTTTGCCGAAAGTCTGCGATGGAGCGCATTGCGGGCTTCCTGCTGTCGTTGGCGCTCCGAACCGGCAAGAAGGCGAATGACCAGCGGGTGTGCCTGCCCATGTGTCGTGCCGACATCGCGGATCATCTCGGAATGACCATTGAAACGGTCAGCCGGAACATGACCAAGCTCAAGACCCGCCGCATTATCGACTTGCCTGATCGCGGCAGTTTCGTCATTCGCGACTTGTACCGGCTGCAGAACCTGGCCGAATGCGACGCGGTGGTGCATTGAGGCCGCCATGTCGCGTCGACGTGTCGCGATAGCGCATTTTGCAGAGACAGCCGCGGCAGAACGGATACGGCAAGCGCTGCTGGAACGCGGCGGCCGTCCTCTCGCAACGGTCATCGATTCCTCCATGCGTCGGGCAGTATGCCGGGTGGAGGTTGAGCTGAGCGCGCCGGTAGAGCGCGCATTGCTGGACGTGCTGCTCTCCAGCGAAGCCGTCCGCGTCGACGTGCATGACGCCGGGCATGGTGAGGCCGACTAACCGGAAGATCTCAAATCAACGACTTGGCGTGTGCCCAGGCCGGTTCAGCATGGGCATTTGGCACTCAGGGCTGCGGTCGCGTCATACGGCAGCTGAATGACGGGCCGTTCCTTGTCCGAGATAGCTGTCGAAGCGGGCAGCGATGGTCCGAACGAATGGGCGTCCTCGACCGGTGACGCTGAAAACACCATCCCGCATTTCCACCAAGGCGTCCTGGTCCGTCAGCGCAATGGCTTCTGCCTCGCTCATCAGCGCCTTGCCTGCGGCTCCAAAACCCGCAACGTCGCGGTCGCTCAACCGGAAAGTGCAGAGCAAAGTCGAAATTGCCAATGCGCGAAGCTTGTCCGCAGGGGTCAAGGCGTATCCACGCGCTGTTGCGCCTCCGCCCTCGAGAACGGTCTTGCTATACTCGCCCGTGGCAGTGATGTTCTGCACATAGCCTTGTGGCAATTGCCCAATCGATGATGCGCCCAGCCCAATGAGAGCGTCGGCGCTATCATCCGTGTAGCCTTGAAAATTGCGACGCAGCTGTCCCAGGCGCGCGGCTTGCGCCAGGCTGTCCGAAGATCGAGCAAAGTGATCGAATCCAATGGCCTCCAGGCCGTGTCCCGTCAGGAGTGCCGCTGCCATCTGCGCTTGAGCAAAACGTGCGTGCTTGTCCGGGAGCGCGTCCTCGGGGATCATTTTCTGGTGTGGTTTCATCCAGGGTACATGCGCATAGCCGAAGAGCGCCACGCGGTCAGGCTCCAGGCTGAGCGCTGCATTGATCGTGCGCTCCAGACCTGTTTCGGTCTGGAATGGCAGGCCGTAGAGCAAATCCAGATTGACCGAAGACACGCCTCGGGATCGCAACGCTTCGACCACCGCGTGGGTTTGTTCGAAGCTCTGGAGTCTGTTGATGGCTTTTTGAACGCGTGGGTCGAAATCCTGAACACCAATGCTGGCGCGCGATAGCCCGAACTGGGCCATGGCATCATACCGCCCATCGTCGAGATCATTGGGGTCAATTTCGATGCTGATCTGGGCGTCGTCCGCAATGGTAAAGGCGGAGGCAAGCTTGCCCTTGAGGGCCAGCATATCCTTTGGCGTCAGCAGGGTGGGAGACCCGCCGCCCAGATGGATGGCCGTCACGCGACCGCGCCCATTGAGCTTGGCAGATACCCAATCGATCTCGGCGTAGATCGCCTTGAGATAAGCGGTGATCGGCTCGTAGCGCAGGGTGTGCTTGGTATGGCACCCGCAGAACCAGCACAGGCGATCACAGTAGGGAATGTGCAGGTAGAGCGAAAGGCTCGCTTGCGCCGGGAGTTCACCCAGCCAACGTGCATATGTCTGCTCATTCACGCCGGTATGAAAATGCGGTGCGGTGGGGTAACTGGTGTAGCGTGGAACCGGTTGGGAATAGCGCTCGACCAAGTCCCTCATTTCATCGTTCATGCGGCGCGTCTCGTCCTTCGGATCTGGCCCCGCCGCAATAGCAAGTTCTGAAGGCTACAACTTGTCTCAGATCAATTCCGATCAGCGCTTCTCTTGCCAACGTCCCTCGCGATCCGGCGAAGCCAAATTGAAGGCAAGGCTCCGGGTCTTCCAAAGTTATCTACTGATTTCAATGCAATAGATGTTGGAAGTTCCATTCTGACCGGTGCGCCACTCCTTCGCTCACGCCAGATTCACTTCGTTCACCAGCACCGGACGGGCGGTCTGATCGGCCGGCTCGCTCGTCACTCGCTGGCGGGTTCAAAGTTGCACTTCTCAAGTGCGCCAGTCTTTTCAGGGCTTTGGCTTACTGGCGGGGCGGCCGGGCGTGCTTCGGGCCGCACGCCTCGGCATTCGAACCCCACTCATGAACACCCTGCCGGGCGCCCGGCTAGTGGACGCCTGCCCCTGGTCGCGCCGGCTTGGCGCGCAGGGCCGTGACAATGTTCTGGCTGACGATGCTGCCGAGCAATTGACCGTCCGGTCCGCGAACGCAGACCGATGGTGCCCCGGTGGCAAGCAGTTCGATCACGTCGGCCAGCGGGCTGTCCGCCGAGACCACGTGCTCCCCCTTGCCGATATCGGGCGCCATCACGTCGATCGCCCGCAGCACGTTGAGCGGGTTCATATGCGCCACGAAGTCCTCGACATAATCGTCGACCGGATTGGCGATGATTTCCTGTGGCGTGCCGCATTGCACGATGCGTCCGCCCTCCATCAGCGCGATGCGATTGCCCAGCTTGAAGGCTTCGTCGAGATCGTGGCTCACAAAGATGATCGTGCGCTTGAGCTTGGCCTGCAGTTCGAGCAACTCATCCTGCAGGCGCGCCCGGATCAGGGGGTCGAGCGCCGAGAAAGGCTCGTCCATCAACAGGATCGGCGCTTCGGTGGCAAAGGCGCGGGCCAGGCCCACGCGCTGCTGCATGCCGCCCGAGAGCTGGCCGACATTGCGGTCGGCCCAATCGGTGAGGCCCACCAGATCGAGCTGTGCGCGCACCCTGGCCTCCCGCTCGTGCCGTGACAGGCCGGCCAGTTCCAGGCCCAGCCCGACATTTTCGAGCACGCTGCGCCAGGGCAGCAGGGCGAATTGCTGGAACACCATGGCCACCGATTTGCGTCGCAGGCGCAGCAATTCGTCCTGGCTGCAGGATGCCGGATTGACCGACTTGCCCTGGTCGATGACCTGTACGGCGCCGCGCACCACGGGATTGAGCCCGTTGACCGCCCGCAAAAGGGTGGACTTGCCCGAGCCCGATAGTCCCATCAGAACCAGGATTTCTCCGGTCTTCACCCGCAGCGAGCAGTCGTGGACGCCCAGGATCTGCTTGGTTTCGCGCTGGATTTCCTGGCGCGACTTGCCCTGGTCCATCAGTGGCAGGGCCAGTTCAGGATTGGAGCCGAAGACGATATTGACCTTGTCGAAAATAACTGCGTCTTCCATGTCTTACTCCGGGCGGATGCGCAGCATGCGGTCGAGCACAATGGCCACGACGACGATGACCAGGCCGCTTTCGAAGCCCAGCGCTGTATTGACCGAGTTGAGCGCCCGCACCACCGGCACGCCCAGCCCATCGGCGCCGACCAGGGCCGCGACCACGACCATGGACAGCGACAGCATGATGGTCTGGTTCAGTCCGGCCATGATCTGGGGCATTGAATAGGGCAGTTCCACCTTCCACAATGTCTGGCGGGCCGTGCCGCCAAAGGCCCCTACGGCCTCGATCAGCGCGGGCGGCGTCGAGGAAACCCCAAGATGGGTCATGCGGATGGGTGCGGGGAGCACGAAGATCACCGTCGCGATCAGGCCTGGCACCATGCCGATGCCGAAAAACACGATGGCCGGGATCAGATAGACAAAGGTCGGCAGCGTCTGCATCAGGTCAAGGACCGGCTGCAAGAACCGGTAGAGCTTGGGACGGTGGGCCGAGGCGATGCCGATCGGCACGCCGATGGCCATGCAGACTACACAGGCTGAAATCACCAGGGTCAGGCTTTCCGTGGTCTGTTCCCAATAGCCCTGGTTGAGGATGAACAGCATGCCCCCCAGCGTCAGCAGACAGGTGGCCCAGCTGCGTTGCAGCCACCAGGTGATGGCGACGAAAATGGCGACGATCACGAGCGGATGGGGTGTCTGCAGCAGCCACAACAGACCATCGATGAGCGCCTCGGCCCCATCCGACATGGCATCGAACACACCCCGGAAATTGTCGCGGAGCAGGACGAAGAAATCGCTCGCCCAGCGTCCGATCGGGATCTTGTAATCGGTCAGCCAATCCACTTTTCATGTCCCCCGGAAAACAGAACAGCCCGGTCGTTACCGACCGGGCTGCATGATGATCAGCTGTCCAGCAGCGCCTGAACCGCAGCGGTTCCATCGCCGCCATCGATCGTGGTCACGCCCTCGACCCAGCCCAGAGCGGTTTCCGGATTGGCCTGGAGCCATTCCAGCGTGGCGTCGGCCGGGTCGGCGCCGTCATTGAGGATTTTGCCCATGATCTCGTTTTCCATCGGCAGCGAGAACTTGAGGTTGCTCAGCAAGGCGCCGACATTGGGGCATTCGGCGACGTAGCCCTTGCGGGTCACGGTATCCACCACGCCCTCGCCACCGAAGAAATCCTCGCCGCCCGGCAGGTATTTGAGCGGATATTTGGCGTTCATCGGGTGCGGCTCCCAACCCAGGAACACCACGTCCTTGCCGTCGGTCACGGCGCGGTCCACCTCGGCGAGCATGCCCTGCTCGGAGCTTTCCACCACCTTGAACTCGCCCAGGCCATGGGTATTGGCCTCGACCAGGCTGATCAGGTAGCCATTGCCTTCATTGCCGGGCTCGATGCCATAGATGGTGCGGTCGAGTTCGTCGGCAAACTCGGCGATCTTGGAATAGTCGGTCAGCCCCTTGTCATAGGTATAGGCAGGCACCGCCAGGGTGTACTTGGTGCCTTCCAGGTTCGTCGTGACGCGTTCGACTTCACCGCTGTCCAGGTACGGCCCGATGGCGGCCTGCTGGGCCGGCAGCCAGGTGCCCAGGAACACGTCGACGTCATCGCTTTCCAGCGACGCGTAGGTCACCGGAACCGAAAGGACCCGGACGTTCACGTCATAGCCCAGTGCCTCCAGGATATGCTTGGCAGTGGCGGTCGTGGTCGTGATGTCGGTCCAGCCGACATCGGAGAAGGTGACGGTGTCGCATTCGGCTGCAAAAGCGGTGCCCGCCAGCAGCGACAGCGCAAGCGCGCTGGTCAGAGTGAGGGTGGTCTTTCTCATATTCTGTCGTCTCCTGATTGCGGGTGTTTGCGGCAAATTCTTTTTCTTGATTGACGGCTCAATCAAAAACGAGACAATCGTAATTGTAAACTCGAAAAGTGTGCAGGCGCAAAAAATGCCGAAAATCGGTGCAGGAATTGTACGGCGGCAGGCGATGGTCGAAGCGGCCATTGTCGAAATCGGCGAAGCTGGCAGCCTGGACGTCACTGTCAGCCAGATTGCGCGCCGCGCCGGCATGTCGCCGGCCCTGGCGCATCACTATTTCGGCAGCAAGGACCAGATGTTCCTGGCCGCCATGCGCCATATCCTCAAGCTCTACGGGGATAGCGTCCGCCGCCGCATGGCCGAGGCGAAAACGCCTCTGGGCCGTATCCACGCCATCATCGAGGCCAGTTTTGCTCCCGACCAGTTCGATCGGGAAGTGGTGGCGGCCTGGCTGACTTTCTATGTGCGGGCGCTGCAATCGGAGGAGACCAGGCGGCTGCTGCAGCTCTATGCCCGGCGGTTGCACTCGAACCTGGTCTCCAATCTGCGCCAGCTTGTCGACGCCGATTCGGCCCAGGCGATTGCCCATGGGCTGGGCGCCATGATCGACGGCTTTTATATCCGCCATGCCTTGCAGGATTTCGCCCCGGCGCAGGATGAGGTGCGGGCCATGGTGACCGACTATCTCGAACTCTGCCTTGCAAGGAGCGCGCGTGTCTGATCATCCCAACATCCTGATCTTCATGGCCGACCAGCTCAATGGGACCTTGTTTCCCGACGGGCCGGCCGAATGGCTGCATGCCCCCAATCTGAAAGCGCTGGCGGCGCGATCGGCGCGCTTTGCCAATGCCTATACCGGCTCGCCGCTCTGCGCGCCGGGCCGGGCCAGCTTCATGTCGGGGCAATTGCCGCGCCGCACGCGGGTCTATGACAACGCGGCCGAATTCGCTTCCGACATCCCCACCTATGCCCATCATCTGCGGGCTGCCGGCTATGCCACGACCTTGTCGGGCAAGATGCATTTTGTCGGGCCAGACCAGCTGCATGGCTTCGAGGAACGGCTCACCACCGATATTTACCCCGCCGATTTCGGCTGGACGCCGGATTATCGCAAGCCCGGCGAGCGGATCGACTGGTGGTACCACAATCTGGGGTCGGTCAAGGGCGCCGGTGTCGCCGAGATCACCAACCAGCTCGAATATGACGACGAGGTTGCCTTCAACGCGGTGCGTAAGATCTACGATCTGGGCCGCCGCGCCGAGCAGCGGCCCTGGATGCTGACGGTGAGCTTTACCCACCCGCACGATCCCTACGTCGCCCGGCGGAAATACTGGGACCTCTACGAGGATTGCGCGCACCTCTCGCCCACAACGGCACCCATCGCCTATGAGGAGCAGGACACCCATTCGCAACGCCTGATGGATGCCTGCGATTTCCGCTCCCTCGACATCACCGAAGAGGATGTCCGCCGTTCGCGCCGGGCCTATTTTGCCAATATTTCCTATGTCGACGACAAGATCGGCGAGGTGCTCGAGGCCTTGCAGGGCACACGCCAGGCGGATGATACGATCGTGGTCTTCGCCTCGGACCATGGCGACATGCTGGGTGAGCGCGGCCTGTGGTTCAAGATGAGCTTTTTTGAAGGCTCCGCGCGCGTGCCCCTGATGATTGCCGGCCCGGGCCTGCCCGCCGGCCGGATCGATGCGCCGGTCAGCACCATGGACCTGACGCCAACCCTTTGTGATCTTGCCGGAATTTCCCTCGATCAGATCGCGCCCTGGACCGATGGCGAGACGCTGGTGCCCCTGGCCAATGGCGCCGACCGCACCACCCCCGTGCGGATGGAATACGCCGCCGAGGGTTCGGTGTCGCCCATGGTGTGCCTCCGCGAGGGGCGGTGGAAATATGTCGAATGCGCTGCCGACCGGGTACAGCTCTTCGACCTGGTCACTGACCCCGACGAGCGGACCAATCTGATCGACGATCCCGCCCATGAACAAACGCTGGCGCGCCTGGCGGCGATGGCCGCCCGATACTGGGATCTGGGCGCCTATGATGCCGAGGTTCGGGCCAGCCAGGCGCGGCGGCATGTCGTCTATCCGGCGCTGCGCAACGGTGCCTATTTCCCGTGGGATTTCCAGCCCTTGCAGAAGGCCTCGGAGCGCTACATGCGCAACCACATGGACCTCAATGTGCTCGAAGAGAGCAAGCGATTCCCGAGGGGTGAATGATGCGCGACATACAGCCACCGGCCAGCCATTTCATCGATGGGCGCTATGTCGAAGACAATGCGGGGCAATCGATCGCGTGCATCTATCCGGCCAGTGGCGAAGCCATCGCCCGGCTGCATTCGGCAACGCCCGCCATTGTCGAACAGGCGCTTGCCTCGGCGACCCGCGCGCAAAAGGAATGGGCGGCGCTCAAGCCGGTCGTGCGGGGCAGAGTACTGCGCAAGGCAGCCGATATTATTCGCGACCGCAACCGGGACCTTTCCGAGATCGAGACGCTCGATACCGGCAAGCCCATCCAGGAGACGCTGGTGGCTGACGCGACCTCGGGTGCCGATGCGCTGGAATATTTTGGTGGCCTCGCCGCGACCATGACCGGCGAGACCGTCCCGCTCGGCAGCGACTTCGTCTATACGATCCGCGAGCCGCTGGGCGTGTGCGTCGGTATCGGCGCTTGGAACTACCCCACCCAGATCGCCTGCTGGAAGGCAGCGCCGGCCCTGGCGGCGGGCAATGCCATGATCTTCAAGCCCTCGGAGATCACCCCGCTGGGTGCGCTGAAGCTGGCGGAAATCCTCATCGAGGCCGGTGCTCCTCCGGGCCTCTTCAACGTGGTGCAGGGCTATGGCGATGTCGGCGCGGCGCTGATCGGTGATCCACGCATTGCCAAGGTGTCGCTGACCGGATCGGTGGGTACGGGCAAGAAAGTCTATGCCGCCGCAGCCTCGGGCATGCGGCATGTCACCATGGAACTGGGCGGCAAGAGCCCGCTGATCATCTTCGACGATGCCGATATCGACAGCGCTGTCAGCGCCGCGATCAACGCCAATTTCTATTCAAGCGGGCAGGTCTGCTCCAACGGCACGCGCGTCTTCGTGCATGATGCGGTCCGCCTGAGCTTTCTTGAAAAGCTGGTGTCCCGCACGGCCAGGGCCGTCATCGGCGACCCGCTGGACGAGGCCACGCAGGTGGGCCCGCTGGTGTCGGAAGCCCAGCGCAACAAGGTGCTGGGCTATATCGAGACCGGCAAGACCGAGGGGGCAAAACTGTTGATCGGCGGCCGCGTGCCGCCGGGCCAGAATTCCGGCTTCTACGTCGAGCCCACTGTCTTTGCCGACGTCACCGACGACATGACCATTGCCCGCGAGGAAATCTTCGGGCCGGTCATGTCTGTCCTTGGTTTCAGCGACGAAGCCGAAGTCATTGCCCGCGCCAATGCGACAGATTTCGGCCTCGCCGCCGGCGTTTTCACCGCCGATCTGGCCCGGGCACACCGGGTGATCGGCCAGTTGCAGGCGGGCACATGCTGGATCAACACCTATAATTTGACGCCGGTAGAGGCCCCCTTTGGTGGCGTCAAGCAATCCGGCGTCGGGCGCGAGAATTCGCGCGCCGCCTTCGATCACTATAGTCAGATCAAATCGGTCTATGTCGCCACCGGGCCCGTCGAGGCCGCATTCTAGGATTTCCGCGCCATGGAAGCTGATTTCGTCATCATCGGTTCGGGTTCGGCTGGCGGCGCCATGGCGGCGCGGCTGAGCGAGGGCGGCCAGCATTCCGTCATCGTGCTCGAATTCGGTGGCACCGATGTCGGGCCGCTCATCCAGATGCCTGCGGCCCTGAGCTATCCAATGAACATGCCGCTTTATGACTGGGGCTTCCGCACCGAGCCCGAGCCCCATCTGGGCGGCAGAACCCTGGGCGTACCACGCGGCAAGGTCATCGGCGGCTCGTCCTCGATCAACGGCATGGTCTATGTGCGCGGCCATGCCGGCGACTATGATCACTGGGTCGAAAGCGGCGCGGCCGGATGGGGCTATGCCGATGTCGTGCCCTATTTCAAGCGCATGGAAAACTGGCATCCCGGCCCGCATGGCGGCGACCCGGATCGCCGCGGCAATTCGGGCCCGCTCCATGTCACCCGGGGCCGCCGCGACAATCCCCTGTTCAGCGTCTTTGTCGAGGCCGGCAGGCAGGCCGGGTTCGAGCTGACCGATGACTATAACGGGGAAAAGCAGGAGGGCTTCGGCCCGATGGAGCAAACGGTCTGGAAAGGCCGCCGCTGGTCCGTCGCCAATGCCTATCTCAAGCCCGCATTGAAACGACCCAACCTCGAACTGGTCAAATGCCTTGCCCGCAGGATCGTGATCGAAAATGGCCGCGCCGTCGGTGTCGAAATCGAGCGGAGCGGGCGGATCGAGGTCGTGAGGGCCCGGCGCGAAGTGATTGTCTCGGCGTCGTCCATCAACTCACCAAAAATCCTGATGCTCTCGGGCATCGGCCCGGCCGCACAACTGGCCGAGCACGGTATCCCGGTTGTTGTCGATCGTCCGGGTGTTGGAGCCAATCTGCAGGACCACATGGAGCTCTATATCCAGCAGGCCTCCATCCAGCCCATCACGCTCTACAAATACTGGAACCTCTTCGGCAAAGGGCTGATCGGCGCGCAATGGCTGTTCTTCAAGACCGGGCTGGGTGCATCGAACCAGTTTGAAAGCGCCGCCTTCATCCGCTCGAGGGCCGGGGTGAAATACCCCGACATCCAGTTCCACTTCATCCCCATCGCCGTGCGCTATGACGGGCAGGCCGCGGCCGAGGGACATGGCTTCCAGGCCCATGTGGGGCCCATGCGCTCGGCTTCGCGCGGTGCGGTGACGCTGCGTTCAGCCGACCCCAAGGCGCCGCCCCGCATCCAGTTCAACTATATGTCCGACCCGCAGGACTGGGCCGATTTCCGCCACTGCATCCGCATTACCCGCGAAATTTTCGGGCAGAAGGCGTTCGACCCCTATCGCGGCAAGGAGATTCTGCCCGGCGAAGCCTACCAGACCGACGATGAACTCGACGACCATATCCGCCAGCATGCCGAAAGCGCCTATCATCCCTGCGGCACCTGCAGGATGGGCCGGGCGGACGACCCGATGGCCGTAGTCGATCCCGAATTGCGGGTGATCGGCGTCGATGGCCTGCGCGTGGCCGACAGTTCCATCTTCCCGCGCATCACCAATGGCAATCTCAACGCCCCCTCGATCATGGTGGGCGAGAAGGGCGCTGACCACATTCTGGGCAAGGGCATGCTGCCGGCGGACAATGACCGGCCGTGGATCAATCCGAGGTGGCAGACGTCGGATCGCTAGGGATCCGGTGCGCCAGGGCGCGGTCAGGTACAAAGACTGGCAAAGGTCACCGGCAGGAAGATGAGGACAGCGGCCAGGAGCGCAGCCCGGTTGGTCCAAACCGCGGCCGTATGCAGCGCGTGCTGGTGATCGTGGCGGGGGCCGGGCAGGGCGAGCCAGGCCATGGGCACGAGGGCGAGCAGGAAGAGCAGCCAAAGGATCGGCCGGTGCCAGTCGCCCCAGCCATAGGCACAGCCGAGCGCCTGAGCGGCATAGAGCACGACGAAGGCCACCGACCAGACGACAAAGCCGGCCACCAGTCGCACCAGCGGGTGGGAGAGACGGCGCATGATCATACAGTGCCTCCCAGGCTGAGAATGCCGGTGAGACCAAATGCCAGAATGACGGCGCCCGCTGCATAGGCGTTCCAGCGCGCGCCCAGCACCATCTCGGTCTGGCGGCGCGCGGAAATATAGCCCCGAGTGAGACGCCATAGCGCGTGGGCCGACATGACGGCACCAAGTCCGCAATGTAAGCCCGCATAGCCCAGCACCACGAAGGGTACGGCCTGGCGGGCATGGCCTGTGGGATCGTCCAGCCAGAGCATGGCGGCAAGGATCGAGGCCATTGCCACCAGCTGGGCCAGAATGGCCAGGATCAGGCCGGGATGCGTGGTGCCCCCGCGCGCATTGCCCTGTCTGGCGCGCGCCGCGAGCACAGCTCCGGACAGGGCGGCAAGGATGGCCAGCGCGGCGGCCCACAACGGTACCTGCGCGGCGCCCGTATCCTGCCAATTGGGCGCAACGACCAGCAGGAACAGCCCGCCAAAGAGCAGCGATGCGAACAACGTTGCGTTCATCGCCAGCGCGGTGCGGTTGGCAAGGACAGTGACATTGTCGGCTGCCTCCGCATCGGGCGGAACGGAAACGCCCCGGCCAATATCGATGTGTCCCTTGTCCCGCTTTTCGCCCAGGCTCACCGGCCAGACCAGGAAAAGACCAAGCGTGACCAGCGCGCCAATCGGCGCCAACCAATAGAGCCTGAACAGCAGCGCGAGGAAAAAGCTCGCCGTCGCCAGGGCCGTCCAAAGGGGCAGGTAAGAGCGGCGCGGCAGGGTGATCAGATGCTCGACCGCGCCAGTGACCATGTTGACGCCAAGCGTCTCCTGTTCGCCCCTATGGGCAAAGCTCAGGTATCCATCGCCACGTGCCAGCGCCGGACCGATTTGGGCCGGCTGCAATTGGTCGGCGCGGACCTCGATATGCGGGATGGCAGCAAGATTATAGCTCGGCGGCGGGGTCGCCGTGGCCCATTCCAATGTTCCGGCCCGCCACGGATCGCGGCGGAAGCGGGCCCCGAAACGGAACTGCAGCACCATGTCGGCGAGCACCAGGGCAAAGCCCATGGTGAGGATGAAACCGCCCACCGAGGAGAGGAGGTTCAGCCAGTCCCAGCCCCAATTGGAGGGGTAGGTGGAAATGCGGCGCGGCATGCCCATCAGCCCGGTCAGGTGCATCAGGAAAAAGGTGAGGTTGAAGCCGATCAGGATCAGCCAGAAGGCCGGGATCGATAGGCGATAAAGGCTCTGTCGGCCCGAAATATGGGGCAGCCAGTAATAGATCGCGGCCAGCATGGGAAACACAAAGCCGCCCACCAGCACATAGTGCAGATGCGCGACCACGAAATAGCTGTCATGGGCCTGGGTGTTGAACGGCACCATGGCCAGCATGACCCCGGTCAGCCCGCCGATGACGAAGACGATGAAAAAACCGGCGACATAGAGCATGGGAATATCCCAGCGCGGCTTGCCGGACGCCAGCGTACCAATCCAGGCGAAAATCTGCACGGCGGTGGGAATGGCCACGAGCGCGCTGGCCGCCGAGAAGAAGGCCAGCGCCAGATGGGGGATGCCCACGGTGAACATGTGGTGCACCCAGAGCCCGAAGCTCAAAAAAGCCATGGCGACAATGGCTGCAATGATGGCGCGATAGCCCAGGATCGGACGCTGCGCAAAGACCGGGATAATGGTCGATAGCGCCCCGGCGGCAGGCAGGAAGATGATGTAAACTTCCGGATGCCCGAACAGCCAGAACAGGTGCTGCCAGAGCAAGGGATCGCCGCCCCGCGTCGGATCAAAAAAGGGCAGGTCGAAGGCGCGTTCCATCTCAAGCAGGATGGACCCCAGGATGAGCGGCGGAAAGCCGATGATCATCATCCCCGCCGTCACCAGCATGTACCAGGCAAACAGCGGCATGCGGGCCAGCGCCATGCCCGGCGCCCGCATCTTGAGAATGGTGACGAAGATTTCGACGGCCGCGGTGACAGCCGAGATTTCCACAAAGGTGATACCGAGCAGCCAGACATCGGCATTGATGCCGGGTGTGTAGGGCTTGGAGGACAACGGGGTATACATGAACCAGCCGCCATCGGGCGCCACGCCCGCCAGCATGGCCACGATCAGGATCGAGCCGCCAAACAGATAGCACCAGAAGCCATAGGCGGTGAGTCGGGGAAAAGCCAGGTCGCGCGCACCCAGGAGTTTGGGCAGCATGTAGATGGCAAAGCCCTCGAACATGGGAATGGCGAACAGGAACATCATCACCGTGCCATGCATGGTGAAAACCTGGTTGTAGATTTCGGGGCCGAGAAAGGCGCTGTCGGGCGTCGCCAATTGCGCCCGGATCAGCATGGACAGCAGGCCGCCAATGCCGAAGAAGCAGAGCGCCAGCGCCATGAAGCGCTTGCCCAATATGGTATGGTTGACGCTGGACAGGCGGGCGAGGCCCGGCGGTGTGCCCCAGATGGCGTCGAGCTGCTTGTGCAGGGCGATGGGAGACGGGCGTTCGCTCATCGCCGCCCCTCCATCAGGATTGCGAAGTCCTCAGCCGCATGCGCCTGGACCCGAAACCACATGCCATCATGCCCCGGCCCGCAATATTCGGCGCATTGCCCCCAATAGGTGCCGGGTTCGGTGGCCTCGAGACGAATGAGGTTCTCATGCCCCGGAATGGCGTCGATCTTGCCGCCCAGCCGAGGGACCCAGAATGAGTGGATCACATCCTCGGAGGTGACGGCGATATCGACTGGTTGCCCGGCGGGAATATGCAGTGTTTCGTCGCTCATCTCGCGTCCGTCCGGATAGGTGAAGGTCCACTGCCAGCGTTCGGCATGGGCTTTGAAGCGCAGCGGCGCATCGCCTTTGGGCAGCAATTGCTCGCCCAGCACCAGCGCGGTTCCCGTCAGGAGCACCAGGATCGGAATGGGCAGCATCAGCCCGCCGCCCACGATCCACTGTGCAGGGGTGATGCGGGACACCCACGCGGGGCGCAGATAGGCCAGCCCGAACAGCACCATCACCAGCGCAAACAGCAGGACCGATCCGCACAGCATCACCCACCAGAGCGTTGCCAGATTGGCGGCGCGCGGGCCGGCCGGATCGAGCGTGGACAGCGCGCCCGTGCAACCGGCCAGCAGCAGCGGCGTTGCACCAAGGGCAACGGGCCTGAACAGGGGGCGAACCAGATGAGCGATATCCCGCGCGAGGACGAGGAAACCGAAATCCGCGACGAGGAGACGCCGCCCGAGGCTTCTTCCGATCATCCCAATCCGGCTATCCGTGCCGTTGCGGAAAAGGATATCGGCTCGGCCATCGCCGTGGCCGGCCATCCCATCCATGCCATGCTGGTGCATTTCCCCATCGCTTTCGTCGTCGCCACGCTGGGCGTCGACATCTTCTACTGGTGGAACGCCGATCCGTTCTGGCTGGAGGTCGGTAAGTGGGCCGCCGGCGCTGCCTTCGGCTTCGGGGTGTTGGCCGCCTTGGTGGGGACGCTCGAGCTGCTGGCGGTGCCGGGCATCCGCATCCGCGTCGCCAGCTGGAACCACGCCGTGGCGGCCATGGTGATGCTTGCCATTGTCGGCGCCAATGCGGGCCTGCGCCTCTATTGGCCCGAGGCAGTCCTGCCCAATGGGCTGATGCTCTCGGTACTGGCCACCATGGCGGCCGGATTTGCCGGCTGGCACGGCGGAAAACTGGTGTTCGATCATGGCGTCGGCCTCATTATTTCGCCCCGCCAATAAGCTGCTCGAACAGCTCTGAAAGCGCGCCGGGTTCGAAGAACCGGGCCAGAATGCCGGGCCATGCGATATCCGGCTTGCCCAGCACCAGCACCAGGATCGCAGCAATGGCCGAAAAGGTGAGGGTGAGAACGATCACAAAACGCGTCAGCGGGTAGACCCCGCCCGGCTCGAACAGCCTGAGGATCATCAGCCCGGAAAAGATGTGCACGCCGGTCAGCACCGAAACGCCCACCAGCTTGGCGGAAAACCAGTTTTCGTAGGTGCCCTGGAGAAAAATCAGCACCGTCCCGGAGGCGATCGCGACAAAGGCGGCGGGGGAGACCAGCCCGACATAGAAGAAACGGGTAAAGGCATGCAGCTTGTGCAGCGCCTCGCCCGACAATCCCCGCCGCTGCCGATAGAGCAGGGGCAGGGCGATCAGGCCTGCCGACCAGCCGGCAATGGCCGCGACATGGACGAATTTGAGCCAGGTGACGAGCAAATCCAGGCTCATTCAGCCACCGTCCTGTCCGTCCGGAGCGCGTCAAGCAGCCGCCAGAGTACCAGTGCCATCAGCGGCAGATTGGCCGGCACCCACATGATGAGCCCTGCCAATTGCTGGTCCTCCAGCGGCAAAAGGCCAAACGCCATGGTGCTGCCCAGATGCGGCAGATAGAGCGGGGCGGGTGCGAACACCAGCAGGGCGCCGAGCAGCCCCATCTGGATGGCGCTGGACAAGGCCGTGACGCCAGCCGGCAGCGCTGCCCTGGTCCGGAGCAGCCCCAGCCAGAGCCAGGTGAAGCTGCCCAAAAGGCTGACCTGCATGAGCCAATAGAGCGCTGGATGGGTGAAAGCGGATGTGTAGAAATCCGGCGCGTGCCAGAGCCAGAGCGCCAGGGTCGAGAGCACCAGCGGCGGCAAGAGGCCCATACGCATCCCCCACCTGTTCGGGAGAGCAAATGCCAGCAGCGGCGCCAGCACCATGGTCAGCACCACATGGTGGCCGACGCGCACGGAGAACAACGCCACGCTGAGCGCGCAGATGGGCGAGACAAAGAGGATCACCGCCAGCCCCCACGCGCCAGCAAAGGCGAGCTGGCGATGGCGTCCTGCCTGCCGCAACAGCACAAATCCGGCCAGGGCCGTGAGGGTGAGGACAGAGAGCAGGGCGGGCTCGAAATTCCACCGGCCCCAGAGTGTCTCCAGGGTCGGTGGCGATCCGCAATAGCTCATATCGAAGGAAAAGGCTGACGCTGGGTCCATTTCCATTCCGGATGTTGGTGGTTGTCCCAATCCGTCCCACCCCTGTCAGGGAGAGGGCGGATTGGGTCTTGCGGGCTAAGGCTGCTCGTCTCCTTCGCTCCCGCCGGTGTCGTCGCTCGGCAGCGCATAGGCGATGAAGTAGTCGCCAATCGGCGTTTCCATGAAGTCATGGCCACCGGCATTGATCACCACGATCTGCCGCCCTTGCGACTCGTAGGTCATCGGTGTTGCCTGGCCACCGGCCGGCAGTTCGACCTCCCAGACCCGCTCGCCGGTCTCGATATCGATGGCGCGGAACAGATCGTCCGTGGCCGCGCCGATGAAGAACAGGCCCGAAGCGGTGATGAAACCGCCGGCATTATTGGGCGTGCCGATATCGAATGGCAGCATGGAGGGAATGCCGAACGGGCCATTCTTGCGAGCGGTGCCGAAGGGGCGATCCCACAGCATTTCGCGGGTATTGAGATCGATCGCGGCGATCCCGCCATAGGGCGGCTCCTTGCAGAGCAGGCCGGTGAACGGTACCCGCCAGCCGGCATTGACGCGAATGCCGTAAGGCGCCTCGGCCTGCGGGCTGATCGAACCATGCGAGCCCGATCCTGCGGAGGGTTCATAGTTCGGATCGGCGATGGAATAGATGCCCATCTCGTCGACCTCTTCGCGTGGGATCAGCTGGTTGTAGTTCGGCATGTTGTTGTAATTGGCGATGAGGATGCCGCGTTCCGGATCGACGGCAATGCCGCCCCAGTCCGAGCCACCATTATAGCCGGGGAACTGGATCCAGGGTTTGTCGACCGTGGGCGGGGTATAGACGCCGTCATATTCGGCCTGGCGATACTGGATGCGGCACCAGAGCTGGTCGAGCGGCGTCGCGCCCCACATGTCGGCCTCGGTGATCTCTGGCTTCAAGAGGTTTGGGAAGTCCGTGACATAGGGCTGGGTCGGTGACAGGCGCTCGGGCTCGACGCCACCCTGCGGGGCGGGACGCTCCTCGATATTGACCAGCGGCTCGCCGGTCTCGCGGTTGAGGATGTAGAACTGTGCCTGCTTGGAGGGCATGATAATGGCCGGAACCGGGCCTTCATCGGTGGGGAAATCCACCAAGGTGCCCTGGCCGCCAAGGTCATAATCCCACACATCGTAATGCACGGCCTGGTAGTGCCAGGCGACCTCGCCGGTTTCGACATCGAGCGCCACAATGGCGGTGGAATAGGTGTTTTCCTGTTCCGAACGCGTGCCGCCCCAATAGTCGACCGCCGAATTGCCCATGGGCAGATAAACCAGGCCAAGCTCGTCATCGCCCGAAGCAATGGTCCACATGTTTGGCGTGCCGGGCGAATAGATCTCGCCTTCCGGCGGCAGGCCGTTTTCGCCGGGACGGTTCATGTCCCAGGCCCATTCGAGTTCACCAGTCACCGCATTGTAGCCGCGGATGACGCCCGAAGGCGCGGTGCGCTGCTGATTGTCGCTGACCTGGCTGCCCACCACCAGCACGTCGCGCACCAGGGTCGGGGGCGAGGTTGGGGCGTAAAAGCCCGGCGCGGTATCGCCAATGCCTTCGAGCAGGTTGACGGTGCCGGCATTGCCGAAATCGGGGCAGGGCTGGCCGGTCTCGGTATCCAGCGCAATCATGCGCGCATCATGGGTGAGGTTCACCGTGCGGGTGGCGCAGATTTCGTTACGCTCGGCGGTCGGGTCCTCGAAATAGACCAGACCCCGGCAGGATGCGTTGTAGCCGACATTGTCGGTCGAAACCTCTGGATCGTAGGTCCAGAATTCGGCGCCTGTCGCGGCATCGAGCGCAGTGATGTGGTTGGTGGCTGAACACAGATACAGTCGGTCGCCGACCTTGACCGGCGTGTTCTGATTGCCGAACGGCTCGTCGCCTTCCGGCATGTCGCCGGTACGGTATTCCCAGATCTTTTCGAGCTGGCCGACATTGTCCGGCGTAATCTGGTCGAGCGGCGAATAGCGCGTGGCGTGATTGGTGCCGCCATAGGCGGGCCAGTCCCGCCCGACTTCGAGGGACACATAAGTCGGCTCGGCGTTTTCAGGCACCACCAGCTCCTCGCCTGCCTCGAGCGGGGCTCCTTCGGGCGCCGGACCGGCATCGGCAGGTTCGGCCGCAATGCCGGGGGCAGGGGCGGCCGGCGTCTCTGCAGGGCCAGTTTCTGGTGCTGCCGGCGTTGGGCTTGTGCTTTGAGGGGTTGCTGGCTCGCTCGGCGTCTCCGAGGCAGGCGGCGCCTCGGGGGCTTCGGGCTGGGCGACCGGTTCATCCACTTCCTGGGCGATGGTGCTTTCGATGCCATGATTGGCAACGCCGATGGCGCCGACCGCGCCGGCAAACGTCACCATGGCCGCCATGGCGCTTGTGCCGAATCGGCGCACCGACCCGCGCAGCACGGGCAGTGTGGTCAGGACCAGGACAAGAACAATGGTTGGTGCCAGAAGGCGCGGCACCTGGGCCCAGCCATCAAAGCCCGCTTCCCACAGCGCCCAGATCAGCGTGCCGATCCAGGTGATGAGATAGACCCAGATCGCCATGATGTCGCGGCGAAACAGGAACCAGGCTGTCACCAGCAGACCGATACCGGCGGGCAGGTAATACCAGGACCCGCCCAGGGTGATGAGCCAGAGGCCGCCTGCCGCAATGGGCAGGCCGAAGACAAGCAACACGACCCCGACAAACATGGTCCACCAGAAGCCAAATCCCTTGTGATCGTGGCGCGGCAATGCTTGCTCGGTCATGCTTCCCTCCAGTGACGTGCTTGGTCGTGCAACGCCTCAATGGGGACACAGTTCCGAACCGATCCGGTTCAGTTGGAGCCGAAGCCCAGCCGGACCCTTTGGTCGCGGCGAGGGGAAAGGGACTAGACCACAAGCCTGCTGCGGGTCAGTTCGGCAAGCGATTGCTGCGAGCGGTCCTCTGGTCGATTGACGGTCTGCACCCACTCGATCAGCTGCGCCATGCCTGCCTCGAAGTCCTGTTGCGGCTTGATGCCGAACAGGCGTTCGAGCTTGCTGGTATCGGCAAAGCAGTGGCGGATATCGCCGACACGATACTGGTTGAGAATGGTGGGTGCGATGTTCTTGCGCAAGAGCCGCGCCAGCGTCATGGCAATCTCATTGACGGTCCGGGCCTGGCCGCTGCCGACATTGCAGGCCTCCCACACGGCCAGATCGCTTTCCAGCACCGTGGCAAAGGCGTTGGCGACATCGAGCACATGCACGAAATCGCGCCTTTGTTCGCCATCCTCGAAGATGATCGGGGGCTGGTCATTGAGCAGCCGGGAGATGAAGATCGCGGCCACCCCGGTATAGGGATTGCTCAGCGCCTGGCGCGAACCATAGGCGTTGAAAAGCCTGAGGGCGACGGTCGGGATCTTGAGCGCCCGGCCCACCGAGAGGAACATTTCCTCATGGTCGCGCTTGTTGACAGCATAGATCGAGGCCGGCTGCAGCAATTTGTCTTCGCTGGTGGGCACCGGCAGGAGCGCCGCGCCATCCCGGCTCAGCTCCCAGCAATGGGCCTCGAGCTGGCCATGGTCGCGCATTTCCGGCATGACGGGGCGCCCCGTCTTGGCATCCACATATTGTCCCTCGCCGTAGATCGACATGGACGAGGCAACCGCCATGCGCTTGACCGAATGCTCGGTGCGCGAGAGCACCTCGAGCATGATGGCGGCGGCCATGGTGTTGTTGCGCGTATAATCGACAATATTGGTCATGCTCTGCCCCACGCCGACCGAGGCGGCGAGATGGGCCAGATGGGTGATACCGGTGAGGGCGCTTTCGAAGACGCCGTCATCCAGGATATTGCCCCTGATACGCCGCGCGGCGGGGTTGAGGTAGACCGGCCAGCCATCGGCGTCGCGCTCGGCATCGCCATGCACCTGGTCCAGCAGGCAATCGAGAACGGTGACGTCAAAGCCGCGCGCCAGCAGCAGGTCCACCAGATGCGACCCGATAAAGCCGGCACCGCCCGTTACCAGAACATGTCCTTTGGCCATATGTGTACTCCTTACAAACGCGTCATATGCCTGATGAGGTTTTTTCCGCTCCGCCCTCCAGGGCGGCCGGCGCGCGCGCCTTCACGGGTGCGACAATCGCCGACAAGGCTGCCTTTTTGCCCCGCGTCACGCGGACCAGATCGTGATTGGCATCGGTCTTTTCCGTGCGCTCCCACACCAGCCCTTCATTGAGCAGGAACATGCGGAAGCCGATCCAGAGCGGAATGAGCCAGACCAGCCACCACGCCATGATGAAGACCGGATTGACCCGCAGGAGGTAGCGGATGCGGTCTTTGCGCCGGGGCAGCACGAGTGCAGCGCGGCGCCAGGTCCGCACATAGAGCGCCGTCATCGACAGCCCGAAGGCGGCCAGATTGGCCAGCGAGAGCACGATGGCCCAGTCCGGCAGCATGTTGTTCCCTGTCCAGGCCATAGCGCTGGCCCAGATGCCAAGCGGAATGCCCACCGAATTGAGCGACAGGGACAGGCAGGGCAGGAAATTGAGCCAGGCCTTGAACCGGGCAGGCCAGGGCATGCCCATGGCCTTGAGCGGATAGGTCAGGCTCTGGAAGAACCCCGCCACCCAGCGTTTGCGCTGGGTGATGCCATGCGCAAAGGTCAGCGGCACTTCTTCGATCAGCGGGTTCTCGATGACGCCCAGCTTCTTGCCATTGGTCCAGAAGCGCATGCCCACTTCCGGGTCCTCGATGGTCAGCCAGGGATGGAAACCGCCCAGCGCGATCAGATCCGAGGCCCGGAAGAACAGGCCCTTGCCCAGCACCCAATAGGGGTGTTTGCCATTGGCCGAGAGATGGGGATATTTCGAACCGTCCCAGGCCATGTGGTCAAAGGCGTGCCAGCTCGCCGCCCAGCTGGCATTGAGATTGCCGGCAATGTTCTGCGCCTGCAGCACGTCATATTTTCCCATGCCGGCAGCGGCGGCCAGGAAGTGGTCGCTGGGCGGACAGCTGTCCGCATCGATGTAATTGACCAGAAAATCCTGGGACCCCATGACCCGCTCGGCGATCTGGTAGAAGGCATAGATCAGCTGCCGCGTTTTCTTGGGGGGCAGGTTGCGGTTCTGCGCGAACTTGCCCGCATGCCACCAATAGGCCTTGGAACAGCGGTCCCAGGCCTTCCACACTACGAGCCACGACTTGTGCGAGGTGGGCGGCACCTCGATGATCTGAAGGAACGGGAATTCCTTCTGCAGCCGCCGCAGCGACCGCACCGTGAAGGCGTCGTCGGCATTGGGAATGGCCACCACGCTGAACTTGTCCTTGGGATATTCAAGCTGCGAGAGGCTCATGAAGGTGGTGCGCATGGTGGATTCGAGTTCGCGCAGCACTGGATAGAACAGCACAATATAGGGGTATTCTTCCGGCGGCCTGGCACGGGCGCCATTGGGGTCCACCCAGTTCACCGGGCGGGTGAAGAAGTAGAGATCGACGAACTGCGAAAGGGCATAGGCGATCTGCACCGCGCAGAAGGCGCCGATCAGAACGAGGGACATTGTATCGCTGGTTTCCATGGCCTGCCCTCTCGCGATGCCCGATTACCCGCTCATGCCATCCTGCAGGACCGGACCGGGCGCGGACCCGGAGCCGTTCATATAGCCCTTCCTGGAGGTCCTCCGGGTGCTGTGCTGATGGATGGCCACCACGTCGCCCCGCTTGGGTTGCTGTGACGGTTTGCCAATGGCGTGGACCGCAAAGCCAGCCTCGAGAAAGCTCTTGGGATCAAGAAAATTGCGCAGGTCCACCAGGACCTTGTGACGCACCAGCCGGGCCAGCCGCCCCGGATCGAGCGCCAGGAATTCAGGCCAGTGCGTGGCCAGCACGGTGCAGTCCGCCCCTTCTACGCAAAGATAGGGATCGTCGGCGAACAGCACGCCTTCCAGCCGCATCCGCGCCCCGCCCATGCCTTGGGGATCAAACACTTGCACCCTGGCGCCGGCCCGCTGCAGCGCATCGATCAGCGCCAATGACGGAGAGTCGCGCAAATCGTCTGTGTTGGGCTTGAAGGTCAGTCCCAATATTGCGACGACACGACCGTAGAGCGCTCCATGCATGGCTTTGGCAACGCGACGGCCCATCGCCCGTTTGCGCGCCTCATTGGAGGCGATGACGGTTTCCACCAGTCGCAGATTGACGCCATGCTCCTGGGCAATGGCCTGCAAGGCCGTGGTATCCTTGGGAAAACACGACCCGCCATAGCCGGGACCGGCCTGGAGGAAGGCCGCGCCGATGCGCGCGTCCAGCCCGATGCCAAGCGCAACCTGCTCGACATCGGCCCCCACCGCTTCGCAAAGATCAGCCATCTCGTTGATGAAGGCGATCTTGGTGGCGAGAAACGCATTGGCCGCGCATTTGACCAGTTCGGCCTCCCGCCTGCCCATGCACACAATCGGCGTGCCGGCTTGTTCGAGCGGTGCATACAGAGCCCTGAGCGTGTTGCGGGCCGTTTCGTCCCCGGCGCCAACCACGATGCGGTCGGGGTCCATGAAATCATCGATTGCCGAGCCCTCACGCAGGAATTCGGGATTGGAGATGACCGAGAAGTGCATCTCCGGCCGTGCCTTGTGCATCAGCGCCTGCACGCTGTCGCCGGTGCCGACCGGAACGGTGGATTTGACAATGACCATCTGCGGGTGGACCGCCTTGGCGGCAATTTCCCGGGCTACCGCGAAGATGGCACTGAGATCGGCGCTGCCATTGGCCAGGGGCGGTGTGCCCACGGCGATCATCACCGCGTGAATTTCCTTGCCCAGCGCCGGCAGGCGGCTTGTGAACCCCAGCCGGCCCAGCGCCACATTCCGGGTGATCATCTCGGAGAGTTGCGGCTCGTATATGGGGATGCGGCCAGTCTGAAGCTGCTCCACCTTGCTGGCGTCATTATCCACGCACAACACGTGGTGCCCCAGTTCCGCCAGACATGCGCCCGATACCAAACCGACATATCCCGAACCGACAATAATAAGGCGCATGGTTCCAAACTCACTCTGTTACGCAAACTAGATCTGAACGACAGTCTCGCCCGGGACGGCTGGACCAAAGGCGGGCCCATGCAGGGCGGCTGGCGCCACCGCGTGCCTGATGCCGGCAAAGTATCGGATGGTCTTTTCCAGCCCTTCGGTCAGCGGCACGCGCGGCCCCCAGCCCAGAAGAGTGCTGGCGCGGGTGATGTCAGGACGGCGGCGGCGCGGATCATCGACCGGCAGGGGGCGATGCACGATGCGCGACGGCGACCCCGTCATCTCGATGACGATCCGGGCCAGTTCGCCCACGGTAATCTCGGCCGGATTGCCGATATTGACCGGCCCGTCGACCTCCGGGCCGGACGCCATCAAGCGCACGAAGCCCTCGATCAGGTCATCGACATAGCAGAAGGATCGCGTCTGCTGGCCCTCGCCATAGACCGTGATGTCCTCGCCCCTGAGGGCCTGCAGGATGAAATTGGAGACCACGCGGCCATCGTCGGGCTGCATGCGAGGGCCATAGGTGTTGAAGATGCGCACGATCTTGACCACCACCCCGCTCTGGCGCGCGAAGTCGGTGAACAAGGTTTCGGCAAAGCGCTTGCCCTCGTCATAGCAGGAGCGTGGCCCGACCGTGTTGACATTGCCGCAATAGTCTTCGCGTTGCGGATGAATTTCCGGGTCGCCATAGACCTCCGAGGTGGAGGCATGCATGACCCGGGCCCCATCCCGCTCGGCGCGGTAGAGCACATTGGCCGCCCCTTCGGCGCAGATCAGCGCCGTCCGCACCGGATCGCTCTGATAGTGCACCGGCGAAGCTGGACAGGCCAGATTGTAGATTTCGTCAAAGGCCGGCAGGCGGTCGGGCAGGGCGTCGATGACATCGTGCTCGACCAGCTCGAACCGGTTGCTGCGCGCCAGGGAGGCCACATTGGCCGGGCGGCCGGTGTGG
>Ga0207773_100115_pt1 | contig 68097 bp, 61 predicted proteins | sample TtaePargueraPR_2_FD_187281 | JGI IMG/M metagenome (GOLD analysis project Ga0207773, IMG submission 187281) | Aerobic enrichment media microbial communities from Bioluminiscent Bay, La Parguera, Puerto Rico - Tt and M1 (3) (SPAdes) | ecosystem: Environmental > Aquatic > Marine > Unclassified ...
AGCCAGCAGAGCTTCACCGGGGTGAAATACCAGGGCAAGGTCTATGATTGCGGCTCCAAGCTGGGCTTTCTGACCGCCAATGTGGTCTTCGCCCTGGACCGCCCCGACATCCGCCCCGGTTTCATCGAGGAACTGCGAAAGCTCGATCTGGAAGACCAGCTCTGATCGCGCCTGTCAGCGCCGGACCGTCACGCCCAGGCTGACGGTGTGGCTGTCAAACGTGCCAGAAGCGCTGTTGTCGCGGTGCGCATAGGCATAATCGGCCGATACCGCGGTATGACGGTTGAACCGGTAATCGGCACCAAAGCCCGCCCCATGGCGCGTCTCGGTTTCGCTGCTGCCTTCGAGCCAGGAGCGCCCCCAATCTGCCGAGGCGCGCAGGCGCAACCAGGAATTGACCGTGTAGTCGGCACTGGCCGTCGCCCGGTGCGCCACCCGCGCCGTGCCCCCGCTATCGACACCGGTCGGTTCCACGGTCGTTGCGAGGGAAGCGGTCAGATTGACCGTTGAATCAGGGGAATAGGTCACGCTGGCGTCATAAAGCCTCGCCGTGATGTCGGACAGGCCGGCATTGTCGAAGTCGTGCTGCGCGATGCCGACCGAGGCACTGGCGGACAACAGGCCGTTCCAGCTGCCCGCAAGTCCGGCCCGCAGGGTCCGGCTCGTGGCATCGGGTTTGATCCCGCCCGCGCCGGTGCGATCAAACCAGTCCCGGCCCAGCCCCGCCTCACCGAAGACCTCGATGATCGGGGTGGCCTGAAGGCCAAGGCGCAGCGTGACGTCGCCCTCCCACACATTCTGGTTCGAATTGTCGGTGACACCGGTATCGGTCCGGGTCGTCGGGCCATAGACCGTGCGCGCCAGCGCGCCGGTAAGGCCCAGATTGAATCTTCCGAATTGACGCTCGAGCGCGCCATCCACGGTACCGGTGACGCTCAGCGCCGGATCGGTGATCATGGGGTCGAGCCCCGGTGTGGACGGCAGATCGCGCGACAGTTTCAGGCTCGCCCCGCCACTGGCCGTGGTATCGCGATCCAGCCGCGTGGTGCCGGACAGGTCCAGATTGAGGCTGGTGACGCCCAAAGTGCCGTCATTGTCCCGGGCCAGTTCGGCATCACCGTCAAACACCAGATCGGTGCGCACGCCCTGATGGGTCGCCGTTACAGCCGGTGTGAGCGTGGTCACGAAGCGTTCGCCGCTTGTGGTGTGGCTGTAGCTGCCCTTGAGGCCAAGCGACCAGTCGATTTCGACAGGCGGGTGGCCCGGTTCGCTGGGCACGGCAAATTCCTGCGGCACGGGCGCTGCTGGATAGACGCCGGGCGCCAGGCGCGCCTCGACCAGCGCTGCCTCATCGATGATGAGCGGCTCGGCCAGCACGGTGCCGGTGAGCAGGCCGCTCGTCAGCAGGACACGCAATGCTGTGAAATGATGCCGGGCCAAGTCCCGCTCCGCAGATCTAGCCGGCAGACAGGTTCAAGCCGGTTCGGGCCCAAAGGGCCGGAACCCCAATCCTTGCAGCTTATGGTTAATGAACCCTTGCGCAGAACTGCCTAGAGCTCGATCCCGACACGTGGCAATCGGCTCCCGGTCATGAAAACGCCTGGTCTAGATCGGTTCGACCCTCAGCACAGCGCCATCGGCGCCGGTGATCCGCACGCGCTGCCCGGCCGGCAGGTCCGGGCCGCTCACGCGCCATTTGGTGTCGTCCAGGGTCAGGCGGCCAAAGCCCTCTGAAATGGGCTGGTCCAGCACCGCTTCGCGCCCGACAAGGCGCTGCGTGCGCCGATTGAGCATTGGCCGGTCGGACTGGGTTGTCCGATGGCGCATCAGGCGGATCCAGATCAGGATGGAAACCAGCGACAACACGCCGAAGATCAGCCACTGCACCGGCCATGCCAAGGGTTGGAACAGGGTGATGAGGCCGGTCAGAATGCCCGCAATCCCCATCCAGAGCAGGAACCCGCCCGGCAGCACCAGTTCGAGCGCCAATAGGACCAGTCCGCCGACGATCCAGCTCCAGGGGCCGTTTTCGATGAGGAAATTGACGATCTCCATAACGCGATCCCGTCAGTCCTGCGCCGGCGCCGCTGTGGCGGGGGCACTGGAGGGCGGGCGGCTGGTCGGGCGCGGCTGCACCGGTTTTTCGGCGCCGAAGGTTTCCTTGGCGATTTCGGCGATGCCGCCAATGGCGCCGATGACGCTGGAGGCCTCGACCGGCAGCATCAGCAGTTTCTGGTTCGGAGCCGTGGCCACCTTTTCCAGCGCCTTGATGTAATTGTTGGCCACGAAATAGTTGATCGCCTGCACATTGCCCGCGGCAATGGCCTCGGACACCAATTGGGTGGCCTTGGCTTCCGCTTCGGCCGCGCGCTCCCGTGCTTCGGCATCGCGGAAGGCCGCTTCCCGGCGGCCCTCGGCTTCCAGCACCTGCGCCTGTTTCTCGCCTTCAGCCTTGAGGATGGCGGCCTGCCGCCGGCCCTCGGCTTCCAGAATTGTGGCGCGCTTTTCACGCTCTGCCTTCATCTGTCGGCCCATGGAATCGACGAGGTCGGTCGGCGGGTCGATATCCTTGATTTCAATGCGGGTGATCTTGACGCCCCAAGGCGAGACGGCCGCATCGACCACCCGCAGCACCCGGTCATTGATCTCGTCACGATTGGACAGCAGGGAATCGAGGTCCATGGAGCCCATGACCGAGCGGATATTGGTCATGGTGAGGTTGAGAATGGCATGTTCGAGATTGGTCACCTCATAGGCGGCCGAGGCGGCATCCAGGATCTGGTAGAAGGTGACGCCATTGGCGGTGACCGTCGCATTGTCGCGGGTGATGACTTCCTGGTGGGGAACGTCGAGCACCTGCTCCATGACATTGATCTTTTTCCCGATTACATCGATGAACGGCACGATCAGGTTGAGGCCGGGCTTGAGCGTGCGGGTATAGCGGCCGAACCGCTCAATGGTGAAGTTATAGCCCTGCGGCACGGTCTTGGCGCCGGCAAACAGCACCAGCACGAACAAGACGCCCAGAACGATCAACGTCACGCTGAGGCCATCCAGCCCCAATTCGGTGAAAAAGCCCATCGGCCCTGCCCTCCATGCCCAATTCGCTGCGCCACATTATGCGGCGACGCCGTGAATGGGTAGCGCCAAATCGCCCTATTTGGCGGGCAGGCAGCGGCCTGTGGACTGGAGCGCAGCAATGGCGCGCGGGTCGCAGCCAGTATGGAGGAACATCAGCCAGTCCTCGGTCGAGCCGTAAAACACATTGCGGTCCACCTCGCCGCGCACCCCGGGCACCACGCCGGTCTGGGTATATTGCCAGAAGGTCCAGGGGCGATTGTCATAGCGCTCATGCGGCTCGGCGGCGGTGGAGCGCAGCCAGAACGCATTGGGGAAATATTCGCCCGCCAGAATGTCGCGGTGGAAGTTCATGTCGGTATAGATGATCGGCAGCTTGCCGGTATGACGTTCCATGACGTCGAGCATCAGCCGGATCTTTTCGAGCGCGTCGGCCTTGTTCGGCTTGACCTTGCAACTCGAGTGATTGTTCCACTCCAGGTCCAGCACCGGCGGCAGGGCACTCGGATCATAGGGTACGTTCTGGGTGAACCAGGCCGCCTGTTCGGAGGCCAGCGAACACCAGGTCATGAAGTGATAGGCCCCGCGCGGCATGCCCGCATCGCGCGCCCGCTGCCAGTTGAGGCGGAAATTGGGGTCGAGATAGTCCTTGCCCTCGGTGGCCTTCATGAACACGAAATGCGTGCCGGCCGACCGCGCCCGGGCAAAATCGACATTCTCCTGGTAGCGCGCCACATCGATGCCGTGAATGGGCATGGATCGGGCCCGGTCCACGCCTGAATGGGGACGGTTGTCGCCGGGAATGGCGCTATAGAGCCCGCCCATGCTGCCACAGGCGGCCAGTGCCACCACGGCAAGGCTCATGACGGCGCCACGAATAAGGGCGGAGGCAGAGCGGCGGACAGACGAAGCCATGATGGAGAACACTCAAATGCAACAATACTTGCCATTTGATTCAACATGGGCCGGTTAACGGAGATTTAGGGTAACCAGTGTGGCAGCCGGCATGGTTAACGAGCCATCTTTCGTTCGCTCTTCGTTCTTGCTGGCCCGTGAACGATCTGCTAGCGTGACCTCCGGCAATTGGGGGCAAGAGCCGATGGTCACACGCGTAACGACTGTGGCGTTTCAGGGCATTGAGGCCGTGCCGGTTGATGTGCAGGCCCATATCGCGCCCGGTTTTCCCGCTCTCGTGCTGGTCGGCCTGCCCGACAAGGCGGTGCGCGAAAGCGGCGAGCGGGTCCGCGCCGCCCTGACCGCCTCGGGGCTTGGCCTGCCGCCCAAGCGCATCACCATCAATCTGGCTCCGGCCGATCTGCCCAAGGAAGGCAGCCATTATGACCTGCCCATTGCCTTGGCACTGATGGGCGCGCTGGGCGCCATTCCGCAGGACGCGCTGGAAAACTACATGGCGCTGGGCGAATTGGGACTGGACGGCCGCCTGGCCCATGTTGGCGGTGTTCTCCCCGCCGCCATGGCCGCCAGTGCCAAGGGCATGGGGATCATCTGTCCCAAGGCGTCGGGCGCCGAGGCGGCCTGGGCTGGGGACGAAGTCGACATCATTGCCGCCGACAGCCTGATCGCGCTGGTCAACCATCTGACCGGGCACCAGGTGCAGGCCCGTCCCCAGCCCGGCCGGCAATTGGCGGCGCCGGGCGATCTCCCGGACCTTGTCGATGTGCGCGGCCAGGCCGTGGCGCGGCGCGCGCTCGAGGTCGCGGCCGCCGGGGGGCATAACATGCTGATGGTGGGGCCGCCCGGCGCGGGCAAATCCATGCTGGCGGCCCGCCTGCCCTCCATCCTGCCGCCGCTCTCGGCCCGCGAACTGCTCGACATCTCCATGATCCAGTCCATTGCCGGTGAACTGGCGGGCGGTGCGTTGTCCGATCGCCGGCCCTTCCGGGCGCCGCATCACTCGGCCTCCATGGCGGCCCTGGTGGGCGGCGGCCTCAAGGTCCGTCCCGGGGAGGCCAGCCTCGCCCATAATGGCGTGCTGTTTCTCGATGAACTGCCCGAATTTGCACCCAATGTGCTCGACAGCCTGCGCCAGCCGCTCGAAAGCGGGGAAACGGTGATCGCCCGGGCCAATGCCCGCGTGGCCTATCCCTCGCGTTTCCAGCTCATCGCGGCGATGAACCCCTGCAAATGCGGCATGGCCGGAACGCCCGGCCACAGCTGCAAGCGCGGTGCGGCCTGCGCCGGGGACTATCAGGCCCGGGTCTCCGGCCCCTTTCTCGATCGCATCGATATTCGCATTGATGTGCCGGCGGTCAGCGCGGCCGACATGATCGCCGCCTCCGGTCCGGCCGAGAGCTCTGCCGATGTCGCCAAACGGGTGGCCGCCGCCCGCGACCGGCAGCGACAGCGCTATGCAGACGCGGGGCATGGCCACGTGCTGACCAATGCGGCCGCACCGGCTGCGCTGATTGAAAAGCTGGTCGCGCCCGACCGGGAGAGCCAGTCGCTGTTGCTGCAGGCCGCCGAGCGGTTCAACCTCTCTGCCCGCGCCTATCATCGCGTGCTCAAGGTAGCGCGCACCCTTGCCGATTTGGCGGGCTCGGATAAGGTCGCCCGGCCCCATATCGCCGAAGCGCTGAGCTACCGGCTGAGCTTCGGGGCGGCCTGAACCTGCGAGGATATCGATGAAACACCGCATTTCCGCCGGCGTCCTCGCCTTGCGGGACGACCGCATCCTTCTTGTCCGGCATTATCGTGCGGGCGCGCACGATTTCTGGGCGGGCCCCGGTGGCGGTGTCGAGGGCAGCGAAGAGCTGCACCAGGCCGCCGAGCGAGAGGCTTTTGAAGAGGCCGGCATTCGCGTCAAGGCCCGGACCATGGCCTATATCGACGAGCTGGTCGATGACTGGGGCCGTATCGTCAAATTCTGGTTCCTGGCCGATTATGTCTCGGGCGAGATCGATGTTTCGGCCAATCCTGCCGAGGGTGAATCCATCAGCGAAGCAGGCTGGTTTGCACGCGAGACCCTGCCCCAGGGCCATGTCTTTCCCGAAGTACTGCGCGACCGCTTCTGGGACGAACTGGAGACCGGCTTTCCGGCCCCGGTCAAGCTGCCGCTTAGGCAGTCGATTTTTTGAGCCCCGCCCCTTTCTGGTGTGCGTAATTCGCCCTCTGGGCGACGACATTTGTTAAGCGCAGGCCGGGTAGTTTTGTGGGGCAGTGCGGAGAGGCAGCATGGCGCAAAGTGGCAGGCTGGTGCAGTGGAACGACGAGCGGGGCTTCGGCTTTATTGAGGGCGGCGATGGTCAGCGTCACTTCGTGCATATTTCGGCCATTGGTCGGATCGCCACGCGGCCGCGCATTGGCGACCGGGTGAGCTTTATGCCTGGACGGGGCGCCGATGGACGCCTGCAGGCCCATAGCGTCACGATCCTTGGCGCCAATCCTGCTGCATCGCCCGAAACGCGCCAGCGTGGTCTGGTCGCATCGTTCCCACGGTTCGAATGGCGCCTGGCCGGGGTCTCGGCTGTGTTGATCCTGCTGTGCGCAGGTCTCGCGCTTGGCCGGTTGCCTTGGGAATTGGCAACCGCCTATGCTGTCATGGGGTTGATCTCGTTCCACGCCTATTGGTTGGACAAGAGATATGCCGAGACCGGCCAGTGGCGCACCAGTGAGGTGACGCTTTTGGGCATCGATCTCTGTCTTGGCATTGCGGGCGGCCTCCTGGGCCAGGCCGTGTTTCGGCACAAGACGCGGAAGCGGGATTACAGTGCAGCTGCAGTGCTCATTCTGGCCGTGCACCTGTTCTGGCTGGGGGGATTCGTTGCTGGGCTAATCGACGCGAGCGAGCTGATGGGCTGGGTGGAGTCGGCCTTCTCCGCCAAGGCATAAGCCTGTGGATAAGTGTTTCACGTGAATCCGCGGCCGCCAGCTCAACTCACCCGGCGATACCCACCCGGAACGCCTTCGGGCGACAGCACAATCTGCCAGAGATTGATCTGCCGGGCGCGGAACAGGGCGGCAAAGACCGAGAGGTAATAGCGCCACATGCGGTGGAAACGCTCATCATAGCGCGGTGCCAGGCCGGGCCAGGCCGCGTCGAAATTGTTCCGCCAGCCCATCAGCGTCCGGTCGTAGTCGGCACCGAAATTGTGCCAGTCCTCCATCACGAACAGGCCCTCCACCGCTTGTCCGATCTGGGTGATCGAAGGCAGCATGCCATTGGGGAAGATGTATTTTTCCGCCCATGGATCGCCATGTGTGGTCGAGACATTGCCGCCAATGGTGTGCAGCAGGAACAGCCCGTCAGGCTTGAGCAGCCCGCGGGCCTTGTCGAAAAAGGCGCGATAGTTCTTGTAGCCGACATGCTCGAACATGCCGATGGAGACAACCCGGTCGAACTGGCCGTCGAGTGCCATATAGTCCATTATCCGGGTCTCGACCGGCAGGCCCTGCCCATGCGCATTGGCATAATCGGCCTGTTCCTGGCTGACGGTGACGCCGAGCCCCGAAATGCCATAGCGCTCGGCGGCAAAATGCAGGAACCCGCCCCAGCCCGAGCCGATATCGAGTACGCGCATACCCTGTTCCAGCCCCAACTTGCGGCAGATCAGGTCGAGCTTGGCCTCCTGCGCGGTATCCAGGTCAGTCGCTTGTGCCCAGTAGCCGCAGGAATAGATCATGCGTCTGTCCAGCATGGCGGCGTAGAGCGCGTTGTCGAGATCGTAGTGCTTCTCGGCCACCTCGCGCACCCGCAGCCGCTGCATGTTGAGCAGCCGCGCCTTGAGCGTGCTGGCGATCAGCGGCAGATCACGCGGAAATGCGTCCTGCACGCGGGCAGAGGCCAGCTTGAACAATAACCCATCCAGCGGTTCGGCGTCCCACCAGCCATCCATATAGCTTTCGCCCAGGCCCAGCGTGCCATCCCGCAGCAGCCGCCCATAGAGCCGCTCGTCATGAATGGCGACGTCGGCATCCGGACCTGGTCCGGCGACGATCCCGGCCCGGTCAAGTTGGTCCAGAACGAAACGTTTGGCGGCATAGGACATGAGCGGCAAGGCGCAATGAGCTAGGAGGAAATCCTAGACCCATCGCGCTTTGCCGATCAAGCGGCGCTATTTCTAGTGGAATTGCGCCGTCTCGGTGGATTCGGCCATAGCCGTGGTGGCGCTCTGCCCCTGGGTTACCGTCATGGAAACGGCGTCGAAATAGCTGGTGCCCACTTCGCGCTGGTGCCGGACGGCGGAGAAACCCTGGGCCTCGGCGGCAAATTCGGCCTGCTGCAGGCGCGAATAGCCGGCCATGCCGCTTTCCTTGTAGCTGCGGGCCAGCTCGAACGTGGTGAGGCTCAGATTATGGAAGCCGGCCAGGGTGATGAACTGATATTTATAGCCCATGGCGGCGATCTCACGCTGGAAGGCGGCCATTTCCGCCTCACCCATATGCTTGGCCCAGTTAAAGCTCGGCGAGCAATTATAGGCCAGCATCTGCTCGGGATATTCCGTGCGGATCGCCTCGGCAAATTTGCGGGCTTCGCCCAGGTCCGGCTTGGACGTTTCGCACCAGATCAGATCGGCATAGGGCGCATAGGCCAGGCCCCGGGCGATGGCGCAGTCCAGTCCGCCCTTGAGCCGGTAGAAGCCTTCGGCGGTCCGCTCGCCGGTGACGAAGGGCTTGTCATAATCGTCAATGTCCGAGGTGATCAGCCGCGCTGCTTCGGCATCAGTACGGGCCATGATCAGCGTCGGAACCCCCATGACGTCGGCGGCCAGACGCGCCGCATTGAGCGTGCGCACGAACTGGCTGGTGGGCACCAGCACCTTCCCGCCCAGATGGCCGCATTTCTTTTCGCTCGCCAGCTGATCCTCGAAATGCACGGCGGCAGCGCCAGCCTCGATCATCGCCTTCATCAATTCGAACACATTGAGCGCGCCGCCAAAGCCGGCCTCGGCATCGGCAATGATCGGCACGAAGAAGTCGTGATCGGTCGTGGCGATGCCGTCGGCCTTTTCCATGGTCTGGATCTGGTCGGCGCGCTGCAACGCCTTGTTAATGCGCTTGACCACGGAGGGGACGCTATCGACCGGGTAGAGCGATTGGTCGGGATACATATTGCCCGAGGTATTGGCATCGGCGGCCACCTGCCAGCCCGAAAGATAGATCGCCTTCAGGCCCGCCTTGACCTGCTGCACCGCCTGATTGCCGGTAAAGGTGCCCAGGGTCGGCACGAAGTCCTCCGCATGCAGCAATTGCCAGAGCTTTTTGGCGCCGTTTTCCGCCAGGGAATGGCGGATCGGCAGCGATCCGGCGAGGCGCGCCACATCGGCCGGTGTATAGTTACGGGCAATATTGTCCCAGCGGTCCGGCGCATAGTCCGGTGTCGGGAAGCGTTCGGGATGGGCTGGTTTGTCGAGCATGTCGTCTCTCCTCAAAAATTTTGACATGACGGGACCACGCCGCCGCATGGGCGGATGGCAATATGGATTCACGTGAAACTTCGAACCGGCGGCCTGCCGTAAGTTCGCTCCGGTGGAGCGAATTTAGGCGAGAAGGCCTCGAGAGCTGTGCTCAAGAGGCGGGGCCGCAGGCGAGAAGGCCATGAGCACTATGTGCAAATGGCGGGACCAGCGGCGATGGCTGGATGGGTCTGCAGCCTGATCGTTAAACCGCGGCGCGCCGGCAGAAGGTGGCGGCAATCATGCCGGCGCCGGAGAACAGCTCCTGGGCATCCTCGCCCCCCACCAGAGTGAATTGGTGGCGGCCAATGCGGCCGGCGATGGAATAGCCCTGGGCAGCCAGGCCGCGGGCCTTGAACTGGGCCATGGCCTCATTGGCGGTGGGGGCGATGATGGTGATGTATTCGTCGCGTTGTTCGGTGATGGGGGACATCGGAATTTCTCCTCGCTGGTGTCTGTAAAGATTTGACAAGTTGCGCAGATATGCAAGAAATAACCGCAGAACGGCCAGTAAACCTGTAAATCGCTGGTCAATTTCCGGCAGCAGATTTGTAAAGTCTGTAAAGTCCGGGCGGAGGAAATCATGGTTGAAACAGCCGAAAGCCAGATCGGCGGACGCATCAAGCGGCTGCGGCGCCAGCGTCATCTCAATCAGGCCGACCTGGCCGGCGCGCTGGGTATTTCGCCGAGCTATCTCAACTTGATCGAACACAATCGACGCAAGGTCACGGTTCCCTTGCTCTTCTCCATTGCGGGATATTTCGGGGTGGAACCTGGAGAGCTGGTCGATGGCGACGAGGGCCGGCTGGTGGGCGATCTGATGGAGGCCTTTGGCGATGACATCTTTGCCGACAGCGATCTGACCAATCTGGAAATCCGTGACCTGGCCCAGGCAAATCCGGCGGCGGCCCGCGCGGTGCTCAAGCTTTATGATCGCTACCGGCTGGCAACGGCCGGTGCGCCGATGGCACGGAACGAGGGGGAGGCAGAGCCCTTTCACCTGGCGACCGACGCCATTTCCGACTTCCTGCAGGTCAATTCCAACCACTTCCCCGCTCTCGAGGACGCCGCCGAACGCGTGCGGGCCGATATCGATAATTCTGGCGACAGCTTTGAAACCGCGATCCGGACCTATCTGTTCAATGTCTTCGGGCTTGAAGTGCGGCTGGCGTCCCTGCCCCACGGCATAGCCCGCCAGCTCGATCCGGCACGCCGCCATCTGCTGGTCTCGGACCTCCTGCCGACCGAAACCGCCAGTTTTCTGCTCGCCCAGCATCTGGGTCAGGTGGCGGCGGAGGCCGAAATCGGCGGCATAATTGCCCAGTCCGATCTGCCAGAGGGCGATGCACCTATGCTGGCGCGCAATGTGCTCTCGGCCTATTTCGCGGCTGCGCTGATCATGCCCTATGCGCCTTTCCTCAAGGCCTGCCGCGACTATCGCTACGATATCGATCGGCTGGGGCGGCGGTTCGGCGCTTCATTCGAACAGGTCTGCCACCGCATGACCACGCTGCAGCGCAAGGGGGCTTCGGGCATTCCGCTCCATCTGGTGCGCACCGATATTGCCGGCAATATTTCCAAGCGCTTCTCGCTTTCGGGCATCCATATCCCACGCCATTCGGGCGCCTGCCCGCGCTGGAATGTCTATGCAGCCTTCCTCGCGCCAGAGCGCATCAATGTGCAATTGAGTCAGATGCCGGACGGGCAGCGCTATTTCTGCATTGCCCGCACCATCACCAAGGGCGACTATCGCTACAACGCGCCGCGCCGCTACCTCTCGATCGGGCTGGGCTGCGCCATCCATCACGCCAGGGAGATGATCTATTCGGACGGCATCGACCTGACCAGCGATCTGCAGACCGTACCAATCGGCGTTGGTTGCCGCATCTGCCCACGCCTTGAATGCGGGCAACGGGCGCATCCCCCCGCTGACCACCGCTTCCGCATCGACGATAATATCCGCCCCGAAAGCCTTTATGCGCGCATGAGCTAGGGGTCAGGCCTGGCCTTCGCCCTCGTGATGACTGCGGTCGCGCTCCCAGCTCTGCCGCCATTCGCGCTCCAGCACCGCGCGGCGCTTGCCATAGCGCTCTTCAGTAATGGTCAGGCAGACAATCCGGTCGGTCCGGAAATTGCGGAAATCCTGGCGCAACAGGCACCAGGCGGCAATGGTCTGCTTGCCTTCATAAAAGGCCAGGCCCACCGGCCAGATCGTGCGGCTGGTCGCCCGCCCCTGCTCGTCCTCATAGTCGATGGTGACGGCCTTTTCCTGTCGCATGGCCAGGCGAATATCGCCCAGCACCGGAATGGGCTTGCGCTGCCCCCACACGGCCACCGGCCAGAGCGCGGTATCGCTGATCCGGTCGCGCAGATCCTCGGGGGAGGCGGTGGCAATCTTGGCCAGGGCATTGCGGGCGGCCGCGCTCAAGCCATCATCCGGTTGGGTGCCGACCCAGCGGGCACCCAGCACCAGCGCTTCGAGCTCCTCGGGCGTAAACATCAGCGGCGGCAGGAAAAAACCAGGTTTGAGCATATAGCCGACCCCCGCTTCCCCATCGATGGGGGCCCCCAGCCCGATCAGGGTCTGGATATCGCGATAAAGCGTCCGCACCGATACGTTCTGTTCTTCGGCCAGTGCCGCAGCCGTGATCGGCCGCCGATGCCGCCTGAGCGCATCCATGATCGAAAACAGGCGTTCAGTCTTGTCCATCGCCGGGCCTCCACCGCGCCCCACACCTATCACAGCAGCGTGAGCATCGCCGAACAGCCGGACGGATCATGTCAGCAGGACTGCTGGTGACCCGGCCGGACCTGTCAGGCGATCTCGAACTCGCACCAATGGCTATAGGACCGCTCGGGCGAGTAGATGACATTGGGGAAATGCGGGTTGTGCACCGCATCGGCAAAGGCCTGATCTTCCAGGCAAAAGCCTGAATGCTTGCCATATCGCTTGCCGCCAAGGCCCGGCACGGGAACATCGGTCCAAACGCCATTATAGACCTGCACACCCGGCCGGTCGCTCCAGAGTTTGAGCGTCAGATCCTTGTCCGGCGAAACGACCGTGGCGATCGGGTCGGCGAGCTTGCGACCGGTATCGAGCGCCATGCCGATATCATAGTCGATGGGGCTGCCATTGGTGTCGCGCATAGTCCGCGGCTGCCGCAGGTCGTAAATGGTCCCCTTGGAGGGCAGGATGGCGCCGGTCGGCGCCAGATCCGAACCCAGTTCGGTATAGGCCGAGGAATTGACCTGGATGGTGTGGTCGAGAACGTCATCACCCGTGCCCAGGTTGAAATATTGGTGCTGCACCAGGCTGATGGGTGTGGCGCGGTCGGTCGTGGCGGTCAGCTCCAGCCGCAAACGGTTGCCGTTGAGCGTATAGGTCGCGGCAAAATTGACATTGCCGGGATAGCCCATGGCGCCGTCGGGCGAAAAATGCGTGAAGCGCACCGCGTTGTTGGCGCTGTCTGCCTGGCCCTGCCAGACCTGCCGCCCGAGCCCGTCTGCGCCACCATGCAATTGCAGGGCGCCTTCATTGGGGGGCAGATTGTAGGTCACGCCATCGAGCGTGAAGCTGGCATTCTTGATGCGATTGGCAACGCGCCCGGCCAGGGACCCGAAATGCGGGCTATGGGCGGGATAGGCGTCAAACTGGTCAAAGCCCAGTACGACGGAGCGCTCGCCACCGGCCACCGGCACGCGCCAGTCGCGCACCACCACGCCATAGCTGATAATGTCGACGGTGACGCCGGTGCCGCTGGCGAGACGGAATTGGTCCACCCGCTGTCCATTGTACTCGCCGAATGTTGAAACCGCGATAGCCATGCCTGTGTCCCTCTTCCCTACTGTTCGGCGCGGAGCTGTAGCGCTATTTGCCTATCGGCTGCAACGCTGCACTTGACCTTTGGCCGGGGCCTAGAGACTGTGCGCTCAATCATTGGGGGAGCCGGTTTGAGCGAAGACACCATCAGAAGAAGAGCCACGGTGCATGATGTGGCGCGGGCCGCCGGCGTATCGCTGGCCACGGTTGATCGTGTTCTCAATGGCCGGCCTGGCGTCCGGGCCGCGACGGCCGAGAAGGTTGACAAGGCGATAGCCGATCTGGGCTTCGCCCGCGATCTCAATGCTTCGCTGATGGCGCGGGCCCGCGATCTCAACGTGATCTTCTTCATTCCCGATGGCAGCAATGAATTTATGGACAGCCTCGCCGAGGCCGTGCATCGACGCTCGCCGCTGGCGCTGGCTGACCGGATACATATGGACGTTCGCCGGGTCCGTGCGCTCGATGCCACGGCACTGGCTCAAAGCCTGTCCCAGCTCGAGCCGCGGGATTGCGACTGCGCCGTGATCGTTTCGAGCGATGAAGCCGAAGTGCTGGACGCCATCGATGCGGCCCACCGGCGCGGAGTAACGGTGATGACGCTGGTCTCGGACCTGCCAGGCTCGGCGCGGCGCAACTTCATCGGTATCGACAATGTCGCGGCCGGCCGCACCGCAGCTTCGCTCATGGGCCGGTTCCTGCCCCAGGGCGGCAAGGTTGCGGTGGTGGCCGGCTCCTTGCACCTGCGCGACCACGCCGGGCGGCTCGAGGGGTTTCGCGCCGCCCTCGCCGAGGAGTTTCCGGCGCTTGAGATCATCGGCCCCCTTGAAGGCCATGATGAGCGCACCGAAACAGCGCAGATCATCGCCGGCCTTTTGTCCCAGCACGATGATCTTGGCGGTCTCTACAATCTGGGTGCCGGCAATGCAGGCCTTGTTTCCGCGCTCGAAGCGTCAGGCCGCGGCGGCCAGTTGCGCGTCATCGCGCATGAGCTGACCGCGCCCACCCGCGCCGGGCTCAAGAGCGGTGCCATCGACGTGGTGCTCGACCAAAATCCGGATGGCGAAATCCGCGAGGCGATTGCTGCCGCCCGCGCTCTGGCACTGGACGCCAGTCGTGTCGCGGTGACGGATCCAATCGAGATTGGCATTTTTTTGCGGGACAATTTGCGGTGACAGGACGACCCTGGGACGTGGACAGCGGCGCTCGAGCCATTCGAGCGTAGTTTTCATGGCCTTCCTCCCTCAAATCGCTCCAGCGGAGCGATTTGAGGAAGGTCTTCGCCACTCAGGCATAGCCTTCGCGGCCTTCTCACCTAAAATCTCCCCACCGGGGAGATTTTGCCTTCGGCACGGTTCGAAGTTGAAATTGGGATTTTCCTGCGCGACAATCTGCGCTAAGAAGCGCGCCAATCTCGAAATCGGCGTGGCCCAGATGGGCGGGAGGACGTTTGGATGATTTTGATGTGTGTTCGTGAGGTACGTGCCTCATGACCTTTCTCGGCATTGATATCGGGACTTCCGGCGTCAAGGCGCTGCTGATTGACGAGAATGGCCGGGCGCTTGGCGAAGCCTCGGCCCCCGCGGTCGAGCCGGTCCGGCCCCAACCCGGCTGGTCGGAGCAGAATCCGGCCGACTGGTGGACAGCCACGCTGGGCGCCATCGACAAGCTCAAGGACAGTCATGCCAGCGCCCTGGCCGCGGTCAAGGGCATCGGCCTGTCCGGCCACATGCACGGCGCGACGCTCCTGGGCGAGAATGACGATGTGCTGCGTCCCTGCATCCTGTGGAATGACGGGCGTTCGGCCGCCGAATGCGCCGAGATGGAAGCGGGTCTGCCCACCCTGCGCCAGATTGCCGGAAACATCGCCATGCCCGGATTCACGGCTCCCAAGATCGCCTGGGTCCGTAAGCACGAGCCGGACATCTATGCCCGCATTAGAAAGGTGCTGCTGCCCAAGGCCTATGTGCGCCTGTTGCTGACCGGCGAGCATGTCGAGGACATGTCCGACGCCGCCGGCACGCTTTGGCTCGATGTGGCAAAGCGTCAATGGTCCGACGACTTGCTGGGTGTCACCGGCCTTGGCCGCGAGCATATGCCGCGCCTGGTCGAGGGCTCTGCAGTCTCCGCCCAATTGAAGCCCGATCTCATGGCGCGCTGGGGCATGTCCGGGACCGTCGTGGTTGCCGGCGGCGCGGGCGACAATGCCGCTGCGGCCTGTGGCATAGGGGCCGTTCGCCCCGGCGAGGGTTTTGTGTCGCTTGGCACGTCAGGCGTGCTGTTCGTTTCCAATGAAAAATTCAGCCCCAATACCGAAGGGGCCGTGCATGCCTTCTGCCATGCCATCCCCGATACCTGGCACCAGATGGGCGTCATCCTCTCGGCCACGGACAGTCTGAACTGGCTTTCCCGGATCACCGGCAAGAAACAGGCCGAGCTCTCGGGCGCGGCAGAGGCCCAGTTCAAGGGTCCGGGCGAAACCATCTTCCTGCCCTATCTCTCGGGCGAGCGCACCCCGCACAACAATGCCAATGCGCGCGGCTCGTTCACCGGCCTCAGCCAATCCACCGATGCCGCGCAAATGGCGCAGGCAGTCATGGAGGGCGTGACCTTTGCCATGCGCGATTGCCAGCGCGTATTGGCCGATGCCGGCACCTCGATCAACCGGCTCCTGGCGGTTGGTGGCGGCAGCAAATCGGCCCTGTGGCTCAAAATGCTGGCCACCAATCTGGCCATGGAGATCGCCCTGCCCGAGGACGGCGATTTCGGTGGTGCATTGGGCGCTGCGCGGCTTGGCCTGTGTGCGGCGACCGGCGCGGACCCGCAATCGGTCATGACGATGCCCAAGATCAAGACCACAATTGCGCCCGACGGAAAGCTGTCGGCCGCCTATTCCGATCAATATGCGCGCTATCGCGCCCTTTACCCCGCCATCGAGGAGGCAATTTCGTGACCGATTTCTTCAAGGGTCTTTCCCAGATCAAATATGAGGGCCCACAGAGCAAAAATCCGCTGGCCTATCGGCACTATAACAAGGACGAAGTGATTGCCGGCAAGCGGATGGAAGACCATATCCGCCCGGCGATCGCCTATTGGCACACCTTCGCACAGGAAGGCGGCGATCCGTTTGGCGGCCGGACTTTTGACCGTCCCTGGTTTGACAAGGGATTGGACGGCGCCAAGCTCAAGGCCGACGTCGCCTTTGAATTCTTCAACCTGATCGATGTGCCCTTTTATTGCTTCCACGATGTCGACGTAGCGCCCGAGGGCGCGACCCTGGCCGAGAGCAACAAGAACCTGCGCGTGATTGGCGACATCTTCGCCAAAAAGATGCAGGACAGCGGCAAGAAGCTGCTTTGGGGCACCGCAAACCTCTTCTCCAACCGCCGCTACATGGCCGGCGCCGCCACCAATCCCGATCCGGAAGTCTTCGCCTATGCCGCCGGCCAGGTGAAGGCCGTGCTCGAGCTCACCAATGAGCTGGGCGGCGAGAACTATGTGCTCTGGGGCGGTCGCGAAGGCTACGAAACCCTGCTCAACACCAAGATCGGCCAGGAGCAGGACCAGATGGCCCGCTTCCTTCACCTGGTGATCGAGCATGCCGAAAAGATCGGCTTCAAGGGCCAGATCCTGATCGAACCCAAGCCGCAGGAGCCGAGCAAGCATCAATATGATTTCGACGTCGCCACCGTTTACGGCTTCCTCCAGAAATACGGTCTGGAAAAGAAGGTGAAGTGCAATATCGAGGTCGGCCACGCCTTCCTCGCCGGTCACTCCTTCGAGCACGAACTGGCTGTGGCCTCTTCGCTCGGTCAGCTCGGCTCGGTCGATGCCAACCGCAACGACCTCCAGTCCGGCTGGGATACCGACCATTTCCCCAACAATGCCGGTGAGATGGCGCTGGCCTTCTACTACATCCTCAAGCAGGGCGGTCTGGGCAAGGGCGGTTTCAATTTCGACGCCAAGGTTCGGCGCCAGTCGCTCGATCCGGCCGATCTGCTGCATGGCCATATCCTGGGTCTCGACACCCTGGCCCGCGGCCTCAAGGGCGCCGTCGCCCTCATCGAGGATGGCGAGTTCGACAAGCTCCTCGACGCCCGCTATGCCGGTTGGGACAATGGTCTGGGCAAGGATATTTTGTCGGGCAAGATGAGCCTCGCCGATATCGCTGCCAAGGTCGATGCCGAGAACATCAACCCGCAACCGCGTTCCGGCCGCCAGGAATATCTCGAAAACCTGGTCAACCGGTTCGTTTGATCGTGACACCCGGCATCCGCGTTGCGCGGATGCCGGGGTCTATCCTGTCAATCCAATGGTGGCGTCGGGATAGCGACAACGAATGCCGTACCCTTTTCCAGCCGGTTCACTTTAAGGCTCGCGCCAATGTGTTGGATTTCGTGCAAGAGCATTTTCATGCCGAAGCCTTTGACCGCATGGGGATCAAAATCCTGCGAAACGCCTCGACCGTCGTCTCGTACCGTCAAGACGATGTCAGACCCTTGCCGACGGGCAGTGACAGCGATGATGCCGCCCTCTTCGGGCCCGTAGGCGTGCTTCTGAGCATTGGTGACCAGTTCGGAAACAATGAGCGCCACTGGCGTCACCATATCTTCTCCGATCTCGATGTGGTCCGCAGAGGCCACGACATGTGCCCGGCTGATATGATCGAGTTTTTCGCAAATGGAATCGACGATCGAGCCGAGTTCGATCTTTGCGTCGAGGTCGCCGTGTTCGATGATGCGCTGAATTTCGACGATGGCCTGGATGCGGCTGAGGGCGCCGACCAAAGCATTGCGGGCGGTATCGTCGGACAGACTGGACAATTGCATGCGCAACATCGCCTGGATCAGGGCGAGAGAGTTGCGCACGCGATGGGTCATCTCGCGGGCCATATGATGGGTCCGCTCGGCCTGGTCGCGCAGCGCCAGGGTTTTTTCGTCCAGTTCCTGCCGCAGATTCTCCGTCCGCGTCATGCGTTCGGTGACATCGACCTGGGTGGCGATGAAATAGAGCAGGTCACCATGGTCGTCGAGCATGGGGGCCATGTGCAATTCGTTCCAGAAGCTGCTGCCATCCTTGCGGTAATTGAGGATTTCGCGGCTGATCGTGGCCTTGTCCCGAACAGCATCCCTGAGCGCCTGGCGGTCTTCATCACGCGTTTCCGGCCCCTGCAAAAAGCGGCAATTGCGCCCCAGCACCTCATCCTCATCATAGCCGGTGAGCTTGAGGAAAGCCTGGTTGACGAAGACCAGCGGGCAGTCGGCCTCGTAGGGGTCCGCAATGGCGATGGGGACGGCGCTCGATTCCACGGCATGCACGAAGGGCTGCAGCCGCATCTTGGATTTGACGTTCTTCCAGTAGGATATTTCGCGGATTTGATGATCCAAGGCATCTCGCTTCAGTTCGCCGCCCACAGCAAGCTTGGCGGCCCGGTTTTCGTCTCGATCGCTAAATTTCAGGCAGGCCGCCTAAACACAAGCGGATCGGGTTTCAAATTTCGTCATACAACGCATTAAGCGGCCTTTTGGTCGCATAGGAGGACACTTTGCCCCAGCTGACAAATCCCATTCTCCCGGGCTTCAACCCTGACCCATCCATTCTTCGTGTCGGCGACGATTATTACATCGCCACCTCCACCTTTGAGTGGTTCCCGGGCGTGCAGATCCATCATTCGAAAGATCTGGCCAATTGGGAGCTGATCACCCGTCCACTCACCCGCAAGAGCCAGCTCGACATGCGCGGCGATCCCGACAGTTGCGGCGTCTGGGCGCCCTGCCTCACCCATGACGGGGAAAAGTTCTGGCTGGTCTATACCGACGTCAAGCGCAAGGACGGCTCCTTCAAGGACGCCCACAATTACATCGTCTGGGCCGACAACATCGAAGGCCCCTGGTCCGACCCGGTCTATGTCAATTCCTCCGGCTTTGACCCCAGCCTGTTCCACGACGATGATGGCAAGAAGTGGTTCGTCAACATGACCTGGGATCACCGGCGGCGGCCGTTGCTGTTTGCCGGTATCGTGCTGCAGGAATTCGATCCAGAGCAGGGCAAGCTCGTTGGCCCTATCAAGAACATCTACACCGGCACCGACCTCAAGCTCGTTGAAGGGCCGCATCTCTATAAGCGCAATGGATGGTACTATCTGCTGACCGCCGAGGGCGGCACCGCCTATGACCATGCCTGTACCTTTGCCCGTTCGCGCACGATCGACGGGCCCTATGAGACCCATCCGGATCAGTATGTGCTGACTTCCAAGGATGCGCCGCTGGCGGCCCTGCAGCGCGCCGGCCATGGCGACCTTGTCGAAACACCTGATGGCAAGACCTATCTCGTGCACCTGGCCGGCCGCCCGACGACGCAAGAGCGGCGTTGCGTGCTGGGCCGTGAAACCGCAATCCAGGAAGCCTATTGGGGCGAGGACGACTGGCTCTATGTCAAGAATGGGCCGGTGCCTTCGCTCCATGTCGAGGTGCCCGGCACGCGTGACGAAGCCGGATACTGGGCCGAGCAGCGCTACAGCTTCGAGAAGGGCCTGCCCATCGACTTCCAGTGGCTGCGCACGCCCGACACCGACCGCATCTTCTCGACCGAGGGCGGCAAGCTTACCCTCTTTGGGCGCGAATCCATCGGCTCCTGGTTCGAGCAGGCGCTGGTCGCCCGGCGGCAACAGCATTTCTCCTATGATGCCGAGACGGTGGTGGATTTCAAACCCACCGACGAGCGCACCTTTGCCGGGCTGACGGCCTATTACAGCCGCTACAACTTTTTCTACCTCGCCGTCACCGCCCATTCGGACGGTCAGCGCGAACTCCTGCTGATGAGCTCAGAAATCTCCTGGCCGGATGGCAATCTCAAATTCCCGGCCGAGCCGGTGCAGATACCCAACCAAGGCAAGGTCAAGCTCGCGCTCTCCATTCGCGGCAAGGCGCTGCAGTTCTTCTACGCGCTCGAAGGCGGGGAACTGCAGAAGATCGGCCCGGTCTTTGACGCGTCGATCCTCTCGGACGAATGCGGCGGCCACCAGGCCCATGGCAGCTTCACCGGCGCCTTTGTCGGCATGGCGGCCAGCGATCTCAACGGGACCGCCAGCCCCGCCCATTTCGACTACTTCGTCTATCGTCCCCAGCGCGATCCCTCTGATCGCTACGAGGTCGAACATCTGGTCAAGGGTCACGGCTATTCTGCGTGATCAAAAAATCCCGAGCCGGGGGCGACAGTCCCCGGTTTGAGGCTTAATATGGCGCCATAGCGGTCGCGGTTTGCGTCTCGCGCTGGCCATGCGCCTTTCGCAAGTGTCTTGCGACCTCCTGTGTGGAGGAGTGTTCAATATGGCCCGATTGCACATCATGTCCGGTGCTGGCGAGAAGCTGGATATGCCGGCCATTCGCCAAATTACCCTGTCTGATCTGGGCGATGCGCTCCGGCGCGGCGCCGCCGATTTCTGGGCCAAGCCCAGCCATTATGTATTGCTGATGCTGATCTATCCGATCATCGGCATCGTGCTCACGGTATGGATGAATGGCTGGCACGCCTGGACCCTGCTCTATCCGTTGGTGGGTGGCTTTGCCCTATTGGGACCGATCGCTGCCCTGCCGCTCTATGAAGTGTCACGGCGCCTCGAAATGGGCGAGAATCCGAGCTGGCGCGATGCCATGGGCGTTCTGAAGTCCCCGGCCCTGGGGTCCATCCTGGCTGTCGGTGCCATGCTCTTTGTGCTGTTCACCCTCTGGCTGACCAGTGCGCAGGCGCTTTATGAGAGCCTGTTTGGTGCCTCCCCGCCGCGCACGCTGGACGGTCTGGTCACCCAGGTCCTGACCCAACCGGGCGGCATGACGCTTCTGGCCGTCGGCACGGGCCTGGGTGCGCTGTTCGCCCTTGTGGTGCTCTGCACCACGGTAATTGCCTTTCCGCTCATGCTGGACCGCGATGTGGGAGCCTATGTTGCGGTTGAGACCTCGTTCCGGGCGGTGATGTATAATCGCGTGCCGCTTTTTGTCTGGGGCGTCATCGTCGGGGCCGCCATCTTCCTGGGCTCGCTGCCGCTTTTTGTCGGGCTGGCGGTGGTGCTGCCCATTCTGGGCCACGCCACCTGGCATCTCTACCGCAAGCTGGTCGAGCCGGTGTCCTTGATGCGCGACGTCTGAAACGCGACCAAAACCAACCGGGCAAACCTGTTTCACCCGGTTGGTTTTTGCGTGCGAACCGCCTAAGGTCCGGGATCAATTTCTGAGCCCTGACTGCCCGCGCCCATGGACCAAACCCCTTTCGAGGCCGCCACCGGCCCCGCGCCCGCGGGACTGACGCCGATGATGGCGCAATATTTCGAGATCAAGGCGGTCAATCCCGGCTATCTGCTGTTCTATCGCATGGGCGATTTCTATGAGCTGTTCTTCGAGGACGCGGAAATCGCCAGTACGGCCCTGGGCATCGTGTTGACCAAGCGCGGCAAGCATCTGGGCGAGGACATCCAGATGTGCGGCGTCCCCATCCACGCCGCCAACGACTATCTCAACAAGCTGATCCGCCTGGGTCATCGCGTGGCCATCTGCGAGCAGATGGAAGACCCGGCCGAAGCCAAGAAGCGTGGCTCCAAATCGGTGGTCCGGCGTGATGTCGTCCGGCTGGTCACCCCCGGCACCCTGACCGAAGACGACCACCTCGATGCCCGCTCGGCCAATTACCTGGCGGCCCTGGCCATGGTGCGCCACGGCGAAACCGATTTCGCCTTGGCCTGGGCTGATATTTCCACCGGCGAGACCTTTGTTTCCGACCTGGGCGCCGATCAGCTCGGCGATGAAATGGCCCGCATCGCCCCCGCTGAACTTTTGTTGACCGATGCGACGCGCGCGACCCTTGTCGAGCGGCATTTATTCGCGCCGGCCTGGACCTCCATTGCCTCGACCATCGCCCCCGAACTAGCCGACAGTGAAGCGGCCATGCCGCGCCTGCGCGCCGGTTTTCCCGATGGGAATTTCGATCCAACTGCTCTTTCGCGCGCGGGACGCGCCGCGCTGGGCGCGCTGGTGTCCTATGTCGGGGAAAGCCAGAAAGGTCGCAGCGCGCCGCTGCGTCCCCCGCTCACCAATGCGGCCCAAACCAGCATGGCCATTGATGCGGCCACCCGATCCAGTCTCGAGCTGCTGGTCACCCAGCGTGGCCAGGCCAAAGGCTCCCTGCGGCAGGCCATCGACCAGACGGTCACGGCCCCCGGTGCGCGGCTGCTGGCCACCCGCCTTGCCGCACCCCTGCGCAGTGCCGATGCCATCAATGAACGGCTCGACGCGGTGACCCGGCTGGTCGACGACACGCTGTTGCGCGGCCGCCTGCGGCAGGACCTCAAATCCGTGCCCGATCTGGCCCGTGCCTTGTCGCGTCTGGCACTGGAACGCGGCGGTCCGCGCGATCTGGCAGCGATCGGCAAGGCGGTGGGTGCCGCTCTGGATTTGGCACGGCATCTCTCCGGCCAGGCTGAGCTGCCGCCTGTCCTCACCCGTCTGGCTGGAACGCTTGGCACCGCGCCGCACGCTCTGGCCGCCGAACTGGCTGCGGCTCTGGACGATGACCTGCCGCTACTCAGCCGCGATGGTGGCTTCGTGCGCCCCGGCTATGAGGCAAAGCTGGACGAGGAGCGCGCCCTGGGCCGCGAGACGCGCGCCGTGGTGGCGGCCCTGCAGGCCCGGCTGATGGACGAGACCGACGTGCGATCTTTGAAGATCAAGCACAATGGCGTGCTCGGCTATTTCGTCGAAGTGCCCGCCGCGCACGGCCAGAAGCTGCTCGAAGCCCCCTATCGGGAGGTCTTCATTCATCGCCAGACGCTGGCCAATGCCATGCGCTTCACCACCACCGAACTGGCCGAACTTGAAGGTCGTATCGCCCAGGCGCAGGGTGCAGCCTTGGAGATCGAGCAGGCCATCTTTGCCCGCCTGCGGAACGAAACGCTCGCCGCAACAAGCCAATTGCAGGGTTTGGCCGATGCCTTGGCCGAGCTTGATGTCACTGCCGCTCTCGCAGAAGTGTCGGCCACAAGGGGCTATTGCCGCCCGATTGTCGACGACAGCCTTGCTTTTGCCATTTCCGGCGGGCGCCATCCCGTCGTGGAATTGATGGTGCAATCGGAAGGCCAGAGCTTTGTCGCCAATGATGCCGATCTCTCCGGCAGCGACGCGGCCGGCGGCGGCTCGCTCTGGCTGGTCACCGGCCCGAACATGGGTGGTAAGTCGACTTTTCTCAGGCAGAACGCGCTGATCGCGGTCCTGGCGCAGATGGGCTGCTATGTGCCCGCCGACAGCGCCCATATCGGTGTCGTCGATCGGCTGTTCTCTCGCGTCGGTGCCTCCGACGACATCGCCCATGGCCGCTCGACCTTCATGGTCGAAATGGTGGAAACGGCTGCCATCCTCAATCGCGCCACCCGCCGGAGCCTGGTGGTGCTCGACGAAATCGGGCGCGGCACCGCCACCTTCGATGGCTTATCCATCGCCTGGGCGGCGGTCGAGGCGCTGCATGAGACCACCGGCTGCCGCGCGCTGTTCGCCACCCATTTCCACGAATTGACCAGCCTCGCCAAAACCCTCACCCGCGTCGCCAATGTCACCATGAAGGTGCGCGAGTGGGAAGGCGAGGTGGTGTTCCTGCATGAAGTGGGGCCCGGTGCCGCCGATCGCTCCTATGGTATCCAGGTGGCCCGGCTGGCCGGCCTGCCCGAGCCGGTCATTGCCCGCGCCAGACAGGTACTCGACGTGCTTGAGCAGCGCTCGGCCGGCACCGCCTCTTCCAGCCAGAAGGCCAGCGTGCTAGACGATCTGCCGCTCTTTGCCCATCAACCTCCCCCGGCGCCCAAGGGCAGGGATCCCGTCCACGAAGCCCTCGATGCCGTCCGCCCCGACGAGATGACGCCGCGACAGGCCATCGATGCGCTCTATCAACTGAAGAAACTCCGCGATGACGCTCGCCGTAACTGAGGCCCGGCCCAAAAAGGCACAGTTCGCGCTCAAGACCGCCGACATGCTGGTGGCCGAATTCGACGCTCTCCTGGGCGAGGAACCTGCCCGTTCTCCCAAGGCCCGCATGGCGGTCCTGGCCCATGTCCGTGAGACCCTGGCCGCTGCGCGCAAGAGTGCCGAGGCCGAGCTTCTGGCCAACAACAAGGGCACGCGCTGTGCCCAGAACCTGTGCGCCGCGCAGGACGAGATCATCACCGCCGTGCATCGCTTTGCCACCACGCGGGTCTATCCGGTCGACAATCCATCAGGCGCCGAGGCCATCGCACTCTCGGCCGTGGGTGGCTATGGCCGTGGCACGCTGGCGCCGGGGTCGGACATCGATCTGCTGTTCATCCTGCCCTATAAGCAAACGCCCTGGGGCGAGCAGGTCACCGAATATATCCTCTATATGCTCTGGGACCTGGGCCAGAAAGTCGGTCACGCTGTGCGCTCGGTGGATGAATGCATTCGCATGGCGCGTGCCGACATGACGGTGCGCACCGCCACCCTCGAAGCGCGCTTCCTCACCGGCGACAAGGCGCTGTACGACCAGCTGACCCATCGCTTTGAAAGCGAGATCATGCCCCGAACGGGCCCGGAATTCATCGCCGCCAAGATGGCCGAGCGCGATGAGCGCCACAAGCAGATGGGCAATACCCGCTATGTGGTGGAGCCCAATATCAAGGACGGCAAGGGAGGGCTGCGCGACCTCAACACGCTGTTCTGGATCGGCAAGTACTTTTATCAGGTCAAGACCAGCCAGGAACTGGTCGGCAAGGGCGTGCTTTCAGCCGCCGAATATCGCCTGTTCAACCGGGCCGAGGACTTCCTCTGGGCGGTGCGCTGCCATCTCCATTTCATCACCGGCCGGGCCGATGAAAAGCTGAGCTTCGACATGCAGCCGGAACTGGCGCAACGCATGGGCTATGCCCAAAGGCTCGGCATGCTGGGCGTCGAGCGCTTCATGAAGCGCTATTTCCTGGTCGCCAAGGATGTCGGGGACCTCACCCGCATCATCTGCGCGAGCCTGGAATTCCACCACGCCAAGGACATGGACCTGGTCGGGCGCGTGCTCGCACCCTTCCGTTCCGGCAAAACCAAGATCAAGGGCGAGACCGCCTTCATCGTTGATACCGGGCGGCTCAATGTCGCCGGTCCCGACGTGTTTGAAAATGACCCGGTCAATCTCATCCGCGCCTTCATGGTTGCCGGACGGGAGGAGCTGCTGTTCCACCCCGATGCCATCAAGCTCATCCGCAATAGCCTGCGGCTGATCGACAGGAATTTGCGCGCCGACCCCAAGGCCAACGCCCATTTTCTCACTATTCTGACCAGCGCCAACTATGTCGAACGCATCCTGCGGCAGATGAATGAGAGCGGCGTGCTCGGCAAGTTCGTGCCCGATTTCGGCAAGATCGTCGCTTTGATGCAGTTCAACATGTATCACCACTATACCGTGGATGAGCATCTGATCCGCTCGGTCGGTGTCATGGCCCAGATCGCCAATGGTGGGCTGCGCGACGAATTGCCTCTGACCCATGAGCTTCTGCCGCAACTCAACGATACGCGCCTGCTCTATGTTGCGCTCTTTCTGCACGACATCGCCAAGGGCCGGCCGGAGGATCACTCCATCGCCGGCGCGCGTATCGCCAAAAAGCTCTGTCCCCGTTTCGGGCTCAACGAGGCTGAAACCGATACCGTCTCCTGGCTGGTCGAATATCATCTGTTGATGAGCGAAATCGCGCAGGCCCGCGATATTCAGGACCCGGAAACCGCCAAGGCCTTTGCCGATGTGGTGCAATCGCCCCAGCGCCTGGCGCTGCTGATGATCCTGACCGCCTGTGACATCCGTGCCGTCGGTCCGGGCACCTGGACGGGTTGGAAAGGGTCGCTCCTGCGGGCGCTTTATTTTGCCACCGAACCGCTGCTGTCGGGCGGTCACAGCCAGGTCAGCCAGTCCGATCGCGTCAACGAGGCCCGCAAGGCCTTGACCGAGGCCCTGTCGGGCTGGGCGCCCGCCGACATCGAATCCTACACCGCCCGCCACTACGACCACTACTGGTTGCGCGCCGAGCCCGAATTGCAGCTCGAACATGCCCGGATGATCCACAATGCCGACAGCAGCGACCAGCCCTTTGCCGGCTCGATCCGCGTCAAGGCCTTCGAAGGCATTACCGAGGTCAGTTTCTATACCCCCGACCATCCGCGGCTGCTTTCGCTGATCGCTGGTGCCTGCACCATGCAGGATGCTTCCATCATCGGGGCGCAGATTTTTTCCACCCGCGATGGCCGAGCCATCGATACCTTCCGCCTGAAGCGCTCCTTTACCTCCGATGAGGACGAAAAGGTCCGCGCCACCCGCATCATCGATACGGTTAAGCAATTGCTGCAGGGCAAGCGGCAGGTGCTGATCGATCTGGGCAAGGAAAGCCGCCACAACAAGCGCCTCAGGCCCTTCTCCCTGCCGGCCCAGGTCTCGGTCTCCAATGCCATTTCGGAGAAATTCACCGTTATCGAGGTGTCGGGCCTTGATCGTATCGGCCTGCTCTATGCCCTCACCCGGGAGATAAGCGATCTCAACCTCACCATCGGCTCAGCCCATATCGGCACCTATGGCGAAAAGGCGGTCGACGTCTTCTACGTCACCGATCTGACGGGGCAGAAGATCCACGTCAAATCCCGCCAGAAAAAGATCCACGATGTGCTCATGAACGTCTTCAAGCGGCCCAGCGAGGACAAGAAGGTGGTCAATGGGTAGCGCCGAGACCGGCGCCCCTGTCCTCTCCGACGGGGAGAAGAATAGGGACCGCTCTACCCCATGAGCCTGTTCCGCAATTTCCTCTCGGTCGGCTCGCTAACCCTCGTCAGCCGCATTGCCGGCTTCGCTCGCGACGCGCTGATGGCAGCTGTCCTGGGCACTGGCCCGGCCGCCGACGCCTTCTTTGCCGCCTTCCGCTTTCCCAACCTGTTCCGGCGCCTGTTCGCCGAGGGCGCCTTCAACACCGCCTTCGTGCCCATGTTCTCCGGCGCGCTGGAGCGCGAGGGCGAGGACGGGGCCAAATTGCTGGCCGCCCGTATCATGAGCTGGCTGGTGGTGATGTTGTTCATCGTTACCCTCCTGGCCGAGATCTTCATGCCGCAGATCATGCTGGCCTTCGTGCCGGGCTTCGTCGACGATCCGCAAAAATTCGAGCTGACCGTGCTGCTCACGCGGATCATGTTCCCCTATCTCGCCTGCATGTCGCTGATGGCGGCCTATGGCGCCATTCTCAATACGCTGGGGCGCTTTTTCGCGGCGGCTTTTGCGCCGGTGCTGCTCAACCTTGTCAATATCGCCATGCTGGTGCCGCTGGCGACCTTCTGGATGCAGTCGCCAGAGCAGGCGACCATCTGGGTGGCCGTCGCCACCATGGGCGGCGGCATTGCCCAATTGGTGCTGGTCTGGTCGGCCATCGAGCGCACCGGATTCCGCCCCGCCTTCCGCCTGCCGCGTCTGGACCGGGAAGTGCGGCGCTTCTGGGTATTGGCGGTGCCGGCAATACTGGCGGGCGGCATCACCCAGATCAATATCTTCGTGGGTACCATCATTGCCTCAGGCGCCGACAATGCCATTTCCGTGCTTTCCTACGCCGACCGGCTCTATCAGCTCCCGCTCGGCATTATCGGCATTGCCATCGGCACGGTGCTGCTGCCCGAACTTTCCCGCCACCTGAAGGGTGGTCGCGATGTCGAGGCGCGCGCCAGCCAGGACCAGGCCCTGTTCGTCGCCATGCTGCTCACCATGCCGGCGGCGGTGGCGCTGGTGGCGCTGGCCGAGCCGATCGTGCGGGTGCTGTTCGAACGCGGCGCCTTCGATGCGCTCGCAACCACCCAGACCGCCGAGGCGCTGATTGCCTTCTCCATCGGCCTGCCCGCCTACGTGCTGATCCGCGTGCTGCAGCCAGGCTTTTTTGCCCGTGAGGATACGCTGACGCCGACAATATTTGCCGGGATCAGCGTTGTGGCCAATATCGCCATTTCGCTCATACTGTTCCCCAGGCTCTTCCATGTCGGCATTGCTATCGCGACAGCCGCCTCTTCCTGGCTCAATGTGGCGCTGCTTGCCGGCACGCTGGCACTGCGCGGGAGTTTCAGGCTGACCTGGCTGCAGTGGCGGGCGCAACTGGCCATCGCCGCCATCAGCCTGATCATGGGCGGAGCGCTGTGGCTCCTGGCCGATCGCGGTGCCACCCATCTGGCCACCGGCGTGCCGCTCTGGCACCAGGCCGGGGTGCTGGCCGCGCTGATCGGCTTTGGCAGCACCACCTATTTCACCCTGATCCACATAAGCGGCACGCAGAACCTGCGACTCCTGTTAAGCCGTTTGCGCCGCCGCCGCTGAGTGTTTCCTTATCGCGTCCGTCCGTATAGAACGGGCGCCTGATTTCTGTCTGATTATCGAAGGGCATCATGACGTTCAGCCCCCGCGTCTTTTCCGGTATCCAGCCTTCCGGCGATCTGCATCTTGGCAATTATCTCGGCGCTATCCGCCGCTTTGTTCCCCTGCAGGACACGCATGAGACCATTTATTGCGTGGTCGACATGCATGCCATCACCGTCTGGCAGGAGCCCGAGGCGCTGCGCCGCGCGACCCGTGAAGTGGCCGCAGCCTTCATCGCTGCCGGGGTCGATCCCCAGCGCTCCATCGTCTTTAATCAGTCCCAGGTGGTCCAGCATGCCGAGCTGGCCTGGGTGTTCAACTGCGTGGCGCGCATGGGCTGGATGGCCCGCATGACCCAGTTCAAGGACAAGGCTGGCAAGAACTCCGAGAATGTCTCGCTGGGCCTGTTCGCCTATCCCTCGCTGATGGCGGCCGATATCCTGCTCTACAAGGGCACCCATGTGCCCGTGGGTGATGATCAGAAACAGCATCTTGAACTGACGCGCGACATCGCCGCCAAGTTCAACAATGACTACGCCACCTCTATTGCCAAAGAGGGCGCGGGCAATGCCGACGGCCAGTTCTTCCCCATCACCGAGCCGCTGATCGCCGGCCCGGCCACGCGCATCATGAGCCTGCGCGACGGCACCAAGAAGATGAGCAAGTCGGACCCGTCCGACCAGTCGCGTATCTCGCTGCTCGACGATGCCGATGCCATCGCCAAGAAGATCAAGAAGGCCACCACCGACCCGGCCGAGCTGCCGCACGACGTCGAGGGCCTCAAGGAGCGGCCTGAGGCGGACAATCTCGTGGGCATTTACGCCGCTCTCTCGGACAAGACCAAGCAAGAGGTTCTGGCCGAGTTCGGTGGTCAGGGCTGGGGCAAGTTCAAGCCGGCGCTGGCCGATCTGGCCGTCTCGGTTCTGGCCCCCATGGCCGACGAAATGCGCCGTCTGCTCGATGATCCCGAGACAATTGATGCGGTGCTCCGCGATGGCGGTGAGCGCGCCGGGGTCATTGCCGAAGAGACAATGAAGCAGGTTCGCTCTATCATTGGCTTCATTCGCTAGAAACCCGGAGGCCCATTTGGTTTCGCAGGTCGAATACAAGCGTAAATTTCTCGTCGTTATCGATGAGACTGAAGAATGTGACCGTGCGCTGACCTTTGCCGCATGGCGCGTCAAGCGTACCGGGGGCACTGTGGTGCTGATGACGGTCATTCCCAAGCCCGAATTCATCGGTCTGGGTGTGGAAGACGTCTTGCGGGCCGAAGCTGTCGAGGAAGCCGAACGCAACCTCGACCGGCGCATGGCCCGGATCAGGGAAATTGGCGAAGTGCGCGCCGAATCAGTGATCTGCGAGGGCAATGGCCCGGAACAGATCGAACGGGTCATCGACAAGGATCATGACATTGCCATTCTGGTGTTGGCCGCCTCCAAGTCGCCCGACGGCCCTGGCCCGCTGGTGACCCATTTTGCCGCCCGCGCCAACATATTGCCCATTCCGCTGACCATCGTTCCCGGCCGCATGAGCGACGAAGAGGTTATTGCGATCTGCTAAGCGTCCCGCAGGGAAAATCTCCCCGGTGGGGAGATTTTAGCGCTGCAGGCCATGAGAGCCATGCTCGCAGGGCAGAGCCGCGCCTCACGCGCCTCCGGCCGCCTTGAGCGCAATCGCCACCATGACGAGCACCAGCCCGGCCGTGGCGGCATTCCAGCTCAAGGTGCGCACCCAGGGCAGGCCAGCGGCATAGAGCGGCAGATAGAGGCAGCGGCAGCTGAGGTAAGTCATGCAGCCAGCGACGCTCAGCCAGCTGCCAGTGCCATCGAGCACTTCCAGCGTCAGCACCGCCGCCACAAAGATCGGGAAGGTTTCAAGGAAATTGCGGAGCGCGCGATCAAGCCTGGCCGCGACCCCGGCAGGCCGCAAATCGGCGTCGCGCGCACCCACGGTATAGCGGTTCCCGACCTGCGCCTTGAAAGCAAAGGAGGCGGCGCTCACATGCACCAGCCCAAGGATCATGGCGCCGAACAAGCTCCAGAACTCGAGTGACAAGGACGGCCCCATTGATTGACGATCACGAAGCCGTAGCATTATTGCCCTTGCACTTGCAGGGTAAAAGGCTATTTTAGAAACATTCTAATTGCACCGCGAAGCGGGGAAATCCCATGTTCATCCAGACCGAAGCCACGCCCAATCCGGCGACCCTGAAATTCCTGCCCGGGCGTGACGTGCTGGTCGGCGAGCCGCGCGATTTCCGATCGCCCGAAACCGCCGCCGTTTCGCCGCTGGCCACGGGACTGTTCGCGATTTCCGGGGTGACAGGCGTATTCCTTGGTTCCGACTTCATCTCGGTCACCAAGGACGACACCAACTGGGCCCATATCAAGCCGGCCATTCTTGGCGTCATCATGGACCACTTCCTCTCCGGTAAGCCAGTCATCGCCGAAGGCGGTGCCGAACTGGTCGACTTTGATGAAGTCGAGGAGTTCTACGAGGAAGAAGACAAGGAGATGGTCGAGGTCATCAAGGAATTGCTGGCCACACGCGTCCGCCCGGCCGTGGCCATGGATGGCGGCGACATCATCTTCAAGGGCTACAAGGAGGGCACGGTGTTCCTCCACATGCAGGGTGCATGTTCTGGCTGCCCCTCCTCGACCGCCACGCTCAAGAACGGCATTGAAAACCTGCTCCGGCATTTCGTACCGGGCGTCGAGGGCGTGCAGCAGGTTTGAGCCCGGCCAACGGCCCGAAAAAGTTAAGCAGCAAGCCGGGAGCCCGATCAGGAATGATCGGGCTTCTGTCTGTCAGGATCGCGCATGACGCTCACCGCCACTATCGAACAGCTTGGCCATAAGGGCGAAGGCATTGCCACCATCGACGGACAGCGCGTCTTCGTGCCCTTTACCCTGCCCGGTGACCAGGTGGAGCTGACCGTCGAGGGCAATCGCGGCACGCTGCTCGAGCTGCTGCGCGCGGCTCCAGATCGCGCTGAACCATTCTGTCCGCATTTCGGCACCTGCGGGGGCTGTCAGCTCCAGCATATGGATGCCGGGCGCTATGCTGCCTTCAAGACTGAACTTGTTGAAACCCCGCTGCGTCAGGTTGGCCTGGACGCGAAGGTCGAGCGTTTTATCACGGCGCATGGAGCCGGCCGGCGCCGGGCTACGCTGCATGCCCGCAAGCACGGCGCTGGGTATATGCAATTGCGCAGTCACGATCTGCTCGATCTCGATGCCTGTCCCATCCTGGTGCCGCAACTCAAGCGGGCGCCCGATATCGCCCGGGCCCTGGGAGCAGCGGTCGGCGAATGCGATATCAGCGTCACCGCCACCAATGCCGGCATTGATGTTGGCATACGCAAGGCATCCAAGGGTCTCCGCGCCGAGCAGCTGGTGCCGCTGGCCAATGAGCTGGGTCTGGCCCGCTTGGCGCTGGATAAGGAGATGATCCTGCTGCGCCAGCAGCCCACGGTGACCATGGGGCGTTCGGAAGTCGAGCTGCCCATAGGCAGTTTCCTGCAGGCCACGGCCGAGGCTGAACGGGTGCTGGCAGACTATGTCCTGTCCGCCATCGGCAAGCCCAAGGCTATTGCTGACCTTTTCTGTGGCATTGGCCCCTTTGCCCTGCGACTGGCCGAAATCGCACCGGTCTATGCCGCCGACAGCGACCGGGCTGGCATTGCTGCGCTGGACAAGGCCGCGCGGCACACAAAGGGCCTCAAAGCGGTGACGGCAAAGACCCGGGACCTGTTCCGAGATCCCCTCACCCGCTTTGAACTCAATTTCGACACGATAGTGCTCGATCCTCCGCGCGCTGGTGCCCAGGCCCAGGTCAGGGAGATTGCAGCCTCCAAGGCCCGCCATGTGGTGATGGTCGCTTGCGACCCGAAAAGCTTCGCACGGGACGCGGCCCTGCTTGTTCAGGCCGGGTTCATGTTGAGCGATCTAGTAGCGGTGGATCAGTTCGCCTGGTCCGTTCACATCGAACTGGCCGCGACATTTCGCCGGTAACATTTGCGCAACACTTTGCGCGTTCCGGCGTTGGCCCGACAGGGCTTTTGAAAATGACAACATGCGCGCATGGCCGCCTCCCCGGCTGGGCGCGACAATTTGATGGAGCATTGTGATGATGCTGAAGACACTTATTGCCGCGGCTGGCGTCGCGGCCGCTCTTGCTGTGCCGGCCATAGGCCAGTCCGCCGCCGATCCCGGTGGCGTCTGGCAGGACCGCTGGGGCACCACCTTCACCTTCCGCCTCTGCGGTGACGGCACCCAGCTCTGCGGGACGCTCAATGATATCCAGGGCGATAGCCGTACCCAAGAAAACCTGGCCTATGTAAACCAGCAGGTCGTCAAGGCCGAGCAGACCGCCCCCGGCACCTGGGAGGGTCAGATTGCCCTCAATGGCGGCAATGCCAAGGCCATTGTCGAGCTGACCGGCCCCGATACCATCAAGCTGACCGGCTGCCAGCTGCTGTGCTCGAGCATCGAATATCAGCGCGTGTCGTAAGCGACAGGTGCTTCATGACAAAGCCCCGGACGGCGGTCCGGGGCTTTTTTCATCTGTTCTGGTGAGGCCGCCTCAGCAGACGGTTGCGACCCGCTCCTTGATCACCTGCAGCACCTCGTCGCCGTCGCGCTTCCACCAATTGTCCTGGGAGAAGATCTCCACTTCCTGCGGACCATGGAAGCCGGCATCCTCGATCATCCTGCGGATTGCCTTTAAATCGATCACTCCGTCACCCATCATGCCGCGATCGAGCAGCATGTCCTTGGTCGGAACCAGCCAGTCGCAGATATGATGGGCGAAGATGCGCTTCATGCGGCCCGCCCGGGCGATGGCATTGGCAAGGTTGGGGTCCCACCAGATGTGATAGACGTCGAGCGCCACGCCCACGGTTTCCCCGAGCTGTTCACAGATGTCGAGCGCCTGATCGACCGTGTTCACACAGGCCCGGTCGGCCGCATACATGGGATGCAGGGGCTCGATGGCGATTCTGACGCCCGAAGCCTTGGCGTGGGGCAGCATGGCGGCAATACCATCGGTCACCTGCTGGCGAGCGCCGGGCAGGTCCTTTGACGACCCGGGCAGGCCGCCGACCACCAGCACGAGGCAATCGGCATTGAGCGCTGCTGCTTCGTCGATGGCCTTCAAATTGTCATCGATCCGCTTCTGCCGGTCAGCGGCGTCGACGCCGGGGAACATGCCGCCGCGGCAGACACCGGTGACGCGGAGCTTGTTCTCCCTGACGATGCGCGCGGCCTCATCGAGCCCGATGGCCTCGATCTGGTCGCGCCAGGGGGAGATGGCGGTGATGCCGGCTCTCAAGCACCCGTCCACCGCCTCGGCAAAGCCCCATTGCGGACGGGTGGTCGCCAGGTTCAACGAAATGACGGAATCGGCGCTCATGCGGAAACTCCATGGACGGCGAGAACTGCCTTCATGCGCTGGGCAGCAAGGTCCGGATCGGCCAGCACGCGCGCCTTGTCGGCGAGACGGAACAGCTCGCTGAGGTGCTGCAGCGAACGCGTCGATTGCTGCCCGCCGATCATGGCGAAATGGTCCTGCAAGCCATTGAGATAGGCGAGGAAGACGACGCCAGTCTTGTAGAAGCGGGTGGGCGTCGCAAAGATGTGGCGGCTGAGCGGCACTGTGGGCTCGAGAATGTCGAAGAACTGCTTGGTATCGCCGCGGCCGAGCGCCGCCAGGCCCGCCGAGGCGGCTGGCGCGATAGCGTCGAAAATGCCGAGCAGGGCATGGGAATAGCCCTGATCATCACCGGCGATGAGTTCGGCATAGTTGAAGTCATCGCCCGTATACATCTTGACCGAGGCCGGCAGGCGCCGGCGCATCTTGATTTCCTTCTCTGCCGAGAGAAGCGAAATCTTGATGCCATCGACCCTGTCCGCATTGGCGGCGATGACGTCGAGACAGACATCCATCGCCTTGTCGTGGTCGATATCGCCCCAATAACCCTGCAGGGCCGGGTCGAACATTTCGCCCAGCCAGTGCATGATCACCGGCTGTTTCACCTGGGAGAGGACATGGCCATAGACGCGGGCATAGTCGTCCGGAGACTTGGCCGCGGCAGCCAGCGCCCGGCTGGCCATCAGGATGACGCGGCCGCCCTGCCCTTCCACAAAGCCGACCTGTTCGTCATAGGCTTTCAAAATGTCGTCGATGGTGACATCGGGTCCGGGGGCCAGGTGATCGGTGCCGGCGCCATAGGCGATGAGGGCGTCGTCGCGGGTGCGAGCCTCGGCCTGGGAGCGCCTGATCAGCTCCTGCGCTTCGGTCCAGGTGAGGCCCATGCCACGCTGGGCCGTATCCATGGCTTCGGCAACGCCAAGGCCCAGATCCCACATGCGGTGGCGGAATTTCAGCGTCGTGTCCCAGTCAATGGCCGGGGTCAGCCAGGGATCATTGCTGGCCAGGGGATCGGCCACGACATGGGCCGCCGAATAGGCAATGCGCGGAAAATCCGTGGCCTTGAACTTCACGAACGGGATCGGATCGCCACTCAGAGTATAGGGGCTGATGGTGCGATCGGGATTGGGCAGGTTGATTGTGGTCATGGTCGTGTCCTTGAAATCTCAAAGAACTCGGCTGTCATCCCGGCCTTGAGCCGGGATCCATCTTGAGGTCAATCAACGTTCACGGAGCGTGGACAGGTCTCAGGATGGCCCCCGGCTCAAGGCCGGGGTGACACCGTGCTTGGGAGAAGTCCGAGCTCAAAATTCCAGCTTGGGCACATCCAGCCAGCGGCGTTCGGCCCAGCTCTTGAGCCCCAGCTCGGCCAATTGCACGCCCTTGGCGCCGGCTTCCAGCCCATAGGGCCAGGGGGCGTCCTCGGCGACGTGGCGGAGGAACATTTCCCATTGGGCCTTGAAGCCGTTATCGGCGGGCCAGTTGTCCGGAACCTCTTCCCAGTCGTTGAAGAAATTCATGGTCTGCGGCTGGTCGGGATTCCACACCGGCTTGGGCGTATTGACGCGATGCTGGGTCCAGCATTTGTGGAGGCCCGCCACGGCCGAGCCATGGGTTCCATCGACATGGAAGGTGACCAGATCGTCGCGGCGCACGCGGGTGGTCCAGCTCGAATTGATCTGGGCAATCACCCCGCCTTCAAGCTCGAAGGTGGCATAGGCGGCGTCATCGGTGTCGCAATTGAAGGTGTTGCCCTGTTCATCGACGCGCTGCGGAATATGCGTGGCGCCCAGGCACGAAACCGCCTGCACTTCGCCAAACAGATTGTCGAGCACATAGCGCCAGTGGCACAGCATATCGAGGATAATGCCGCCGCCATCATTCTTGCGATAGTTCCAGCTCGGACGCTGCGCCTTCTGCCAGTCGCCTTCGAAGACCCAATAGCCGAACTCGCCGCGCACCGAGAGGATGTCGCCAAAAAAGCCGCTATCCTTGAGCATCTTGATCTTTTGGAGGCCCGGCAGGAACAGCTTGTCCTGCACAACGCCATGTTTCAGGCCCGAAGCGCGAGCGGTCTTGGCCAGGTTCACGGCCACTTCGAGATCGTCCGAGGTCGGCTTTTCGCAATAGACATGCTTGCCCGCGGCCAGGGCCTTTTCCAGCAGGCCAGCGCGCATCAGCGTGGTGCCGGCATCAAAGAAAATCGTGTCGTCGGGATTGGCCAGCGCCGCGTCTAGGTCGTCGCTCCAGCGCGCGATGTTATGCTTTTTGGCTAGAGCCTGCATCTTGTCGGCATTACGTCCGACAATGATCGGATCGACCACAAGCCGGTCGCCATTTTTCAGCATGATGCCGCCCTGGTCGCGGATCGCCAGGATCGAGCGTACCAGATGCTGGTTGTAGCCCATGCGCCCGGTGACGCCATGCATGATGATGCCAAGCCGTTGCTCTGCCATTCAAAAACCTCCCAAGCCGCAGCATTCGGTGTAACTGATTAGTTACTTACCTATATGAGCGCGCCGGGCCCCGTCAAGCGCGGGATGCGTTGGTTGAGCAAAAAGGCGGGGAGCGGAAAACCGCTAGAGGCCGATCACCATCTTGAGGCCGATCACGCCGAGAAAGACCAGGATCATCCGGTCGAAGGCCTTGCGGCTCAGCTTGCCGGCGATGGCTTGGCCCAGTGGCATGAAGATCAGGATAGGGATGAGCGCCAGAATGCCCTCAATCAGCCACTGCCCCTGCATCACCCCGGCCACCGCCAAGGCGGGCAGTTGCACCGCCGCATAGAGCAGGAACATGGCCGAGACGGCAAAGACATGGGCGTCCCGCTCCATCGCCATGGCGTGAATGAAGGTGACGCCGATCGGCGCAGAAATGCCGGTGGCGCCCTGCAACACGCCACCGCCCATGCCGAACAGGGGCCCAATCCGCCGTGCCAGCAGTGGGGCGACCACGAAATGCGGCGCCATCAGCTTGAGAGCCACATAGCACAAGAGGATGATGCCCAGGCTCAGAACCAGTGCTCGCTCCGGCAGGCTGGTCAGTGCCCAGGTGCCCAATGCAATCCCCACTGCGCCGCCCACCAGGAAAAGCGGCAGGAAGGCCATGCGGTCGTCCCGTGCAGAGGCGCGAAAGCGCCAGACCTGCCAGGCATTGGTGAAAATCAGCGGCACGCACATCAGGCCAACGGCGTGTTGCAGCCCGAAGACTGTGGTCAGGACCGGCAGTGCGACCAGTGGCAGCCCCATGCCGGTCGCGCCCTTGACGACGGCGCCTGCCCCCAGCGCCAGCGCCATGATGGCCAAGCGGCCAAGTTCGATTTCCATGCTTCCGCCTCAGTCGAACGAACCGGTTCAACTGACCCGGTATCATCCTGTGATATCATCCGAACATCCTGAAGCCACGCAATTTCTGCGCTCGTTCCGAGACGACTCAAGCTCACCAAACGGTTACATCTGGCTTGACTCACCTGGCCAACGGCCGCAAGCTCGCCATCGAGAGCCGGAAAAACCGGTTCCAAAACCATAGGGAGGAGAAGACGATGAAGCAGTCTATGCGGATCGTCCTGGCGTCGGGCTGTGCCCTTGTGACGCTGGGCACGGCCTCGGCTCTTGCGCAGGAGTGGCAGCCGGACCGTCCAATCAACCTGATCGTACCCTGGGGCGCGGGTGGCTCGACCGACCAGGTCACGCGCGTCACCGCGCCTATCCTGGCCGAAGCCCTGGGCGTTGAAATCGTGGTGGTCAACCAGCCGGGTGCCTCGGGCGCCATCGGCACCCAGGAAGTGCTCAACGCCCCGCGCGACGGCTATACATGGACCGCCAATGCCATCGCCAACAACGCCACCTATTCCGTGACCGGCCTGCTCGAGGGCACCAATATCGACGACTGGCATATCTACCTTTCGGTCGCCAACGTCCCGGTGGTTTCGGTGCCGGCCGACAGCGAATTTTCCGATTTCGGCCAGTTGCTCGAAGCGCTGCAGACGCGCGGCAATGAGATTACCGTCGCAACCGCCGGCGTCACCTCGTCGGGCGGCACTGCCATCGCGGCCCTTTCCGACGCAGCCGACGGCTTTGACTACAACATGATCACCTATGATGGCGGCGGCCCCGCAGCCATCGCGACGGCGTCTGGCGAAGCCATGGCCACGACCCAGCTTGCCGTCGAGCAGACCGAGCTGATCCGCGGCGGGCGTCTCAAACCCCTCGCCGTTCTCTCGGACAAGCCACTTGAGCTCGACGGTGTCGACCCCATCCCGCCGATCACCAATTGGCTGCCCGACATGCCTCTGGCACCGGACTATTTCGGCATCTTTATTCCGGCCGGCGTACCCGATGAGGTCATCGCCACCATGGACAAGATCTGGGCCGAAGAGGTGATGAACTCCGAAGCGATCCAGACCTATGCCGAAACCTTCGGCGCAGTCTTTGCCCCGTCCTTTGGCGCCGAGGCCCGGGCGCTGGCCATGCCAGTGGTGATCCTCGAGGCCTGCTCCTCGGTCGAGCGCGGTGAAGCGGTCAACGACCCCTCCACCATCGGTATCGACTGCGAAACCCGCACTGAAGTGGGGATGTAGTCAATCAAACGGCAGGGGTTACCCGAAAGGTGTCTCCCCGCCCTCGGTCCCTCCCCAACATGGGGAGGGATGCCAAGGACCGCGGCGCAGGTGCCCATCTTCTCCCTTCCCTTGTGGGGAGGGATCAAGGGTGGGGGTTCAGTACGTCGGCGCCTACTCATTCCTTGATTTCTCCGGTATTTCCGCATGACCACCGACACGTCCGCTCCGTCCGAAACCGCTCCCGAACCCGCAATGGTCAAGGCCGACCTGCTGGCCGGTTTGTTTTTCATTCTGCTCGGCCTGGCGATCTTTTATGGTGCCTGGACCATGGACCGGCTCGAAGTGCGCCGCATTCATCCCATGACGGTGCCGGGACTGGTGCCGGGCATGCTGGCCTTCGCGCTGACCCTGTGTGGCGGCATCCTTGCTTTCCGCTCGCTGCGAACGCCAGCCGACGGCGGCTGGCGGCAATTGTCCGGCGCCGTGTTCTCCGTTGCTGCGGCGCGCGCCGCCACGGTCATGCTGCTGGCGCTGATTTATACGCTGGGGCTGGTCGGCACCCTGCCCTTCTGGGCCGCGACAGGCCTGTTTGTTTTCGCCTTCATCCTTTGCTTTGAATGTTGGCTGTCCGTTCCCCGCAAACCCTGGCTCAAATCCCTGCCCTGGGCCTTGGGCTTGGCTGTGGTGACGGCGATCGCGGTGACGCTGGTATTCGAGCGCGCCTTCCTCGTGCGGCTGCCATAGGGGGGAAGCGACCATGTTTGATGGCCTTGTCATGCTGGGCGGCGGGCTCGCTCATTTCCTCACCCCGATGTCGCTGTTCAACATCGCCTGGGCCACCCTCCTGGGTATTGTCATCGGCGCCTTGCCCGGGCTGACCGCCACAATGGGCGTGGCCCTGCTGGTGACGCTCACCTACAAGATGGCACCCGACCAGGCCATTTTGTGCCTCATGTGCCTTTATTGCGGCGCCATCTACGGCGGCAGCCGTACGGCCATCCTGCTCTCCATTCCAGGCACCCCAGCCAGCGCCGCCACGACGCTCGACGGGCATCCGCTGGCGCTTTCAGGCAAGGCCGGCACGGCGATGGGCCTCGCGACGACGTCCTCAGCCATCGGCACTGTGGTCGGCATCATCGCGCTGGCGCTGATCGCGCCCCTACTGGCCGAAGCCGCGCTGCAGTTCGGCACCTATGAATTCTTCTGGCTGGCCCTGTTCGGCGTCATCATTTCCGGCCAGTTGACCGCTATCGACGATCCGCTCAAGGGCTATATTGCCGGCATATTGGGGCTGCTGGTGGCCATGGTGGGCATGGAGACCCTTCATGCCCATCAGCGCTTCACTTTTGGCATTTCGGCCCTTGGCGGCGGCGTTGATCTGATCCCTGCTATGGTCGGCGCCTTCGGTTTCGCAGAGATTCTGGGCGTCATGAAGCGCACCGCCCAGGCCCGCATCATCTCCTCGAATGATCGCGTGGTGCCGCGGCTGGCCGATGTCTTCCGCTACAAATGGACAACTATCCGTTCGGGCCTGATCGGCACCTTTGTCGGTATCGTGCCGGGCGTGGGCGAGGATGTGGGGGCCTGGGCCAGCTATGCTGCCGCCAGGCGCGTCAGCAAGGAGAAGGACCAGTTTGGCAAGGGCAGCCAGGAGGGGCTGATCGCTGCCGAAACCGGCAATTCGGCGGTCATTCCCGGCGCCATGATCCCGACCCTGACCCTGGCCCTGCCCGGCTCGGCCGCCGCCGCCGTGCTGATCGCCGCCATGTTCATTCATGGCATTCGTCCCGGCCCGCTCCTGATGACCGAGAACCCCGAATTTCTCTACCAGATCGTGGCGATCCTGCTGTTTTCCACCATCGCCATGCTGATCTTCGGGTTGACGCTGACCAGGCCCCTGCTCACCGTGCTGCAGGTGCCGCGTGAGCGGCTGATGGCGGTGGTCTATGTGCTCTGCGTTGTGGGCAGCTTTGCCATCACGCAGCGCATGTTCGACGTCTATGTCATGGTCGGCTTCGGCATTGTCGGCTTCATCCTGCGCGAAATGAAATACCCCATGGCGCCGCTGGTGCTGGGTATTATCCTGGGAGATCTGCTCGATCTCAATCTCAGGCGTGGCCTGCTCTTGACCAATGGCGATCCGAGCCCGTTCTTTACCCGGCCCATCAGCGCTGTTATCTGCATTACCATCGTTCTGACCATTCTCATGTCCATTCCAGCGGTGTCCACACGTGTCCGATCCATCTTCACCCGCAGTCGTGGGGACACCTCGGCGCCAGGCTGAGGCGCCAAAGCGGCCCCGCAATTCGGTCAAGACCAAGGCGTCCATTCTTGCGGCGGCGCGGGTGGAATTCGCCGACCGGGGTTTTGAAGGGGCGCGGGTGGACGCCATTGCCGAGCGGGCAGGGGCCAATAAGCGCCTGCTCTACCACTATTTCGGCAATAAGGAGGACCTCTATCGGGCAGTCCTGCTCGACGCCTATCAGGAAATCCGCAAGGGCGAGCGGGCGCTGAGCCTGGACCAGTATGACCCGGTGCAAGCCATGGACCGGCTGGTGCGCTTCACCTTCCGGCATTTTCTGGCCAATCCCTGGTTCCCGCGCCTGCTGGGCACGGAAAACATCGAGAATGCGCGGTTTCTCAAGACCCTGCCCGATATCAAGGCGCTGCATTCACCCCTGGTCGGGCAGATCGCTGCCATAATCGAGCGCGGCGCGGCATCTGGCGTCTTCCGCCGCGATGTCGATCCGGTGCAGCTCTATATCTCCGTGGCGGCGCTGGGCTTCTTCTACGTCTCCAACACGGCAACGCTTTCCGTCATCTTTGAGCGCGACCTGACCAGCGTCAACATGGTGCAGGAACGCGAGGCCCATGCCGTGCAGATGGTGCTGGACTTCCTGCAGACCAAGCCGGGCGGCTGAACCGGCTTTGCTCTCCGTCCCGGTCCGGGAGGCAATTCAAGCTCTTGTTGTACCGTCCGGGGGTCACGCCCTCGGGTCAAGGCCCGAGGACGCTGAGAACTGGTCAGGGCGATCGGGCGAACCGCCTAAATGTCCACCTCGTCATCGCCCAGCGCATAAAGCGCCGTGGCCGCATGCTGCAGGATAGCAGCGGCCTTGCGCTGATGCTCCTTGTCACCGCGCCGGGCCCGCTTGATGGCATCCTTGAGCGACTTGCGCGCTGCTTCCAGTTCGGGGGTAGCGTCCTTCATGGGCCGGTCGGCTTCGGCCTCTCGCTCTCCCCAGTGGGGTGGCACATTGCCCTCTTCCGGATCACCCGAAAATGGCCAGTCAGCCTTCACGAACTCACGGAACCGGTTCATCTGCTCACCGGTGCGCGCCAGGAAGTCCAAGGTCCCGGCCACGGCCTCCCGATTGTCCTCAAGATGGCGCTTGCCCTCGTCGGTGATGGTGTAGAGCTTCTTGTTGCCATCGGTGGCCGAGGTCACGAACCCGGCTTCCTCGAGATAAGTCAGCGCCGGATAAACGATGCCCGGGCTGGGTGAATAGACACCGTTCGAGCGCTCTTCCACCGCCTTGATCAAATCATAACCGTGCCGCGGCTGCTGCTCGATGAAATAGAGCGCCACCAGCCGTAAATCGCCAGAGGCCAGCATGCGGCCGACGCGGAAATTGCCGCCCATCTGGCCGAACTCTTCATCCGCCATGCGGGCCATCCGGCCCCAGCCGCGCCGCGCCATGCGCTCGATATGACGCCAGTTTGGCTCACCATTCTTCCAATAGCTCATAACCTGTCTCCAGATATATCTTGAAGCCCTTCAGAAAAGGAGATTGGCGCGGCTTCCGGTCACTTCAAGATATATCTTGAGATTTATTCCTGACCGATCGCGTCGGGACGGCTCGGTGGCCAAACAAAAACCCCAGGCGCCGGGCCCGGGGTCGATTGCTTGTCGATGGATCGATGCCTCGATCAGGTCGGAACAACGGGCGAACCGCCCTCGCGGTCGAACTGTCCATGTCGGCGGAAGCGCCACATATAGGTGGGTAGGACTTCGTCCATGCTGGTGGGCGTGATGTCCATGCCCTTGAGCGTACGCTTGTCCTTGCTGGCCGCTTCCGAGACCACATTGTCCACGCCGAGCAGCTCGACCTGGTCCGGGGTGATCAATGGCTTGAACGGCAGAACGCCCAAGAGGCCGGCCATGATCTTCATCAGCCCCGACGGCACGGAAACCAGCATCGGATTGCGACCGGCCTCGCGCAGAATGCGTTCCATCAGGACCTTGTGGCTCTCCACATCGGGGCCGCCCAACTCATAGATGCGCCCGGTTTTGACCGCGCCCTCGGCGGCCTTGGCGATGGCATCGGCCACGTCGCCGACAAAAACCGGCTGGAACAGCGTCTTGCCCGAAATCAGCGGCATGACCGGCAGGATGCGCGCCATTGCTCCCATCAGGTTGAAGAAGCCGTCGCCCTGGCCGAACATGATTGAGGGCCGGATGATGATGGCTTGCGGGAAAGCGGCAAGCACCGCCTCTTCGCCCTTGAGCTTGGAGGCGGCATAGGCGCTGACCGCGGCGGCCTTGTCGACGCCCAGCGCCGACATGTGCACCAGCGATGTGGCACCTGCCGCCTTGGCGGCGCGCGCCACCAGTTCGGCGCCGTTCACATGCACCGCTTCAAAGGTCTGCTTGCCGGCCTGGTGCCCAATACCGACCAGGTTGATGACGATATCCGCGCCACTGACAGCCCGCTGAATGGAGGCCTCGTTGCGAATATTGGCCTGTACCGGCACAATCTGGCCGACACTGCCGAACATGCGCACTTCGCCGGCCAGGTCGGGGCGGCGGACCGCCACGCGAATCCGATAGCCCTGGCGGGCCAGCAATTGCACCAGATGATTGCCGACAAATCCCGACCCGCCGAAAATGGTGACGAGCTTGGGGGCGTTGCGGTTCATTTTGGGGCTCCGGGATCAGGCCAAACAATACGGGTTTGCTTCTAGCTCAGCCCGGCGGTGCCTGTCGAGCCTTGCTGCGGTGTCGGATTGGCCGCCTCGACTTGACTCCGGCAAATAGTTGTTCACTATTTGTTCCGTAACGCGGAGAATCTTGCCATGAACGATACCCCACTATTTCGCGGCCAGTGCCATTGCGGGGCCGTCCGCTTCACCGTCCAGACCAATTTCGCTTCCATGGGCGACTGCAATTGTTCGCGCTGCCGGCGGCTGGGCTGGGTGATGCAGTCCGTCCCTGCCGATCAGTTCAGTGTTCAATCAGGTGAGGACCAGTTGACCCTCTACCACTTCAACACCGAAAAGATCGATCATTTGTTCTGCAGGCACTGCGGCATAGAGCCTTTTGCGCGCGGCAATGACGGGCAGGGCAATGAGCTGGTGATGGTCAATGTCAATTGCCTTGAAGGGGCGCCACCGGTCGATAGGAGTGCCATCAGGCATTGGGACGGTGCAAACTTCTGACAATCTATGTGAATGCGCATTGACAAGACCCCGCCGTCACCATAGACACACCGCCGTCGCCCAGATGGCGGAATTGGTAGACGCGCACGGTTCAGGTCCGTGTGCCGCAAGGCGTGAAGGTTCGAGTCCTTTTCTGGGCACCAATTTCCAAAACCCCGATTGCAGTAATGCGGTCGGGGTTTTGCTATTCGGGAACCCGCTTCCGCCCGCGCCGCGAGGCAGCAAACCCCGCAATGACCCCGGCCAGCACCGCAATCAGCACCGGCCAGTGCCGCACCGACTGAAAGACCGTGCCCGTCAGACGCTCATGCGGGCGCACATCGAGCACGGCCATTTCACCGGGCGTCAGTTCGGCGCTCACCCGGCCCAGCGGGTCGGTGGCAAAGCTGAGGCCCGTATTGGCGGCCCGCACCAGGCTCATCCCTTCCTCCACGGCACGGACGCGGGCGTGATGCGCGTGTTGGGCCGGACCGATCGAGCCATCGAACCAGGCGTCATTGGTCAGGTTGAGCAGGAATTGCGCGCCCGCGACATCGCCCAAATCGCCCGAAAAGATGATCTCGTAACACACCAGCACCAGGGGCGCGGGCGCGCCGGGCAGGTTCATCAAGCGGCGTTTGGTGTCGCCCGGTGACCAGCCATCGGCCCCGGGCACGAACTGGGTGATGCCCAGCTGCGCGAACAGGCCGGCAAAGGGCAGATATTCCCCAAAGGGTACGAGATGGGACTTGTCATAGCTCGCCACCACCTCACCATCGGTGTCGATGGCCACGACCGAATTATGCGGCGGTGCCAGGCTCTGTTCGGGGCCTGGCTCGAAGGGGCGACGCGGCACGCCGGCCAGAAGGGTTGCCTGCTCTGGCAGCAGGCGGGCGATGCGGGCCAGCGCTTCGGGATAGGTTTCAAGGAAAAAGGGCAGGCTCGATTCAGGCCAAACCAGATGGGTAATGTCATCAAGCCCCTGGTCATTGGGGTTCATCCGCATGTCCGAGAGCATCAGCAGCCGGTCGATCAGCGCCACCGGATCGACATTGCCGAAATCGGCATGTTCATAGACCAGTGGCTGCACCAGCCTGAGTGACATGTCCTGCCGTTCGGTCGAAATGGTCCCGCTCAGGCGGTTCCAGCCATAGCCAAGCTGTCCTGCGATCACCAGCAGAGCCAGGAAGAGCGGCGCCAGCCGTTGCGACCAGCCACGATTATCCGCCGGCCAGACCAGGGCCGGCGTCATGGCCAGAAGCGGCGCGAGGAAGGTGAGGCCGTAAACCCCGATCACCGAGGCCAGTTGCATCATCTCGTCCGTGCCGGTGAGACTGTAGCCCAGAAGGTCGAAGGGAAAGCCGGAGAACAGGTGCCCCCGCGCAAACTCGGCTGCGCTCAGCCATGCCGAAAGGGTCAGGATGCGGACCCAGCCATGGCTCCAGGTCAAATGCGCCAGCGCGCTGGCCAGTCCCCAGAACAGGGCAATCAGTGCCGACAGTGCGGCAATGGCAAAGGGCATGGCGCCCAGTACCCAACCACCATCGACGAAAAAGGCGGCGCCCAGCCAGTGGAACGCCACCAGGAAATACCCCAGCCCGAAGGCAAAGCCGATGGAAAAGGCCGGGCCGAACAGGCGGCGCCAGCCCCTGAGGCGCTCGGCTCCGTCCAGGGCCCAGACCCAGATCGGCATGGCCACGAACAGTGCCGGCAGGACGAAAAAGGGCGGCACCGAAAGCCCGGCAATCGCGCCGGCAATCAGCAGCAGCACAAAGCGTCGCCAGCCTTGGCTGAGCATGGTGGTCTCGGCCAGCCAGGTCATGGGCAGAAATTGCGCGAATCACAGGGCATGCGGGCAAGGTGGTCGTCGCCGTTCAACGCGTCAAGCCGGTGGACTTGGGCCCGCTCTGGCGCTACTTCGGATGGAGCGCTCCACGGATCGGAGCGGGAGCCAGAATGACCCATCCCGTTACCCTTGCCATCGACACCGCCGCGCCGCGTCTGCAACTGGGCTTGCTGCGCGCCGATGCTCTGGTGGATGTTGAGGTGGTCGATATCGCCAAGGGCCATGCCGAGATTCTCTTTGACCGGCTCAATGCCCTCTTGGCCCGCAATGGCCTGGGCCATGGCGATATTGGTCGGATCGCCGTCACTACCGGCCCGGGATCCTTCACCGGTTTGCGGATTGGCCTTTCGGCCGCGCGCGGCCTTGGTGTGGCGCGCAATATTCCGGTCCTCGGCATTCCCAGTCTGTTGGCCCTTTCGCTTTCGGCAAAGGCGGGTCCGGTAGCCGTATTGCTCGACGCGCGCCGGGGCGAAGCCTATTTCGAGTTGTTCGACGCACCCGGCCTGGGCCATGATGGCTCGCGTCTCCTGCCCATGGAGCAGGCCAGGGCCGCCGTTCCGGACAACGCGGTCCTGATCACCTCGCCCTTTGTCGACATTGCCGCCTTGGCGCGCTTTGCCGCCACTGCCGACCCGGCCGCTTTTCCGCCGCACGCCAGCTATGTGCGCGATGCGGATGCCAAGCCACAGGATGCGGCGCGCATTCCGAGGCGGGCCTGATGCTCAAATTCTGGATGGCCCCTGGCGGGCTGCATGTCGAGCCGGCCGAGATTCGGGACGCCAAGGACCTGGCGCGCATTCACGGCCAGAGCTTTTATCGCGGCTGGCCCAGCGGCGATTTTGAAAGCTTTCTGACCGACAGCGCCTGCCCCGTCTATGTCGCTTGCGATGCGCGCCGCCGCATTGCCGGCTTTGCCCTGATCCGCATGGCAGCAGACGAGGCGGAATTGCTCACCATAGCGGTGGAACCGCGATGGCGCGGCAAGGGCCTGGGTCGGGCGCTGATGGACGCAGTTTTTGCCGACCTCATGCTGTCCCCGGCGCGGCGCATGTTCCTCGAAGTCGATGAACAGAACACCCCGGCCATCAAGCTCTATGAAAAGCTGGGCTTTGCGACCATATCGTCGCGAAAGGGCTATTATCCGCGGCCCGATGGCAGCGCCGCCACCGCGCTTGTCATGGCGCGCGATCTTGGGTAACCCGGTCACCGGAACGTTTTGCGCAGCAAGCGGCCGCGGCTTTGCGGTTCGGAAACGCGTCCAGGCGAGGCGCACAGGGCAGGGAGCGACGGCGTGAACAGAAACCCTTCCGATCCCACCCTGGAGGAGGCCTGCGTCTCGCGCGGCATGCGCATGACCGATCAGCGCCGCACCATTGCCAGGGTGATCGAGGACGCGTCCGACCACCCCGATGTGGAAGAACTCTATCGCCGCGCCTCCGCGCTCGATCCGCGCATTTCGCTGTCCACTGTCTACCGCACGGTCAACCTGTTTGAAGAAGCGGGCCTTGTTACCAAGCATGACTTCAAGGACGGCCGGGCGCGCTTTGAGTTGATTCCGGACGAGCATCACGACCACCTCATCGATATCCGCACCGGAACGGTCATCGAGTTCCGCAACGAGGAAATCGAGGCCATCCAGGAGGTGATTGCCAAGCGCCTGGGCTACAAGCTGGTCGACCACCGCCTGGAGCTTTACGCCGTGCCGCTCAACGACGAGTCCACAGAGGACGAGCCTGCCAAATGATCTTCAGGATTGCGTTCTTCCTGTTTGTCTTTGTTCCGTTCATGCTGGTGGTCATCCCCCTACAGGCCCTGATCCTGCTGCTCAAACTCCCTTTCTGGAACGTGCTGCCGCGCCTGTTCCATCGCCTGGGCTGCATATTCCTGGGCCTCAGGGTCAGTGTCATTGGCGCGCCCTCGCATGGCCGGCCGACCCTTCTGGTTTCCAACCACATTTCCTGGACCGACATCGTTGCCATCGGCTCGGTGGCCGACGTTACCTTCGTGGCCAAGCGCGAAGTCGGGAACTGGCCCTTCGTTGGCATGATGGCCAATCTGCAGCGCACGATCTATGTCGATCGCACCCGCCGCTCCGATGCCGGCCGCACCGCCCAGGCCATGGGCCAGCATATGGCAGGCGGCAATGCGGTGCTGCTCTTTGCCGAGGGGCAGTCCGATATCGGCACCCATGTGTTGCCGTTTCGCTCTGCGCTGATCGGCGCAGCCCAGCATGCCATGGTCGAGGCCGGTGCCAGCGATGTGCTGATCCAACCCCTGACCATCGCCTATACCAAATTGCAGGGCCTGCCCGTCAGCCGCAATGAGCGGTCGCTGATCGCCTGGATCAAGTCCAAATCGGTCGGGCAGAATATCGCCGAAATCCTCTCCGGTCCGGTCAAGGATGTCACGGTGGCCTTTGGCGCGCCCATGCCGCTCAACCAGGGCGATGACCGCAAGGCCGTCAGCAAGGCCGCCGAAAACCAGGTCCGCGCCATGCTCGTGGCGCTCAACCGTGGCGGCAAATTGCCGGTATCGGGCTGAGTACAAACAAATTTACCGGTTAAGCCTAACAGGCAAAGCCGCTTTCCCCATTAACGCCTTGTTAGCTATCACGGTCCCGGTAGTGATACGGAGGCAAACATGGCGTGGGAACTTTTGGCGATCTGGGCCGTGGTCGCAGCAGTCTTTGTCTGGTTCTTCAGGGAAGAGCGCAAGGAACAGAACGACCGGCTCAATGAACGGGCCCGAGAATTTGCCCGGACCCCGGCCTGGCATACGCCCCGCCCGGTCCAGCCGATTCCCGTCGCGCGGCATGACACGCAGCGCATGACGGAAATCCATCGCAAGTTCATCGAGGAAATGCGGCGCCAGAGCCAGAAATGATGTTCTGGTCCGGGCTGGGCCGAGGAGATGGTTCCTAGCCCGGCACCGTGCCCATATGCTGTTTGAGGCGCCCCACAATATCGGCCGCCTTGACCATTAGCCCCAGCTCAATGTCTTCCTCGCTCATGCCGGCGTGAACATCCATCCACACCGGTACCAGGATTTCGTGGCGAATCTCTTCCGCACCAATGGTTTCGGTCAAAACCGCACGGACCTTTCCGGTCATGCGCTGGGCCAGGGTCGGGTGAGGCTGGCGTTCGGCCAGGGCGATATCGATCAATTCAAGACTCATATTTGGCTCCGCAGAGCCCCCGCCGGCCAGACTGGCCAGCGATGGTTCATCGAACCTTAACGCGCCTGCCCCCAACCGGGTTCTCCACAGGCAGGACGAAAATTGTGATCTGCACCAGATCGGTCGGACCGGACTAGACGCGGACGGCCTGTTCCACCATGCCCGCGTCCCCGAAGACCTGCAGATAGCGCGCGATCTCGTCCCTGTCTCCAGTGGCCTTGGCCGGATTGTCCGACAGCTTCACCGCGGGCCGTCCATTGGCCTGGCTGACCTTGGCAACAATGGAAATCGGCTTCAGCCCCGGATTGGGTTCGGGCGCGCAGCCCTCAAAATCATTGGTCAGATTGGTGCCCCAGCCAAAGCTCATGCGCACCTTGCCGTCGAAATGGAGGTAGGCCTCCTCGATCATGTCGACATCCAGCCCATCGGAAAAGATCAGCAGTTTTTCCTGCGGGTCGCGGCCCCGCGAGCGCCAGAAGTCGATGATCTTCTCGCCCCCGGAAATCGCCGGGGCACTGTCGGGCCGGAAGCCGGTCCAGTCAGCAACCCAATCGGGCGCATCGCGCAGGAAGGCGTCCGTCCCAAAGGCGTCGGGCAAGACGATCAGAAGATTGCCGCCATAATAGCTCTTCCAGTCTTGCAGCACGCGATAGGGCGCTTCGCGCAACTCCTCGTCGGAGCGGGCCAGCGCCGCCAGCACCATGGGCAATTCATGGGCATTGGTGCCCAGCGCCTCAAGGTCATTGTCCATGGCCAGCTTCACATTGGACGTGCCGGTCATGTTGGCGCCGATCCCTTCCTTGAGCGCCTCCACGCACCAGCGCTGCCAGAGAAAGGAATGCCGCCGCCGCGTGCCGAAATCGGAAATCTTGAGATCGGGAAGTTTCTGCAGCCGCTCGACCTTTTCCCACATCTTGGCTTTGGCGCGGGCATAGAGCACGTCCAGCGTGAAGGGACCATAGCGCTTCATGGCGGCGCGCGAGCGCAACTCATTGATGATGGCGAGGGCCGGGATTTCCCACATCGTGGTTTCCACCCAGAGGCCTGGAAACTCGAGCACGAACTGTCCGTCGCGCTTTTCGAGGCGGTATTCGGGGAGCTGGAAATTCTCGAGAAAGCGCAGGAAGCCCGGCTGGAAGATTTGCCGGGACCCATAAAAAGTATTACCTGCCAGCCAGATCATCTCTTTCTTCGAGAAGCGCAGCGTCCGGCAGTGGTCGAGCTGGGCGCGCAATTCGTCGATGTCGATTTCATCGGCCAGGCGGACCGAACTGGTGCGGTTGATCAGGCTGAAGGTGGCTTCGACCTTGGGATAGAGCCCCCAGATCATCTGCAACATCAGGAGCTTGTAGAAATCAGTGTCCAACAGGCTTCGCACGATCGGATCGAGCTTGAAGGTGTGGTTGTAAACCCGGCGGGCAATATCGGTATAGGTGGCCATATTCGTCCCCAAAGCGCGCCGGGCTTTGTAGCTTCGCGCCGGGCCGAAGGCAAATTCGCTCCAGTGGAGCGGATTTAGGCCAGAAGGCCTTGAGCGCTATGCGCGAATGGCGGTGCGCCGGGCCGAAGGCAAATTCGCTCCGGTGGAGCGGATTTGGGCAAGAAGGCCATGGGCGCCATACGCGCATGGCAATCGACAGGCAAATGAAAGACGTCGGCGCCGGGATGGGTTGGCTGGCGTGTGGCCGCGGTTCAGTATTTTCCCTGATCGCTGCCGCAGAACGGATCCACCGGGTTCTTGCCTGCAAAGGGCTTGCGGCCCATCAGGCATTCGACCACGGCGGCCTGCATGTCCTCGTTCGAGCCATAGGCGTTGACATAGGTGGGCACGCGCGGCGCGTCATGCAGGTAATAGGGATAGCCCAGCGACACCATGAGCGTGGGCACATCATGCCAATAGCGCTTCATGGCGCCAAACACATTCCCGGTCAGGGCCCGCCAGTTAAGGAAGATGCGCTGTCGTGTGAGCAGGGTTTCCTCTGCCAGCAGATACAGCACCAGATCAAAATCCTTGGGATTGACCTGCATGTCCTCGCTATATTCGGTGATCTCAAATCCCTCCTGCCGCAGCAGATCGGGCAGCGAGAGCGGCAGGGGTACTGGCGCGAAGGGCTGAACCGCGCCGGTCGAAAAGATCAGTATCTTTTTGTGCCTGGCAGGGGTCAGCGGCAGCAGATTGGCGACGTCCTTGACCAGTGTCGGCACCTTTGCCGTGGCGCTGCGGGCGATGTCCTTGCTGGTGGAACGCGCCATGACCATTTCGGCGGTGCTGGGTGAAGGCTCCACCCGCTCCGCCTTGTGCAGACCCAGCGCCGCCTTGAGCGCCAATACGCGCGTGACCGCCTCGTCCACCCGCTCCTGGCTCAACCGCCCATCGGCCACGGCTTTGACCAGATACATCAGATCCGCATTGGGATCGTCCGAGAAGAGGATCACATCGCAACCGGCAATCACGCATTGCGGAATGGTCTGCTCGCGCGGCCCCCAATCGCCGAAGCCGGCCATGGGCGTCGCATCCGAAACGATCAGCCCGTTAAAACCCAGTCTTTGGCGCAACAATGTCTGGTTCAGCACCGCGCTCTGGGTGGCCGGGCGATAGGCCTCGGCACCGGCATCGGGGTCGAGTTCGCGCACAAAGGCGGGAAAGGCGATATGGGCGGACATGACGCTCAACACACCGGCATTGATGGCCGAGCGATAGAGCCGGCCGAAGGTCTTTTCCCATTCGGCCAGGGTCAGCGGATTGACCGTGGTCACCAGATGCTGGTCGCGGTCATCATAGCCTTCGCCCGGCCAGTGCTTCACCGTGGCGGCAACGCCATGCTTCTGAAAGGCGGCAATCTGCGCCAGGGCGTGCCGCTCGATCCGATCCACATCATCGCCATAGGAGCGCGTGCCCACAATGGCGCTCTGGAAGGCCTTGTTGATGTCGATGACCGGCGTGAAGCTCCAATTGAGCCCCACGGCACGCGCTTCCTCGGCCATGACGGTCGATATGGCGGTGGTGGTTTCCAAATCGTCAATGGCCGCCAGCCCCAGCGGATTGGGCACCTCGGTGCCGAAAGGCAGGCTCATGCGGCTGCCCTCAAGATCGGCGCTGACCGTCATCGGCACCGGTCCGGCGCTGTCGATCTGCCGCATCAGTGCGATCTCATCGGCCAGGTCAGACGTGAAGACCCGGGTGATACCGCCCGGCTTGAAGGTCCGGATGGCCTCGAGGGCCGCATCGGGCGCCCCTCGCGACAGCAGCACAAAAAGCTGGGCCAGCTTGTCACGGGGGGAAAGGCTGTCTCGCAAGCTGTGCACCCAGGCCGCAGCTGCCTCATCGAGATGGAACGGCGCGGCAGAAAGATCGATGGCGGCCAAGCGGGTGCTCCTCGTCTTGTTCTTGTTGTCGTTACTTGCCCTCTGGCTTAGCAGAGCCGATCGGCAGCGGCCAGAATGGAAACACCGCCGAATGGGATCGGCGGTGGGGCTTGTCTCAGCTCTTTGCGGCAATCAGGCGGCGTGCTGTTCCAGCCATTTGATCAATTGCACCCGGCTCTGCCCGGCGCCAACCTTGAAATCGACCGGCTGGCCGTTCTTGAAAATGATCAGGGTCGGCATGGCGCGTACATTGTACTGCACAGTTATGCCGGGATTGGAATCGACGTCCAGCTTGACGATCTTGACGCTGTCGGCCATCTCGCTGGACAGCGCCTCGATGGTGGGTTCCATGGCCTTGCAGGGCGAACACCATTCGGCCCAGAAATCAACGAGAACGGGCTTGTCGGCGCCCAGAACCTCGGATTGGAAAGTGCTGTCGGTCACATTGAGCGCCATGGGTTCGCCTCCATCGGTAGATGGCGATGATGCTAGATGAGAACGGGGCAGGGCAGAAGGCATGGCATTGCGCTGCGGGCTCCGAAGCGAGCTTTGATTTCTGCATCCGGCAAGCGGGTGTAAACAAAAACACCGCCGGATCGCTCCAGCGGTGTTTTGAGCTATAGCCAAATGCAGCTCAGGCAGCGTGGCCTTCGAGCCACTTGGTCAGGCCCGCCTTGGGCGTTCCGGCGCCGACCTTCATGTCGGCGGCTTCCCCGGCCTTGAACAGGATCATGGTTGGGATCGAGCGCACACCATACTGGGCGGCAATGCCCGGATTTTCGTCGACATTGAGCTTGACGATCTTCACCTTGCCCTCGAGCTCGGAGGACAGCTCGTCCAGCACCGGGGCAATGGCCCGGCACGGGCCGCACCACTCCGCCCAGAAATCAACGAGGACGGGTTCGCTCGAGCTCAGGACTTCCTGGCCAAAAGTGGCTTCGGAAACGGCTTTGGTCATGGTCTTCATGCCTTTTTCTACTTTGGCGGCTGACACGCAGGCCCCAGACCGGGACTTTGCGACGCGCTTTCGTATATCAGATCCGGAGGGGTGCCGTGGGCACCGGTCCGGAAGCGGCGGTCTGTTTGCATCCAAAGCTGGTGAGAGTCCAGCCTTGCAGCAAGTCCGATCACCGCAGGGTGAAGTCCGCGCGGGCCGCAGCGAGCAGCTCGTCGGGCAATTTCATCAATGATTCCAGTTCTGTCCACAGGATTGCCGCACGCACTGGCCGTCCGGGGAAAAGCTGACCTGCAACCAACGCATACAATCCTAGCTGGGTGAGATAGTTCCCCGGCACGCCGTCCGCTCCCTGTGGGACCGACGCGTCGGACTTGTAGTCCACCACCAGTACCCCCTCCGCGTCAACCACCACGCGATCGATCCGGCCACTGAGCCAGACCGGCTCCCCCTGGCGCACTGCGGCCACGCGGAACGGCAGCTCGGCCCGGCTGTCGGGCCCGAACAGGCGGGCAAAGGCCGGTTCGCTCAGGATGGCTTGCGCCTTGCGCGCAATGGCCTGATGATCCTGCGGCATCTCGTGCAGCAGTGTTTCAAGGGCGCGCGGCGCCACGCTGGCGCGATCCTCGGGCGGCACCCGGCCCAGATGCTGCAGCAGGACGTGCAGCGCCAGGCCGGATTTTCTGGCCGCTTCCGCATCGCGCAGCAGGTCGGCCTTGGTCGCCAGGGCAACGGCCTGGCCATTTCCTATGGCGGCATAGCTTGGCGCGATTACTGGAATTTTCGGCGGCGGCGGAACGGGATTGAGCACCAGTTCAGCCGGTGGGGCCGGTATTTCGGCCCGTTGCCGGTCGAACCGGCCGGCCATCGCCGCCGGGAAGATGCGCGCCACCGTTTCGCCCGCCGTGTCGACCACTGGCTGCAAGGCCTCACCCAGCCCCATTTCTATGGCGTCATACCATGAGCCAGAGAGTGTCCCTTTCACGCCCAGCGGGCCGGTGACATAGAGTTCGTCCTCGGCACGGGTCATGGCCACATAGAGCCGGCGCCAATATTCCTGGTCCAGGGTCGCATCGATCTCCTGGCGCATTTGCGCTGTCACAGGCAGGTGCTGGCTCCTGGAGGCGGCATGCAGCAGAAGCGGACCCGGCGCCCCGTCGATGACATAGACGGGCTTACCGGTCTGGCTGGCACTGGGCTTGCCGGTCGCATCGGCCAGGATGACGATGGGCGCCTCGAGCCCCTTGGCACCATGCACCGTCATCACCCGCACGCCCCCGCCGCTTTCGGCCAGTTCGCGCTTGATCGTGACGGCGCGCCGCCGCATCTCGGCGGCAAAGCCCTGCAGCGAAGGCTGCGGCCCCTGCTCATGAGCAAGCGCCAGTTCGAGCAGTTCAGTGAGCACATCATCCACCTCCCTGCCGAGCCGGGCGTGGAAGCGCTTGAGCCCCCCTTCGGCATAGAGCACGCCAGCGAGAAATTCGAAGGGCCGCTCCATATCAAGTGCGGCCCGCCAGCGGCCGAGCCGCTCAGCCGCCCTCGCCGCTGCTTCTTCTTCTGTCGCCGTGAACAGCGCCGACCAGAGCGTCTGTCCTGGGGCGCGCGGCTGGGCAATGGCGTAAAGCGCCTCTTCAGTGAGATCGAACAGTGGCGAGCGCAGCAGGGCCGCCAATTGCAGGTCGTCGGCCGGGTTGAGCAACACATCGATCAGCGCCAAAAGGTCCAGCACCGCAATATGGCCGGTTACCGCCAGCCTGTCGGCGCCGGGCGTGGGCAGGGCTTCGCTGCGCAAGGCACGGATGATTTCCTGAAACAGCGGACCGCGCTTCTGCACCAGGATCAGCACGTCATCGGCACTGACCGATCGGCCGCGCTCACCCAGTATGCGCCCCTCATCGATCCAGGTCCGGATTTCGCGGGCGATGCGTAGGGCCACCTGCCGGTTGGCGCTTTGTTCAGCCTCCACCGCCAAGCGTGGCCATTGGCTGGTGTCGCGGTCGGTCTTTTCTTCCTGCACCGGTGGCCACAGCACCACGTGGCCCCCCGCCTGGCTGCGCGCCGGCTGGTGGATGATTTTTTCGTCTGCCAGCAGGGCCGCCTGGATATCGGCCCGGTCGCAAACCCGGTCCACCGCATCGAGAATGCCTTTGAGGGTCCGGAAGCTGGTATGCAGCCGCACATTGCGGAACAGCTTGTCTGCTTCGCTTGCCCGGCGGGCCATTTGTCGTCCGGTCTGGCCGAACAGCACCGGCTGCGCACCCTGGAACGAATAGATCGATTGTTTCTGGTCGCCCACCGCAAAGACCGATCGCGGCCGGGTCACTGCCCCGGCGCCGGCAAAGAACTCATCGGCCAGCGCATTGACCACGCGCCATTGCTGCTCATTGGTGTCCTGGCTTTCATCAACCAGAATGTGGTCGATGCCGGCATCGAGCTTGTATTGCACCCAGGGCCCCAGCGCCTGATTGGAAAACAGGTCGCCGAGCTTTTCCACCAGGTCGTCGAAATCGAGCAGAGCGTGGCGGCGTTTCTCGGTCTCGTAGCGCCTGGCTATGGCCGCTACCACATCGAGCACTGCTTCGCTGCGTTCCACCAGCAGGGCCCCCGCCAACTGGCTGTCCAGCGCAAAGACCCGCTCGCGCTCGCCCTCCAGCAGCCCCTGCAGGATCGGCTTGGCCTTGGCCTGGGCGGCATTGAGCAGCCGTGCCCGGGGCTGCTTTGTCCTGTCCTTGTCCTCGGTGACGAACAGGGCGCAAAGCTGCTGCGCGCTCAGGCGATCCGGGTCGAGCCGTGCGACCATGTCGATAAAGCGCCTGCCGGTCGGATCGGCATCGAAGCCCGACATGATCTCCTGCCAGACCGATCTGGTCAGCGCGGTGCCCGAAACGATCTCTTCGGCGATTTCCGAGGCGCTGCCTGTTACCCCCACTAGCGCGCGCAGCCTTGCCTTTGCCCCTGCAACATCTGCCAGCACCGGCTTGAGTTTTGCCCCTTCGCCCAGCGCCGCCCCGATGGCCTCGGTAATGGCGTTGTCGCTCATCAGGGTGAAGAGGGTCTCGACCGCCACGGCATTCTCGCCGCCGCGGAGCCCTTCCGCCAGCACGCTTTCCCGCGCCGCCAGCAGCATCTGGACCTGCCGGTCATCTTCGATCACGGCAAAATCGAACGGCACCCCCGCCTCGATTGGAAAGCGGTGCAGCACCGCCTCGCAAAAGGCGTGGATGGTCAGGATGCGCAGGCCCCCCGGCGTTTCCAGCGCCCGGGCAAACAGCGTCCGCGCCGCATTGACCAGTCCCGCCTCCGGAACCCTTCCGGTCAGTGCTGTCAGTTCAGTGCGCAGCGAATCGGCGTCGGCAACCGCCCATTCCGCCAGTTTCGCACCAACGCGCTTGCGCATCTCGGCTGCCGCCGCCTTGGTATAGGTGAGGCAGAGGATCGCTTGCGGTTGCACCCCGGCCAGCAGGAGCCGCAGCACGCGGGTGGTGAGCACATAGGTCTTGCCCGACCCGGCATTGGCCTCCACCCAGATCGAATACTCCGGATTGCCGGCCAGCGACTGGTTCTCGCGGGTGTCACTGGGAATGTCGAGCTTGCCGCGATCGTTCATGCCTCTTCCTCGCCATCCACCGCCGTCCATTCGGCCACCCGCGCCAGATGGTCATAGGCTCCGGCAAAGCGCTGGCTTTTGAGCGGCAAAAGGCGGGCGGGCAGGGCGGTCTGGCGGAACAGGAAATGCTCGATATGCAATTGGACCCGCCGAAACACCTCCTCGGCAGCGTCCATCACGCTCATCCCATCCGGCGTCGCAAAAGCGCTCGGTTTGAAGGCATCGGGCCCCAGCCCGATCTTGATATAGGTCAGTGCGCTGGTGTCGGCGGGTGCAATATCCTTCAGGCCCGCATTGAGCGCCATCATGGCTTCCACCGGCAATTGTGGTGCCTCGAACGCTTTCATGGTGGCACTGCTCGGCGGCGATCCAGTCTTGAAGTCGAGAATTTCCAGCGTGCCATCCTTGAGCATGTCGACCCGGTCGGCCTGGCCGGTAATAGCGAAGGGCTCGGCGAGCTGCAGCGCCCAGCGCCCGGAAATTTCAGCATGCCGCCTGGCGACGCGGGCCGCGCGATCACGCTCATAATCGAGAAATTGCTCGGCTGCCGTCGCAAAGCGTCGCAGCCAGATGTCGCGGCGCTCGCCAATGGCCTCGAGCCCACCAAACTCCTCCGCTGCGATTTCCATCAGCCGGTTCAGCGCCTCCGGCGCCTCCGGATCACAGTTTTCGAAGACGAAGCGGGCGAAAATGGCGTGGATGATCGTGCCGCGCTCGCGTGCATCGGGGTCTTCGCCCAGGGCGTCGAGCGGTTTCAGCTTCAGGACATGCTTGGCATAGAGATCATAGGGCGAGCGCATCAGCGTTTCGATCTCGGTGACCGAAAGCTTGCGCGGGCGCACAGCAACAGGTGGGTTGGGTGTTGGCCGCATGGCCGGCGCCACGCGCACCGCCATGTCCAGCCGCCGTGCCTGACCAATCCAGCTCTCGCCCAATCGGCGCAACTGCATCGCTGCCTCTTCGCCGATAAAGGCATCAAGCCTTTGTACCAGCCGTGAGGGCAGGGCCGGGCTGGCGCCCACGCGTTCGGCATAAGCCAGCACAACCTGCCTGTTGCCCATGGCTTGCGCAAAGTCATGCGCGGCCAGGCCCTGCTGCCGCTCGGGCGGTTCGAGCCCGGCGCCCAGTCGCATGCCCCGGCTGAGCCAGGGACCCGGATCGGCCGCAGCGGGCCATTTGTCCTCATTGAGTGCCCCCAGGATCAGCACATCCGGGCTCATCAGCCGAGCCTCGAGCTGCCCCCAGATGGCCACATCGCGGCGACGCTCTTCCGGCGCCACATGGCGTACATCGATACCGGTCATCAGCACGGCCAACACATCTTCCAGGCCCCGCGGCGCGAAGCGGTGCCCCTGCCCGGAGAGATCCTGCATCTGGCGCGCCCAGTCTTCCATTTCGCGGCGGCCGGGCAGGGGGGCTCCGGCACTGGTCGCAGCCATCGCCTCCCACAAGGCGGTGGCCAGAGACGAGGCGGGCAGGTTGGCCTGCCCCATCAGCGCAAAGAGCGGCGCCAGCGCTGCCTCCAGTCGGTCCAGCAGATCGGCGATCTCCGCGCCGCGTTCAGGCGAAAGGTTGCGTGCGGGATATTTGAGCTGCCCGGCCAGATGCGCCGCGAGGATCGCCCTGAGCCCGGCGATACCCGGTCCGGGTCGCTGTCCGCGCAATAGCCCCAGATCGATATCATCTGCCAGCGCCACGACCGCACCGCGTTCAAGCCCCAGATTCGTGGCCCGATTGCGCAACAGCGCCAGGAGGTCCACCGCGGCGCAATTGGTCTGCACCAGACTGAGCAATTGCCGCGCCAGCCGTCCGGCCGGTGCGTGATAGAGCGGAGTGCCGGCCGCGTCATCGACCACAATGTCGAAGCGCTTCAATTCCGCCGCGATGCGCCGCGCCAGATTGCCGTCGGGCGTCACGATGCCGACTGTGGTGCCTGGCGCCTGGGCAAGCGCCGCACGCGCCACGAGGGCGATGGCGCGGGCCTCCTCGTCTTCATTGCGGGCGGCAATGATCGAAACACCCTCCAGCGCCCGCTTCAATTCTGACGCCGGAAAGCGCTGTTCTGGCCAATGCGCGGTGTGCGCGGTCGGTGCCAACGCCCGGTTGACCAGTTGGGTGCGCGGGTGCGCCGTGCTGCACAACTCAGTCACCTGGCCCACACCAAGCCCGAAGCCCGTCAGCAATTGCGCCAGGCCATATTGCGGGTGGCCATGTGGATTGCTGTCTGGATCAAGAAAATCCTCCAGCATTTCTGGGCTCATAGCCATGTCGAGCCCCGGCAGTACAACGGCGCCGCGCGGCAATCCGGCTATGGTTTTGAGCAGCCGTGCGGTGGCGGGGATCGAGCCGGTCGAGCCGGCGGCAATCACCGGCCTGTCGCCGAACAGAAATGTTGCCGCTTCGGCCTGGCGTTTGAGGCGTTTTCCCCGCAACGCGGCGGGATCGGCCAAGCCCTTCTCCGCGAGCCAGGCCGGCCAGGCCTCAAGCGCGATGTCGAGAAACTGCAGTGTCTGCTGCCAGTAATTGCCCAGCTCCTGCGCCATTTCGGCGCCCAGCGCGCGGATGTCGGCGGCGCTGCGCTCCTCGATATGCAAATCATCGATCAGCCGGCCCAGCGATTCGGCCATCGAGAAGATTTCAGCCGCCGTGGGCGGGGTCGAAAAGGCCTCGCGCCCCTCATCAGTTCTGGCCCAGGCGGCGACAAGACCAGACAGGGTCAGCCGCCTCTGCAATGCGCTGGCGGGCTTGGGGTCCTTCTCAGTGTCGAAGGGGGGCAAGAACGGCTCTTCGTCTTTCTCCTCGCCGCCAAAGGTGCGCAAATCGGGTAGCAGGCCCCCGAAATCGGCATGGGACGCGAAGCCCTCCGCCAAAGACTCGAGTGCCCGCCTTGTGGGCAGGATGATGGTGACATCGGAAAGCCAGAAGGGGCCACTGCGGTCCCAACCACCCAGCAGCCGCCCATCCATGACCGCCTCGACCAGGCACGGCAGGAAGGGGGTGTGCGGGGCGATGGTGAACAGGTTCATCGGTTGAGCGCCTGTTCCGCCACCGCCAGCCCTTTGGCATCCCCCACATGATACCAGGGCGCGTCCAGCACGACGCCCTTGAGGGTTTCGCGCTCCAGCGCGGCCTCGAACAGCAAATTGAGCGAAAAGGCACCATCCGGCGTGTCGGCGAACAGGAATTTGCCCATCAGCGCCACGCCGCCATAGATGACCGGCGCGCCATAATCGCGCGTGATCCGGCCCATCGGGTCGAGACAGAAATCATGGCTGCGGGTAAATCCGCTGGCCCGTGCCGGCTGCACGCAAAGCAGCACGATGTCGTCCGGGGCATCAAAGCGCTGCTGCATCCGCCCCAGCGGGGCGTCGCTGCCCTCAGGCCAGAAGGCATCGGTGTTCATCACAAAGAACGGGTCGGAATGGAGCATCGGCAGTGCCGCCCGGACGCCACCGCCCGTGTCCAGCAGCACCTCTTCCCGATTGACCTTCAACAGGCCGCCGAAATGGGCCAGCAATTGATCGGCGCGGTAATGGGCATTGGCCACAAAGCGCTTGGCGCCTTCGGCGCGCGCATTGGCCATGACGCGCTGGATCAGCGGTGTTCCCGAGACGGGCACCAGCGGTTTGGGCACGCTGTCGGTCATCGGTTTCAGTCGCGTGCCCAGCCCGGCGGCGAGCAGCATCACATCGGGGAATCGGGCATTGGCACTCATGCCCCGGATAGAACAGTTGCAGGCAGGACCTGTCCAGCCTGCAACTACGCTCGATCGTTATTCGGCGTGCGCCGCCGCGGCAGGCGGATCGAGATCATCATCGCCTTCGGCAGCCACCGCTGCATCGCGCAGGCTGGACTGGTCGGTCAGCGCCTTGGGACTGGTCGCCGCAATGGCCTCATTGGGCGGCGCATTGGTCAGGATCGCCGCCAGCGAGCCAATGGTGGAGCGCAAATTGTGGCGGTGCACCACCATGTCCACCATGCCGTGGCTGAGCAGGTATTCCGAGCGCTGGAAGCCCTTGGGCAGCTTCTCGCGAATGGTCTGCTCGATCACGCGTTGTCCGGCAAAGCCGATCAGCGCGCCCGGTTCGGCGATATGCACATCCCCGATCATCGCATAGGAGGCGGTCACGCCACCGGTTGTCGGGTTGGTCAGCACCACGAAGAAGGGCAGGCCGGCCTCGCGCAGGCGCAGCACGGCCACGGTGGTGCGGGCCATCTGCATCAGGCTCAGAATGCCTTCCTGCATGCGCGCGCCGCCCGAGGAGACGAACAGGATGAAGGGCGTCTTGAGCCGCGCAGCGGTTTCGATCCCGGTGATGATGCCCTGACCGGCAGCCATGCCCAGTGAGCCACCCATGAAGTCAAAGTCCTGGATGGCAACAGTCACCGCGCGCTCATAGAGCTTGCCGGTTGCCACAATCACCGAATCTTCGTGGCCGGTCTTGGCCCGGTTTTCCCTGAGGCGGTCAGTATAGCGCTTCTGATCGCGGAATTTCAGCGGATCGACCGGCACGGACGCCACCGGCACCAGGTCATATTTGCCATCGTCGAGGAAGGTCGCCAGCCGGTCCGCCGGCTTGATTTTCATATGGTGCCCGGAATTGGGCACGACCCACTGATTGGCCTCAAGATCGCGGTAGAACACCATCTCGCCCGATTCCGGATCCTTGACCCAGAGATTCTCAGGCGTTTCCCGCTTGTTGGAGAGGAAGGAGCGGATTTTGGGGCGGACGAAATTGTCGATCCAGTTCATGGCGCGGCCTTTCGCGGTGATCTTGTTCGATCACGTAGTCGTCAATTGTGGCAATTCTTATCAGGCCCTGCAGCAAGCCGCAAAGCGCCTGACCCTGTGCTTGTGGACAGCGTTAACCGCGTGCCCGCTTCACCCCGGCGGCCAGGTCCGCCACCAGGTCGCTGACAGCCGCAACCGTCCGGTCCGTCGCCTTGCCATCCTCGAGCGATTTGGCCACCGCATCGACCAGCACCGTGCCGACAACGACGCCGTCGGAATATTTGCCGATCTCGGCGGCATCCTCGGCCGTCTTGATGCCAAAGCCCACCGCCACCGGCAGGTCGGTGTGGCTCTTGATCCGCTGCACAGCCTCGCCCACCGCGGCGCGCGACTTGATGGCAGCCCCGGTAATGCCGGTCATTGAGACATAATAGACAAAACCCGACGTGTTCTCGAGCACCACCGGCAGGCGCTTGTCGTCAGTGGTCGGCGTGGTCAGGCGAATGAAGTTGAGCCCCGCCTTGAGCGCCGGGATGCAGAGTTCGTCATCTTCTTCGGCCGGCAGGTCAACGATGATCAGGCCATCCACCCCGGCCTCTTTCGCCGCGGCGATGAACCGCTCGACCCCAAAGATATAGAGGGGATTGTAATAGCCCATCATCACGATCGGGGTGGTGTCGTCCTTGCGGCGGAACTCTTCGACCATGCCAAGCACGCCCAGCAGCGTCTGCCCGGCGGCCAGGGCACGTTGCCCCGCCATCTGGATCACGACGCCATCGGCCATGGGGTCGGAAAAAGGCAGCCCCAGTTCGATCACATCGGCCCCGGCCTGCGGCAAGGCGTTGAGAATGGCCTGGCTGGTGCTGAGGTCCGGGTCGCCGCCCATGACATAGGTGACGAGAGCGGGACGGTTCTCGGCCTTGCACTGGGCAAAGCGCGCATCGATACGCGTGGTCATTATTTCAGCATTCCCAGATATTTGCCGACGCTTTCCACGTCCTTGTCGCCACGGCCGGAGAGGCACAGCACCACTGACTGGTCCTTGTCCAGCGTGGGGGCGATCTTGACCACCTGCGCGAGCCCGTGCGCGCTTTCCAGCGCCGGGATAATGCCTTCCATTTTCGTGCACAGCTGGAAGGCGTCCAGCGCCTCATTGTCGGTAATCGGCGCATAGGTCACGCGCTTGGTATCATGCAGCCAGGAGTGTTCCGGGCCAACGCCGGGATAGTCGAGCCCGGCGGAAATGGAATGGCCTTCCAGGATCTGCCCGTCCGCATCCTGCAAGAGATAGGTCCGGTTGCCATGCAATACGCCGGGGCGCCCGCCGGTCATCGAGGCGGCGTGGCCGTTCTCGGTCTCGATGCCATGCCCGCCCGCCTCGGCGCCGTAAAGGGCGACTTCGGGATCATCGAGGAAGGCGTGGAACGTGCCAATGGCGTTCGAGCCGCCACCCACACAGGCTACCACCGCATCCGGCAGACTGCCCTCTGCCTCGCGGAACTGTTCTTTCAGTTCCGTGCCGATGACCGACTGGAAGTCGCGCACCATCTCCGGATAGGGGTGCGGGCCGGCGGCCGTGCCGATCAGGTAATAGGTGGAGTCCACATTGGTGACCCAGTCGCGCAGCGCCTCGTTCATGGCATCCTTGAGCGTACCGGCGCCGGCCGTGACCGGCCGCACCTCGGCGCCCAGCATCTTCATGCGCAAGACATTGGGCATTTGCCGCTCGACATCGGTTGCGCCCATGAAAATGGTGCAGGGCAGGTCGAACTTGGCGCAGACCGTGGCGGTAGCCACGCCATGCTGGCCGGCACCGGTTTCGGCGATGACGCGGGTCTTGCCCATGCGCTTGGCGAGCAGGATTTGCCCCAGGCAATTATTGATCTTGTGGCTGCCGGTATGGTTGAGCTCTTCGCGCTTGAACCACACCTTGGCACCACCCAGATGCTGGGTCAGCCGCTCGGCGAAGTAGAGCGGGCTGGGGCGGCCGGTATAATGGGTGGCCAGGTGCTTGAGTTCTGCGGCGTAGGCCGGATCCTGTTTGGCGGCCCGGTATTCTTTCTCGAGGTCCAGGATCAACGGCATGAGCGTTTCGGCAACGAAACGCCCGCCATAAATACCGAAACGCCCGTGCTCGTCAGGGCCATTGCGCAGGGAATTGGTGCGGTCCATCGGGATCCTCTCGGCCAGTGCCGAGAACAACCCGGCTTGCTGGTGCTATACGGCTGCCCGGGCGTTGCGGATGAACGCCTCGATCAGCTTTGTGTTCTTGACGCCCGGTGCAGTTTCCAGGCCCGAGGACGCATCGATCCCCATTGGCCCGACCTGCCGAACCGCCTCGGCAACATTTTCCGGCGTCAGGCCTCCGGAAAGCATGAAGGGGATGGACGGGTCAAGCGCTTCGAGCAGCCGCCAGTCAAAGCTTTCGCCCAGTCCACCCGGACGGTCGGCTCCTTTTGGCGGCTTGGCATCGAGCAATATGCGGTCGGCAACCTCGGCAAATTCGGCAACCTGGGCAATGTCGTCGGCCGAGCCGATGGGCAGCGCCTTGATGATTTCGACGCCGGCCTCGGCGCGGATAGCCTCGACGCGATGCGGTGTCTCCGGCCCGTGCAGCTGGATCCAGTCCGGTCCCAGCGCGGCGACCTCTGCAACGCTGGAATTATCCGGATTGACCAGCACAACGCAACTTTCGATGCGGCCACGCGCGGCCGAGATCAGCCCGCCCAGCTCATCGATGGAAACGTGACGCGGCGAGCGCGGAAAATGCATGAAGCCCACCATGTCCGCGCCGGCCGCGATGGTCGCGTCGAGCAGGTCATGGGTCTTGATGCCGCAGATTTTGACGATCAGGGGATCGGCCATAGTCGGTGGTGGCTCAAAGGGACGGAACGAGGAAAGAGAGCCGCACTGCGCCGTCCGTCATCGCAGTTCCAGCAAATCATCGACTTCGGCCATCGGCCCACGGCGCGATTCGCCGTTGTTCTTGCGCAGGGCATCGAGTTCTTCACCCAGGTGCTGCGCTTCGCGGCGCCAATGGCGCTCGCGGCGGCGGTGTTCGGCCTGCGCAAACCAGCTGGCGGTGCCGCCCAGCAGCACACCGATCAAGAGGACCACATAAAGCACAACAAACAGCGGTATGCCGTAACCGGCGGCGCTGGCATCGGCCGGCGCGCCAAAGGGGTTGAGATTGACCGCCACAAGCTGGCGATTGGCCAGGGCGAAGGCAATCAGCACGGCGCAGAGCGGGACCAGGACAAGCCAGCCGACAATTTTGTTGACCATTGAGGCGTTCCAGGAAGCCTTGCGGCTCCGATCCTTATCTTGTGCCGTCTGCGATTATCACGAGCGGTTCAGCCGCTCGCGGATTTCCTTTCCGGCCTTGAACTGGGGTACATATTTTTCGCCCACATCGACCTGTTCGCCGGTGCGCGGATTGCGACCCACTCGCGCGGGGCGGTTCTTAACCGAGAAGGCGCCGAAACCGCGCAGCTCGACCCGGTCGCCCCGGGCCATCGCATCCCCGATCTCGTCGAGGATCGCATTGACGATATTCTCGATGTCACGTTGAAAAAGATGCGGGTTCTCCGCGGCGAGCTTCTCGACAAGTTCAGACTTGATCATCAAAGGCTCCGGTATCCACCCCTAAACCCTCATAGGGTCTATTCAACCTGCCAAAGCGAGACCAAACCGTCAAGCATGACAGGTGTTTCGCTGGACCACCCCAAGAGCGACCGGGCCGACTGGCCCAGAATGTCGCCGATCCAGGAGAACTCGCCCTCATCCCGCGGCCAGGCCGTTGCCACAGCTGTCTCCGGGTCGATGCCGTGTTCGCTCTCCAGCCACTCGAGCGCTTCGTGCTCGCCGCCTATGGCGTCGATCAGTCCCGCGTCCACCCCGACACGGCCGGTGACAATGCGCCCATCGGCCAGCGCCAGGGTCTGCGTGCGGCTCAGGCCCCGCCGCTCGGCCACGATATCGACGAACCACTGGAAGCTGTCTTCCACCAATGCGGCCAGTGATGCGCGCGGCGCGCCGGTCAGCGGCTCGTCAAAATCGGGCTCGGCCTTGAGCGGGCCCGACGCCACCTTATCCAGGTCCACCCCGATGGTATCGAGTAGCTTTCCGGCATTGACATGCTGGTAGAGCACCCCGATCGAACCCACGATGGAGAGCCGCCGGGCAAAGATGCGGTCAGTGCCGATCGCCGTCATATAGGCGGCCGAGGCGCCGAGCTCGTCAATCGTGGAGACCACCGGCTTGGCCGCCGAAAGGCGCCGCAGATCCTCATAGAGTTCTTCGCCACCGGCCGTGGTGCCACCAGGGGAGTTGATGGCCACGATCACCGCCTTGACCCCCTCGTCCTCGATCAGTGCATCAATGGCGCGCGAGCGGGCGGGGTCGGTCGTGATGGTCCCCCCCACAACGATCCGGGCGATCCGCTCGCCGCTGGAAAACTGCGGCAGGGCAAACCGGCCGACCAGCGCCAATATGGCGATAACCGCCAGCACCAGCGCCACAATGCGCCAAACCCCGCGCGAGCGCCGAAAACGGTCTGCTGCAAGAATGTCGTGATGCATCTGGTCGGTCACGGGGCAATTCTCCTCAGTCGCTAACGAGGTAGCCGGGCGCTGCCGCGATGGCAAGAATGGCTTTCTCGAACGTCAGCCCAGGGCTTTGACCATATAGCGCGCCGCCTCCTCATAGGCAGCGAGTTTGCCGGCCAGTTCGGGCCGCTCTTCAACCACAAACCCCTGCTTTTCCCAGAACGGCACCGAGCCATTGACCGCCACCAGGCTCATGGTCGGGTAACCCATGACTTGGGCATGCTTGGTTAGCGCAGTGACGATTTGGCGCGCGGCCCCCAGGCCCCGGGTCAACGGCAAAAGGGCCAGATCGTGAATGTAATAGGTATCGGCATCGACCGGAATGGCACCCAGCATCTGGTCGAGCGCGGGCAGGTCCCCGCGCCTCCAGGGGTGGCTCAGCACATAGCCGGCCGGCTTTTCCGAAACTTCGAGCAGATAGCAGCCATTGCCATAAAGCGCGAACTTCTCCGCCAGTACCGCCTCGGCCTCGAAAAAGCCCGGGTGCACCTTGTTGGCGATCTCGAACACGGCGCCGAAATCATATCCGGTCAGAGCCCGCCAGGCGACGTCGCGAAACTGCATCATGAACTGGCCTTCTTACGTGAAACGACCCGCACCATCCGGCGCGGGTCGAAAGCTTGAACCAAAGCTGTGACGCTTACTTGGTGTCGCGGTCCTTGAGGGCCGCGCCCAGGATGTCGCCCAGCGAAGCGCCCGAATCCGACGAACCGAAATTGGCAACCGCTTCGCGCTCTTCGGCGATTTCGAGCGCCTTGATCGAAAGCTGGATGCGGCCGGTCTTGCGGTCGTACTGGGTGACGCGGGCATCGACCTTGTCGCCCTTGGCGAAGCGCTCGGGGCGCTGGTCGTTGCGGTCGCGGCTGAGGTCGGCGCGACGGATGAAGGCGGTCACGTCGCTGTCGGCGATGCGCACTTCGATGCCGCCTTCATTGACTTCAACCACCTCGGTGGTGACCACGGCGTTCTTCCTGAGGCCCGAACCATCGGACGAACCGGTATCGGCCAGGCCGTCAGCAGCGAGCTGCTTGATACCGAGCGAGATACGTTCCTTCTCGACATCGACGTCGAGCACCTTGGCCGAAACCATGTCGCCGCGGTTGTAGTCGTCCAGGGCCACTTCGCCCGACTTCTGCCAATCCAGGTCCGAGAGGTGAACCATGCCGTCCACATCGCCTTCGAGACCAATGAACAGGCCGAACTCGGTCTTGTTCTTGACTTCGCCCTCGATGGTGGAGCCGACCGGGTTCTTCTCGGCAAAGGCTTCCCACGGATTCTGCAGGGTCTGCTTGAGGCCCAGCGAAATGCGGCGCTTGTCCGGATCGACCTCGAGCACGACGACTTCGACTTCCTGGGAGGTCGAGACGATCTTGCCCGGATGGACGTTCTTCTTGGTCCAGCTCATTTCCGAGACGTGGATCAGGCCTTCGATGCCCGGCTCCAGTTCGACGAACGCACCATAGTCGGTGATGTTGGTCACGCGGCCCGAGAACTTGGCCTGGATCGGGTACTTGGCCTCGATGCCTTCCCACGGATCGGCCTGGAGCTGCTTCATGCCCAGGCTGATACGGTGGCTCTCGTGGTTGATGCGCACGATCTGGACCTTGATGGTCTCGCCGATGGTGAGCACTTCGGACGGGTGGTTGACGCGGCGCCATGCAATGTCGGTGACATGCAGCAGGCC
>Ga0207773_100117_pt1 | contig 67498 bp, 66 predicted proteins | sample TtaePargueraPR_2_FD_187281 | JGI IMG/M metagenome (GOLD analysis project Ga0207773, IMG submission 187281) | Aerobic enrichment media microbial communities from Bioluminiscent Bay, La Parguera, Puerto Rico - Tt and M1 (3) (SPAdes) | ecosystem: Environmental > Aquatic > Marine > Unclassified ...
CGGCCCGGCCCCCCCGCCGACCGGCGGCTGGTGCCCCGGCGGTGCGATCCCGTCGGCCTGGCGCCAGTTTCCGCCGTCGGTCACGGTTGCCTCCCAGTCCATCCCCCAGCGCGACGGCACCGGTCCGATCGGCGACATCGCTCCGCGTCCAGGATTGCACGGATAATCGAAGAACATTCAGTGGTCGCCGAAGAGCGGGGTGCCCCGGTGCCCGCCCAGCCGGTCGACCAGCGGCGCTCTAGGCTCGTACCGGCAACCGCCGCCCGACCCCCCGCTGGAGGTGCGCCATCCACCCGGTCACCCGACCCCCTGCCTGGACGGCGCCCCAGGCCCTCCAGTTCGTCACCGGGTACGCCGCCGAGGACCTGGTGCTGCGTACCGCCCGAAGCCTGGCCGAGGAGGTCGGGCTGCGCCCGGTCTCGCCGGACGCCGGCGCGACGTTGCGGCTGCTCGCCGCTGCCGGCAATGCACGCGCTGTCGTCGAGATCGGCACCGGGACCGGGGTGAGCGGCGTGTGGCTGCTGCGCGGGATGCGCCCCGACGGGGTACTGACCACGATCGACGTGGAGAACGAGCACCAGCGGATGGCCCGGCGGATCTTCGTCGAGGCCGGCTACCCGACGTCGCGGACCCGGATCATCACCGGCCGGGCGCTCGACGTGCTCCCCCGGCTGGCCGACTCGGTGTACGACATGGTCTTCGTCGACGGTGACAGCGCCGAGTTCGGCGCGATCGTCGACGCGGCGCTGCGGCTGCTGCGCCCCGGCGGCATCCTGGCGGTGCACGGCGCGCTTGCCGGTGGCCGGATCGGCGACCCGGCGGCGCGCGACCCCGACACGGTCGCCATCCGCGAACTGGTCAAGTCGATCCGGGAAGCCGAGGAGTGGGTGCCGGCGCTGCTGCCGGCCGGCGACGGGCTGCTGGCGGCGGTACGGCGCTGACCTGAGGTACGGCACCGCGCTGGGGTACGGCACCGGCCCTCGGCCGGCCGTCATGCGGCCGCGTCGAGCGCGGTCAGCCAGCGCACCAGCGTCCGTACCCCCCAGCCGGTAGCGCCCCGGGTCAGCTCGGCGTGGTCGTCGTCGGACCAGGCAGGGGCGGACATGTCGTAGTGCGCCCAGCGGTCGCGCAACGGCCCGGTGAACTCGCGCAGGTAGAGCGCGGCCACCACCGAGCCGGCCCCCCGGTCCGGGGCGCTGAACAGGTCGGCGATCTCGCTACCCAGGTACTCGACATAGTCGGCGTGCAGCGGCATCCGCCACGCCCCCTCGCCGGCCGCCGCCGAGGCGTCGAGCAGCGCTCCGGCCAGGTCGTCGTCCTCGCTGTACAGCGCGGCGGTACGCCGGCCCAGGGCGATCGCGTTCGCGCCGGTGAGGGTGGCCAGGTCGACCAGATAGTCCGGGGTGAACCTGCTGACCGCGTAGCTGATCGCGTCGGCCAGCACCAGCCGGCCCTCGGCGTCGGAGTTGGTGGTCTCGCTGGTCCGCCCGCCGTAGTGCCGCACCACGTCACCCGGGCGGAACGCCGCCCCGCTGACCATGTTCTCGGCGAGCGGAACCAGCACGGTCAGCCGGACCGGCAGATCCAGGTCGGCGGCGGCGACGGCGGTGGCGACCACCGCGGCGGCCCCGCCCATGTCCTTGCGCATCAGCTTCATCCCGTCCACCGGCTTGATCGAGATCCCGCCGGTGTCGAACGTGATGCCCTTGCCGGCGAGCACCACGTGCCGCCCGGCGTGCGGCGGGGACCAGTCGATCTCCACCAGGCGGGGGCCCGCCGCCGAACCGCCGCCGACCGCCAGCAGCGCGCCGAACCCCTCGGCGGCCAGTTCCGCCGGGCCGCGCACCGAGACGGTCAGCCCGGACCGGTCGGCCGTCGCGGCGGCGACCTGCTCGGCGAACCAGGCCGGGTTCTTGACCGAGGACGGCATGTTGGTCAGGTCCCGGGCCAGGCAGGTGGCGGCGGCGGTCGCCCGGGCGTACCGCAACGCCTGTTCGGCCGCCCGGGTGGGTGGATGGGCGAGCAGCACCACCGGCAGCCTGTCGTGCGCCTCGTCGGTGTCTGCGGCCGGTCGGGACTCGCCCGGGGCTGCCGGGCGGGACTCGCCCGGCGCGGTGAACCGGTAGCCGGCCAGCCAGCAACCTTCGGCGAACCCGCGGATCGCCGCCGGGCCCGCCGGCGGTGGTACGGCGACCAGGCACGGCCCGCCGACCGGTTGGGCGGCGGCCGGCCCGGCGACCGGTTGGGCAGCCCGGCGCAGCAGCCCACCGACGGCCGCGCCCGCCGCCCGCCAGCCGGCCTCGTCTGCCGCGCCGATCCCGACCAGAATCACCTGGTACGGCGAGTGCCGGGGCCGGTGCAGGACCTGCATCTCGCCGGCGCTGCCGTCGTGCCCGGTGCGGGTCAGCAACTCGGCGGCCGACCCGGCGAGCTCCGCGCGGTCGCCGTCGAACGCCAACTGGTCGGGCAGTGGTCCGAGCCGTGCGCCGGCCGACCCGGGGTCCGGCTCGACGGGCAGGACGATGGTGCCGGCGACGGTGGTCTCCGCCAGCAGACGGATGGCGAACACGCCGGGGTTACCTCCAGGTACGGGATTGGGTGCTGCCCACGGCGTACCGAGTCCGCCGACCCGGCGGGGGCCGGGTCGGCGGACTCGTCAACCGTCGCTATGTCGACCCGTGGGCCAGCGTCGCCCCCGGGTCCGGCTCGATCAGCCTGCGGCGGCCTTCAGCGCATCACCGAGCGCGTTGGCCTCGTCCGGTGTCATCTCGACGACGAGTCGACCCCCACCCTCCAGCGGAACCCGCATGACGATGCCCCGGCCCTCCTTGGTGACCTCCAGCGGACCGTCGCCCGTCCGCGGCTTCATCGCCGCCATGTTGTCTCCCCTCAGACTTGCCCCAGGGCCGCTGGGGAGCACCCCAGCCACCTCGTAAGTCTCACCGCATCCCACTGCCACGGTGCCGACCAACGATTTTCCCTGATGAACACCGCCGGACCCAAACCGAGGCCACAATGCTGTGACAGCGTCTAGCTTATCTTGAAGTGGGCTGTCACAATGTGCGGTCATGCAGGCACGGTCGGCGCTCTTCGACCTGTTCGGTGACCATCTTCGGCCACGAGGTGGTCGCGCGCCCGTTGCTGCCCTGGTCAAGCTGCTGGCCCCGCTCGGGATCGCGCCGCCCGCCGTACGCACCGCCGTCTCCCGGATGGTCCGGCAGGGATGGCTGCAACCGTCTCGGCTGGCCGCTGGCCCGGGCTATCTGCTGACCCCGAAAGCCGCCCGACGGCTGGACGAGGCGGCCGCCCGGATCTACCGCACCGGCAGGATCAGCTGGGACGGCAAGTTCGACCTGCTGGTGCTCGACCCACCCGGCGGCCGGCGGGACCGGCAACGGCTGTGCGCCAACCTGAGCTACCTCGGCTACGGAATGCTGGACGAGCACACCTGGGTGGCGACCCGGGCCGCCGGCGAGGTCGACGGCATGCTGACCGAGGCCGGCGTACGGTTCGAGCGGTTCACCGCCGCGCACGCCGCCGGCACCGCCGGGGCCGCCGCCCTGGTCCGCCGCGCCTGGGATCTGACCGAGATCGGACAGGCCTACGAACGGTTCGTCGCCGGGCAGCGACCAAAGTTGGCCAAGGTGACCGTACGCAGCGACGACGAGGAGGCGTACGCCGCCCGGTTCCAGTTGGTCCACGCCTGGCGCGGGTTTCTGTTCCGGGATCCGCAACTCCCCCCGGCGCTGCTGCCGGAACGCTGGCCTGGGACGAGCGCGGCGACCTTCTTCGACCGGCACGCCACCCGGCTGCGCCCGGCCGCCGACCGGTACGTCGACAAGTGCCTGGAGCTCGGCCAGCGCGACGGCGGCCCGCGCTGAGCCGCACCGACGCAAACTCCAGCCAGCCTAACGAAAGGGGCGTCCGAGGTGACCGAGGCACTGATCGTCGACCGTCGGGGTGCGGTCGTCACGTTGACCCTGAACCGAGCTGACTCGCTCAACTCGCTGAACGTCGAGCTCAAGGAGGCGCTGCGCGACGCGCTGGCCGAGGTGGAGACCGACCCCGGCTGCCGGGCGGTGGTGCTGACCGGCGCCGGACGGGCCTTCTGCGTGGGGCAGGACCTGCGCGAACACGTCGAGACGCTGGAATCCGGGACGGCTGAGCCGCTGGACACCGTACGGGAGCACTACAACCCGATCGCCACCCGGCTGGCTGGGCTGTCCAAGCCGGTGGTCGCCGCGGTACGCGGCGCGGCGGCCGGTGCCGGCGCCTCGCTGGCCATGCTGGCCGATCTGCGGATCGGTGGGCCACGGACCAGTTTCCTGATGGCGTTCGCCAACGTCGGGCTGGCGATGGACACCGGCGCCTCGTGGGCGTTGCCCCGGCTGGTCGGCTACCCGAAGGCGACCGAACTGCTGCTGCTGGCGCAGCCGGTGCCGGCCGCCGAGGCACACCGGATCGGGCTGCTCAACCAACTGGTCGACGACGACGAGCAGATCCTGCCGGTAGCCCACGAACTCGCCGAACGGTTGGCGGCCGGGCCGACCGTCGCGTACGGGGCGATCAAGCGGGCGCTGTCCATCGGCGCTTCCGGTTCGCTGGCCGACGCGCTGGCTGCGGAGACGCAGGCCCAGTCGATCTGTGGTGCCACCACCGACCACCGGCAGGCGACAGCGGCGTTCGTCGCCAAGCAGCGGCCGGTGTTCGACGGGCGCTGAAGCCGGCACGGCCCGACCAGGAGCCGCGTGCCCGCTGACCGGGCCGCGGCCGTCAGTCGTCCTCCTCCGGGTCCTGGTTGGCCTCGGCACCGAGCACGAACGCCTGCATGGCCAGCTCGTTGCCGCTCGGATAGACGAAGGCCGGCAGTTCGCGGGGGCCGAGCTCACGCACGTACGACCAGAACAGCCGGACCGCCTCCGCCGCCGTCGGTGCCTCGATCGGCAGGTCGAGGCTGACCAGCCAGGCACGACGGTCACCGGCCGGGGCGAGCCGGCTGGCCAACGACCGGTAGGTGGCCACGTCCACCGGGGTCACCGCCCCGGTCAGCCGCAGGGCGGCCGCCGGCACCGGCTCGTCAAAGGCCCGGCAGGTGTAGTGCACCACCAGCGGTTCGGGCTCGGCCGCCCGGGTCTCCCCGCCCTCGACGCCGCCGGCGGCGCCACCGATCCGGCCGAGCGCGACGACGAACCGGGGGTCACCGTCGGTGACGACCAGCACTGGCGCGCCGTACGGCGGCCGGGGGTCACCGTCGAGGCCGGTCACCTCCAGCGTGTCGTGGTGGAACAGCCGCTCCGCCTCGTAGCGCTGGGCCGGGATGACCACCGCCCAGGCACCGGTGCCGGGCCGGGCCGGGCCGGGCGTCGCGGGCTGATCGTCGAGCTGGCTGATCTCGCGCATGCTCCTATCTCATCACGACGCGGGGCGGCGGATCACCGGACCACGACCGGACCGCCGGGCCGCGTCGGCGGCGGCACGTGGCAGCCGGCGACATGGTCGTCGACCATCCCGGTCGCCTGCATCAACGCGTACGCGGTGGTGGGTCCGACAAACCGGAGGCCGTGCCGTTTGAGCGCCCGGGCCAGCGCGGTCGACTCGGCGGTGACCGCCGGCACCTGGTCCATCGAGGCGAGCCGGGCGGACCGGGGCGGCGGGGCGTGTCGCCAGAGCAGCTCGGACAGGCCGGTGGGCAGGTCGAGCACGGCCCGCGCGTTCGACACGGCGGCCTCGATCTTGGCCCGGTTGCGGACGATGCCGGCGTCGGCGAGCAGCCGCTCGACGTCGGCCGGGCCGTACCCGGCGACCTTCTCGATCCGGAAACCGTCGAAGGCAGCCCGGAACGCCTCCCGCTTGCGCAGGATCGTCAGCCAGGACAGACCGGACTGGAAGGCTTCCAGGGTCAGCCGTTCGTACAGCGCGTCGTCGTCGCGGACCGGTCGGCCCCACTCCTGGTCGTGATACCGGCGGTAGTCCGCCGAACCGGCGCTCCAGCCGCACCGGGCCAGGCCGTCCGCCCCGACGCTCAGCCCGGTCACGGCAGTGCCCCGGTCTCGACCAGCCGGCCGAACTTCTTCAACGCCTGGGTCAGGCTCACCTTGGATCCGGGCCAGAGCAACGGCCAGGCCATCCGGCCCGCGACGCCGCCGGGCAGGTGGAACCACTCGTGCCAGACGACCTGGGTGCGGTCGTGGTCCATCTGGGTGCAGCGCAGCACCCCCGGGCCACGCAGCAGGGTGCCGCAGTGCACCACCCGGACCTCGTAGGGAGCGTCGACCCGGACGACCCGCATCTCGTCGCGCAACGCCACCGGACCGACCGCGGTGACCGCCGCGATCAGGCTGCCCTCGCCGCCGTCGCCCGAGACGACCTTCACGTCGGTGAAGGGAATCCACTCGGACTGCCGCTCCCAGGCGGTGAAGGCGGAGAAGACCCGTTCGGCTGGGGCCCGGATGATGACCGTCGCGGTCACCTCACCGGCCCCGGGGGTGCCGGCGGCGGCCTCGTTCGGACCGCTCACCTGGCAGCACCGTCCGCCGGGCGGGCCTCCGGCCCGGCCCCGGCGGCTGCGTCGACCGTGGGTGACGGGGCCGACTCCGGCTCGGCGGCGGTGGCGGACTCCGGCTCGGCGGCGGGACCAGCGGCCCCGTCCGGCTCCGCCGGCGCGGTGATGTCGATCGGCGCACCGTCCCCGGCAGGCGCCGGCAGGTCGACGGCCGGCACGAGAGCCGCGTCCCGGGCCCGCCGCAACTGGTCGGCGTCCTCGATACGCCCCTCCCGCAGCGCGGCCACCTCGGCCTGCAGCACCTCGATCAACTCGTCCTTGTACCCGATGTCGTACGCCGCCCGGCGCAGCGCCTGGTCGACCTGCGCCATCCGGTACCCGCGCAGCGCGGTGTCGAACCGGACCTGGCTGACATCGTGCTCCAGCAGCGGCCGGGTGCCGGGCAGCGGGACCGCCCGCCCGTCCGGCTCGACCGGGACCAGCCCCGGGTCGTTGCCGGTGACGAGCACGGTGACCCCGAAGACGACCGCGGCGACGGTCAACGCGGCGACCAGAACGAGGAGAAACTGATCCATGACCGAATCGTGGCATGCCGGCGCGGCGAGGGCGACCCCCGGCGGCGCGTCGTCGGTCGGCGGCAGGCTCTCCCGCCCCGGTGAGCGCCGCTCCCGGCGACCGCCGGCAGTCGGCATCCCGCAGCCGGTTAGCCTCCTGGCAGGCGGGACGGGATCGGAGGCACGGATGGGGCGTACGCTGCGGCTCGGCCGACGGTCCCTGGCACCCGGGGACCTCGCGGTGATGGCGATCGTCAACCGTACGCCCGATTCGTTCTTCGACCGGGGCGCGACCTTCGCCGCGGACGCCGCGCTGCACGCGGTCGCCGCCGCAGTCGACGCCGGCGCGGACATCGTCGACATCGGCGGGGTGAAGGCCGGGCCCGGGACCGCCGTCGACGTGGTCGAGGAGATCGACCGTACGGTCGGCACGATCGCGGCGGTCCGGGCTGCCTTCCCGGACCTGGTCATCTCGATCGACACCTGGCGGGCCGAGGTGGCCAGGGAGGCGGTCGCGGCCGGCGCCGACCTGCTCAACGACACCTGGGCCGGCGCGGACCCCCGGCTCGCCGAGGTCGCGGCGGCGACCGGGGCCGGGCTGATCTGCTCGCACACCGGTGGGACCACGCCGCGCACCCGACCGCACCGGGCCGCGTTCGACGACGTGGTGGCCGACGTGGTGGGTACCGTGACCGGCCTCGCCGAGCGCGCGGTCGGTCTCGGGGTACGACCGGACGGCATCCTGATCGACCCGGCGCACGATTTCGGCAAGAACACCCGGCACTCGCTGGAGGTCACCCGGCGGCTCGCCGAACTGGTCGACACCGGCTGGCCGGTCCTGGTCGCCCTCTCGAACAAGGATTTCATCGGCGAGACCCTGGATCTGCCGGTCGACCAGCGGCTGGAGGGCACCCTTGCGGCGACGGCGGTCTCCGCCTGGTTGGGCGCCCGGGTGTTCCGGGCGCACCAGGTGGCGGCGACCCGGCGAGCGCTGGACATGGTGGCGTCGATCCGGGGCGACCGACCGCCGGCGGTGTCCCGCCGGGCGTTGGCCTGACCGGGTACGGGTTCGGGTTCGGGTACGGGTCAGGTCGCGGTCAGGTCCAGCGGAGCACGTTCTTGCGCCAGGCGTAGAGGATGCCCAGCGCCAGGACGGCCACGAAGACGCCCATCTCAGCGACGGTGACCAGGCCGAACCCCGGCCGGTCGAAGATCACCGCCCAGGGGAAGAGGAAGACCGCCTCCACCGCGAAGAGCACGTACAGGAACGCGTACACGTAGTAGCGGATCTGCGCCTGGGCCCAGTCGCCGCCCACCGGGTCGAGGCCGCACTCGTAGCTGGCCCGTTTGCCGACCGGGTCGGCCGGCTGCCCCGGCCGCAGCAACCGGTTGGCGCCGTAGCCGACTGTGAAGAAGGCGACGCCGACCAGCAGCAACAGCCCCAACGTCGCGTACGAGCCGAGGTAGCCCTGCATGTCCGACAGCCTACCGTCCGGTCGTCCAGGGCCGGCCTGGGTCAACCGGCGGAGACCGGCGTCACCGCCCCGTGACCGTAGGGTGATTCCAGTCCCACCGGGCGGACCCGAGCCGGGTATCCGACCCGATCCGACGTAGGCTTTCCTCAGAGTGTCACCATGGTTAGGACGCCCTTACCGGGACACCCATCGTGGCACCGGGCAACGGCAGCGCCACGGCCGGCAACAGCCGCAGGACGCCGGCAACCGCCCCAGCACGGCCGGCGATCCACGCCGCCGGCAGGAAACGAGGAGGTCAGCTCACGTGACCAAGCAGGTCCGTCAACTGGATCGGGTGGTCATCCGTTTCGCTGGCGACTCCGGTGACGGCATGCAGCTGACCGGCGACCGGTTCACCTCGGAGACCGCGCAGCTCGGCAACGACATCTCCACGTTGCCGAACTTCCCGGCCGAGATCCGGGCTCCCGCCGGCACCCTGCCCGGGGTGTCCAGCTTCCAGGTGCACTTCGCCGACTACGACATCCTCACCCCCGGTGACTCGCCGAACGTCCTGGTCGCCATGAACCCGGCGGCGCTGAAGGCGAACCTCGGCGACCTGCCGCGCGGCGCGGACATCATCGTCAACACCGACGAGTTCACCCGGCGCAACCTCGCCAAGGTCGGGTACGCCACCAGCCCGCTGGAGGACGGCTCGCTCGACGGGTACGCCGTACATCCGGTGGCGTTGACCTCGATGACCATCGGCGCGCTCGCCGAGTTGTCCGTTTCGAAGAAGGACGCCGAGCGGGCGAAGAACATGTTCGCGCTGGGTCTGCTCTCGTGGATGTACTCCCGGCCGTACGAGTCCACCATCCGGTTCCTGGAGCGCAAGTTCGCCAAGCGTCCGGACCTGGTAGCGGCGAACATCGCCGCGTTCAAGGCCGGCTGGAACTTCGGCGAGACCACCGAGGACTTCTCGGTGCGCTACGAGGTCAACCCGGCCCGGATGCGCCCGGGCACGTACCGCAACATCACCGGCAACGCGGCGCTGTCGCTGGGGCTGGTGGCCGCCGGGGTCCGGGCCAAGCTGCCGATCTTCCTCGGCGCCTACCCGATCACACCGGCCTCGGACATCCTGCACGAGTTGAGCAAGCACAAGCGGTTCGGTGTGGTCACCATGCAGGCCGAGGACGAGATCGCCGCGGTCGGCGCGGCGCTCGGCGCGGCGTACGGCGGCGCCCTCGGCATCACCACCACCTCCGGGCCCGGCGTGGCGCTCAAGGGCGAGACCATCTCGCTCGCCGTCGCGTTGGAGCTGCCGCTGGTGATCGTCGACGTGCAGCGGGCCGGGCCGTCCACCGGCATGCCGACCAAGACCGAGCAGGCCGACCTGAACATGGCGCTGTTCGGCCGGCACGGCGAGGCACCGGTCGCGGTGATCGCGCCGCGGTCGCCGTCGGACTGCTTCCACGCCGCCATCGAGGCGGCCCGGATCGCGCTCACCTACCGCACCCCGGTGCTGCTGCTGTCCGACAACTACGTGGCCAACGGTTCCGAGCCGTGGCTGCTGCCCGAGGTCGACTCCCTGCCCGACCTGCGGGTCGAGTTCGCCACCGAGGCCAACGACGACGACGGCAAGACCTTCCTGCCGTACCTGCGCGATCCGCAGACGCTGGCCCGGCCGTGGGCGATCCCCGGCACCCCCGGCTTGGAGCACCGCATCGGCGGTCTGGAGAAGGCCGACCGCACCGGCGACATCTCCTACGACCCGGCGAACCACGACTTCATGGTGCGGACCAGGCAGGCCCGGATCGACGCGATCCCGGTGCCGGACGTCGAGGTGGAGGATCCGGACGGCGACGCCCGTACGCTGGTGCTCGGCTGGGGGTCGACGTACGGGCCGATCGGTGCCGCTTGCCGGGCCTTGCGCCAGCGTGGCCTGTCGGTCGCCCAGGCGCATCTGCGGCACCTGGCACCGCTGCCGGCCAACCTCGGCGAGGTGCTGCGCAGCTACGACCGGGTGGTGATTCCGGAGATGAACCTCGGTCAACTGGCCCACGTGATCCGGGCCCGTTACCTGGTCGACGCGATCGGTTACAACCAGGTCCGTGGCCTGCCGTTCACCGCCACGGAGCTGGAAACCATGCTGGAAGAGGTCGTGAAGAATGTCTGAGCCCGCCCGCAACGGACGCCCCGGCGGTACGCCGGTGGCGGTCAAGCTCACCGCCAAGGACTTCAAGTCCGACCAGGAGGTGCGCTGGTGCCCCGGGTGCGGTGACTACGCGATCCTCGCCGCGGTGCAGTCATTCATGCCGGAGCTGAACATGCCCCGGGAGCGGATCGTCTTCGTCTCCGGCATCGGCTGCTCGTCGCGCTTCCCGTACTACATGAACACGTACGGCATGCACTCCATCCACGGCCGGGCGCCGGCGATCGCCACCGGCCTGTCGGTGTCCCGCCCGGACCTGTCGGTCTGGGTGGTGACCGGGGACGGTGACGCGCTGTCGATCGGCGGCAACCACCTGATCCACGCGCTGCGCCGCAACGTCAACCTCAAGATCCTGCTGTTCAACAACCGGATCTACGGGCTGACCAAGGGGCAGTACTCGCCGACCTCCGAGCTGGGCAAGATCACCAAGTCGACGCCGGTCGGCTCGGCCGACTCGCCGTTCAACCCGCTGTCGCTGGCCCTCGGCGCCGAGGCGACGTTCGTCGCCCGGACCATCGACTCCGACCGTAAGCATCTGCAGTCGGTGCTGCGTGCCGCCGCCGAGCATCAGGGTTCGGCGTTCGTGGAGATCTACCAGAACTGCAACATCTTCAACGACGGCGCGTTCGAGCAGTTGAAGGAGCCGGCGACCCGGGACGACTACCTGATCCGGCTGGAGCACGGTCAGCCGATCACGTTCGGGGCCGACGGGCAGTTCTGCGTGGTCCACCCGCCCGGCGGCTTCGGGCTGGAGGTCCGGGAGACCGCGTCGGTCCCGGCCGAGCAGATCGTGGTGCACGACGCCACGATCGCCGAGCCCGCCTACGCGTTCGCGCTGTCCCGGCTGCCCGCCGCCGATCTGCGCAACACGCCCATCGGGGTGTTCCGCAGCGTGTCGCGCCCCAGCTACGACAGCCTGATCCAGACCCAGGTCGAGCAGGCCCGGGCGGCGGCCGAGGGCACCCCGGAGGAGCAGTTGGCCGGGCTGCTGCGCAGCGGCGACACCTGGTCGATCAACTGACTGAGACACCTGGTTGATCAGCTGACTGACCGGTTGCCGGACCGACCTGGTCGGTCCGGCAACCGACTGCCTGCCGACCACCGGCCGTTCGGGGCGTCAGCCGACCGACGGTGTGCTGGCCGAGGTCCGGTCGTCGCGGACATAGACCAGCAGGTCACCTGTCTCGATCTTGACGCTGTCCGGGTCGGCGAGCGACACCACCCGGCCGCGCCGGATCAGCGCGATCACCAGGTTGGCCAGTTGCCGCGGTGAGGTGCCCACCTCGTCGCGGTTCGCCGAACGCATCGCCAGCGCCATCCCCTGTCCCGGGGTGAGCAGATCCTCGACCACGTCGATCAACGGCGGTGCCGAGGTGGACAGGCCGAGCAGCCGGCCCGCGGTGGCGGACGAGACGATGACATGGTGCGCGCCGCTCTGCCGCAGCAGCGGCGCGTTCTCCGCCTCCCGGGCGGCGGCGATGATCCGTACCTTCCCGGCGGTCAACTGCCGGACGGTCAGCGTGACCAGGACCGAGGCGTCGTCGCTGTCGGTCGCGATGATCACCGCCTTGGCGTGCTTGACGTGCGCCTCGTTGAGCACCGACGACCGGGTGGCCGATCCTTCGATGGCCACCAGCCCGGCGGAGGTCGCCTGCCGCAGGGCGATCCCGCTGCTCTCCACGACGACGATGTGCTGCTTGTCGAAGCCGTTCTCCAGCAGCGCGGAGACGGCGCTACGGCCCTTGGTGCCGTAGCCGCAGATGATCACGTGGTCCTTCACGTTCTTTCTCCACCGGGTCAGTCGAAGGTTCGTCCGGTACTGCTCGGTGAGCACCTCCAGGGTGGTGCCGACCAGGATGATCAGGAAGACCACTCGGGCGGGCGTGATGATCAGGACGTTGACCAGCCGGGCCGCCTCGGTGACCGGAGCGATGTCGCCGTACCCGGTGGTGGAGAGGCTGACCACCGCGTAGTAGAAGCTGTCGAGCAGCGAGACGCCGTCGCCGTTGGCGTCCCGGTAGCCGTCGCGGTCGGCGTACACCACGGCCACCACGCCGAGCACCAGTCCGACCGCCGCCATCAGCCGCAGACTCAGTGCCCGCAGCGGCCCCTGCCGAACGGCGGGAAAGTGAATCACCGCCGGCCCGCCTCCGCCTCCATGTCCCCGTACACGCCCACAACATAGCTGTTCCGGGCTGCTTGATCTTGATCGCCTGGACAACACCTTGTGCCAGGTGCGTCCGGGACCGATCCGGTCGTATCCCGCCGCCTCAAATCTTGCTTAGAGACATTGCATCGGGACGCAGTGTTGTCGATGCTCACCCGGCGAGCCATCCATCCGCCAGTTTTCGGAGCAGTCTGTGCACCCACCACGACCGAACGCCATTCCCATGATCGCCCCGGGGACGGTATTACGACTCAGCAAGGACGACTGGCGGTACGGCGGACACAATCTCATCCTTCAGGTGGAGCAGATGCGACCCGATCTGTCGGTCTATTACGACAATCGGTGGGTGTGGATCGTCGGACGTTCCCTCGGAACGGATGGCGGCGGGCTCGGCCGAGTGGTCGCTCTGGTCCGGGTCGCCGCGCTGCCCGGTGCGCCCCGGGCCGACGCCACCGACGTCGGCTGACCACAGGCCGGCCGGGTGACCGGGGACCAGGCGGCAGGGAGGGCCGAACAGCCGAGACGGCCGGGCGATGTGACCGGTCCGGCCGACTCGTCTGTTTACACACTGGTCGACAAACAATCAGGCCAACTAAAGATCGACTCTAGCTGATGCCACGAGACTGTGGACACGCTTGTGACCTGCCGGTAACAAGCGCGCCGACGCCACCCACGGACCGTCCACCGGAGGTATCGCGATGTCCCGACGCCTGACCACCCTGCTCACCGCCGCACTGCTCGGCCTCACCGCCGCCCTCGGCTCGGCCGGCCCGGCCGCCGCCGTGCCCGCCGACAAGCCTGCGGTGCTGTCCAGCTGGACCCAGACCAGCGCGAGCAGCTACAGCGCCTGGAACTCGGCCCGGCTCAACCAGGGAGCCTGGGCCGCCTACCAGTTCGACTGGTCGACCGACTACTGCTCGTCCAGCCCGGACAACCCGCTCGGCTTCGACTTCCGGCTCTCCTGCCACCGGCACGACTTCGGCTACCGCAACTACAAGGCGATCGGCCAGTTCTCCGCCAACAAGGCACGGGTGGACAGCGCCTTCTACGAGGACCTCAAGCGGGCGTGTGCCCGCTACAGCAGCTTCGTCCGGCCAGCCTGCCTGAGCCTCGCCTGGACGTACTACCAGGCGGTGCGCATCTTCGGCGCGCCGGTCGTGAACGCCGCCGACCTGGAGCGGGCCCGGCAACTGCAGGCCGCCGGGCCGCGGCTGGCCGGCACCGACTGACCTGCCCCGCCCCGCGCCGTCCGGCCGGCCCTCCCCCAGGGCCGGGCCGGCCGCCGGTCACCACGGCCGGGCCGGCCGCCGGTCGCCACGGCCGCCGAGCGGGTCGGCGTCACCGACCGCGCCGGCGGACTCGTCGGCGAACCACCGGGCGACGGTCGTCAGGTCCGGATGCTCGACGGCGAGCGCCAACGCCGCCGCCTCGACCAGACTCATCCGGCTACCCTGCGCGTACCCGGCGTCGAACGCCCTGTCGCCGATCGCCGACCGCACCTTGGCCTGCTCCTGCGCCCAGTAGCCGCCGAACATGCCGGCCGTGCTGCGCAGCGCCGAGCGGGTCGCCTGAGCGGCACCGAACAGGCGAGCAGCGGTCGACGGGTCACCGCCCAGCGCGCACCGGACCGCCATCGCGTTCAGCGTGTCGCAGGCCCGCCGGTGGAACCCGTACCGCATCCGGGAGCGCAGCGCCACCACCAGGTGGTCGTGCGCGGCGACCAGGTCCCGGCGGCCCAACGCCACCAGCCCGAGCAGCATGTCCACGGTCCGCCGGCCGCGTTCCGCCGGCCGGGCGGCCTCTGCCGGCCGGGCGGTGGCCAGCACCTCGGCGGCCTCGTCCAACGCCCCCCGCCGGCAGAGCAGCTCGGCCAGGCTGTACACGGCGAACAGCGCGTCGCCGACCGCGCCGTTCGCCGCCGCCCAGTCGATCACCCGCCGGCACACCTGCTCGGCCTCGACGAACTGCCCGAGGTCGATGAGCGAGGCGCCCCGACCGGCCAGCACCCGGGCCAGCAGGCCCGCGTCGCCGGCCTGCCGGGCGGCGGCCTCCGCCCGGTGCGAAAACCGCATCTCCTCGCCGAACTCGCCGTCCGCGCCCGCGTGCTGCGAATGCATGTGGTACGCGGCCGCCAGCTCCGCCTCGGGAATCGCCTCGCCGGTCTCGGCGATCCGCCCGTACAGCCGGAACAGCCACAGCCGGCCTTCCCGGGCCAGGCCGCGTTCGCGCCACCACTGGTCGAGCCCGCTGGCGAGCTGCAGGCCACGCCGGGCACTGCCACCGGTGGTGCTCCACCGCAGCGCGGCCCGCAGCTCGTCGGCCAACGGATCGAGGGTGTACAGCGAAAGGGTGACCGGCTTGCCGTCCGGGCCCAGGTAGGCACGCTGCAACGCGTGCAGGGCCCAGGCCACGTGCCGGTCCCGGGCAGCCTGCTCCTCACCCGCTTCGACCAGCCGCCGTGCCGCGTACGCCCGGATCGGGTCGAGCATCCGGTAGCTGGTGCCGCCGGCCGCCGGCTCGGCCTGGATCATCGACTTGTCGACCAGCACCGCCAACGGCCCCAGCGGATCGTCCTCGAGCAGCCATTCCACGGTGGCCAGATCGATCGGTCCGGCGAAGACCGACATCCAGCGCAGCAGGCGGGCCGCCCGGGGGGCCAGCGTCCGGTAGGACCAGGTGACCGTCGCCTGTAGCGTGCCGTGCCGCCGCCCGGCAGGGCGCTGCGCGTCGACCGGCTCCTCCTGCCCCGCGTCCAGCACCCCCAGGACATCGTCGAGGCGGTCCACGAGCTGCCCGACGGAGAGCACCCGCAGCCGGGCGGCGGCGAGCTCGATCGCCAGCGGCAACCCGTCCAGCCGGGCCGCCACCCGATGCAGCTGGGCGGTCTCGGTCGGACCCGGCGGGTGACCGCCACGGGCCGCCGCCGTACGGTCCAGCAACAGCGCCACGGCGTCGCTGGGGCCGCCGGCCGGCCCCGGTTCGGCCGACATCGGCGGTATCCGCCACACCACCTCGCCGGGCACCCCCAGCGGCTCCCTGCTGGTCGTCAGCACCCGGACCTGCCGGCCACCGCCGAGCAGCCGGGCGATCACCTCGGCACACGCCGCCGGCTGGGCGTCGCAGGTGTCGAGCACCAGCAGCAGCCGGCGGGCGGCCGCATACTCGACGACGGTGTCCAGGATCGGCCGGCCCGGCTCCGGCCGCAGGCCGAACACCGCGGCGACGGCGAACGCGACCAGGCCGGGATCGGTCACCGTCGCAACATCGACGAACCACACCCCGTCCGGGTGGCCGGCCCTGGCCGGGTCCACTGCCGGTGGTTCCGTGGCGTCACCGCCGCTGGCGTCGGCCGCGACCTCGATCGCCAGCCGGGTCTTGCCGGCACCGCCGGCACCCACCACGGTGACCAGCCGGTGTTCGGCGACCAGCTGGCGCAGCTCCTGGCGTTCGGTCCGGCGACCGACAAAGGAGCTGATCTGATTGGGCAGATTGTGGCTGGCCGAGTCGGCCGTACGCGGTCTGGGGAACTGGCGCTCCAGCCCGGCGGCGATCAACTGGAACAGCCGCTCCCGGTCGTCGAACCCGCGCAGCCGGTGCAGGCCGAGATCGAGCAGCGAGACGCCGACCGGCAACGGGTCGGCGGCCTGGGCGGTCGCAGCGGAACAGAGGACCTGGCCACCGTGCGCTGCCGCCGCGATCCGCGCCGCGCGGTGCACCTCCGGGCTGGCGTACTCACCCCCGACCGGCTCGGCGTGCCCGGTGTGCAGCCCCATCCGCACCCGGGGTGCGACATCCGGGGTCGGCCACTCGTGCGCGGCCAGCGCCCGCTGCGCGCGCCGGCAGGCGTCCAGTGCGGCGGACGCGTCGGCGAACGCCACGAAGAACGAATCCCCTTCGGTGAACAACTCCGTGCCGTCGCTGGCCGACAAGGTGCGCCGTACCAACCGTCGGTGTTCGCTGAGCACCGGGCGGTAGTCGCGGCCGAGCAGTCGGGCCAGCCTCGTCGATCCTTCGATGTCGGTGAACATGAAGGTGACCAGTCCGCTCGGCAGTGCGATCGGTGCCGACACCCGTGGAACCTCCGCCCCGCTGGGAAGTCGCGTTCATGCTGCCGCAGTCAGGCAACCCAGCTCATCGCGAACCGGTCAGCGCTGTGGGTCAACTAGCATCCGCACCCGCCACCGCAGCAGCCGCCACCGCCGCCGGCCGGGGCTGGCGGCATGACCGGCAGTCCACCGGAGGTCCCGGCACCACGGCCGGTGATCGCGACGGTGGACAGCAGTTTGACCGTGTCGGAATGTCCCTGCGGGCAGGACGCCGGATCGCCGGCCTGGGTCATCGGACGGTTGACCTCGAAGGTGTCGCCGCACGCGCGACAGCGGAACTCGTACCGGGGCATGTGGATAGGGTACGGCGGGAACTGACGCTTCCGGCCGGATGGGTGATACTCGACGGCATGGTCGAGGACGGGTCGGGCACGCCAGCACCACATCGGTTGCGTCCGGCGGTGCCGACGCCTGCCCGGCCGCCGCGGCAGGAAAGCATCCCGGACCCGGACACCGTCCGGTCGACCGACGCCGCGTCGACCGGCGATATCGGACCAGGCAGCGACACCGGACCGACCAGCGGACCCCGACCACCCGGCGACACCGGACCCACCGCAGGGGGCGGCGACGACACCCGGCCGACCGCCGACAGCGACCCCGACGGCAGCGACCCGGGCGGCAACAAACCCGACGGCAGCAAACCCGACGGCGACGGCGGCACCCGGCCGACCGGAGCCTCCGCAGACGAGCAGGCGCGACCGGCGACCGACTCACCCGTACCGGCACCGGCACCGGCCACCACGCTGGCCGTGGTCGGCCGGCACCGGCGAGAGGACGCGCCGTTCGGCACCCGGATCGGCTGGCTGCACCCGGCGCGGCTGCGACCGGTCCGGCGCGGCCTCCGCCGAGCGGCCCGAGCGGCCGGCGCGTGGAGTCGCCGGCCGGCCGGGCGGCTGGCCCTGCCCGGGCTGCTCCTGCTCGCTCTGGTCGCCGGCAGCGGTGCCGCCGGTGCGGTGCTGGTCCCAGCGGCCGCCGGCGACCGGCAACCGGCCGCCTCGCCCACGGCGCTCGGCACCACCGCCGTACCGCAGTTGCCTGAGACCACGGACCCCGACCTGCTCGAGCCACCGGCGGATCCCCCGCTCGACGGCGGGCTGAACCCGGGTGCCCCGACCCGTCCGGCCACGGTCCTCGCCGCCTGGGCAACCCGCACGGCCAGCCGGGTCGACATACCGGTGGTGGCGATGGAGGCGTACGGCTACGCCGAGTTGGTGCTGGCCACCACCACGCCGGACTGCCGGCTGTCGTGGACCACGCTGGCCGCGATCGGCATGATCGAGTCGACCCACGGCCGGGCGAACGGGTCACGGTTGGACGCCGACGGCCGCGCCGTACCGCCGATCACCGGGCTGCCGTTGGACGGTGCCGGTGGACGTCAGCGGATCACCGACACCGACGACGGCGCGTTGGACAACGACCCGGTGTACGACCGGGCGGTCGGCCCGATGCAGTTCATCCCGACCACATGGGCGGAATTCGCGGTGGACGCGGACAACGACGGTGTCATCGATCCGCAGGATATCGATGACGCCAGCCTCGCCGCCGCTAACTACTTGTGCCGGAACGGGCGCGATCTGTCCACACCTTCTGATTGGTGGAGTGCGATCCTGTCGTACAACAACGTGCAGCCGTACGCCCAGGCAGTCTTCGACACCGCCAACGACTACGGCGTACGTAGCCGTACTTAGTGCAATCAGATAGCCACAATTTCCGGCCCGGCCACTTTCGCAACCGGCGACTTGGCGGCAAGCTAGACGCGTGATGGTACGCGAGTGGGACCCCCGAACCGCGTCGTCCGCCGAGATCTCATCTCTGCTGGACTGTCTCAACCGGGTATTCGAGGCTGACCTGCCAGGCGATCCGTACTGGCGGCCAGACTTCCTGCGGGAGTACCTGACCGAAACGATGCCCGGGGTCCGACGGATCTGCTGGCTGGCCGAGGAGACCGCCGACGACGGCCGGCCAGGGCCGGTCAACGGGCACGTCAACGTGTTGCTCCTCGGCGACATCGGGGTGCTCGAGATCCTGGTCCGGCCCGACGCCCGGCGCAACGGTTTGGGCCGGGAGCTGCTGGCGCTCGCCGTACGCCGCGCCTACCACGAGGGGTTCAGCTCGGTCGGTGTCGAGGTCATCGGGGGCACCTGCGCCGTCGATTTCTACGAGTCATTGGGGTTCGCCCGCCAGTTCCGGGAAATCCGCAGCGTGCTCCGGTTGCCGGCGGTCGACTGGACCGCGATCGAGAAGACGGCGCAGGACCCGGTCCCCGGGTACCAGATCGAGTTCCATCCGGGCGGGCCGCCGGATGCTCTGGTCGATGCGTACGCCCGGACCAAGGCCGAGCAGAGCGTACCGGAGGACGGCGACCTGGATCTGCGGCCCAGCTCCTACGACCCAGACCGGCTCCGGGACAGCCTCGACTGCCTGCGGCGCCGCGGCATGAAGCCGTACATCGTGCTGGCCCGGCACCTGGCCAGCGGTGCGGTGGCCGGGCTGACCGAGGTGGTGGTGCCAGCGCAGCACCCGACCCGGGCCGACCAGTACGACACCATCGTCGCCCAGGCCCACCTGGGGCACGGCATCGACCGGGCGATCAAGGCCCGGATGCTGCTGGAGCTGCGTACCGTCGAGCCGAGGCTGGCCGAGGTGCAGACCTGGAACGCCGAGGGCGACGAGGATCTGATCGCGATCAATGCCGAGCTCGGCTACCAGCCCGACCGGGACTGGTGGGACTACGGAGCCGACATCGCGACCCTGATGCACCGGCTCGGCGTGCGCAGCTGACCGACCCGGGTCGGCGGACTGCGGCCGATCGACCCGGGTCGGCGGCTGGCTCCGGCGGCGTCGTCGGTGGTGCAGACGAAGCGAGCCGTGCCCCGGTCAGAGGGTGTTCGCGACCTCCGTCGCCCAGTAGGTGAGGATGATCTGCGCGCCGGCCCGCCGGATCGACGTCAACGTCTCCAGGATCACCCGGTCCCGGTCGATCCAGCCGTTCGCGGCAGCCGCCTCGACCATCGCGTACTCGCCGGAGACCTGGTAGGCGGCGACCGGGACGTGCACCCGCTGGCGGACCGCCGCGATCACGTCCAGGTACGGCAGCGCCGGCTTGACCATCACCAGGTCGGCACCTTCAGCGACGTCCAGCTCGACCTCGCGCAGCGACTCCCGCAGATTCGCCGGATCCTGCTGGTAGGTCCGCCGGTCGCCGACCAGCGCCGACTCCACCGCCTCGCGGAACGGCCCGTAGAACGCCGAGGCGTACTTCGCCGCGTACGCGAGCAGTGCGGTGTCGGTGTACCCGGCCGCGTCCAACGCCCGGCGCACCACCCCGACCTGGCCGTCCATCATCCCGGACGGGCCGAGCATGTCCGCGCCGGCTTCGGCCTGCGCGACGGCCAGCTGCGCGTACGCGGCGAGCGTCGCGTCGTTGTCCACCGTTCCATCGGCGGCGAGCAGGCCACAGTGCCCGTGCGAGGTGAACTCGTCGAGGCAGAGGTCGCTCATCACCACGGTGGCGTCACCGACCTCGGCGACCACGTCCCGGATGGCGACGTTCAGCACGCCGGCCGGGTCGACACCGGCGGAACCGGTCGCGTCCCGGCGCTGTGGCACGCCGAACAGCATGATCCCGCCGACCCCGGCCGCCACCGCCTCGGCGGCGGCCTTGCGCAACGAGTCCCGGCTGTGCTGGACCACACCGGGCAGCGACGGGATCGGTCGCGGCCCGGTGAGCCCTTCCTTGACGAACATCGGCAGCACCAGCTCGGCCGGGGACAGCCGGGTCTCCTCGACCAGCCGCCGCACTGCGGCGGTGCGGCGCAGCCGGCGTGGCCGGCTCTGCGGATACGTCATCGCGCCGGCTCAGCGGAACCGCAGCGCCGTCGGACCCTGCACCTTGGACCCGCGCCGCTGCTTGGCCGGCATCGCCACCAGCTTCTCCCGCAGCTCGACCGCGTAGCCGGCCAGCGCCTCGACCAGCTCCGGCACCGACGCGTGCGCCGGCTGCACGTCCACCCGCAGGCCGAACTCGGTGGCGGTCTCGGCGGTCTTCGGGCCGATCACCGCGACCACCGTCCGGGCGTGCGGCTTGCCGGCGATACCGACCAGGTTGCGCACGGTGGACGAGGAGGTGAACAGCACCGCGTCGAAGCCGCCGGACTTGATCGCGTCGCGGATCTCGGCCGGCGGCGGCGCGGCCCGCACCGTCCGGTACGCGGTGACGTCGTCGACCTCCCAGCCGCGCTCGGTCAGCCCTGCGGCGAGGGTCTCGGTGGCGATGTCCGCCCGGGGCAGCAGCACCCGGCCCACCGGGTCGAGGATCTCGTCGTGCGGCGAGAACTCGGCCAGCAGCCCCTCGGAGGACTGCTCACCGGCCGGCACCAGCTCAGGCTGGATCCCGAAGGCACGGACCGCGTCAGCGGTCGCCTCACCGATGCAGGCGATCTTGACCCCGCCGAAGTGCCGGGCGTCCAGCCCATGCTCGGCGAACTTCTCCCACACCGCCCGTACGGCGTTGACCGAGGTGAAGACGACCCAGGCGTACCGACCGTCGACCAGGCCCTTGACCGCCCGCTCCATCTGCGCCGGGGTACGCGGCGGCTCGACCGCGATGGTCGGCACCTCGCACGGGATGGCGCCGTAGGCGCGCAGCTGGGCGCTCATCACGCCGGCCTGCTCCTTGGTCCGCGGCACGAGCACCTTCCAGCCGTACAGTGGCCGGTTCTCCCACCAGCTCAGCTTGTCCCGCTCGGCGACCCCGGCACCGAGGGTGAGCACCACCCGGCCGGTGAAGCCGAGCGCGGCGGCGACGAAGCTGTCCACCGTCGAGGTGGTGGTGTACTGGGTCTCGCCGGTCCCGTCCCCGGTCACCGCGACCGAGGTGGCACCGTCGACGCCGGCGGCGAGCAGTCCGTCGCGGACTGCGGCGAGCTCCCCGGCGTCCACCGCCAGGGCGAGCGAACCCCGGCCGACCGCCGCAGCGAGCGCCTCGAAGTCGAGGCCGGCGGTGTCGTCGACATCGGCCACCGTACGGATGCCGGGCAGCGGGACCCCGGCGTAGCCGGCCACCCCTTCGGCCTGGCTGACCCCGGGCACCACCTCGAACGGCACCGCGGTACGCGCGACGGCCTGTACCTCGGTCACCACCGCGTGGTGACCGAACGGGTCGCCGCAGACCAGCCGGACCGCCGCCTGCCCGGACCGGGCGGCGGAGATCAGCACCTTGGCCACGTCACCTGGCGCGCCCTCGGCCGGGCTGAGCTGGGTGTCCGCCTTGGCGCTGGCGCGGACCGCAGCGAGCAGGGTCTCCGGGACGCCCCGGTCGTAGACGACCTGGTCCGCCTCGACCAGGGCGTCGTGCGCCCGGCGGGTCAGCAGGCCCGGGTCGCCGGGGCCGGCGCCCACGAACGCGATGTGGCCGGCGAGCTTACGGGTGCGGGTCATTTATGCTCCCCATGTTCTGGGTCGTCGCGCCGGACGGATTGGGCGCTGAAGGTCGCTGGGGTACCACGCCGTCGCCATCCGCGGCCCTGGACGGACCGCCGGGCGTGGCCCCCGGAAGGATCGTGTCGGCTCCGGCGTCGAGCAGCTCGGCGGCGAGTGCCGCGCCGATCTCGACGGCGGTGGCCGGGGGACCGGTGCGCGACAGTCTGATCTCCCGGAGTCCGTCCGGGCTGATCACCGCCCCGCGCAGGTAGATCTCGTCGCCGTCATCCCCCTCGGCGACTTCCGCGTACGCCGCGACCGGTGCGCTGCAGCCGGCCTCCAGCGTCGCGAGCAACGACCGTTCCGCGGCGACCGCGGCTCGGGTCGGTGCATGGTCGAGCATGCCGAGCAGCTCGACCAGGTCGGTGTCGTCGGCCCGGCATTCGACGGCCAGGGCGCCCTGGGCGGGCGCCGGCAGCATCAGCATCGGGTCGAGAGTCTCGGTGATCTCGGCGGTCCGGCCGAGCCGGGCCAGACCGGCCCGGGCCAGCACGATCGCGTCGAGATCGGACTGCGGGCCGCGCACCCGGCCGATCCGGGTGTCCACGTTGCCCCGGATCGGGGTGACCACGAGCTGGCGGCCGAGGGCGTTCAGCTGGGCGATCCGGCGCAGTGCCCCGGTGCCGACGGTGGCCCCCGGCGCGAGCTCGGCGAGCATCCGGCCGTCCCGGCTGATCAACGCGTCGCGCGGATCCTCCCGGGGCGGCACCGCCGCGACCAGCAGCTCCGCCTGGCCGGCGGTGGGCAGGTCCTTGTACGAGTGGACCGCGAAGTCGATCTCCTTGGCCAGCAGCGCGTCGCGCAGCGCGGAGACGAACACGCCGACGCCGAGCGCGGCGACCGGCGCGGTGGACCGGTCCCCAGCGGTGACGATCTCCACCAGCTCGACGTCGCGGCCGGTGGCGGAGCGCAGCGCGGCGGCCACCCGACCGGACTGGGCGGTGGCCAGGGCGCTGCCCCGGGTGCCCAGGCGCAACACGCTCATCGGTCGACCTCCAGGTCCGGCACGTCGCCCGCGGTGGAGGTGCCCGGCACCTCCAGGTCGAACAGCTGGCGCAGCAGCGCGGCGTACTGGTCACCGCCGGGCTCGGCGGCGAGCTGACGCACCCGTACGGTCGGCGAGTGCAGCAGCCGCTGGACCACCCGGTGCACGGTGTGCGCGACCTCGGCGCGCTGGTCGTCGGTGAGGTCCGGCCGACGCTGCGCGAGCCGGCGCAGCTCGGCGCCGACCACGTCGTCGGCGCGGCCGCGTAGCGCGGCCACGGTGGGTGCCACGTCCGCGCCGCGCATCCAGCTGAGGAACGACTCCACCTCGGTGTCGACGATCCGGGTGACGGCCGCCGTGTCGGTCGCGGCGGGCGCGTCGGTGAGTGCGCCGGCCAGGCCGTCGATGTCGATCACCGCGACGCCGGGCAGCGTCGCGGCGGCCGGCTCCACGTCCCGGGGTACGGCGAGGTCGAGCAGGACCAGCGGGTCGGTCCGGTCGGCCGGGCGGGCGGCCAGCACCCCGGTGACGGCATCGCGGGTGAGCACCGGCTCGGCCGAGGCGGTGGCGCTGATCACCAGGTCGACCTGGCTGAGCGCGGCCGGCAACTGGTCGTACGGCACCGCGGTGGCACCGTACGCACCGGCCAGCCGGACCGCCCGGTCGTCCCGGCGGTTGACCACCCGGATCGACTCGACTCCCAGCCGGGCCAGGGTGGCGACCGCCAGGGCGCCCATCGCGCCCGCGCCGAGGACCAGCACCGGCCGGCCGGGCAGCCCACCGGGCAGCAGCTCGCCGCCGACCCGCAGGGCCGCGCTGACCACGCTCTGGCCGGCCCGGTCGATCCCGGTCTCGGCGTGCGCCCGCTTGCCGACCCGCAGCGCCTGCTGCATGAGCTCGTGCAGCAGCCGGCCGGTGGCGTCGGCCTCGTTGGCGACGTGGTAGGCGTCGCGCAACTGGCCGAGGATCTGCGCCTCGCCGACCACCATCGAGTCGAGCCCGGCCGCCACCCGGAACGCGTGTTCGACGGCGGCCTGGCCGTAGTGCACGTACAGGTGCTCGGCCAGCTCGCCGGGGGCGCTGCCGACCCGGTCACCCAGCACGCCGCAGATGTCGGCGAGACCGCCGTGGAATCCGGTGACCGCCGCGTAAACCTCGACCCGGTTGCAGGTGGAGAGCACGACGGCGGCGTCGACGTACGGCTGGGCGAGCAGCCGGCGCAGCGTATCGGGCACGTCGGTGGGGGCGACGGCCAACCGCTCCAGGGTGGCGACCGGCGTGGTCCGGTAGGACGCGCCGACGACGAGAAGGTTCATGAGCCGACCGCCTCCGCCGGGCCGGACGCGTCGAAGTTGGCACCGGACGCGTCGAAGGATGCCGCGGCGGCGGGCCCGCCGCCCAGCCCACCCGGCAGCGCCGTCAGCCCCGGCACGCCGTGGTCGTGGCCGGAGGCCGACTTGCGGTGCTCGTGGAAGGAGAGGATCTGCAGCTCGATCGCCAGGTCGACCTTGCGCACGTCGACCCCTGGGGGCACGACCAGTACGCACGGCGCGAAGTTGAGGATGCTGGTGACCCCGGCGGCCACCAACTGGTCGGCGACCTGTTGCGCGGCGGCGGCCGGGGTGGCGATCACCCCGATGGCGATCGACTCCTCGGCGGCGACCGCCGGCAGGTCGTCGATGTGCCGGACCACCAGTCCGTTGATCTGTTCACCGACTCGGTCGGTGTCGGCGTCGAAGAGCGCGGCGATGCGGAACCCCCGGCTGGCGAAGCCGGCGTAGCCGGCCAGCGCGTGGCCGAGGTTGCCGACCCCGACGAGCGCGACGGCCCGCCGATGGGTGAGCCCGAGCACGTACTCGATCTGCTCGATCAGCAACGCGATGTCGTAGCCGACGCCACGGGTACCGTACGAGCCGAGTTGGGACAGGTCCTTGCGGAGCTTGGCGGAGTTGACCCCGGCCGCGCTGGCCAGCCCTTCACTGGAAACGGTCTCGTGACCGGCGTCGGCGAGAGTGTGCAGGGCACGGAGATACTCCGGGAGTCGCGCGACCGTCGCCTCAGGGAGGTCCGGCAGCGCCGGAACGGCGTCGACCCGGCCGGACGCGCCTGGCTGGCGGTGCTGACTCATGTGTCTCCGTGCGATGCGATCATTGACCCGCCGGCCCGGCCGGTCAGTCCGGTGCCCCTGTGGCAACCGCCGTCACCTGTTGTGCTATCAGGGCTCGTCAGGATTACAGCGTAGGCGCTTGTGAACGCGTGCACAAATCGCGATCTTGATCGACGGTGATGGACGAGCCACTGGATCCACGCTACCCGTCACACCGGTTTCATCCGGCGACAGCAGCACCATTATTACCAATTTCCGGCTTTTTGCCGCGCGCCGCTCCGACAGGGGGGGGGGACAACCCCACCGCGATCGGCGGGCCGGCGGGAGTGACCGGCCCGCCCGCCGGCACCTAGCGTCACACCTATGACCGACGTCGGCATTCCGCCCGCTCTCGCACCGGCCAACCGGCCGGCGACATTGCGCCGGCTCGCCAGTGACTCCCTGTACGTACTCACCAGCCTGCCGCTCGCGCTGGCGAACTTCGTCGTCGGCGTCGTCGGCTTCGCACTCGGCGTCGGCCTGGTGGTCACCGTCGTCGGCCTGCCGGTGCTCAGCGGCACGCTGGCCACCGCCCGCGCGTTCGCCCAGCTCGAACGGCACCGGATGGCCGGGGTCCTGGCCGCCGCCCAGGTGCAGCCGCGATATGTGACACCCGGACCGGACGCCGGCACCTGGCGACGGGTCCTCGCCCCGCTCACCGACCCCCAGTCCTGGCTCGATCTGGGCTTCGGCGTGCTGCGCCTGCCGGTGACCCTGATCGCCGTACCGGTCACCGTCACCTGGTGGGCGGGGGCGGTGGCCGGCTCGCTCTACTGGACGTACGACTGGTTGCTGCCCGCCGACCCGGACGGCGGTCTGGCGCCGCTGCTCGGCCTCGGCGACGCGCCGGCGACCCGGATCGGGTTGTACACCGTCATCGGACTGTTCTTCCTGGTCACCCTGCCGATCGTGGTCCGCGGCTGCGCGTTGCTGCAGGCCGGCTTCGCCCGCGGCCTGCTCACCGGGGTGGCCCAGATGCGCGACCGGATCACCGACCTGGAGGAGCAGCGGCAGGCCGCGGTCAGCGCGGAGGCGACCGCGCTGCGCCGGTTGGAACGCGACATCCACGACGGGCCGCAGCAGCGGCTCGTCCGGCTCGCGATGGACCTGGGGCGGGCCCGCGAGCAGTTGGCAGCCGACCCGGACGCCGCCCGGCGCACCCTGGACGAGGCGCTGGACCAGACCCGGGAGACGCTGGCCGAGCTACGTGCCCTGTCCCGTGGCATCGCACCGCCGATCCTGGTCGACCGAGGGCTGCCCAGCGCGCTCGCCGCCCTGGCCGGACGCGGCGTGATACCGGTAGACCTGTCGGTCGACCCCCGGCTCGGCACGGCCGCGACGCGGCCCGACCCGGCCGTGGAGAGCAGCGCCTACTTCGTGGTGGCCGAGGCGCTGACCAACGTCGCCAAGCACAGCGGGGCGACCGCCTGCAGCGTCGGGGTACACCGCCACGACGGCGGGTTGACCATCGTGGTGGCCGACGACGGGACCGGCGGTGCCCACCTCGCCAAGGGCCACGGACTGGCCGGACTCGCCGACCGGGTGCGGGCGCACGGCGGCACTCTCGCGGTGCACAGCCCGCCGGGCGGGCCTACCGAGATCCGCGCCGAGCTGCCCGGCTGAGCCGGCGATGGTAGACATGGCACCCATGCGAGTGGTGATCGCCGACGACGCCGTACTGCTGCGGGAGGGCCTGGTCCGGCTGCTGAGCGAGCACGGCCACCGGGTGGTGGCCGCGGTCGGCGACGGCCCTGCCCTGGTCGAGGCGGTCACCGAACACCGTCCGGACGTCTCGATCGTCGACGTACGCATGCCGCCGACGCACACCGACGAAGGGTTACGGGCGGCGGTGCGGATCCGCGAACTGGTCCCGGGAGCGCCGGTGCTGGTGCTGTCCCAGTACGTCGAGGTGTCGTACGCCGACGATCTGCTCGCCGACCGCGCCGGCGCCGTCGGCTACCTGCTCAAGGACCGGGTCGCCGCGATCGCCGAGTTCCTCGACGCCCTCGCCCGGGTGGCCGCCGGCGGCACGGTGCTCGACCCGGAGGTGGTCGGTCAGCTGCTGGTCCGGCGCCGCCGCGACGACCCGCTGCGCCAGCTCACCCCGCGGGAACGGGAGGTGCTCGGGCTGATGGCCGAGGGGCGGTCGAACACCGCCATCGCCCGGCTGCTGGTGGTCACCGACGGGGCCGTCGAGAAGCACATCCACAACATCTTCAACAAGCTCCAGCTGGCGCCGGACACCGAACAGCACCGCCGGGTGCTCGCCGTACTGACCTACCTGCGAGGCTGACCGGGCCGGCTGGCTTTCCTGCCGCCGGTCAGTGATCGGCCGCCAGCCGTACCGCCTCGGTGAGGGACTCCGCGACCGGCACCCCACGGGCCCGGAGCCGGTCCGGGTCGGTGAAGCCGCCGGTGTACAGGATGCAACTTGCACCGACTGCCTCGGCGGCGTCCGCATCGTCGATCGAGTCGCCGATCAGCACGGTCCGGGCCGGGTCCACACCCAGCGCGGTCAGGTGCCGGTCGAGGTGACCGGCCTTGCGGTCGCCGCCGACCGCCGTCCGCAGCCCGTCGATGCGCCGGAAGGTCCGGGTCAGGCCGTACGTGTCGACCAGCGGAACCAGCTCGTCGTGGAACCACATCGAGAGCAGCGACTGGCTGCCCGACCAGCTGAGCAGCGCCCGTTCGGCGTCCTCGGCGAGTCCGCACGTGGTCAGACCGGCCCGGTACGCGGCGTGGAAGATCTGGTCCAGCCGGCCGAACTCCTCGGCGTCGACCGCCCGGCCGAGAACGTCTGCGTAGTAGTCCGCGACCGGCCGACGGAAGGCCACCCGGTGCTGCTCGGGGGTGAGCACCGGGCCGTCGACGGTGGCGATCGCGTGGTTGGTCGAGGTGACGACCAGCGCCAGGTCGTTGAGCAGGGTGCCGTTCCAGTCCCAGACCAGATGGGTGTCAAGCGGGGCCACGGCGGCACGATACCGGCCACCGGCGTCACCGGACCAGCAGGTCAGCCGACCGATCCCTCGACCGGCCACCCGGTCAGCCGACCGGTCGGCGCAGATCGTCGAGCAGCCGCTGCTCCTCGACCCGCCAGTACCCGTGTTCCCGGCCGTCGAGCAGCACCACCGGGAGCCGTTCGCCGTAGTCGCGCTCCAGCTCGATGTCAGCGGTGACGTCCTGCTCAACCCATTCGTCGCCGGTCTGCCCCGCCACCCGGGCGAGCGCCGCACGGGCGTCGTCGCAGAGGTGGCAGCCGGGGCGGGTGATCAAGGTGATTCTGGGCTGGCGGCGCGACACGCCGGGGAGCTTACCGCTTCCCGACAACCAAAGCGTCGGGTAACCGACAGCGGACAGCCAGTGCGACATGGGCACGCCGCCCTGCGGAAATACTTCGTCGTTGTGTAACGGACTCCACACGCGTGGGTGACGTTGGCCCTATCATCGCCTTGGGTCGACTCACCCGTTTTGCCGTGAGTCGCCACCCCTCAGCCCGAGGAGGCCGCCGTGCCCGTTGTCGCACCGCACCAGCACCTCAGGAGGGTTCGCCGGTCCATGACGCTCACCACCGACCTGCCGGACTGCGCCGGCATCAGCGCCGGTATCAGCACCCAGCTCACCGACCCAGGTGCCCGGGCCCAGCAACACGCCGGGTCGCCGCAGGCACGAACGGAGGACGCCCAATGAGTGTCTACTCCCCGCAGATCGTTCTCCCGTCGGCCAGCCGCGAGGTAATTGCCGCCCGGATCGCCCTCGCCGAAGGGTTGTCGCTGCTACGTGCGTCGATGCACGAGATGCTCAGCATCACGATGCGCGGCGACGGCGGCACCCGAGGGACCAGGCCACGCACCCAGCCCAACGAAGGGCCGAGCCGACGCCAGCCCGGCGCCAACAGCAAGCCGATGGGTGGCGCGGTGGCCGCCCCGGCCCGGCCGACCATGCCGACCCAGCCGGACGGCAACGAGGCGGAGACCACCGTTCTGCCGGTCATCCCCGACCAGGGCAGTCGGTCCGGCGCACCACCAGGCGGCTATCCGGACCGGCCGGACCCGTCCGATCCCGCCCGCGAGGTCTGGGCGCTGGTGGAACGGGCCCAGGCTGGCGAGACCGAGGCGTTCGGTCTGATCTACGACCGGTACGTGGACACCGTATTCCGGTTCGTCTATTTCCGGGTGGGCAACCGGCAACTCGCCGAGGACCTCACCTCGGATACCTTCCTGCGCGCCCTGAAGCGGATCGGCAGCTTCACCTGGCAGGGCCGGGACCTCGGGGCCTGGCTGGTGACCATCGCCCGCAACCTGGTCGCGGACCACTTCAAGTCGGGACGGTACCGACTGGAAGTTACTACGGGTGACGTAATGGATGCAGAGCGCGAGGATCGCGGCCCGGAAGGAAGCCCCGAGGCAGCGGTCGTCGACCACATCACCAACGTCGCCCTGCTGACCGCCGTCAAGCAGCTCAACCCGGAGCAGCAGGAGTGCATCGTTCTCCGCTTCCTGCAAGGATTCTCGGTCGCCGAGACCGCCCGGGCGATGGGCAAGAACGAGGGGGCGATCAAGGCCCTGCAGTACCGGGCGGTACGGGCACTGGCCCGACTCCTGCCCGACGGTTTCCAACCGTGACTGCGCCCATACAGAAAGCAACCACAGTCACGCGTAGTGATGAATCTCGCCACCGGCCCGTAACTCAACTGACCGCTCAGGCGTTTCTTGGGGTGCGACCGATGATGCCAGCACCTCGCCAGCCATCAGGCAGCGTGCCAGGACCCGCAACGGGTCACCTCCCCAGCGACCCTGGCCGTGGTCGCACCGGATAGTGGCGACACCCGCCGCTGAAGCCGTGACCTGCGAAGGGAGGTGTCCGCGATGAGCAAGCTCAATCTCTTCCGCCGACGCGCCGAACGATTCGCACAACTTCTCGACCGCGCCGAGGGCGGAGGGCGGCACCATGTCCGCGATCCGCTGGACGACGAGCTGGCCGGGCTCACGGCACTCGGGCGCCGAATGTCCGAGATGCCGAAATCACCGGACAGCGGCGTGGACCCGGACTACCGGGCACACCTGCGCGCCGTGCTGATCGCCACCGCCGAGCGCGAAGGCATCGGCGCCGGCGCGCCGACGGCTCCGTACCGCCGCCTGCCCGAACGGCCCCGGTCCCGCTGGTTCGCCGGTCGGGCGGCGGGGGCCCGCGCGGCGACGACCGCCGGCCGGGCCCGGACCCGCGCGGTCATCATCGCCACCGTCGCGTTCGGGGCGATCACCGTCTCCGGCATGTCCGCCGCCACCGAGCAGGCGGTGCCGGGCGACACCCTGTACGGGATGAAACGGTCCACCGAACGGGCCCAGCTCGCCCTGGCCCAGTCCGACTCCTCCCGCGGACAACTGTTCCTCAGCTTCGCAGAAGTACGGATGGGCGAAGCGCTCATCGTGTACGACGAGCCCACCGCGTTCAGCGCAGTGCTGGACGACATGGACGGCCAGACCCGGGAAGGCGTCCGGCTGCTCACCTCCGCCGCCGCGCTCGGCGGTGACGAGAGCCCACTGGACGTGATCGACTCGTTCGTGTCCACGCAGCGTCCCACGTTGCGGCAACTCGCCGACGGGTCGGCGGCGAACCGGGACCGGGTCGGCGAATCACTCACCCTCCTCGACCGGGTCCGGGCCCGGACCACGGCGTTGCGCGACGAGCTGACCTGCTCGGCTTCGGCGACCAGCGACAGCGACGAACTCGGCCCGCTGCCGGCCAGCTGCGTATCGGCCGAGCCGGCCGGTAGCATTCGTGTCCCGGGCGGCCTGGTCGGGCCGCCCGTCGGCGAGTCGTCGGCCGACGGGGGCCGCGCTGACGTAGCACCCGCCCCCGCCGCAGGTGCCGACTCGTCGGTCGGCCCGGAGCCCGGCCGCCGGCCGTCGACCAGTCCGCAGCAGTCGAGCCTCGCCGAGCCGCAGGTCGGCGAGGCTACCGAGACGGATCTGCCGGGCCCGCGCCCGGCGGTCAAGGACAACCCGGCCGCTGACCGGTGACCTGACCGGGCCGGTGGCGCCGCCCGACGGGAGAGTGATGCCGGCGTGCCCCGCACCCGCAAGGTGACCATCAGTACGGACGCTGCCGGTCACACGGCGGGTTGGGCGACCACCGGGCTGGCAGCCGCGACACCCGTGGCCCCTGACCAACGGGCAGCGGCCTTCTTCGACGTCGACAACACCATGCTGCGTGGAGCGTCGATCTACTGGCTGGCGCGCGGCCTGGCCGCCCGCAACTACTTCACCACCGCCGACCTCGCCCAGTTCGCCTGGCGGCAGGCGCGGTTCCGGCTGCTCGCCGCGGAACACGCCGGGGACATGTCGCACGCCCGGGAAGCGGCCCTGGCGTTCGTCGCCGGTTGGCGGGTCAGCGACGTGGAACGCCTCACCGAGGAGATCTTCGACGAGTTGATGGCGTCGCGGATCTGGCCCGGCAGTCGGGCCCTGGCGCAGGTGCACCTCGACGCCGGACAACGGGTGTGGCTGGTCAGCGCAACTCCGGTCGAGGTCGGCCGGGTGATCGCCCAGCGTCTCGGGTTGACCGGTGCACTCGGTACCGTCGCCGAGGTCGTCGACGGAACGTACACCGGTAGGCTGGCTGGCGAACTGATGCACGGCTCGGCCAAGGCCGAGGCGATCGTGCAGCTCGCCGCAGTCGAAGGGCTCGAGCTCGCCCGCTGCAGCGCGTACAGCGACTCCGCCAACGACCTGCCGATGCTCACCGCCGTCGGACACCCGGTCGCGGTCAACCCGGACACCGCGCTGCGCCGCCAGGCACGGGAGCGGGGCTGGCAGGTCCGGGACTTCCGGACCGGTCGCAAGGCGGCGCGGATCGCGGTACCGTCGACGGTCGCCGCCGGTTTCCTGGCCGGCGCGGTGACGGCCGGCCTGGCCATCCGCCGCCGCCGGGCAACAGGCTGACCAGGACAGAGACATCCGGCTCACTCGGGCCGGGCATCCGGCCCACCCCGGCCGGCGACGCCGGCATCGGATCAGGAAGGCATCGGTGTGACGGTCACCGCACGCCCGGTCGAGTCGACCGGGGCGCCCAGCCACCCGCCGGGTCGGCACCGCCGCCACCGTCCGTGGCATCTGGCCGGGCTGGCCGGGGCGCTGGCAGCCGCGGTCCTGCTGGTCGTGTTGCCGCAGGCCGGCCCGACGACCAGCGCGGACGAGCCGGGCCGGCTGCGTACCGTCGCCGAGGTCTGGCCGGCGGCCGAAATCACCGAGGTACCCGCCAACCTCGCCGACGGGCCGGCGTACAGCCCGGTGCTGTTCCGCGACGGCGCCACCTCGGTCGGCACCGCGCCGAGCCCGGACGGCACCGCGCTGCGGCTGGTAGTGCGGGCCGCCGACGGATCGATACGGGAACTGCGCCGGCTCCCGCTCGGCGCTACCCCGCAGTTCGGTGGGTTCACCACCGACGGGGACACGTTGGCCTGGTCCGAGTCGGTCGCGGACGAGGACGGCCGGGGGCGGACCGAGATGTGGGCCGCCGGCTGGGCCGACGACGCCGAGCCACGCCGGCTCACCACCGACACCGGCGACGTGGTCTTCTTCAACTCCCAGTACGACATGGTGATCAACGAAGGCAGTCTGTACTGGGTCGCCGTGGCGCCCGGGACCGAACCGGCGACCGAACTGCGATCGGTCCCGCTGGCCGGCGGCGAGGTGACCACTCGCACCGATCCGGGTGCCTGGGCGTTGTCCAGGTGGCCGACGATGGTCAGCGCCGGCAGCGGCGAGACCGGCCCGATCCGGATCCGTGACCTGGTGCAACGCCGGATCACCGACGTCCCCGCCGGCCCGACCGAGCTGGTCACCTGCGGTCCCACCTGGTGCCGGGTGCTGGTGCTGGCGGCGGACGGCCCAGGCCGCATCGACCTGATGCGCCCGGACGGTACGGACCGTCGGCGCATCGGCGACGGCTCGGTGACCGCAAGCACCATCGACGTCGCCGTGCTGGACCGGTTCGAGGTGCTGTCGCTGTCGTCGGCACCCACCTCACTGACCAACTCGCAGCAGTTGATCATTTACGATCTGCAGCTCGACGAGGCGATCGTGGTGAGCGACGACGTGGGCATGGTGCTCTGCCGGGGCGGTGTGCTGTGGTGGTCGGTCGGCGACGACAGCTCCGCCTCCTGGCAGGTGCTGGATCTGCGAAGCTTGACGGACTGACCGGCTCACCGGCCGAACGGGGCCCGGCTGACCGGCCGGCTCACCGGCCGAACGGGTCCGGCCGACGATCCAGCAGCCGGTGCAGGGCCTGCTGGATCGTCTCCCGCACCTGATCGGCCAGGTTGAACACGACCAACGGGTCATCGGCGTGGTCGGCGAACTGGGTGGTCGGGATCGGCGGGCAGAACTCGATCAGCCACTTACTCGGCAACGGCACCAGGCCGAGCGGCCCCAGCCACGGAAACGTCGGCGTCACCGGGAAGTACGGCAGGCCGAGAATCCGGGCGAGCGGGGCGATGTTCGCCAGCATCGGATAGGTCTCCTCGGCGCCGACGATCGCCACCGGAACGATCGGCGATCCGGTCCGGATGGCCGCCGAGACGAATCCACCCCGACCGAACCGTTGCAGTTTGTAGCGCTGCGAGTACGGCTTTCCGACTCCCTTGAAGCCCTCCGGGAAGACCCCGACCAGTTCCCCACCACCGAGCAACCGCTCGGCGTCCGGGTTGCAGGCCACCGTACCGCCGAACTTGCGGGTCAGTTCGGACAGGAACGGCAACCGGAAGACCAGGTCGGCGCTGAGCAGCCGCAGGTGCCGGTGCCGCGGATGCTCGTCGTGCAGGATCGCGGTGAGCACGGCCGCGTCCAGCGCGACCGTGCCGGAGTGGTTGCCGACCACCAGCCCGGCACCGTCCGCCGGCAGGTGTTCGATCCCGGACACCTCGGTGCGGAACCACTCGCGGTAGAGCGCCCGCAGTACCGGCAGAAACACGCCTTCGGTGAGCTCGGGATCGAAGCCGAACTCGTCCACCTCGTACTCGCCGGCCAACCGGCGGCGCAGGAACGCCAGGCCGGCGGCCACCCGTTGATCCCAGACGTCGCCGGGTCGGTCCGGCACGGTCATGCCAGTTTCCGCTGATCGCCGACACGGGCGGCGCGGGCCCGGCGGATGCCGTCCAGGATCGCCTGTTCGGCGGCGGCCAGCCGGTCGCCGGCGAGCAGCGCCCCGTCCGGGTGGGCGCGCAGGAAATCGTCGAAGGCGGCCTGCGTCGACCGCGGCTCGAACCCGAACTCGCGGATCAACCGGGAGGTGTCGACCACCCGGCCGTGCACGAACAGGTCGATCTGGTCGAACCCGTAGCGCCCGACACCGAAGGCCCGGGTGACGCCGGCGGCACTCGACAGCCCCGGCTCCAGCACCGGTACGGCGACCCGGCCGGCCCGCCGGATCGCCTGGGAGAGGGTGAGTACGCCCGGACCGGCGACGTTGAACGTGCCCGGACGGTCTTCCACCACGGCCCGGTGCAGCACCTCGAGCGCGTCGTCGACGTGCACGAACTGCAGCCGGGGGTCCCGACCGAAGACGGTCGGCACCAGCGGCTGGGCAAAGTAGCGGGTCAGACTGGTCTCGGCGGTCGAGCCGATGAACGGGGCGAACCGCAACACCGTGGCGGTGACGTCGGGCCGGCGGCGGCGGAAACCGCGCACGTACGCCTCGATGTCCAGGATGTCGCGGGCGAACCCGCCGCGCGGCACCTCACGGGGCTCGGTGTCCTCGGTGAAGACCGCCGGATCGCGGAACGAGGCACCGTACGCCGCCGTCGACGAACGCACCACCAGCTTACGCAGACCAGCCGCCCGCTGGCAGGCGGCGAGCAACTGCATGGTGCCGATGACGTTCTGTTCCTTCATCGCGGCGCGGCCGCCGTACTGCTGATCCGGTCCACTGACCACGGCCAGGTGCACGACGGCTGACGCATCGAGGTCCGCGATGATGCCACTGGCCGCACCAGCGTCGGCGCGGACCTGGTCGACGTCGCGCAACAGATCCGCGAAGTCCGGCGCCGGTGTGGCGGTGTCCAGCCCGACGACCCGGCCGACCCGGGGGTCGGCGGCGAGTCGACCGGCGACCCGGGCACCGATGAATCGGCTCGTCCCGGTTACCACCACGGTCGGGGACCTCACCATAGGGCCCTCCAAGTGCCGGCGGGTGACCGGAGCGTTACTGAGCCGGGCCTGGGCCCGGCCACGGTCACTTGCCGAGACGTCGACGCTGGACGCGGGTCTTGCGCAGCAGCTTGCGGTGCTTCTTCTTGGCCATACGCTTGCGGCGCTTCTTGACCACCGAGCCCATACGAAAGCCTTTCCAACGAACGTTCGGGTCGGCCCGTGCGCAGCGTGCGGTGAGGCTGACGCGTGGACCGAACTGGACAACCGGCCGGGCCGGCGGGCGGACTCACCCGCGCATGCGACGGCACGGCCGGCGTCAAGCCTAGCCCGCGCGTGTCATCAGCACCAACGCGGCCCCGGCGCCAGCCGGGGGACGCGTCGGTGCCGGGCGTCTCCGGATACCCGCTAGGCGGTCTCCCGGAAAGCCCCTCGCAGGTACTCGTGCACCGCGTGTTCCGGTACCCGGAACGACCGGCCGACCCGTACCGCGGAGAGCTCACCGGAGTGCACGAGTCGATAGACGGTCATCTTGGACACCCGCATCACCCTCGCCACCTCGGCGACGGTCAGGAACTTGACCTCCGACAGCCTGTCCTCGGACTGTGGTGATCCTGCCATGGTTCACCAATCCATCCCATTTCCCCGGCGCGTGCCGCCCGGCGGGACCCTTCCGCGCCGCGACGGACAACGCACGTGTTACCAGTACGGTAACGGGGTCGCTGTGACCGGCGCGATCCGTTCCGTCATTTGATCCCTACGGCGGGGCGGCCGACACCCGTACGGGCTACCGGCGCGACGGCGGCGGGTGGCGGCTCAGCCGACCGCCCGCCGGACGTAGTCGACGCACGCCTCCTGCAGGCCCTCCCAGGCTTCACCGAACTGCGTCCGAGCGGCCTCGTCGAGACTCACGCCGTCGTGCACCACGGACCGGAAGAACGCCAACGTCCGCTCCTCGCCGAACCGGTCGACCAGGTGCCGGACCGCCAGGTAGCCCACCCCGTACCCGGCACCTACCTGCCAGTCCTCGGCGTCCGCGGTCGGCTCGACGCTGCTCAGCGGCCCCTGCCAGTCCTGTTCCAGGACCAGCCGGCGGACGTCGTCCAGCCCTTCGTAGCGGACCACCGGCCGGCCGCCGGCCGCCGCGTGCTCCGCGAGTCCCTCGATCAGCCACCAGGCGGCCCGCTCCCGGTTCCCGCCGTCCGGCAGGGACGCGGCGTGGGTCAACTCGTGACGCAGCAGGTCCGGCCGGACCACGTCGCGCAGATTGGTGCCGTTGAGCACGATCTCGTAGTGTCCGCCGCCGACCGCCACCGCGTACCCGGCGGTCCAGTCCGGACGGTTTCCGCCGTACCAGCTGCCCCATTCGTCGGCACCGGCGTAGAAGACCCGGTACCGGTCCGGGGCGGCACCGGAGACCGCGTACCGGTCCGCGACCGCCGCCGCCTCCTCGGCATCGCGCAGCAGATCGGGCAGCAGGTCCCGGTACTGCGGAGTGGTCGCCACCAAGGTCCGGTTGCCGGTCGCGACGACCAGTTCACTGACCTCCCAGGGCCGGGGCCCGTCCTGCAGGGTCAGCGACGGCTCGACCGCTACGAGGCGCAGCCGTCCGTCCTCGGTGCTCCAGCGCTGACCGACCACCACTTCGCTGGTCTCGCAGGAGGGCACCACGAAGCAGTGCTGGTAGCTGACCAGCAACCGCCATTCGGTGCCGGTCGGTGACGGGGCGGTCGGTGACGGTGGCGGGCCTGCGGTGACCGTCGCGGTCGCGGTCGGCGCGGCGGTGACCGTCGCCGTCGCGGTCGGCGCGGCAGTGACTGTCGCGGTCGCCGTCGGCGCGGCGGTGACCGTCGCCGTGGCCGTCGGGGCGGTGGTCGTCGTCGCGGTCGGCGCGGCCGATCCGGTGGCCGTCGGCGTGGGCGTGGCGCTGGCGGTCGGGTCGAACTCGACCGGCAGCGTACTGACCGACGGGCGCCACGCCGTCACCTGCATCGCGCGCAGGGTCTGGAACTGGCGGGCCAGATCGTCGTGGGCGGCCGAGCCGGGTTCGGCGACCGCGAGGAACCCCCGTTCGTCGCCGGCGATCAGCGCGGCGGCCTGCTGGTCGAGCAGGGCGTTGATCTGGGTACGCAGCCAGGCCTGGACAGCGGCCGGCGGATCACCCGGCACCGGGCTGGCCGGCGGGCCGGTCTGCGGGGTGACCGTCGGCTCGATCACCGGCGGTTCCGGGCTGGGCAACCGGTCGATCAGCGCCACCGCGCCGACCACCGGCACGGCGCAGAACAACACCGTCGCGACGATGCCGAGCACCGGCCAGAGCGACCAGCGGCGCTCCGGCGGCGGCGTCACCGGGACCGGCGCGGGATCCGGCCGCTCCGGCTGGTCCGTCGGCGACGAATCCGATTCGTCCGATCCATCGGACTCCGGCCGGTCCGCCGATCCGTCCGGCTCTCGCTGATCCGCCGATCCGTCCGGGTCCGGCTGATCCGCCGATCCGTCCGGGTCCGGCTGGTCGGTCGGTACGGAGTCCTGCCGGTCGGTCACCCGCCGAATGATACGGGGGCCGGAACCGTCCCGGTCCAGCCCGGGTTGAGCGGCAACACAGGGTGCCGGCGTCAGTCGCGGGAGCGCAGCGCCCGGCCGAGAAACGCCACGTTGGCTGGACGCTCGGCCAGCCGGCGCATCAGGTAGCCGTACCAGTCGGTGCCGTAGGGCAGGTAGACCCGCATGGTGTAGCCCTCCCCCGCGAGCCGGGCCTGCTCGGCCGGTCGGACCCCGTACAGCATCTGGAACTCGAACTCCTCCGGCGCCCGGTCGAACCAGCGGGCCCGGTCCTCGGCGATCGCGATCAGGCGCGGGTCGTGAGTGGCCAGCATCGGGTAGCCAGCACCGGAGAACAGGATGTTGAGGCACCGCACGAAGGACTTGTCGACGTCGATCGCCGACTGGTAGGCGACCGACTCCGGCTCCGCGTACGCCCCCTTGCACAGCCGCACCCGGGAACCGGCGGTGGCCAGCTCCCGGCAGTCCGTCTCGGTACGCCGCAGGTACGCCTGCAGCACCGCACCGGTGGACGGATGGTCGGCACGCAGCGTCTGCAGAATGTCCAGGGTCGAGTCGGTGGTGGTGTGGTCCTCCATGTCGAGGGTGACGGTGCCACCGACGGCGGCCGCCGCCGCGCAGATCGCCTGGGCGTGCCCGGTCGCCGCCGGTTCGTCGAACCGCTGCCCGAGGGCGGAGAGCTTCACGCTGACATCGGCGCCGGCGGCGAGACCGGCCCGGTCCAGCGCGTCCAGCAGAGCCAGGTACTCCGCCCGCACCGCGCTGGCCTGCTCGGCGGTGGTGGTGTCCTCACCGAGGTGGTCGATGCTGATCACCAGACCGGTACCGGTGAGCTCGGCCGCGGCGGTCAACGCCTCGTCGATGGTGGTGCCGCCGACGAATCGGCGTACCACGTCACGACTGAACGGGGCGGCGGCGACCAGCCGTTCGATCGTGGTCGACCGGGACGCGGCGAGGATGACCGAGCGAAGCATAGGGCGAGCGTATCGCCCTTGACCACGACCGGCCCGGCCAGTGGCCGAGGTCCGGCGACGCCGGGCGTGCGTCGGTGAGCTACAACAGTGCTGTGGACAAGATCTCCCCGCGCCGGCTCCGGTCGACCAGTGTCCAGCTCGGTGCGCTCACCGCGCTGGCGCTCTCCCTCTCCGGCTGCAACCTGGTCCCGGACGACGACTGCGACGACGACCGGTCGATGGGTGCCGGCTCCGGCGGCGGCACGACGGTGCTGGCGATGGCCGCCGGCGGCGCCGGGGCGTTCGTCGCCCGTACCGCGCTGGAAGCTCCGGCCGACACCACAGCGGCCATGCCCGAGCGGGGCGGATTCGGCACCCACCTCGCCTCCTGCGGCGGCTGAGCGTGCGGCGCGAAACCTGTCGGCCCCGGCCGGACTGGGACGCGACGGTACGGCAGCAGGGTCTGGTGTACGCCGACACCGAACTGCCCAACGGCTCGGTGATGTCCTACTGGGACGAATCCGCCTGCTACGCCTTCGACCTGCCGGAGGTGCTGCGGCTGGAGGAGGCGACCGAGGAACTGCACCGAATGGCGGTGACGGCGGCCGAGCACGTGGTGACGCACCGGCGGTACGCCGACTTCGGCATTCCGGCGTGGGCCGCCGACGCCGTCGCCCGGTCGTTGCGCGAGCGGCCACCGAGTCTGTACGGCCGGTTCGATCTCTGGTACGACGGCTCCTGGCCGCCGAAGCTGTTGGAGTACAACGCCGACACCCCCACCGCCCTGGTCGAAGCCGCGATCGTGCAGTGGTACTGGCTGGAGGACACCCGACCGCAGCTCGACCAGTGGAACAGCCTGCACGAACGGCTGGTGGCGGGCTGGGCGCAGATCAAGGCCGGGATGTACCACCCGACGCTGCACGTCACCTGGTCGAGCGAGGAGGAGACCGGCGAGGATCTGATGACCGCCGGCTACCTCGCCGAGACCGCCCGCCAGGCCGGGCTGACCGTCGAGCTGCTGCCGATGCTGGACGTCGGCTGGGACGGCCGGCGCTTCGTCGACGCCGCCGATCAGCCGATCACCACCTGCTTCAAGCTCTACCCGTGGGAGTGGATGCTGGCCGAGCCGTACGGGCGGTTGGCGCTCGAACCGGGCACCCCGACCACCTGGATCGAGCCGGCGTGGAAGCTGCTGCTGTCGAACAAGGCGCTGCTGGCGGTGCTCTGGGAGCTGTTTCCGGAGCACCCGTACCTGCTGCCGGCGTACCTGGACGGACCGCGCGGGATGCCGGAGTACGTCGCCAAGCCGCTGCTCGGCCGGGAAGGCGCGGCGGTACGGATCGTGACCGCTGGCGGTGAGATCGAAAATCCGGGCGACTACGGTGCCGAAGGCTGGTGCTACCAGGAGTTCCGGGCGCTGCCGGCGTTCGACGGCAACCATCTGGTGCTGGGCAGCTGGGTGGTGGCCGGCGAGTCGGCCGGTGCCGGGTTGCGGGAGAGTTCCGGTTTGATAACCGACGGGTACGCCCGGTTTCTGCCGCACTACGTGGCCGCCCACCGGGCGATCTGAATCGTCTACGGTTGTCAGGTGGACTTCGACGCCTACGCGCGGACCGCAGTTGATCTGGTCAACTCCCCGTTGGCTGACCTCGACGACCTGAGGGCGCTGTTCCACGGCGACCACGTCTGGATGTGCGACGAGGTCTGTGACCGCGACCTGACGGTGTTCCGGCGGGCCGGTAGACGCCTGCGGGACGTCTTCGAGTACGGCACCACCGGGCGCGACGCCGACGCGGTCGCCGAGCTCAACTCGCTGCTCGCGGCGTTTCCGGTGCAGCCGCGAATCTCCGGCCACGACTCGAACGACTGGCACATGCACGTGACCGGCCGGGGAGCCTCGGTCAGCGCCGAGTATCTGGCCGGGGCGGTGTGGGGGCTGTCGGTCTGGCTGTGCGAGTACGGCAGTGCCCGGTTCGGCGTCTGCGCTGACGCCCGCTGCGGCAACGTCTACCTGGACACGTCGTCGAACTGCTGCCGGCGGTTCTGCTCGGAGCGCTGCGCCACCCGCTCGCACGTGGCCGCGCACCGGGCCCGCAAACGCGCCGCGGTCGAGGACCAGCCGCTGCTGCCGGTCAGCTGACCGGTCTTCCCCGGCTCCAGTCGGCCAGTTTCCTCCGGCCCAGCCGGCCGGTCTTTCCGGCTCAGCCGGCCGGCTGGTCGGCGGTCGCCGACCGGCCGGGGCTGCCGCCGTCGATGGCGGCCAGGTGCCGGCGGGCGAACGCCAACGACTCGCGCAGGTCGGCCTCACGCACCGTACGGCTGCGGGCGCCGCGGGTGGCGACCTCGACCGCCACCGCGCCCCGGAAGCCGTTGCCGGCCAGCGAGCTGAGCAGCTCGCCGCACGGCTGGTTGCCCCGGCCGGGGACCAGATGCTCGTCGCGGCCGAGGCCGCTGCCGTCGCCGAGGTGCACGTGCTCCAGCCGGTCGCCCATCGCGGCGGCGAGGGCCAGTGCGTCGGCCCGCGACGCGGCGCAGTGCGACAGGTCAAGGGTGTACGCGTCGTAGCCGACCTCGGTCGGATCCCAGCCGGGCTGGTACGGGACGAACTCACGGCCGGCCATCCGGACCGGGAACATGTTCTCCACCGCGAACCGCACCTGTGGGTGGGCGTCGCGCAGGGTACGCAGCCCGTCGGCGAAGGTACGGGCGTAGTCGCGTTGCCAGCTGAACGGTGGATGCACCACGACGGTCGGCGCGCCGAGCGTCTCGGCCAGTACGGCCGAGCGGCGCAGTCGTTCCCACGGGTCGGAGCTCCAGACCCGCTGGGTGACCAGCAGGCAGGGGGCGTGCACAGCGAGTACCGGCACACCGTAGTGCGCGGCGAGCCCACGCAGCGCGCCAGCGTCCTGGCTGACCGCATCGGTCCAGACCATCACCTCGATGCCGTCGTAGCCGAGCGCGGCGGCCAGCTCGAAGGCGGCCGCCGTCGGCTCGGGAAACACCGATGAGCTGGAGAGCAGCACGGGTACCGCGGAGGTCACGTCGCCCAGCCTAGCCCGGCCGGCGCGGACCTGCCGGACCGGTGACCGCGCCCAGGTCACCGGCAGAGATCAGCTCCAGCTGTGCCATCCGGCGCAGGATCACCCCTTCCCGCAGCGCCCACGGACAGATGTCCAGCGACTCGATGCCCAACTGCCGCATGACCGACTCGGCCACCACCGCCCCCGCCAGCAACTGATGCCCCCGGCTGGCGCTGACCCCTTCGAGTTCGTGCAACTCGGCGGGCGGGATGTGGCGGATGAACCCGGTCACCTGACGCAGCCCGGTACGGGTCAGCCGCCGGGGTGCCCACAGCCCGGCGCTGGACGGCGCGGCCCCGGTCAGCCGGGCCAGGGTGCGGAACGTCTTGGAGGTGCCGACCGTCCGGTCCCAGCCCTGTGCCTGCAGCAGCGGGACCATCGTCTGCACCTGGGCGTCGACGTACTCCCGCAGGTCGGCGACGAACTGTGCGGCCGGCGGGCTGACGGTGAACGGGGTGACCCCGAGCCGCTCCCGGGTCAACCGGCCGGCACCGAGCGGCAACGACTGGGCCAGGTGCGGCTCCTCGTCGACCCCGGCGGCCAGCTCCAGGGAGCCGCCGCCGATGTCCAGCACCAGCAGCCGGCCGGCGGACCAGCCGAACCAGCGGCGGACCGCGAGGAAAGTCATCCGGGCCTCGTCTGCGCCGGAGAGCACCTGCAGGTGCACGCCGGTCTCGGCGCGGACCCGGGCCAGCACCGCCGCCGAGTTGGTGGCGTCGCGCACCGCCGAGGTGGCGAACGCGATCAGGTCGCTGGTCTGCCAGTGCTCGGCCGCGGCCCGCGCGGCGGCCACCGCCTCGACCAGGGCGTCCGCCCCGGCCGGGGTGAGCGCGCCGTCCGGTCCGATCTGTTCGGCGAGCCGCAGCAGCGACTTCTCCGAGTGTGCCGGCCACGGGTGGGCGCCGGGGTGTGCGTCCACCACGAGCAGATGCACGGTGTTGGAACCGACGTCGAGCACACCCAGTCGCATGTGATCACCCTAGGCCAACCGGGCGTACCGACCCGCTTGCCCGGCCAGCCGCAGGTGGCAGGCGTACGCTGGCCGGGTGGCACCCCGTGACGAGCTCCGGATCCTGGTCGAGACCCCGGCCGACCCCCGCAGTCGGGAGGTCGAGCTGGACTTTCCCCGTGAGTGGATCGAGTTCGTCGACCCGGCCGACGCCGCGCATCTGATCCGGGCCGACCTGACCTGGTTGCTGTCCCGCTGGACCTGTGTGTTCGGTGGGTCCTGCCACGGCATCATCGCCGGGCGGGCCGGGGACGGCTGCTGTTCGCACGGTGCCTTCTTCACCGACAGCGACGACGAGAACCGGGTCAAGGCGGCCGCGAAGCGGCTCACCCCGCAGACCTGGCAGCACTACCGGCGCGGGTTCAGGAACTACACCGAGATGGACACCGTCGACGGTAAGAATCCGGCGCGGCGGACCGCCACCCGCAGCGCCGACGGGCCGTGCGTGTTCCACAACGACGCCGACTTCCCCGGCGGCGGGGGGTGTGCGCTGCACGCTCAGGCGCTGCGCGACGGGGTACATCCGCTGGAGTACAAGCCGGACGTCTGCTGGCAGTTGCCGATTCGCCGGGACCAGGAGTGGACCAAACGCCCGGACGGCAGCAAGGTGCTGGTCTCCACGCTGACCGAGTTCGACCGGCGGGGCTGGGGTGCCGGTGGGCACGACCTGGACTGGTGGTGCACCTCGTCGCCGGAGGCACACGTCGGGGGCGAGCCGATGTACCGGTCGTACGAGCCGGAGCTGACCGCGCTGGTCGGCAAGGCGGCGTACGCCCGTCTGGCCGAGCTGTGCGCGGCACGGGCCCGGCGTGGCCTGGTGGCAGCGCACCCGGCCACGCCGCGTCGGCGGACGCCGAACGCCCGCCGGTCGGACTGACACCGACGCGACCGGCGGCCCCGGCCCCGGCCCCGGCCCCGGCCCCAACATCCGGTCAGGACTCGAACTTGTAGCCCAGCCCGCGCACAGTGACGATGAAGCGCGGGGCCGACGGCTCCGGTTCGATCTTGGAACGCAGCCGCTTGACGTGCACATCGAGGGTCTTGGTGTCACCGACGTAGTCGGCACCCCACACCCGGTCGATCAGCTGCCCCCGGGTGAGCACCCGGCCGGCGTTGCGCAGCAGCAGCTCGAGCAGCTCGAACTCCTTCAGCGGCAGCTGGACCGAGTCACCGTCGACGGTCACCACGTGCCGCTCGACATCCATCCGGACCGGTCCGGCGGTCAGCGTCGCGGTGGACGGCTCGATCACCTCGGTGCTCTGTCTGCGCAGCACCGCCCGGATCCGGGCGACCAGTTCCCGAGGCGAGTACGGCTTGGTGACGTAGTCGTCGGCGCCGATCTCCAGGCCCACCACCTTGTCGATCTCGCTGTCCCGGGCAGTCACCATGATGATCGGCACCCGGGAGCGTTGCCGCAGTTCACGGCAGACCTCGGTGCCGGACATCTCGGGCAGCATCAGGTCGAGCAGCACGATGTCCGCTCCGGTGCGGTCGAACTCGGTGAGCGCGTCGGTGCCGGTTGGCGCCACCGACACCTCGAACCCCTCTTTGCGCAGCATGTAGGAGAGCGCGTCGGAGAAGGACTCCTCGTCCTCCACCACGAGTACCCGGGCCACTTGTCGTTCCTTCCCTGTGTCCGGCCTGATCCGCTCAGACCTGCTCGTGCGCGGCCGGACCGGTGTCGATCTCAACCGATTCGGGTAGCGGCAGTGCGGCGTCCGGCGGGCTGGCAGGCAGCCGCAGCGTGAACGTCGACCCTCCACCCAGCGTGCTGGACACCTCGACCCGACCGCCATGGTTGGTGACGATGTGCTTGACGATGGCCAGGCCCAGCCCGGTGCCGCCGGTGCTGCGCGAGCGTGCCTGGTCGGCCCGGTAGAACCGTTCGAAGATCCGGTCGACCTCGTCGGGGGCGATGCCGATGCCCTGGTCCGCGACGGCGATGTCGACGTATTCGTCGGCCCGGGAGGCGGTCACCGTGACCCGGGTGTCCTCCCCGGAGTAGGCGATCGCGTTCTCCACCAGGTTCGCCACCGCGGTGGCGATCTGGCTGTCGCGACCGTACACGGTCAGCCCGCGCTCGCCCGTCACCGTCACCTCGATCCGGCGGGCTGCGGCCGGGGTACGGGTCCGGTCCACGACCTCGGCCAGCACCCAGTCGACAGCGATCGGGTCGGGGGCCGGCAGCGGCTCGGCTCCCTGCAGCCGGGTGAGTTCGAGCAGCTCGTTGACCAGCCGGCCGAGCCGGGTCGACTCGTGCTGAATCCGTTCGGCGAACCGGCGGGCGGCGGCCACGTCCTCGGTCGGGTCGGTGACCGCGCTGTCCGGGTCGGTGGCGTCCAGCAACGCCTCGGCGAGCAGTTGCAGGGCGCCGATCGGGGTCTTCAGCTCATGGCTGACGTTGGCGACGAAGTCCCGGCGGACCCGGGCCACCCGGTGCGACTCGGTGACGTCGGCGGCTTCGACCGCCACGTGGTTGCCGCGCAGGCCGACGGCCCGCAGATGCACCCCGAGCGGGTCCTGGGTGCCGCCTTCGCGGCCCCGGGGCAGGTCAAGCTCCACTTCGCGACGCACGCCAGTGCGGCGGACCTGCCCGGCCAGGGTACGGATGATCGGGTGCGCGGTGACGCTGCCCGGCGTCGGCCCGGCCCGGAGCATGCCCATCGCCCGGGCCGCCGGGTTGACCAGCACCGGCACGTCGGTGTCGTCGAGCACCACCACGCCGACCCGCAACGAGTCCAGGCTCCGGCGGGCCAACGAGTCGATGAGGCTGCGGTCCGGGGCCGGGGGTGCCGCAGCGGCGTCGTTCGCGACGATCTGCGGCCTCCCGTTGCTGGACGTACGCTGCCCGCCCCGGTGTTCGACCGGGGCGGATGCCAGTTGTCGTGCCCGGGCTCGCGCCAGGAGCAGACCGGCGACGAGCCCGCCGCCAGTGCCGACGGCCGCACCGCCGGCCAGAACCGCCCAATCCACGGGGCGATCGTAGGGTCATTGTTAACCTGGTCAGCCACCCGAACAGGACATATCTCACCGCAATCGCCAGATGTTCATACTGCCGCCCCGCTCTGTTCACCCCTGTTCATCTGAGTGCCGGCAAGCCGCCATACGGTGTGGGCGACACCGGGCGGGACCAGGACCGGAGACCTCCCACCACGACGACGGAAGGCCACCATGCGCGAGGAGTTCCAGGCCGAGCTGCAGGAAATCAGCGAGCTGCTGGTATCAATGGCGGAAGCCGCTCAGACGGCGCTGCGCCGGGCGACCGGCGCGCTGCTCACCGCCGACCGCGAAGCCGGCGAGCTGGTACTGGTCAACGATGCCGAGATCGATGCCCTTTACCGCACGGTGGAGGAGCGGGTGAGCGATTTGCTGGCCCGGCAGGCGCCGGTCGCCTCCGACCTGCGGATGGCGATCACCGCGCTGCACGTGGCCTCCGGGTTGGAGCGGATGGGCGACCTCGCCGACCACGTGGCCAAGACCGCGCTACGTCGGCACCCGTCACCAGCGGTCCCGGCCGAGCTACGCGGAGTCTTCTCGGAGATGGCCGAGGTCGCCGACCGCATGATCGCCAAGGTGGTCGGGGTGCTGCGTACCCCGGACGCGGAGACCGCCGCCGAGCTCGACAGCGACGACGACGCGATGGACGAACTGCACCGCAAGCTGTTCCGGGTGCTGCTGGGCAAGGACTGGCCGTACGGTGCGGAGACCGCCATCGACGGCGCGCTGCTGGGCCGGTTCTACGAGCGGTACGCCGACCACGCGGTCAACGCCGGCCGGCGGGTCGTCTACCACGTGACCGGGGTGAACCCGAACGACTGACCGGCCGCCGGGCAGCGGTGCCCGGCCTGCCGTGACCAGGGCCAGGGGTACGGGGCGGACCACGTCCCGTACCCCTGGCCCGACGGCTCAGCGGCCCTGGTTGGCGACCGCGGCGGCCGCTGCCGCGGCGGCGTCCGGGTCCAGGTAGTCACCGCCGGCGTTGACCGGCCGTAGCGCGCCGTCCAGGTCATAGCGCAGCGGGATGCCGGTCGGGATGTTCAGCTTGGCGATCGCCTCGTCGGAGATCCCGTCAAGGTGCTTCACCAACGCCCGCAGCGAGTTGCCGTGTGCCGCGACCAGCACCTGCTTGCCGGCGAGCAGGTCCGGCACGATCGCGTCGTACCAGTACGGCAGCATCCGCCGCACCACGTCGGCCAGGCATTCGGTCCGGGGCATCAGCTCGGGCGGCAGCTCCCGGTACCGAGGTTCGCCGACCTGCGACCAGTCGTCGTCGTCGGCGATCGGCGGCGGCGGGGTGTCGTAGGAGCGGCGCCAGAGCATGAACTGCTCCTCGCCGTACTCCTCCAGGGTCTGCTTTTTGTTCTTGCCCTGTAGCGCGCCGTAGTGCCGCTCGTTGAGCCGCCACGACCGGCGCACCGGGATCCAGCCCCGGTCCGCGGTGTGCAGCGCCAACTCGCTGGTCCGGATGGCCCGCCGCAGCACGCTGGTGTGCACCACGTCCGGCAGCAGGTTGTGCTGCGCCAGCAGCTCACCGCCGCGCCGCGCCTCGGCCTCGCCCTTGGCGGTCAGATCCACGTCGACCCAACCGGTGAAGAGGTTTTTCGCGTTCCACTCGCTCTCGCCGTGCCGGAGCAGCACCAGTGTCCCCACAGTCATGTCGTCCATCCTGCCGGACCCGGTGCCCGCAGGTTCACCGGCCCGGGGCACCGGCCGGCCGGGGTGACGACCGCCACGCGGAAATTCGCATGCTCGGTACGCCGCCCGCCGCCTAGCGTGTAAGGCACAGATATTGCACTGTTCATTACTGCACGGGGGTAGCTAGCCGATGTCGGGTGCGCGGGGATGGCTACAGCAGACCACCAGCGGCCTGCCCCGGGCCTTCTGGTACCTGTGGACCGGCAGTCTGATCAACCGGCTCGGCTCGTTCGTCGTGATCTTCCTGGCCATCTACCTGACCGCCGGGCGCGGCCTGTCCGGCTCCCAGGCCGGTCTGGTGCTCGGCGCCTGGGGCGCCGGCGGAGCCGTCGGCACCCTGCTCGGCGGGACGCTCGCCGACCGCTGGGGGCGCCGCCCGACGCTGCTCACCGCGCATCTGGGCGCTGCCACCATGCTGATCGTCCTCGGGTTGGCCGACCGGTGGTGGCTGCTCCTGGTGGGCGCCGCACTGCTCGGCCTGTTCAACGAGGGTGCCCGGCCGGCGTACGGGGCGATGATGATCGACGTGGTCCCGGCCGCCGACCGGCTGCGTGCCTTCTCGCTCAACTACTGGGCCATCAACCTGGGGTACGCGTTCGCGGCGGTGCTCGCCGGACTCGCCGCGCAGGTCGACTACTTCCTGCTGTTCGCGGTGAACGCGAGCACCACGCTGGCCACCGCCGCGCTGGTCTTCGTCAAGGTCGGTGAGACCCGGCCGGCGACCCAGGCGGCGACCCAGGCGGCGGCACCGCTCGGCGCGGCCGTGGTCGCGGCCCGACCGGCCGGGTTGCTGGTTGTCGTCACCGACCGGGTCTTCCTCGGCTTCGTCGGGCTGAACGTGCTGCTGGCCATGGTGTTCATGCAGCACGGCGCGATGTTGCCGATCGCGATGGCCGATGACGGGCTGTCCCCCACCACGTTCGGCGTGGTGATGGCGCTCAACGGCGTGCTCATCGTGGTCGGGCAGCTCTTCGTCCCCCGGCTGATCACCGGCCGCAACCGCTCGCACGTGCTGGCTCTGGCGGCGGTGATCGTCGGGGTCGGCTTCGGCCTGACCGCCGTCGCCGACGTCGCCTGGTTGTACGCGGTGACAGTGCTGATCTGGACCGCTGGCGAAATGCTCAACTCGCCGTCGAACGCGACGCTGATCGCCGAGCTGACCCCGGCCGCACTGCGCGGCCGCTACCAGGGTGTCTTCTCGCTGTCCTGGTCGGTCGCCGCCTTCGCCGCGCCGATCACCGGCGGCTTCGTCTGGCAGTACGCGGGAAACACCGCACTGTGGCTCGGCTGCGCCGCGATCGGCGGGGTGGTCGCGGTGGGTCAGCTGATCGCCGGACCGGCTCGCGAGCGGCGGGCCGCCGAGCTGCGGACGGGCCCTCCGGCGGAAACGGATAACCGGCGGCGGGGAGCGACACTCACCCCCGTAAGCGTCGCTCCCCCTCGCCGCCGGTTTCGGGTGGCGCCGTCCCCCAACGGCCCAATGCCACCGGTCCCCCGGCACCCAGCCCGGTTGTTCGGACCGAACCGGTCCGACGGCCCCCAGCCAATCCCGGGCTCGGCGCGTGACTCAACCGTAGTTCCTGACACTTCCGATGGACAAGGCGATTCGGTTGTACGCCCAATCACACCATCCGAGGTGCCGAACGGGGTTTACGCCCGCAACAACACCGACGAGTGATGGTGAATACACGCTCAGGCATCTTCGCGGTCGGGAGATTCGAGCCGGAAGAAATTGCTCGGCGTACCGTCCGTGCGCTGTTCCTGGTAGATGAAGTTCAACCGACGCTGATCAAACGTCCCAAACCACTCATCCCAGGAGATCTTTCGTAGATTGCCGCCACCGTAGCCGGGGAAGTCGATCCGCAGCACGCTGGGCCGGCCATCGCGAGGGGCGCTGACGGTCGCCGGTGTACCGCCCCGGGCGTCGGCCCACTGCCGGATCGTCCGGTGATCGGTGGTGATCAGGCTACGCCCGGCACGTTCGGCGTGCTGCTGCGGATCGTCGATACGCTGGGCGTACTTCAGCGAACTGGACGACTTGGCTCCGGACCGGATCTTGGCACCGCCGGACCGTCCGCCGCCGCCCGCACCAGAGGTGTTCCGCCCCGTCGAACTGGCGCTCTTGCGGGCCGCACCGGTGCTCTTGCGGGCCGGCGACGATGTGCCGGACCGGGCCGAACTGGCGCTCTTGCGGGCCGCACTGGTGCTCTTGCCAGCCGGCGCCGAACGCCGGGAGGTCGGCGAACCGGCCTTCGGCCGGGACGCCTGCTTCGCCCGCGCCGGAGTACCCCGCCGCATCGCCCGCGCCAACGACTTGATCAGATCGGGCTTGCGCAGGTTGGACGTGCCGGTCACCCCACGCTTGCGCAACTGGTCTCGCAGTTCGTCGACGCGAAGGTCGGCCAGGTCGCTCTCCCGGACCGCGCCGCCGGCCCGGCCGATGGTCGCCGAGCTGGACTTGCGGGCCGAGCTGGAACTGCGAGCCGAGCTGGAGCTGCGGGCCGAGGTGGAGCTACGGCCGGCCTTGGACCGTCCGTTCGACGCAGGGCTGCGGCGCCGGGTGCTGGTCTGTTGAGGCATGGTCTGCTCACTCCCTTTGACAGTGTGCCTGCGGGGGGCAGTGGGCGACGGTTGCGCCACCATGCGAGCAGTACCCTGCTGACTCCCTACAAACCTGGATCCTCCGGCGTCTTGTCGTCGAAAAGGTGTGTGAAGGCGCGCAGGTTCGCCACCGATTCACCTCTCTTGACCCGCCATTCCCACTCGCGGCGGATCGCCGAACCGAAGCCGATCTCCAGCATCGCGTCGAATGACTCGTCGGCATAGGTGAGCACCGAGCCGAGTATCCGGTCCAGTTCGTCTTCGGTGATTCCGGCCAGCCCGACACGACCGGTGAGGTAGACGTCGCCGACCGCGTCGATCGAAAAGGCGACACCGTACATCCGGGCGTTGCGTTGCAGCAGCCAGGTCCACAAATCGGTACGCCGTTCATCGGGCTGCCGCATCACGAATGCTTCTATTCGCAACGCCTGCTCGCCGACGATCAGATTGCACACCGTCTTCAGCTTGTGGGTGCCCGGCAACGTCACCGCGTACGACAGGTCACCGGTAGGTTCCCAGCTCAGCTCGCGATCGGCGCAGACCGCCTCGATCAGCGCCGCCACCTCGGCTCGTCCGCTCATGGCACTCCTGGTCAACCCACGCTCGCCGACAGGGCGTCGGCGTCCCGGGACATCCCGGCGGCGGTCGCCGCGCGGTACGCCCGCACCGCCTCACCGTAAACGTCGAGCAGCCCGGCCGCAGTGCGTGTCCAGGAGAACTGCCGGGCGTGCTCCACCGCGCCCCGACCGAGCCGGTCCCGCAACGCCGGAGCGGCAAGCAGATCGCCGATCGCCCGGCCCCAGTCGTCCGGGTGGTGCCCGTCGACCAGCATCCCGCTGTGCCCGTCGCGGACCGCGGTGACCAGGCCACCGACTGAGGCGGCCAGCACCGGCGTGCCGCAGGCCTGAGCCTCCAGGGCGACCAGGCCGAATGATTCGTTGTACGACGGCACCGCGACCAGGTCGGCGGCCCGGAACAGGGCCGGCAGGTCGGTATGGCCCAGCGGCGGCATGAACCGCACCAGATCGTCGACTCCCAGCGATCTGGCCAGGTCGATCAGGGCACCCGGCTGGTCCAGACCGGTGCCGCTCGGGCCGCCGGCGACCACCACCGTGAGATCGGCGACCGCACCCGGATCCCGCCGACGCAGCGCGGCCACCGCGCGCAGCAGCACGTCCGGCGCCTTCAGCGGCTGGATCCGGCCGGCGAACGCCACCAGATGGCCACGGACCGGCAGGCCGAACCGCCGTCGGGCGGCCGCCCGGGTGGCCTGTTCCCGGCCGGGCGGGGCGGGCCGGAACCGGTCCAGGTCGACGCCCGGTTCGACCACGGAGACCCGGTCCGCCTCGGCGCCGTACCAGTCGATCAGCTCGCCGGCCTCGGTCCTGGTGTTTGCCACCAGATGGTCCGCCTCGGTGACCACCTGTTCCTCGCCGATGATCCGGGGGGCCGGCTCCGGCCGGTCACCGGCCGCCAGCCGGGCGTTCTTGACCTTGGCGAGCGTGTGCGCGGTGTGCACCAGCGGCACCCCCCAGCGCTCCTTCGCCAGCCACCCGACCTGCCCGGAGAGCCAGTAGTGTGAGTGGATCAGGTCGTAGTAGCCGGGTGCCCGGGCGGCCTCTGCCCGCAGCACCCCGGCGGTGAATGCGCAGAGCTGCGCCGGCAGGTCCTCCTTCGGCAGCGGCTCCAGCGGGCCGGAGATCACCTGCCGCACCCGTACGCCGGGTGCCATCTCCACCACCGGCGGTACGCCACCCGCCGTCGCCCGGGTGAAGATCTCGACCTCCACGCCGGCCTCGGCCAGCCGCCGGGACACCTCGACGATGTAGACGTTCATGCCGCCGGCGTCGCCGGTGCCCGGCGAGTCCAGCGGAGAGGTGTGCACCGACAGTGTCGCGACCCGACGGGGACGCGGCGGCGGGTTGTCACCCGGCCCGGCCTGACCCACCTGCACCACGTCGCTCCCTCCGCTCGCCTGATCGCAGCCAACGCCACCAACCAGGACGACCCGTCACATCTTCCCGGTACTGGCAGCGACATGCCGCACTACAGCGGGTGGAGGTGACCCACCTCTCGCCGACGGCGACGCCCGAGACCGACCGGCGGCGACCGTCCCGGGCCGCCAAGCGGCGACAATGGCTGGATGACACCGATCGCCATCGTCACCGGAGCGTCCAGCGGAATCGGCGCGGCAACCGCCCGCCGGCTGGCCGCCGAGGGCTTCCACGTGGTCGCCGCCGCCCGCCGCGGCGACCGGCTCGCCGACCTGGTCGACTCGATTCGCGACAACGGTGGGGCCGCCACCGCAGTGACCTGCGACGTCACCGACGACGGATCGGTGGCCGGGTTGGTGCAGGCGGTCAGCGGGTTGGCTCGGCAGGGTGACCGGCCCGGGCGGGTCACCCTGCTGGTGAACAACGCCGGCGGGGCGCGCGGGCTGGACCCGGTCGAGTCCGCACCGGTGGCCGACTGGCGGTGGATGTACGAGGTGAACGTGCTCGGCACGCTGCGGGTCACCCAGGCTCTGCTGCCGGCGCTGACCGCCAGCGGGGCCGGCACCGTCGTGGTGATCGGCTCCACCGCCGGGCAGGTCGTCTACGAGGGCGGTGGCGGCTACACCGCCGCCAAGCACGGCCAGACCGCGCTGGCCGAGACGCTCCGACTGGAGCTGTGCGGCCGGCCGGTCCGGGTGGTCGAGATCGATCCGGGCATGGTGCGTACCGACGAGTTCAGCGTGAACCGGTTTGGCGGGGACACCGCACGGGCCGACGCGGTCTACGCCGGGGTGGCCGAGCCGCTGGTCGCCGACGACATCGCGGACTGCGTCGCCTGGTGCGCCACCCGGCCGCAGCACGTCAACGTGGACCGGCTGGTGGTCCGCCCGTTGGCCCAGGCAGCGCAGCACAAGGTGCACCGGGTGCTGCCCGGGTGAGCAGGGGGAGTCGGATGGCCCGACCGGTCGGAGCCCGCGCGCCCGACGCGGCCCGGCCGGTCGGCGAGGTCACCCGGGGCACCACCGCACCGAACCGCCTCCGCCGGGCCGACCGGTGGATCGCGTACCGCTGCGGGCCGGCACTGACGGACGCGGCCCGGCCACCGCTGGTGGTCGACCTCGGTTTCGGCGCCCACCCGGTGACCACCGTCGAGCTGGCCGCCCGGCTGCGGTCGGTGCGACCGGACGTGCGGGTGGTCGGCCTGGAGATCGACCCGGACCGGGTCGCGGCGGCGGCTCCGGCTGCCGCGCCGCCACAACTGACCTTCGGCCGGGGTGGATTCGAGCTGGCCGGGCTCCGGCCGGTGCTGGTCCGCGCGTTCAACGTGCTGCGCCAGTACGCCGAGTCCGACGTCGCGGCGGCGTGGGCGACGATGCGCGCCGCGCTCGCTCCCGGAGGTTTGCTGGTCGAGGGGACCTGTGACGAACCGGGCCGGGTCTGCTCCTGGGTGCTGCTCGACGCCACCGGGCCGGTCTCGCTGACCCTGGCCGGCCGGTTGGCGACGCTGGCCGGCCCGGCCGGCGACGGGCCGGCGGTGCTCGCCGAACGGCTGCCGAAGGCGCTGATCCACCGCAACGTGCCGGGCGAGCGGGTACACGCGCTGCTGCGGGCGCTCGACGAAAGCTGGCGGGCGGCGGCCGGCTACGCACCGTACGGGCCACGGCAGCGCTGGCTGCACACAGTGTCGGCGGTGCGGGACGGCGGCTGGCCGGTGCTGGACCGACCGGCGCGGTGGCGGCTCGGCGAGTTGACCGTGCCCTGGTCGGCGGTGGCCCCGGCCGACGGCGCAACGGTCGAATCCGGCCGGCGGGTCGGCTAGTCGAACGAGCAGTTGACCAGGACCGGCTCCGGGTGCAGGGTCACGCCGAACCGGTCGCGGACCCCGTCTCTGATGGTGCCGGCCAGGTCGAGCAGCGCGGCGGTGCTGCCGCCGCCCCGGTGGGTGAGCGCCAGGGTGTGCTTGCTGGAGATGGCGACCGGCCCGTCGCCGCCCGGGTAGCCCTTGCCGTACCCGGCCTTGTCGATCAGCCAGGCCGCGCTGACCTTGACCGAGTCGCCACCGGCGACCGGCCAGGTCGCCGGCTCGCCCGTCCCGGCCGCGGCGACCCGGGCGTGGAACCGCCGCGCGGCGGCGGCGTCCAGCACCGGGTTGGTGAAGAACGAGCCCACCGAGCGGGTGTCCGGGTCGGTGGCGTCGAGCACCATCCCCTTGCCGGCCCGTAGCCGCAGCACCGCGGCACGGGCGTCGGCCAGCGGCACCCGCTCGCCGACGGCGACGCCGAGGCTGCGGGCCAACTCGGCGTAGCGCACCGGGGTGGACAGCTCGCTGCGGGCCAGTTGGAAGTCCACCGCGAGCACCAGGTAGCGGTCGTTGCGTTTGAACAGGCTGTCCCGGTAGGCGAACCGGCAGTCGGCGGCGGACAACGCGTACCGCTCGTCGGTGAGCCGGTCGTGCACGTGCACGGCCTGCACGGTCTCGGCGACCTCCTGACCGTAGGCGCCGACGTTCTGGATCGGGGTGGCACCGGCCGCCCCGGGGATGCCGGACAGGCACTCCACCCCGGACCAGCCGGCGGAGACCGTCGCCGCCACCAGGTCGTCCCACGGCTCGCCGGCCTCGACCCGGATGGTGACGGTCGCCGGACCACCAGCCCTCGCCGGTTCCTCGGCGACCACCTGGAACCCGGTGGAGCGGACCAGGATCACCGTGCCGGGGAACCCGTCGTCGCCGACCACCACGTTGCTGCCGCCGCTGAGCAGCAGAATCTGCTCCCCGCGCCGGCCGGCGTCCCGGACCGCCTCGGTCAACTCGTCGGCGGTGGTCGCGGTGACCAGCCGGTCGGCCGGGCCGCCGAGGGCGAGCGTGGTATAGCGTGCCAACGGCGCAAGGGCCGTCGGGTCTTCAGCAGATGGCGCGTGGGCACTAACGTCAGGCACGCCCCTCACCCTAGGCTGGAATCCACCCGCGCCACGCCACTGGCTGTCGGCTCGACCCGGAGGATCATGATGAGCAGGCTGCACGGCTCCAAGGACTTCTGGCTCGGCGCACTACGGGCGGACGGTCCGGCGTTCCGGGCCGCCGTCACTGAGGCGCCGTTGGACGCGCCGGTGCCGTCCTGCCCGGACTGGACGGTCGTCGACTTGGTGCACCATCTCGGCGCGGTGTACGCCTGGGTGCGCGAGCACGTGGTGCGCGGAGTGGTCGATCCGCCTACCGTGCGGTCCGACATGACCGGCCGGCCCGGCGGCGACGAGGCGCTCGTCTGGTGGCAGCAGGAGTTCGACGCGCTGGTCAATCTGCTCGACGGGCTCGACCCGGAGTTGCCGGCATGGAACTGGGCACCGCAGGCAAAGAAGGCGGCGTTCTGGCCACGCCGGATGGCGCACGAGACCGCGGTGCACCGCTGGGACGCACAGACGGCGATCGCCGGGGTGGAGCCGGTGGAGGCGAAGCTGGCCGCCGACGGGATCAGCGAGGTGCTGGACTCCTGGCTGCCGGCGGGCCGGCGGCGCAGGCGCCAGCCGGCGTACGGGGTGGCGCATCTGGTGGCGACCGACGCCGAGCAGGAGTGGTACGTCCGGTTGCGGGGCGAGGGGATGGCACTGCTGGACACCGACACGATCCTCGACTCCGATGATCACCACACCCGGACCCTGGCCACCGGCACCGCGAGTGACCTGCTCCTCGGGCTCTGGGGTCGGGTGCAGTTCGACGTGCTGGACGTCTCCGGCGACGCGGCACTGCTGGACGCGCTGCGGGTCGGCTGACCACTGTCCGCTCTTTCGTCCGTCGGCACTGGTGTAGGTAACGCGCCGGCAACGTTCTGAGAACGCTCTCTTGACAGGGGAGTGATTGACGTCCCACTCTCGTGAGAGCGCTCTCACCAGGCCTTGCCGGACCACCCGGCCAGGTCGTCAGGGTCGACAGAGAGCCAGCCAGCAACCACGCAGTTTCCGCACCCCACCATGCCTGGACCTGAGAGGGGTCAATCCATGGGCGCCAATTCACGCCGTCGGCTGGTCACCGCGACCGCCGCCGCGGTCACCGTACTCGCCGCAGCCACCGGCTGCGGCGGCGACGAAGCCGCCGACGACGGCACCATCACCCTGACCGTCGACGTCTTCGGCCAGTTCGGCTACGAGGAGCTGTACAAGCAGTACGAGGCCGAGAACCCCGGCATCAAGATCGTCGAACGGGGCACCGGCACCAACCTCGACGAGTACTCCCCCAAGCTGACCCAGTGGCTGGCCGCCGGCAAGGGCGCCGGCGACATCGTCGCCATCGAGGAGGGCCTGCTGATCGAGTACAAGGCCAACCCGCAGAACTTCGTGAACCTGCTTGACCACGGTGCCGCCGAGCTCGAAGGCAACTTCATGCCGTGGAAGTGGGACCAGGCGCTGACCGCCGACGGCAGCCAGCTGATCGGGCTCGGCACCGACGTCGGCGGCATGGCGATGTGCTACCGCACCGACCTGTTCGAGGCCGCCGGGCTGCCGACCGACCGCGACGAGGTCTCCGCGCTCTGGCCGACCTGGCAGGACTACATCTCCGTCGGCGAGCAGTTCGTCGAGGCCGACACCGGCGCGTCGTTCCTGGACGCGGCGACCCAGACGTTCAACACGATCGTGCTGCAGACCGCCGGCGCCGCCGAGGGCTACCACTACTACGACCTCGACGACAACCTCGTCGTCGACACCAACCCGGCCGTCAAGCAGGCCTGGGACATCACCATGGACATCATCGACTCCGATCTGAGCGGCAAGTACGGCGCCTGGTCCGACGAGTGGGTGGCCGCGTTCAAGCAGGCCAAGTTCGCCACCATCGCCTGCCCGGCCTGGATGACCGGCGTGATCGAGGGCAACGCCGGCCCGGAGGCGGCCGGCAAGTGGGACATCGCCAAGGTGCCCGGCGACGGCGGCAACTGGGGCGGGTCGCACCTGGCCGTGCCGGCGCAGAGCGAGCACCAGGAGGAGGCCGTCAAGCTGGTCAAGTTCCTGACCAGCCCGGAGGGGCACATCGGGGCGTTCAAGGCCAAGGGCCCGCTGCCGTCGTCGCCGCAGGCGCTCGACGACCCGGCGATCCTGGAGGCGACCAGCGAGTACTTCAACGACGCCCCGATCGGGCAGATCTTCGGTGAGGGCGCCAAGAACCTCAAGCCGGTCTACATGGGACCGAAGAACCAGGCGGTCCGCACCGAGGTGGAGAACGCCGTCCGTACGGTCGAGCTGGGTCAGCGTACGCCCGACGAGGGCTGGACCGACGCGGTGAACAACGCCAAGACGGCGGCCGAGAAGTGACCGCGGGCCGGGTGGCGCAGGTCGAGCCGGAGCAGCCGGCCGCCGACGCCACCCGGCCGGCCCGGCGACAGCCCGAGCCGCCGCACCGGCGGCCCCGGCTGTGGCTGGCCCGGCTGGACACCAAAGCCTCCCCGTACCTGTACATCGCGCCGTTCTTCGTGCTGTTCGCGATCTTCGGCGCCTACCCGCTGGGCTACACGTTCTGGGTGTCGCTGCACGACTGGGACCTGCTCGCCGCCGAGCACCCGTTCGTCGGCTTCGACAACTACAGCCGGCTGCTCGCCGACGGCGACTTCTGGAACTCGGTGCTCAACACGTTGGGCATCTTCGTCATCTCCACCGTGCCGCAGCTGCTGCTGGCGCTCTGGCTGGCCCACCTGCTGAACCGGCAGCTGCGGGCCCGTACGTCGTTCCGGATGAGCATCCTGATCCCGAACATCACCTCGACGGCGGCGGTGGCGATCGTCTTCGGCCAGCTGTTCAGCCGCGAGTTCGGCATGATCAACTGGGCGCTGGACCTGGTCGGCATCGACGCCATCGACTGGCGCAACACCCGGTTCGGCGCCTGGGTGGCGATCTCGACGATGGTCGACTGGCGGTGGACCGGCTACAACGCGCTGATCTTCCTGGCCGCGATGCAGTCCATCCCGAAGGACCTGTACGAGTCGGCGGCGATCGACGGTGCCAGCCCGGTCCGGCAGTTCTGGTCGATCACCGTACCGATGCTGCGGCCGACGATCGTCTTCTGCGTCATCATCTCCACCATCGGCGGGCTGCAGCTGTTCACCGAGCCGCTGCTGTTCAACTCCGGCCCCAACCCGATCCGGGGTGGGCCGCTGCGCGAGTCGCAGACGATGACCATGTACATGTTCGAGAACGCGTTCGCGCCGCACTTCAACTTCGGTTACGGATCGGCGATCGCCTGGATGCTGTTCGCCCTGATCGTCGTCATCTCGCTGATCAACGTGCTGGTGATCCGCCGGCTCGGCAACAGCACCCGGAAGGAGGGGTGAGCACCGTGAAAGCCAGTCAGCACCTGTGGAGCGCCAGTAAACTGACGTACGCCACGCTGATCGTCGCCGGGCTGATGTCGATCTTCCCGATCTACTGGATGTTCGTGGTCGCCACCCGGTCCAGCGACGCGATGGGGCAGATCCCGCCGCCGCTCACCCCCGGCGGCAACCTGCCAGGCAACATCGAGCGGCTGTTCAACAACCCCGACGCGTACTTTCTCACCGGCATGATCAACTCGGCGATCGTCGCCGGCACCGTCACCTTCTCGGTGGTGCTGTTCTCGTCGCTGGCCGGGTTCGCCTTCGCCAAACTGCGGTTCAAGGGCTCCAACGCCCTGCTGCTGGTGATCATCGCGACGATGATGGTGCCGACCCAGCTCGGCGTCATCCCGCTGTACATGCTGATGAGCCAGCTGGACTGGAACGACCGGCTCGCCGCGGTCATCGTGCCGGCGCTGGTCACCGGCTTCGGGGTGTTCCTGATGCGTCAGTACGCCAGCCAGGCGGTCAGCACCGAACTGATCGAGGCGGCCCGGGTCGACGGCTGCTCCACGCTACGGATCTACTGGAACGTGGTGCTGCCGGCGCTACGCCCCGCCGCCGCCGTGCTCGGCCTGCTCACCTTCATGACCATGTGGAACGACTTCCTCTGGCCGTACGCGGTGCTCAACGACCCGGAGAACCCCACCGTGCAGTTGTCGCTGCGGGCGCTGTCGAACGGCTACTACAACGACATGTCGCAGGTCTTCACCGGTACGGCGCTCGCTACGCTGCCACTACTGATCGTGTTCATCATTTTCGGCCGTCAGATCATCGGCGGCATCATGGAAGGTGCTGTCAAGGCGTGACGAACTCCAACGAGCCCGTACGATTCCCCGACTCGTTCATCTGGGGCGCGGCGACCGCGTCGTACCAGATCGAAGGCGCCGCCCGGGAAGCCGGTCGCGGCCCGTCGATCTGGGACACGTTCAGCCGTACGCCGGGCAAGGTGCACGCCGGGCACACCGGGGACGTCGCCTGCGACCACTACCACCGCTACCGCGACGACGTGGCGTTGATGGCCGAGCTGGGGCTGCACACCTACCGGTTCTCGATCGCCTGGCCGCGCGTGCAGCCGGACGGCACCGGCCCGGTCAACCCGTACGGGCTGGACTTCTACGACCGGCTCGTCGACGAGCTGCGCGGGCACGGCATCGAGCCGATCATCACGCTCTACCACTGGGACCTGCCGCAGACCCTGGAGGACCGGGGCGGCTGGACCAACCGGGAGACGGCCGAGGCCTTCGCCGAGTACGCGCGGGCCGTATACGCCCGGCTCGGCGACCGGGTCCAGACCTGGACCACGCTCAACGAGCCGTGGTGCTCGGCGTACCTCGGTTACGGCTCCGGGTTGCACGCACCGGGCCGTACCGACCCGGCCGCCACCTTCCAGACCGTGCACCACCTGCTGCTCGGCCACGGGCTGGCCAACCAGGCGCTGCGCGCCGCTGGCGCGTCCACCGTCGGGATCACGGTCAACCCGACCTCGGCGTTCCCCGCCGACCCGGCCAGCGAAGCCGACGCCAAAGCGGTCGAGCTGGTCGAGGACCTGCAGAACCGGATCTTCCTCGATCCGATCCTGCGCGGCGGCTACCCGCAGCGCATCCTCGACCACGTCAGCCGGTTCACCAGTCTGGACCACATCCGCGACGGCGACGAAAAGATCATCGGCGAGCCGATCGACCTGCTCGGTATCAACTACTACTCCCCCACCTACCTGGCGGCGAAGGAGGGCGCACCCGGTGGCGGCGGGGCGTTCCCCGGCACCGAGGGCATCGAGTTCATCGCCCCGGCACCGCCACTGACCGACATGGGCTGGCAGATTCAGCCGTCCGGGCTGACCGCGCTGCTGAGCAAGCTGGGGCGGGACTACCCGGGCGTACCGATGATCATCACCGAGAACGGCGCCGCCTTCCCCGACCAGCTTGACCCCGACGGCGAACGGGTCGACGACAGCGACCGGGTCGCCTACCTGGACGGGCATCTGCGGGCCGCGCACGCCGCGATCGCCGCCGGGGTCGACCTGCGCGGTTACCTGGTGTGGTCGCTACTGGACAACTTCGAGTGGTCGTACGGCTACGCCAAGCGATTCGGCATCGTATACGTGGACTACCTGACCCAGCGGCGGGTGCCGAAGGCCAGCGCACGGTGGTACCAAGAGGTGATCCGCCGCAACGGCATCGGTTGAGCCGCTGGCGTTTTCCGAGGTGGCGGGAGCTTTTACAGACGGGGAGCGCAGGCGTGAGCATGGCCAGGGAACGTCCGACGCTGGAGGCGGTGGCCCGCCGGGCCGGTGTGTCCCGGGCCACCGTGTCGCGCGTGGTGAACGGCTCCACCACCGTTGCCGAACCGATTCAGGACGCGGTCCGGCGGGCGGTCCAGGAGCTGGGGTACGTCCCCAACCTGGCCGCCCGCAGCCTGGTCACCCAGCGCACCGACTCGATGGGGCTGATCCTGCCGGAGACCGCCACCCGGGTCTTCTCCGACGACCAGGTCTTCCCCGGCATCATTCACGGCGTCAGCCAGGAGCTGGAGGCGGCCGACAAGCAGCTGGTGCTGATGATGTCCGGCTCGGTCGGCAGCCACGACCGGGTCGAGCGGTACGCCCTGGGCCGACACGTCGACGGAGTCATGTTCGCCTCGATTCACGGCGTCGACCCGATGCCCGGCACGCTGGCCCGCAGCGGCCTGCCGGTGGTGTGCAGCGGCCGACCAATGGGCCAGGTCAGCGCCGGAGTGCCGTACGTTGACGTGGAGAACGAGGCCGGTGCCGAGCGGGCGGTCCGCTACCTGCTCGAGTCCGGCCGGCAGCGGGTGGCGACGATCGCCGGCCCACAGGACATGATCGCCGGGGTGGACCGGCTGGCCGGCTACCGGACGGTGATCCGGGAGACCGGTGGGCGGTCGCTGGTCGCCGCCGGCGACTTCACCCGCGAGTCGGGCGCGGTCGCGATGCGTCAGCTGCTCGAGGACGACCCGGCGTTGGACGCGGTCTTCGTCGCCTCCGACCTGATGGCCCACGGTGCCATCCGTACGCTGCGGGAAGCCGGCCGCCGGGTGCCCGACGACGTCGCGATCATCGGCTTCGACGACATCGAGATGGCCGGCTACATGGATCCGGCGCTGACCACCGTCCGCCAGCCGATCCAGGAGATCGGCCGGACGCTGGCCCGGCTGCTGCTGCGCCTGGCCGACGGCGAGGCCGTCGAGCCGGCAGTGGTGCTGCCCACCGAGCTCGTCCGGCGCGACTCCGCCTGAGGTCCGACTCCCGGTCCGACTCCCGGTCCGCGCCCGGTCCCGCTCTGACCCTGACTGACCCTGCCTGACCTCGCCTGACTGGGTACGCGCGGTTTGCGAGATCATGCAAATATATGCAGTCGACAAAACCGCTGGTCAGCCACAATTAAATTTTGACTTTTTGTAGTCGTCGCAGGTCGACACAGCCTCACCAGCGCGAGCCGGATAACGGCAAGACATTGCCGAGCACGAATGCCACTGTTACGGTGACATCAAATCCGCAACAGGAAGGGGACATCCGTGCGTACTCTCGCAAGAGTCGCCGCCACCGCAGCGATGGTCGTGGGCGCGATGGCCGCCACCGGGACCGCCGCGGTCGCCGCCGAGTCGTCGTCCAACGCCCAGGCCAGCACCACGTCCGCCAGCACGGCTGCGGTCGGCTACTACTACGGATACGGCAGCGGAAGCAGCGCGAGCAGCGCAGTCTACAACGCCAGGTACCAGGCCGAGATCTGGGCGCAGATCGACGGCTACAACCCCTTCATCGACTGTTTCGTTGTCAACTCGTACGTGACCCAGATCAGCGACTACTACTACACCGCTAACGTCACTCTGCTCTGTTACTGACCCGCAATTCCGAGGACCGCAACAAGTGCGCCGGCCCACCTCGAAGTGGGCCGGCGCACCACCGGGTGCAGCGTCCCGCCAGCACCGCCAAGAAGGGTATTTAACTGGCATTTGCCTTCTAATCTCAATAATTGGAACGATCTCCCCGAAAAGGAACGGGTCGAGAATCGGCAGGCGGTCGAAGTGCGGTACCGGACGGCTACGAGACGGCCACCGGCGCGAAACCCTTGACGACCGCCCGTAGCGCCGACGCATCCGGTCCGTACACTAGGCTGTAGATTGTGCATAGGTGCTTGGCGGGCGGTGCGGGTCGGGCCCGGTGAGCCGCTGGGACATCCTTGATAGACAGGCACGGTGCCAGCTGGCAACCGCCGCGGGCGAACAGGAGGTCGGACGATAGCCACGCCAGTCAAGCAACGCAATCAGCCGACCGTCGCGCGGTCGGCAAAGACCGCGCAGTCCTGGGCAACGGATGTGCTTCGCGAGCGGATCCTGTTGGGTCTGATCCAGCCGGGTGACCGGCTGCGCCAGGTCGAGATCGCCGCTGAGCTTGGCCTGTCCACCACACCGGTGCGGGAGTCCTTCCGTTCGCTGGCGACCGAGGGGCTGGTCGCGATCGACGAGCATCGTGGCGTCGCGGTCCGGAAACTGACCATCGCCGAGTGCATCGAGATGCAGGAACTGATCGCGATCGTCGAACCGGACAATCTGCGGCATGCGGTGCCGTTGATGGACGAGGCGACGCTGGCCGAGGCTGACGCGTTGTGCCGCAAGATGAGCCGCGCCGACGTCGGAAACAGCTACGCGCTGCTCAACCGCGAGCTCCATCTGACCTTGGCCCGGGCGTCGGGTCGCCATCGGGCGATTGCCCTGTTGGCCGAGCTGCTCACGCTCAGTGCACTGCACGTGCCGTCCGACAGTGCCCGTCTGCCCGGCCGGCGCGCCCAGTCGCAGCGTGAACACCGGGCACTGGTCGACGCCGCTCGCGCCGGTGACGGCGAGGAGGCCGCGCGGCTGGCCTACGAGCACTGCCAGCCGATTCTGAGCCTGCTCCGCAACGATCTGGAGCGTGACCGCGACGGGTGACGTCGGTCGGGTCCCAGGCCGGTCATCAGGAACGCATCTGTAAGCATCGTGTTTCGCCCCTTGTCGGATCACCTTCGGGTGGTGGATGCTGATCACCAAGATTATGCACAATCTATAGTACGTAGCGCCACCACGCCGACCGGACGAGGGAGACAAAGAGGCACCATGTCGCCGGATTCATCCAATGTAGATGTGGTGTCACGGGTGGGGACACGCGTTGAAATCACGTGAAGTGACCGCACCACAACCGCAGGTCGATCCCGCATCGGCGACGACCCGAACTTCGGTGTCGGTGTGGGCGATCGCCCTCATCGTGATCTGCCAGAGCACGCAGGGCTTCTCGCTCGGCGGCATCGCCCTGTTCCTGCCGCTGATCCGAGACGACGTCGGGCTGACCTTCGGCCAGGCCGGCACCCTCGGCGCGGTCTCCCTGCTGGTGTTCGCCGCCATGCAGGTGCCGGCGGGATACCTGGCGGACCGGTTCGGCCCCAAGCGGCTGTTCGTGCTGGGGCTGGTCGGTCTCAACCTCTGCTCCCTCACCTTCGCCCTGGTGGACTCCTTCACCCTCCTTCTCGTCAACCAGGCACTCTCCGGCCTGGCCCGGGCGTTCGTCTTCGCCCCCGGACTGCTGCTCATCACCCACGAGTTCCCGGCGCACCGGCGAGCCACCGCGCTCGGGCTCTACGTGGCCGGCGGCTTCTCCTCGAACATCCTGCTGAGCTTGGCGGGTCCCGCGCTGGTGGGCCACGTCGGGTGGCGATGGATCTTCGTGGGCTTCTCCCTGCTCGGCCTCGGGGTCACCGCGCTGTACTGGCGCGCCGGTAGTCCCGGCCCGACCCGACAACGCGACTCCTACGTACGGCTGCGGGAGTTGCCCGGCCTGCTCGCCCACCCGGTGATGTGGGTGGCCGGCGGGGTGCAGTTCGTCCGCTACTCGGTGGTCAACGGCCTGAGTTTCTGGCTGCCCACGTACCTCATCGCGGAAAAGGGATTCTCCCTGCACACGGCGGGCCTATTGGTTGCCGCAGCGGCGGTCGTGACCGCGCCGTCGAACTTCCTCGGCGGGCACGTCTCGGACCGGTTGCGGCGCCCCGCCCTGGTCATCGGTTTCTCGCTGGCAGTGCTCACCGCGACCATCGTGGCCCTGGTCTCGGCGCGCTCGCTGCCCGTCGTCGTCGTGGTGGTCCTGGTGCAGGCGATCTTCCTCCAGTTCTACTTCGGACCACTGTTCGAGATCCCGATCAGGGTGCTCGGCGTGCGCACCGCCGGCCTGACCAGCGGCTGGTCCAACCTCTGCGCCAACATCGGCGGCCTGAGCTTCGCCTTCGGGCTCGGGCAGGTCAAGGACGTCACCGGTTCGTTCGCCATCGGGATGTACGCGATGGTCGGCCTCTGCCTGCTCGGCCTGGTCGGTGCGTACGGGCTGTCGGTCCTGCTCGCCCGGGCCGCCCCTGCGGCGACAGAACCGGCACTCCCCGCCGCCGACCCGAAGCGAACCTGGTGAACTGGCCCGGCCAACGGCTGGTGCTCCCCGGCAGACGCCAGACGGCCCGCACCCGGACCGACAGCGGGCCCGGCCCGTTCGCGGCGCTGTCGATTCCGGTGTTCCGGGCGCTGTGGTTCGCCGAGTTCGCCGGCGACATGGGCAACTGGATGCACACCGTCGGTGCGCAGTGGGTGGTCGTCGGACATGCCAACGCCGTACTGCTCGCGGCGCTGGTCGTGGCGGCGGCGCGGATGCCGGTGCTGGTGCTGTCGGTGCCGATCGGCGCGATCGCCGACTTCGTCGACCGGCGCTGGCTCCTGCTCGGGTCCCAGGCGTTCCAGACCCTGGTGGGTCTGGCGCTCGCGGTCACCAGCCTACTCGGCTGGCTCAGCCCCACCGCGCTACTGGTCTACACCTTGCTGCTCGGTCTCGGATCGGCGCTGTCGACGGTCGCCTTCCAGGCCCTGGTGCCGCAACTCGTCACTCCGCCCCTGCTGCATTCCGCCGTCGCTCTCGCCCAGGTGAACCTGAACATCGCCCGGGTGCTGGGGCCGGTGCTCGGTGGGCTGCTCGTCGCCCTGACCGGACCGTCGACGGTGTTCGTGCTCGACGCGTTCTCCTACCTGGTCTTCGTCGTCGTGCTCTGCTTGTACAAGGTGCCCGGCCGACCGGCCAGAACCCGCCCGGCCCTGCGGCGCGCGCTCATCGAAGGCATGGTCTTCGCCCGGCGCTCGGTGCTGATCCGCCGCATCCTGGTGCACTCGTTGCTGATCGGCATCCCGTCGAGCGCTGTCTGGGCATTGCTGCCCTCGGTGTCGACCCTGCGCCTCGGCGTCGACGCCACCGGGTACGGACTGCTCCTCGCAGCCGCCGGTGCCGGCAGCGTATTCGGCGCCCTGCTCCTGCCCGGCATCCGCCGGCGGGCGAGTGACAACACGAGTCTGCTGGTCGGCGGGGTGGCCTCGGCGGGTGCGCTCGGCGCGCTGGGACTGGTCCAGGATCTCATCGGCGCCGCGGTGGCGCTGTTCGTCTTCGGCGTCACCTGGATGGTCATGCAGACACCGCTGGCGGCCACCATGGCCCTGACTGCGCCAGATCCGATCCGGGGGCGGGTCATGGCCCTGTTCCAGACCGTACGCATGGGCAGCCAGTCGGTCGGCGCCGTCGGCTGGGGGCTCGCAGCGACCGACCTCGGCATCGTGCCGGCCCTCGGGCTCTCCGCCGTGGCCATGGCGCTCGCGGGGCTGGCCGCGCTGTGCCTGCCGGTCGGACCGAGGCGACGTACGCCGGGGTGGCCACCGGTGGCCACCGGCTGACGACCGGCCGTACGCCGGATGGAACTCACCCGCGGGCCGCCGTGGTACCGCCGGCATCCAGGCTGGCGGCGCCCGAGCCGCCGACGTCCACGCTGCCTGCCTCGGGCATGACGAGGGTGTCACGGAGCAGCATCTCGGTGTACGGGTGCTGCGGGCTTTCCAGGACCTGGTCGGCCGAGCCGGCCTCGACGACCACACCGTTCTGCAGCACGACGACCGAGTCCGCGATGGCGCGCACGACACCGATGTGGTGTGTGATGAACAGCAGGCTGAGGTTCTCCTCGACCCGCAATCTCACCAGTAGTTCGAGTACCGACGCCTGGATCGAGACGTCCAGGGCGGAGGTGATCTCGTCGCAGATCAACACCCGGGGCCGGGCGGCGAGCGCGCGGGCGATCGCGACGCGCTGCCGCTCACCACCGCTGAGCTGCGCCGGGTAGCGCGTCTCGTAGTCGGCGGGAAGGGAGACCTGGGCGAGCAGTCGGCGCACCTCCTCGCGCTGTCGCGCCGCCCCCTTGACGATCCCGAAGGTCTCCAGCGGCCGGGTGATGATCCGGCCGATCGTGTGGCGCGGGTTCAGCGAGCCGTACGGGTTCTGGAAGATGTACTGGATCTCGCGGCGGGCGACCTTCTGCCGGGATCCGGATGGCCACGGCATACGCTGGCCGTCGTAGTGGAGCCGGCCGTCGACAGCTTCCTTGTGCAGGCCGCTGACCGCGCGGGCCAGGGTGGTCTTGCCACTGCCGGATTCGC